>WNFI01114506.1_pt1 | contig 26748 bp, 24 predicted proteins | sample 5400471 | NCBI WGS metagenome assembly WNFI01 (sample SAMN13153348, study PRJNA577476) | soil metagenome | isolation source: 100 cm saprolite on Douglas fir-dominated hillslope | place: USA:California | collected 2013-09-17 | reverse complement strand
CTTCGCCTCGTCCGGAAGATCGTCGAGTCCGTTTGCGACGGACCGCTGACGCGTTGTTCCCCCGATGGAAATCATCAGGCGATCGACGTCGCACTGAAAGATCCACGGCGGTGGATCGCCGGCGAGCGTCGATGGCAACACGCAGACGACGGAGACCACATCGGCCCGAGACATGAACGTCTGCAAGCTGTGCAAAAGCATCGGTTTTCCAGCGATCCACCGAAACTGTTTGAGCTCCGCGCCGCCCACTCGACTGCCTGATCCACCAGCGACGATGACGACGCCGACATCGCGCTTGGTCAGGGCGGCCGAGCTCATGAAAAAATCTGGCTGAAGAGATCGCCGACCGATGCCACCCCGCGCACGTCCGTGCCAGCCGGCGGCCGGCCGACTCCTCGCCTTGCCACATAGATGCGCGACAATCCCATGTTGGCGGCTTCCGCGATGCGGCGGTCGGTTTGCGAGACGGGTCGAACCTCGCCACCTAGTCCCACCTCGCCGATGAACGCCGAATCCGCGGGCAGCGGGCGATCGTGAACCGTCGATCCGAGGGCGGCCGCAACCGCGAGGTCGGCGGATGGCTCGGCGATGCGAATCCCGCCGACGACGTTGAGGAACACGTCGAGCTGTGCGAATGGGATCCCGGCGCGCTTTTCGAGAACCGCGAGCAATAGGGCCAGTCGTCGCCCGTCGAATCCCGTCGAAACCCTCTGCGACGTGCCGTACCCCGACTTGGCCGCCAGAGCCTGCACCTCCACGAGTAGTGGCCGAGATCCCTCCAGTAGCGCCGTGAGCGCCGAGCCAGAGACGTGCGTCCCACGCTCGCCGATGAAGAGCTCCGATGGATTCGCGACCGCATCGAGCCCGTGACTCGTCATTCTGAAAACGCCGATCTCGTCGACGCTCCCGAACCGGTTTTTCGTCGCGCGGAGAATGCGGTGATCGACCGACCCTTCGCCTTCGAAATAGAGGACCGTATCGACGATGTGCTCGAGGGTCTTGGGGCCGGCGATTCCGCCCCCCTTGGTTACATGTCCAACGACGAACACCGCCGTCCCGGTTTCCTTCGCGAAGCGCATCAAACGGGCAGCGCATTCACGAACTTGGCCGACATTACCCGGGGCGCCCTCGAGATCGGCGCTGAAAACGGTCTGGATGGAATCGACAATCAGCGCGGCGGGCGGAGCCGCCGCGGCGGTCGCGATTATGGACTCGAGGTTCGTTTCCGCGGCGACCATCACCGCGTCCGCGCTGTTGCCAAGCCGATCGGCGCGCATTCGCACCTGGTAGGCCGACTCTTCACCGGAGACGTAAAGCGTCGGGTGACCTCCGGCCTCGAGCTTGGCAGCGAGTTGCAACAGCAGGGTCGACTTTCCAATACCGGGCTCCCCGCCGATCAGCACCATCGACCCGGGAACGACGCCACCGCCCAACACAAAGTCGAGCTCCTGCATCCCGGACGTCCACCGCGTCAGCTCGGTGCCGGTCACGTCGCGAAGGCGCACACCGGCGGACACCTTGCCGCCAGTAGCCATGCCGCGCGAGCCGTAGAGTCGCCGTTCAGCGGCGGAGCGTTGTGCGACCGGCTCTTCGACGAGGGTGTTCCACTCGCCGCATGCTTCACATCGGCCGGTCCACTTTGCGGATTCGGCACCGCACTCCGAGCACCGGTAGACCGATTTGGGTTTCGCCACGCTGAAAGAGGCCTCGTGCGGTGCTACGATCGCGCGGCTGCGGGACGCCCCGTGTAGCTCTCGAACCGGGTGTACTGCTTGTGGAAGAAGAGGTTCACTGTGCCGACGGGCCCATTGCGCTGCTTGCCGATGATAACCTCCGCCTTTCCCTCGAGCGAATTTCCATCTTTGTCCGTCGGACCGTCGTAGAACTCCTGACGGTAGAGAAACATGATCAGGTCCGCATCCTGCTCGATGGCGCCAGATTCACGCAGGTCGGAGAGCTGCGGCCGCTTGTTGTCGCCAGTCCGCTGTTCCGGCGCGCGTGACAGCTGCGACAGCGCGATCACCGGGATGCCGAGCTCCTTTGCCAACGCCTTGAGGCCGCGCGAGATCTGACTGACCTCCTGCTGGCGACTCTCCGAGTTCGTCGGTCCCTGCATCAGTTGCAGGTAGTCAACGATGACAAGGCCGATCGCTGAATCGGCACGGAGGCGTCGGGCCTTTGAGCGCATCTCCAGCAGCGTCATGGCCGGCGTGTCGTCGATCCAGATCGGCGCCGAGCCGAGGATTCCCGCTGCGCGGGCGAGGCGCGGAAAGTCGTCGTCGCGAAGCAGTCCTTTGCGAAGACGTTGCGCGTCGATGCGCGCTTCGGCGGTGAGCATCCGTTGCACGAGCGAAGATTTACTCATTTCCAGCGAGAACACTGCAACCGGAATCTCGCGCTCGATGGCCGCGTATTGCGCGATGTTCAGCGTAAACGCTGTCTTTCCCATCGACGGCCTGGCGGCAACGATCACCAGATCCGCCGGTTGGAAGCCGGACGTCAACTCATCGAGGTCGTTGAATCCACTCGGCACACCGGTGATCGTCTGGCCGCCACCCTGCAGAGCCTCGATGCGCTCCATCGTCGGCCAGAGCAGTTCTTTGATACGAACGAAGCCATCGTCGACTCGTTCCTGGCTAACCTGGAAGATCTTCGATTCTGCTTCGTCGAGCAGCTCGACCGCGTTAGCTCGGCCCTCGAAGGCCTGCTGAACGATCGCCGTCGACACTTCGATCAGACGTCGTAGAAGCGCCTTCTCTCGAACGATCTGGGCGTGGTACTCGACGTTCGCCGCGGTCGGGACGGCGTCGACCAGAAAGCCGATGTATTCCTTTCCGCCAGATGCTTCGAGATCCCCCCGACGGGCCAACTCGTCGGAAAGGGTGACGGGATCGACGACTCCGCCGCGCTCGGCGATGCTGACCATGGCGCGGAAAAGGCGCCGATGCTTTTCGGCGTAGAATGAATCGTCCGATACGGTCTCGACCGCGCGCAACACCGCGTCCTGGTCGATGAGCATCGCGGCGAGCACGGCGATCTCGGCATCCTCCGAGTACGGGGGCCGGCGATCGCGGTACGGATCACGCGCCAGGGACGGCGCTATCGAGTATTCGACGGGCGAGCTGGACATCTTCCCAAGTGGGGCGTTTCCACGCCGGATTTCTGAGCAATGCGGCCGGGTGATAGGTTACAACCACCGGCACGCCATGATATTCGTGGACCTGGCCCCGCAGTTTTCCGATCGACGTTTTTGTGTTGAGCAGAGTCTGTGCGGAAAACGTCCCTAATGCTAGGATGACTTTCGGCCGAATCAACTCGATTTGCCGAATCAGAAATGGGCTGCAAGCGGTTACTTCTTCCGGCGTGGGGTTGCGATTTCCGGGAGGACGGTGTTTAAGAACATTGCAGATGAAGACATCCTCTCGCTTGAGCTTGATCGCTTCGAGGATCTGGGTGAGCAGTTTGCCGGCCGCGCCTATAAACGGCCGTCCCGTTTCGTCTTCGGTCGCGCCCGGGACGGCGGCGCCCGGTGTTTTGGTGGCGGGCGCGGCGGCTTTGACGCGGATCGCCGGCGACTGCCTGCGATCGGAGGGTTCTGGCGGGGGCTCGGCCCCACTCGCTTGAAGAGCCGATCGCCAGTCGCCAATGCGGAGCGGCGCTCCGGTGCCACCGTCCGCTGTGGCGCGCGGCCCGCGCTGCGGTGACTTCACTGCCATCAGGTCGCCCCCTCTCATGGTCTCGAGCACAATAGATCTTTCGCCGAGCTCGAGGCGTTGCTCGAGGTAGCGGCGAAGCGCGTCTCTAGCGTCCGCCACGGAGACGCTCCACGCGGTCGAGTATCTCGTCGGCAACGGCGGCCTTGGAGAGCAGCGGCAACTCTTCGCGCGTTCCGTTCTTGCTGATCAGGGTTACGCGGTTGGTGTCCACCGAGAAGCCCGCGCCGGGTTCGGTAGCATCGTTGGCAACAATCAAATCGAGTCCCTTTGCCTCGAGCTTGGCGAGCGCGCCATTGACCGCGGCTCCCGTCTCGAGCGCGAATCCGACGATTACCGCCCCAGGCCGGCGCTTGGCCTTCGTTGAACCGAGAATGTCCGTCGTCGATTCAAACTCGATGGACTGCGCCTTTCCAGACGCTCCACGCTTGATCTTTTGAGTCGCCACCGTGGCCGGCCGAAAATCAGCGGGAGCTGCGGCCATGATCAGCACATCGTTCTTCGCGAGCAGGTCTGAGATCGCGGCAGTCATCTCCGCGGTCGATTCGACGCTCTCGACCGCGATTCCCGTCGGTAGCGCTACTTCAAGCGGACCGGCGACGAGGGTTACGTTCGCGCCGCGGCGCCACGCCGACTCGGCGATCGCCACCCCCATCTTTCCACTGCTGCGATTGGAGATGAACCGTACCGGATCAAGCGCCTCACGAGTCGGACCTGCGGTGACGAGGACGTTCACTCCTACCAGTGGCGACCTCCCTTCGAGCAGCCGGCCGACGTGCGCAAAGATCACCTCCGGCTCCGGCATGCGTCCGGGTCCGCTGCCTTCGCCCGCCGCGAGCTCGCCGGTGTCCGGATCGATGATGGTGTAGCCGATCGCGCGCAGGTGTTCGACGTTATGGCGGGTCTGTGCGTGCGCCCACATCTGATCATTCATCGCCGGCACGAGCAACACCGGCGACTTCGATGCGAGCAAAACCGCTCCGAGCAGATCAGGAGCCTGTCCCGTCGCGGCCTTGGCCATGAAATCGGCCGTTGCCGGCGCGACGACGATGGCGGTCGCCGCCCGCGCAAGGCTGATGTGATCGAGCGCTCGACCTTCTTCGAACAAATTGCTGTGAACCGGCCGGCCCGTGAGCGCCTCGAAGGTGATCGCTCCGATGAACTCGCGCGCCGCCGCGGTCATGACGACGTCGACCTGCGCACCCGCCTTGGTGAGCAGGCGCGCGAGCCATGCCGATTTGTAGCTGGCGATCCCGCCAGTGACGCCGAGAACGACGCGGGCGCCGGCGTACGGACGCCGCTGACCGGTCACGGCGAGTGGCGTGCTACTCGGAGTTGGCGCCGCGACGACGAGGGACCACGCGATACTCGATCGCGCCGCTCGACAGCTCCTCGAGGGACCGAGTCGTCAGCTTCTTCTCGCGCGACGACGACCGGTCGCGGGGAAACTCGTTCAGCGTCCGCGCATGCTTCGCGGCGACGAGCACGCCGAGGTACTTATTGGCGGCGTTGCGGGCAACTTCGTCAGGTGTGAAGACTCTCATATCGATCACGATGAATGGGTATTGATCTCGTCCTCGAGGCGCTGGATGAGCGCGGCGACTTGCTCACGCAATCCAGCGACTCGTTCTCGGCTAACCACTTCGGCGTCGATGATCGCCGCGACCCGGCGTACCGACTCCTCCAACACGTCGTTGACCACGACATACTCGTACTGCTCAATCGCTTGCAATTCCCGCAACGCCGACTCTAGCCGCCGAACGATCGCCTCTTTCGACTCCGTCTTCCGCTTCCGAAGCCGGTCGAGCATCACTTCTCCGGACGGCGGCAGGATGAAGATGGTCACCACCGCAGGAAACGCCTGCCTGATGAGGGCCGCTCCCTGAATGTCGATGTCCATCAGCACGTGCCGACCGGCGCCCAAAACGCGCTCAATCTCCGCCTTGAGTGTGCCGTAGAGGCTGCCATGGACTTCCGCGGATTCGGCGAAAGCCCCCTCCTCTATTCGACGTACGAATTCGGCCCGATCTAGAAAGTAATAGTCTTTGCCCTCTACTTCACCTGGTCGGGGGGGGCGCGTCGTGCAGGAGATTGAATACCCGACATCTTGTCGCTCTTTGAGGAGGGCCTTGGCGATCGTGGTTTTCCCGGCCCCTGACGGAGACGACAACACAACGGGAAAGGGGTTATGCCCCTCGGTCTTCGCGCTCACTCGAGGTTGACCGACGCGCCGGCCTCCGGCCGCCACATCAGCTTCCTCTCCTTCGCGCTGCGCGCTCACTCGAGGTTCTCGACCTGCTCGCGGATCCGCTCCAGGTCCTCTTTGATGGCAAGAACCTCGGTGATTATGGCTCCGTCGTTGGCCTTGCTCCCAGTTGTATTGGCCTCTCTGAGGAGCTCCTGGAGCAGAAACCCAAGTCGCTTGCCAACGCCGTCGGCAGGCGGCGTCTCGAGGGTTGCCCGGAAGGCGGATATATGCGTCGCAAAGCGAGCGATTTCCTCCTCGACGTCCAACCGATCGGCCAAAATCGCAATCTCCTGCGCGATTCTCGCCTCGTCCGGCAGCGCGCCATCCATGAGGGCGACGACGGCCTTGCGGAGTCGGTCGCGTTGCTCGACCACGCGTTTCGGTGCGCGCGCCGCCACTCGCGCCATTGCGGACTCGATGGCGATGAGGCGGTCGAGAATGATCGCCGTCAGCTTCCTTCCCTCAGCCGACCGCATCTCGTCCATCGCATCCAGCGCTTGGCGAACGACGGCGAGAATGTCTTCTGGCCGATCGGCGGTGACGGGCACGTCGTCGGTCGTCACGACTTGGGGGAGCCGCAACAAGACGTCGAGACTGACTGGCCCCGAGGTTCCGAGTTGTTGCTGAATCGCGGCGAGCTGCTCGGCGTAGGCCGCGATGCGGGCCGCGTCGATCTTCGGCCCAGCCTCGCCGTCGGTTCCGATCCGAACTGATGCCGTTACGTGGCCCCGGGTGACCCGCTGGCGGAGCGCCTCGCGAATGTCGACCTCGAGCCGCGCCAGCCCGCTTGGCGTTTTGATGCTGGGGCTGAAGAATCGGTGGTTGACCGACCGGATCTCGACCGCGATGCGGCTACTGCCGACCGTCGAATCGCCGCTTCCAAACCCAGTCATGCTTTTTATGAGACGAGATGCCATATCTGTTTATGAGAAAACACTTTGGCTAGTTCCAGAAGTCCCATCTCACTCCGTAGAAATTCGTCGTTCGCGGCATCAAGTATCCCGCCGTTTGATAGTTCCGCGAGCCGACGATGTTGCGCACCTGCCACGACATCACGGCGCTGTAGATCCTCACCTCGACCAGACTGGAGAGAGTCCGTTCGCCCTGCGCCCGAAACTCCGACCCCGCCGATGGGATCAAGCTAGCCGACCGGTATTCGTGCCGGGCAGAAATGAGTAGTCCAAAGTTGCCGTCGGGAAAGCGGCCCGGAAGCGTTGTCCGAACGAACAGCTCCGACCGCGTTTGGTATTTCGGTCGATATGCCGAGGCAGCGGTGTCATTCCACCGGAGGGCATTGATGTCTGCGAAGAGCACCTTCCAGACCTGCCCGCTCACGCGCAACGTGAGTCCAGTCGCCTTTGGGGCGTAGACCGTTCCTGAGGCGCCCAATAGAGTCGGGGCGACAAGCACTGCGCTGTCTCGCCGGATCACACCACCGTCCATCCAAAGGCCTGCCAGGCGAATGCCAGCCCAACCGCGCGTTCCAAGGGTCGCGAGCCCGCTCGACGCGGTTCGGTGGTCGACTGCCCGATCCACGGCGCTGCCGATGCGCAGCAGCGTCCCCAGCGTGAATTCGGCAGCCGCGTCGGACCGGCTCAATGAATCGGCCGATTTGCCTTCGACGTTTCCCCGCACGACAAGGCCACCGATCGCGTACGAGCCCGAGATGTGTGGCGTGACGAGTGTGATCGTATCTGCATGGCGGATCCGCGCATCGAGCGAGAGCCGGAGGCCACCGGCATTGACGCCGATCGCCGCCAGGTACTGCAGCTGCGACTGCGTCGTGTCCCTCTTGAGGGTATCAACGGTCGCCGTTGTCGTCGTCGCCGCAGCCGCCGTCGGTTTGAAATTGTATGTGCCCTTGCTCATCACGACCTGAGCCCAGGTGGCGCTGGTATCGGCGTCGTGGAGGCCCAGACGCAGGTAGGCGTCGGTGCGCGTCGATTCGACACCGGGCAATGAGTCGATTCGCCCGTACGCGCGGATGTCTCCGCGATGGCGGCTGACCCGCGTCGCGAACGCATCGACGCCGAATTGCTTCCCCGCCCACCCGAACCGTCCGATGATCCCGAGCTGGTCGGCGCTCGACCCGAGATAGGTCGGCGGTGTCGTTCCGTATTGTTGTGCCGCGAGCTGAATGGCCTGTCCACCGCCGAACCGCTTTCCGAAAAAGCCTCGGTAGAGATTGAGCTGTTGATCGCCAGTGCCGATATCCACCCGCGTGTACGACGAGGTGTTGTCGACTCGCCAGCTGCGAAGGTGCACGCGAACTTCCGTCGCGGTCTGCTCGATCGTGAGGTCCTCGGCCGACCACAACTGAATCTGCGAGTAGTCGATGATGCCGTTCGATCGCGCATCGAGTGCGTCGTATTCGATTCCATCGACAAAGACCCGGGTTCGCCGGAAGTCGCCGCCGACCGCGACGTTGGCCGGGGCGCTGACGTAGCCGGCGGAAAACGGGGTGGTGATCAACACCCTCGCGAGGAGGTCCTGAAGCGTCAGCGATCCGGTCGCGAAGATCTGTGCTCGGTCAAAGTGCAACGCACCGTCGCTGCGCAGCAGACGGGGAACCGCCGCATGGCTCAGTGGCGGCTGCACCGTGTCCGACGGTTGCGGCCGTGCCACGTGTCGCGGAAGTCCTGTGCTGTCGCGCCGAACGAGCGAATCGGCGTGTGGGGGAACAGGCACTTTCAGTTTTCCCGTATCTGGTCGCGCTCGGGTGGTGTCTTGCGCACGCACCGGGTGAAAAATGGCCCCGGCCGCGAGGCCGAGGCCAACCCACCCCCGCAGCACCCACCGCAAATTCAGGACGCCCGTCCTCTCACGAACTCGACAAAGGTGCCGACTGGAACGCCCGTCGGGCCGCGAGGAATCGTCCCCAGATCCGACTCGGTGTATGCCGTGCCCGCAATATCGAGATGCACCCACGAAAACCCTTCGGTGAATTCCTTCAGAAACAGTGCGGCGGTAATCGTGCCGGCCGGCCGGCCGCCCGAGTTCTTGATGTCGGCGATGTCAGACTTGATCAGCTCCTTGTAGTCATCCCACATCGGCAGCGGCCATCCCGGCTCTCCGGCACGCTTCGCTGCATCCAACACTTCCTGCACCAAGGCGTCGTCGTTGCCCATCACACCGGTCGCCGTATGACCGAGCGCGATCACGCACGCTCCCGTCAGCGTCGCGGCATCGATCACCGCCGACGGCGAGAATCGCTTCGCGTAGACCAGCACGTCGGCGAGAACCAGTCGCCCCTCGGCGTCCGTATTGATGACTTCGATGAACTTGCCATTCGACGCCTGCACGACGTCGCCCGGGTTCACCGCCGTGCCCGACGGCATGTTCGTCGTCGATCCGATGAGACCAACGACGTTGACCGGAAGTTCCATGCGGGCGATCGATTCCATCGCGCCGAGTACTCCGGCGGCACCGCACATGTCGAACTTCATCCACTCCATGCCCTGCGCCGGTTTGATCGAGATACCGCCGGAGTCGAAGCACAGGCCTTTCCCGACGAGTGCGACTGGGGCGATGCCGGGTTTCCCGCCCCGGTACTCGAGCACGATCAACTTCGGGTCCTGAGGCGTTCCCTGTGCCACGGAGAGGAAAGACCCCATCTTCTCGGCCGTCATCTCGGCTCGGCCGAGCACCGTCACTCCCATCTTGAACCGTTTCGCGATATCGCGCGCGGTGTCGGCGAGATAATCCGGCGTACACACATTCCCGGGCAGCATGGCGAGCCGGCGGGCGAGCGAATGACCCTCGGCGAGCGCGACACCGCGCTTCACTCCAGCCTCGATCTGCCCCGCGCCGCCCAGATGAGAGCGCGTGAGGACCGTGATGGCGGCGAGCGCCGCGCGCTGTTCATCTGCCGGCACGGGCGACTTCATCTCGCGGAAGTCCCAGGCGCCGGCCACCAACCCCAGCACGATCGCTTCGGCCGAGCGTTCGTCGACGGCACCGTAGAACGCCAGGCTTCCGACTCCCATGCCGTTGGCCTTGCGACCAGCGAGTGTTGCAGCGCGCCGCATGTTAACGACGTCGTCCTTCCCGTCGCCCAACCCCAGCACGAGAACCCGCTGCACGCCGGTCTCGCCGCCCGGCAGCAGCAACGTCTCATCGCGACTCGCCCGGAAGTCTCGCCGCTCGATAGCGCGGCCCAGCGCGCCGCGGGTCAATCCGTCGACTGTTGCGAGGTCGCCGACCAGCGCTTTCAGAGCAGCCGGCGTGAGGGGAAGAACAAGGAGAGGCGTCTGCAGCCGCTCGAGGGTCGAGTCGCTGACCGTGACAGTCGGAATGCTCATGGTATGAGGAACGTGGGGACGGCCATCAAGCGCGCAGTGCCGCGATGATGCGGTCGGCGAATGCCGAAGTCGAAACTTCGGTGGCTCCGGGCATCTGACGCGCGAGATCGTACGTGACATGCCGCTGCTTGATCGCCTGCTCGATGCCGCGCACGATCATCGAGCCGACATCGGTCCACCCGAGATACTCGAACATCATGACGCCTGAGAGGATCACGCTGCCGGGATTGATGCGGTCGGTATTGGCGTACTTGGGCGCCGTGCCATGCGTAGCTTCGAACACCGCCACGCCGTCGCCGACATTACCACCCGGCGCCATTCCGAGTCCGCCAACCTGTGCCGCGGCGGCGTCAGAGATGTAGTCGCCGTTGAGGTTGGGCGTGGCCAGCACCGAATACTCCTCGGGACGCAACAGCAACTGCTGAAACATCGAGTCGGCGATCCGATCCTTGACGATGACCGCGTCCGCGCGCGCTCCTCCGCCTGCCTTCGCCAGATCCGCTTCGGTGACGAGCGACTCGGCGTATTTCTCCCGCGCGAGCTCGTACCCCCAGTCGCGGAACGCGCCTTCGGTGTACTTCATGATGTTGCCCTTGTGCACCAGGGTCACCGAGGGCAGATCGTGCTCGAGCGCGTAGCGATAGGCCATGTCGATCAAGCGCACCGAACCGAACTGGGACATCGGCTTCACGCCAATCGCCGACTCTTCGCGGATCTCGCCCTTGAGCTCCTTCATGATGAACTGTCGAAGCTTGTTGGCTTCGGGCGACCCGGCCTTCCACTCGAGACCCGCGTACACGTCCTCGGTGTTTTCCCGGAAGATCACGACGTTGAGCTTCTCCGGTTCGCGCATCGGACTGCCGACGCCCTCGAAGTAGCGGACGGGCCGAATGCAGGCATAAAGGTCGAGCACCTGTCTGAGCGTAACGTTGAGCGAGCGAATCCCTCCGCCGACCGGCGTCGTGAGCGGCCCCTTGATCGAGACGCGGAACTCGCGCATGGCGTCGACCGTCTCCTGCGGCAACCAGTCGTTGTGCGCCGTGAACGACTTTTCGCCGGCGAAGACCTCCATCCAGGCGACTTTCTTCTGTCCGTGAAAAGCTTTCTCGACCGCCGCGTCGAAGACGCGAACGGCGGCGCGCCAGATGTCAGCGCCCGTGCCGTCGCCTTCGACGTATGGGATGATCGGGATGTCGGGGACCTTCAGTACGCCGGCTTCGTAGGAAATCCGTTCCCCGCGCAACGGAACCTTGGCCAGCATATATGATGACATTCGCGATCGCGCGGCGGTGAAGGTCGGAAGTGACTGCAGCCGAGTAAGCTACCGGGCGCTTGTGAGGGCAAGCAAGCATCCGGAGTAGGTGCCCAGGGCGGGACTCGAACCCGCAAGACCCGAAGGTCGGAGGATTTTGAGTCCTCTGCGTCTACCAATTCCACCACCTGGGCCGGGCCGATAATCTAGCCGTGTCCAGCGTGGAACAGAGATCAGGGTGGCGGTGTGCCGCCCCGCGCGCCTTGGAGCGCTTGCTGCTGGCGCAGCCCTTCCTGAAGCTGACGCCGCAGATTCTCCTGCATCGCTTGAAAACGGACGCGCTGCACAGGGGTCAAGAAGCCCGCGAGCTCGCGTTGTTCGGCATCGATCAGATCGAGGCGCTGACGCTGCATCTGCATCACTTGCTCGTGGAGGTCGGCAACCCGCTTCTCCCGATCGTCGGACGGGGCTTCGATCAACGCTTGGCGAAGCCCCTGCCGCGTCTGCATCTCTCGCTGGTCGAGCGCCCGCTGCTGCTGACCAAAGCGACGATTGACATCCGCGAGCCTCGCCATCTGATCCGGGGCGAGACCGAGCTCGACCCGTACGCGCTGCGCGAACCTCTGGCGTAGCTGCTGCTCGAGCCCAGCTCGATTCGCAGGTTGGCCCCGAGCGACGCCTCGCTGTGGCTGGCCACCCTCGAGTGCCCGCCCCGCGCGCTGTGCAGCCATGACGTTCGCGGAGGCAATTTCTATCACGGCAATGGCCAGCCAACGCCGCATCACAACGCGCCTGAACGGTCGCGGGCGGTCGCGCTTTCGGGCCCGACAATCCCGTTCAGCGGCGCGGCGAGGCGGACTTCGGCGGCGGGCAGCGCCTCGATGCCCTCGACCTTCCCGAGCAACGTGCGCAGCTGCTCGTCGGTGAGGCCGCTCAAATCGCCGGACACCGACAACTCTGAGCCGTCCGCTGGAGCGGCGCCGGTCGCGCTCTTGTCACCTGGCCCCGAGACAACATTTGCCCTGGCAACCGAGTCGATTCTCCGCGCCGACGACCAACCGTTGTACATGACGGCCGTGCTACCTCCACCGACCGTCAGCACCGCGATCGTCGCCGCGATTCGCCAGTCGAACGAACGACGATGCGTCCGGACTCCTCGTGTGGGCAGTGCCTGCACAACGGCCGCCGTGTCGATGCGTGGCGCCGCCAGGATGAGCATCGCTCTGGCGCGCTCGAGTAAACGGACCTCGGCCTGACACGGCTCACACGTGGCGATATGCGCCCGCACGAGGTCGAGCACGTCACCGGCCAGGTGTCCATTCACCAGCTCCGGGAGCCGGTCGCGAATATCCCCATTGGCGCAGTCAATCATTCCAGAAACTCCTTCACCGAACGCATCGCGTTGTGATAGTGGACCCGGGCGGCCCCCTCGGTGGTGCCGACGGCCTCCGCGATGTCCTTGTATGACATTCCTTCAGCCACCCGCAGCGTGAACACCTGCCGCTGCGTGGGCGACAACCGCCCGATGGCTCGCTGAAGCTTCCCCGCCACCTCGTCCGCCACAAGCCCGTCGAGGGCATCGAACTCCGTGATGGCGTCGCCTTCCTGAATTTCCACCCGATCACGTCGTCGGCGATCGGCCCGCAGTCGATCGAGCAACAATCGCCGTTCGATCGTGAACAACCATGTCCGGAAGGAGCTCTCGCCGCGAAACCCATCGAGCGAGTTGAACGCGCGGACGAATGTATCCTGAACGAGCTCTTCGACGTCGCTTCGAGCTCCGGAGCTGACCGCAAAGCGCGCCAACGCCGAAGAATGGCGTTCGACGAGTTTTGTGGCAGCCGCTTGATCACCGGCCTTCCAGCGCTCGATCAACTTGAGATCTTCGCGGTCATCGTCCGCCCGCGCCCCCTCGGTCATTCGTTCACCCAATAGACGCCCCGGCCGGACCGCCGTTAAGGCCTTGTGAGGAAAGCGCTTCTATTCAACTCGGACCGGCGTCAATATATGCCATGCCGAACCAATCGCAGGTTGAGCGCATCGGGCACCGGGGAGCCCCCCGAGACCGCATGGAGAACACGCTCCCGAGCTTCCGCCGGGCAGTCGAGCTGGGTGCCACGGCGGTCGAGCTCGACGTGCATGTCACGTCCGACGGAGTCCCGGTCGTCCATCACGACCCCGAACTCGATTCCAGGGTCACTCCGGCCCGCCTCGCCAAGGCACGCCTGGCCGAGCTCGGCATACGTGACCTCCAGGCTCTGAGGCTGAGCAGTGGCGACCCAATCCCGACGCTCCTCGAGGTTCTCGAGGCGCTCACGCCAACGACAAAGGTCTACGTCGAGATAAAGGGCGGCGCGCCGGCCATCATCGCCAGGGTTGCGGCGCCGTTCAAAGACTCGATCGCGGTCCACAGCTTTGATCATGAGGCGATTGCGGAGATGGCGCGCATCGCACCGGCCATTCGTCGTGGCATTCTCGTCGAGAAATCGACGGACGATCTCGCCGGTTTGATGCGTCATACCCAAGCGTCCGACGTCTGGCCGGCCCACAAACTCGTCGACGAGGCGTTCATGGATCAGGCACGGGCCCGCGGCGCCCGCGTGATCCCGTGGACGGTCAATTCCGCCCGCGAGGTGCGTCGCCTTGTTGGACTCGGCGTCGCGGGGATCTGCACGAATGATCTGACGTTGTTCGCGGCGACCTGACGGCGGAACGCAGAGTAAGCAGTGGAAGCGACAGAAAAAGCCGCGGAGACAAACAGCAAAAGAGTGGTTGTTGTTATCTGCGACGTCAGCGTTCTCGGCGCTCGTCTGCGTTCGCCGTTGGAAACGCGGAACAAAACAAAAGGCCCGACTGCGCAGGGCAGCCGGGCCTGAGAACTCACGCGAACTCTAGGCCGTGGCGACCGCGGCCTTCTCCTTCGGATAGACGCTGACCTTGTACGCCTTCGCGTTGTGGTGCTCGAACTTCACCACGCCGTCGATGAGCGCAAAGATGGTGTAGTCGCGACCGAGACCGACGTTCTTGCCGGGATGATACTTCGTGCCGTCCTGGCGGATGATGATGTTGCCGGCGATGACCTTCTCGCCGCCGAACTTCTTCACGCCGAGGAATTTCGGATTGCTGTCACGGCCGTTTCGTGAGGAGCCGACGCCTTTCTTGTGAGCCATGGTATCCTCGATCAGCCGAGTTTGATGTCGTTGATGCGCACTTCGGTGAAGCCCTGCCGGTGACCACGCTTGTTCGCGTAGTTCTTCCGGCGCTTCATCTTGAACACGACGATCTTCTCGCCACGCCCGTGCCGAACGATCTCGCCGGTCACCTTGGCGCCGCTCAGCATGGGAACGCCGGTCTTGACGTTCTTGCCGTCGTTGCCGAGGAGGACCTCGTTGAACTCGATCTTGCCACCCTGCTCGCCGACGAGCGTGGGCAGCTTATATGTGCGGCCGGATTCGACACGATACTGCTTGCCGCCGGTCTTGATAATCGCGTAAGGCATGATCAGACGAAAAGAGTTAGTGCATTGGAGCCTCATAAGTTACGAGGCACGACAACGAGTGTCAACGGGACGGACGAGCCTGAGCTTTAAGCTCTCAGCGGACAAGATCTAGCCTGAGCCTACAGCCCTGGCGTGCCAGATAGCTCGAGCCCTTGCTCAAAGCTCCGGCCAGGGCTCGAGCTATCCGGTAAGCCAGGGCTGTGGGCTCAGGCTAGATGTTGTCCGCTGAGAGCTCAAAGCTCAGGCTGTCCGACCGGTATCTACGCCACCGCGTACAGTTGCGTGACGTCCCGACCCGCCGACTTCACAACAATCTTGAACTCGTCCGGCTTCAACAGCGGATCGTCTCGGAGCTCGAGGCTGAACGAGCCCGACCCCTCGAGCTTCTTGATCAGATCCTTCTCGTTCTCGAGGACGTAGAGCGCAACCTCGGGATGGACCCGCACCACGAGCGGATCCTTCTTCCCCTCGAGCGCCGCCCGCCTGATGGAGCGCTCGATCCGTCGTGTCACGGTCTCGGCGGTAAACACGCGCCCCGTTCCATGGCAGGTTGGGCACGCCTCCGTCATGCTCTGGAGATGGCTCTGCCGCACTCGCTGGCGGGTCATCTCGATCAGGCCGAGCTCCGACACCTGGAAGGCCTTGGTCCGGGCCCGGTCGCGCGAGAGGTGCGTCCGCAATTCCTGGAGTACCCGGTCGCGGTTGGCCTTTGTCTCCATGTCGATGAAGTCGGCGACGATGATTCCGCCCATGTCGCGCAGCCGGATCTGGCGCGCCAGCTCACGGGCGGCTTCGACGTTCGTTTTCAGAATCGTCTTCTCGGGATCCTTCTTGCCTGTGTATCGGCCGGAATTGACGTCGACGGAGACCAGCGCTTCGGTCGGCTCGATGATCAGGTAGCCGCCGCTCGGCAGGTCGCAGCGGCGCTTGAACAGATCGCGCAGCTCCTGTTCGATGTTGGCCTTGTCGAACAACGGCGTCTTGTCCTCGTAGAGATACACGCGCTCGACCAGTTCGGGCGCAACACCGTTCAGATATTCTATGATTTCGTTGTACATCTGCTTCGAGTCGACCGTGAGCTTCTCGACCTTCGTGCTGAACACGTCCCGCATCAGGCCGCGGGCGAGACTGGTCTCACGGTGGATCAGTGCCGGCGCACGCACGAAGTGGGTCTTCCGCTTGATCTTCTTCCAGGTGCCGATCAGCGAGTCGAGATCGCGCTGAAACGTCTCCTTCGTGACGTCTTCGGCGACGGTGCGGACGATGACGCCGCCGGACTTCTCGGGCAGCACGCCCTTCATCTGCTCGCGGAGCCGCGCCCGCTCGGCCCGGTCGCCGATCTTGCGGCTGATGCCGACGCGTGAGGCGAATGGCATGAAGACGAGGAATCGGCCGGCGAGCGAAACCTGTGCTGTTACCCTCGGGCCCTTGGTCGAGATCGGCTCTTTCGAGACCTGGACGAGGATCTCCTTGCCGCGCTTCAGGACATCCTGGATCGGAATCTCTTTCGCGTTTTTGCGCTTGCGGCGTCCGCCGCCACCGCCGGTCTCGTCGGCTTCTTCGTCGTCGTCGGCGTCGTCTTCTGCTTCATCCAGTTCTTCCTCGTCTTCGTAGACGAGATCCGACGCGTGGAGGAAGGCACTCTTCTCGGTGCCGATGTCGACGAAAGCGGCCTGGATGCCCGGGAGCACGGCATCGACGCGGCCAAAGTAGATGTCACCCACCATGCGGCGGGCTTCGGGACGGTCAACCAGCAGTTCGGAGAGCTGGTCGTCCTCGATGATCGCGACCCGCGTTTCGCGCGGGTTCGCATTGATGAGTATTTCTCGTTTCATGGGAGGCCGTTGTCATCTCGCCCGGCGACTCGACAGCCGAGGTGAAACGGTCGTGAGAGACGTGAACGTCCGCGCGGGAATTCGCATCGCGGACAAAATCGAAGGGCGTTCGGGACATTCGGATGATCGTCCATCCCCTGTCCGGCGCGGACCACGAGAGCTGGTCATCGCGCTGCATTCGGAACGGGATGCGATCGGCTGTCACCGCGGACAGCCGGGCCGAAAGACGAACGAACGCGCCGAAAATCGCCGCAGCGAAGTCGGTGATCACGGCGCGCATAGATCGCTCACTGGGTCCGGAGTCGCCCGGGCTGGTGAGCGGGAAGAAAGCAGTTTGAACGAGCACTCCTAAAGCTCAGCAGACGTCACCGTTCGCGCAACTGCTGAAAGGAAACGGACTTAAGGCTGTGGGATGTCGCCCTGAGCGAAGCGAAGGGGTAGCTCTCTGAAGCAGAGAACCATCCCTTCGCTTCGCTCAGGGCGACAACAGGCCTTGACCCTCAGCCGATCAGATCCTTCAAGAGCTCCCTCGCGATCACGATGCGCTGAATCTCGGACGTCCCTTCGCCGATCTCGCAGATCTTGGCGTCGCGCATGAACCGCTCGACCGGATAGTCCTTGGTGTAGCCGTACCCGCCGTGGATCTGCACGGCCTTGATCGTCGCCCGCATCGCTAGCTCCGAACAGAAGAGCTTGGCCATCGCCGCTTCCTTCGTAAACGGCTTCTTGTGCTGTGCCAGCCAGGCGGCGTGATAGACGAGGTGCTTCCCCGCCTCGATCTCCGTCGCCATGTCGGCGAGCTGGAAGTTGACGCCTTGGAATTCGCCGATCGGCTTTCCGAACTGCTTTCGAACCGTGGCGTACTCGAGCGCCTGCTCGAACGCGCCTTCGGCGATGCCGAGCGAGAGAGCCGCGATGCCGATGCGGCCGTTGTCGAGCGTGCGCATGAAGTTGCTGAACCCCTCGCCCTCCTTCCCGAGAAGGTTTTCGGCGGGAACCTCGACGTCCTGGAGGATCAGCTCGGCGGTGTCCGAGGCTCGCCATCCCAGCTTGCCTTCCTTCCGTCCGGCTGAAAACCCCTTCATCGCCGGCAGCGACGGGTCGTGGCCAACGCCGACACGCAACAGCTTCCTGCCGTTGAGGACGTAATGGCCGTTCTTCCTCACGGCGGTCGTGCGCGTGCCGCCGGCATCGCTCCCCGCGTCGGGCTCGGTCAGGCCAAACCCGCCCATCACGCGCCCCGACGCGAGGGGTGGCACATAGCGCTTGCGCTGTTCGTCGGTGCCGAAGTTGACGATCGGCGATGTGCCGAGCGTCGTGTGCGCGGAAATCGTGAGACCGTGCGACGCGTCGACCTTCGCCAGCTCGTGGATCACGATCATGTAGCTGATGAGGTCCAAGCCGGCTCCGTGCAGCTCCTCGGACCAGGGAACGCCGAGCAGCCCGAGGTCGGCCATCTTTCGGATGTTGTCCCACGGAAACTTCGATTCGGCGTCGAGCTTCGCGGCGACGGGTGCCACCTCGTCGCGGGCGAAGCGGCGGACCATCTCGCGCGTCGCGAGGTGGCTGTCGCCGAAATACAGAGAGTCGTCCATGCGATAAGTCAGCCTGGTCGGCGAAAAGGATGCAAGCGGGTCAGGCACGCCGCCGGCGCTTCGTCACACGCGCTTTTGCGCGCTTTGACAGTTGGACGCCAAGACAGTTATCACAGCCTTTGCACTTTGGTTTTGCCGCGGCGTCGCCGAAGTATCGGAGGACGAACTCGCGCCGGCATTTGCTGAGGTACGCGTAACGCTGCATCGAGTCCAGCTTGGCGATGTCCGCGGCGCGGCGGCGGCCGATCGCCGCCCAGTCGATTCGAAAGTAGTCGAGCGGATGTTCGGGACGCGCGAGCCTGGTGCCCGGCTCGGCGGGCGTCCAGGCAAGAAACTGTCGCGACTGCAGCGCATCGAGGAGGCTCATGACGCCGCGGACACCGCCGTACCCCGGCGGAAAGCCCGACGCGTCGACGATCGCGCCGTCATTGAGGCGAGCGCCGACGAGCCGCCACAGCGCTCGCAAGAACGCCAGCTCCAACTCCGCGCCGGCGCCCAGTTCCGACTTGATTCGCTCAGGCGTCGCCAGCAGCCGAACGTTGACCGTCGTCGCGGCGCCGGAGTTCGCGATCAACGCGCCGCGGCTTTGCAGGAGTCGAAGCGCCGATTCGACGTCGCGTATCGACGGTTTGCCGGGGACTCCACGGGCGATGACGGCGGTGTCGAGCTCGACACGCCCCTCTGTGTCGGCTCCCCGTTGGAGGCGGGCGTACACCGCTTCGACGAGCTCGCGTTCCGGGTGCGCACCGTTGATGAAGTATTCGTGAGTGAACCGATCGCGGAACGCGTGCAGCAAGATGCACTCGGCGGGTTGGCCATCGCGGCCGGCGCGGCCGGCTTCCTGATAGTACGCCTCCAACGTGCCCGGCATCGAATGATGAAAGACCAGTCGGACGTTGGCCTTGTCGATGCCCATGCCAAAGGCATTGGTGGCGACGATCGCCCTGACCCGCTCCTTCATGAAAGGAAGCGGACGAGCAGCTCGTCTTTCTCGTCATCGGTCCGCGCCGGAGCAACGAAGTACGTCAGGTTTGTGCGGTCGAAGCCTGTGACGATCGTCTCCGGGTCGCTGAGGCCGAGGGCGCGGACGATGTCGGCGCGGACTCTCGGGGTGGCGGTGGCGGTGAGCGCCATCGTGCACCGGGCGCGCAGTTGATCGCGAATCTCGCCGATGCGCAAATAGCTGGGCCGAAAGTCGTGGCCCCACTCGCTGATGCAGTGCGCCTCGTCGACCGCGAGCAACGAAACGCCGACGTTGCTCAACTTCGCGGCGAGCCCGCCAAAGGCAAACCGCTCCGGCGCCAGATAGAGCAGCTTCGTTTCGCCGCGGAGGACGCGGCTCATTCGATCGCTGATCTCGCCGCTCGACAGCGTGCTGTTGACGAAGGTCGCCGGGATGTCGCGTTTGACCAGCGCGTCGACCTGGTCTTTCATGAGGGAGATCAGCGGTGACATCACCACCGTCAGTCCGGGCAGCATCAGCGCCGGGATCTGATAACAGAGCGACTTTCCGCCTCCGGTTGGCAGGACGACCATCGTGTCGCGCCCGGAGAGCACGGACTCGATGGCGCGGGCCTGCCCGGGGCGAAACTCGTTGTATCCGAAGTGCTGTTTGAGAGCAGAGCGCGCGTCGTCTACCGTTGTCATGCGCTTAGGATCGCGAGCAACTGGCGACATGCGTCATCGCCCCGTCGCGACACGGATCGTTAAACGGCGCGGGCGAAGTGGCCGCGCGTGAACGCCGGACCAACAACCTCGCGCGGGGTTGGCGACGTCTCGGGATGCGCGTGCGGCGACATGGAGTCGACAGCCGCCCTATACGCGGCGACGATCCGAGCCACCGGGTCGCCGGGCACGTTGAACAACAACTGATATGAGCGAATCCCGGCTGCCCACAGCGCTGGGAGAAACTCCGACGCTTCGATCGGCCGCGAGTGCAGCAGGCGGTTCCTGCATGCGGAATCGGTGGCGACGGCGAAGGTGTAGCCGGTCGGATCGGTGAGCCGGACGTCCGGATGCTTCTTGACACAGAGATCGCGACAGGTCGTCGGCTCGCGGTCGAATGCCGCCGACAGCACGCAATGTTCGATCGTCATGCCCTCGGGACGTCCGTACACCACCGCGTCAAATCCCGACCCGTCCCACGGCTTCGATACCGCCGCCATCTCCTGCGTCGTCAATTCGACAGACAGTACGATGCGCGTCGCGCCGAGCCGAAATACTTCGGCGGCACTGTGAGCATTGAACACGTTTACCGCATAATCGGCCGTGACTTCCCGTCCGGCGCGTGACAGTTCGGCGACGAGCCCGAGATGGCCCGACAGAAACGGTACGTCGAGCGCGATCCACTTTTCGATATCGCGCCGGTCTTCGGGACGAACGATCGTCGGCGTACGCAAACGGAAGGCGACGTTTCGCTCGGCCAGTGACGTCGCGAGTTTGTTCATCGCGGTCACGGATGGCGCCGGGTGGCGAATGAACGGATCGAAGCAGACCTCGTCGGCTCCGGCGTCAGCGGCCGCATGGGCGTCGTCGACGGTGAAGACCTGGGCGACAACACGACCCACGGTGTTGTCGGCCTGAGCGAAGCGAAGGGAGCGGTCCGTCAAATCGAGACTCACCCCACCCACGGTGTTGTCGCCCTGAGCGAAGCGAAGGGAGCGGTCCGTCAAATCGAGACTCACCCCTTCGCTGCGCTCAGGGCGACGAGTGACGTCCACCGAGGCCACGGCCTGATCGACGCGTGCCTGACGTTCAGCAATGCTCGACGTCGCGCTCCAGGTGCGCCGTGCCGTGAGCTCCTCGATCGCCGTTTGCCGCAGGTGATTCAGCTCGCTGACCGGAATGAACACGCTGCCGGACAGTCCGGTGACGTCGAGCGCGCCGAGGACAAAGCGTGTTCCTCCCAGCCGGCCGAGTTGCTCGCGGAGGAGCGCGGCATCGAGCGGACGTTTGGTCGCCGCCGCCAGAGTCTTCTCTGTCGTGGCGGTGATCTCCTCTCCTCCAGCCGCAAACACAGCTTTGAGGGGACTTCCCGCGTGCCCGAACAGACGAACGTCGACGCGCGTCAGCGATGGACCAGTCGACGCCTTATTCGCGAAAGAGGCCCGCGCACTCTCAATGACCGATGCGGATGATGTTCGCGTCACTCGCCATCCGGCGGGGATGCGGACCGACGTCTCGATCGACTGGCGAATCCCGCCACGCATGCTCACGGTGCGGACGGCCGTGACGCTAAAGCCCGTGGTGGCGCCGCCGGCGACGCCCGGGTCCTCGAAGCCGAGTCCGTCGCCGACTTCGATCGGCCGGGTTACCTGGACGAGAAGATGACCGCGATCGAAGCCGACCACCGTACCGAGCGGCTCGCCGCGATTGTCGGGTTGCGATCTCGTGACGTAGTCGCGTCCAGCGCGGCCGCCATACATGCCGCCGGTGAATCCGCGGCTGTAGATCTGAACGAGCGGCTGCACTTCCTCCTCGGTCGGGGGGACCCAGGACGCCGCGAGGCTTTTACCATCGGCGTTCTCGGCGGCCTCACCGAGGCGATCCAACCATTCGCGATACGACTTGGTGACGGTGGCGACGTACTCGGGTTTCTTCTTCCGGCCTTCGACCTTGAGGCACTGGATGCCCGCCTCGGCGATCGCCGCGAGATGATCGTAGGCACCGAGGTCCCGCGCCGAGATGAGGTAGCCGCGATCGAGCTCAGCGCCGGAGGCTTCGTCGTGAAGGACGTAGTCCTTGCGACAGGACTGCGCGCACGAACCGCGATTCGCGCTGCGTTCTGAAATCAGGCCGGACATGAAGCACTGCCCGGAGTACGAGATGCACAGGGCGCCATGGATGAAGGACTCCAGGCCCAGATCGGGGACGGCGTCGCGAATTGCTTCGATGTCGGCGAGGGTGTTTTCTCGGGCCAGCACGACACGCTCGACCCCCAGCGACTTGGCGACCGCGGCGCCGGAGGGATCATGGACGGTCATCTGCGTCGATCCATGGATCTCGAGCGTCGGATACAACGCGCGAATCAGTCCAACGAGTCCGATATCCTGGACGATGACGGCGTCGATGCCCCGGTCGACGGCTTCGCCGAGAAACATCAACGCATCAACCAATTCCTGCGGTTTGATGAGGACATTCAGGGTCAGGTAGATGCGCCTGCCGCGGCCATGAGCGAGGCGGCAGGCCTCGGCCAGCTCGTCGAGCGAGAGCTGGGCGCCTTCGTCCCGAGCGTTGAACTTCGCCGCGCCGAGGTAGACGGAGTCGGCGCCATTGGCGAGCGCGGCGCGAACGGCGTCGAGCGACCCGGCGGGGGCGAGCAGCTCGGGAATGGCGCGGGGTGGCATCTAGCGAAAGTTAACGGTGAGTCGTCGCCCTGAGCGCAGCGAAGGGGGCGGTTTCGCATTCGGGACCAATCCCTTCGCGAAGTTTACCCTGAGCTTGTCGAAGGGCTCAGGGCGACGGGTCCTTGGGCTTTGTGCAACTGCGCTCGCCGTGATACCGTTGCCACATGAGAAGCAGCAGAAGCAGCCGAGCCAGTTGGCGGGGGGCCGAACATCACGAGCGAATTCCCGACCGGCCGCGCCTGTCGGTGGGAACAGATCGGGGCTTTGGACTGGCCGTCGCGCTTCTATTGACCGTGCTCGATGCCGCCGTCTATTGGCGAACGGGGCAATTCAACTGGTGGATGATTGCGGCGGCGGGCGCGCTCGTCGCCGGCGCCCTCGGTGCGCCGTCCGTGCTGTCGCCGCTCAACCGCGCGTGGGTGGGACTGCGGCAGATGCTGTCAAGAGGCGCGGCCGTAGCCCTCCTCGCGGTGATCTACTGGGTGGCGATCGTGCCGGCTGGAGTGATCATGCGGTTGGGTGGGCGCAATCGGCTGGCGCTTGGATTCGACAAGAAGGCGGGCACGTACTGGTCCGCGCGATTGGCTGAGGGCGTCGACCTGAAGAACCAGCACTAGCGTGCACGTCCTCGGCATCTCCGCGTTCTATCACGACAGCGCCGCGGCGATGGTTCGCGATGGCGTCGTCGTCGCGGCCGCGCAGGAGGAGCGATTCAGCCGCCGCCGAGACGATGCGGCCTTTCCCGCGCACGCGATCGGGTACTGTCTCAAGGAGACAGGACTGTTTCTCGACGACATCGACCACATCGTGTTCTATGAAAAGCCGCTCCTCAAGTTCGAGCGGCTTCTCGAGACGCATTTCGCGTTCGCGCCGCGAGGCTTTGGCTCGTTTCGAACGACGACGCCGCTCTGGCTGCGCGAGAAAGTGTTTCAGCGGTCGGTGCTCGCCGATTCGCTGGTGGCGTTGGGCGCCAGCAGGTCGATTGCCAAGAAGCTGTCGTTCGTGGAGCACCACGTCAGCCATGCCGCGAGCGCCTTCTTCCCGTCCCCGTTCGAGGAAGCGGCGATTTTAGTGGCGGATGGCGTCGGCGAGTGGGCGACGACGTCGACGGGTGTCGGGCGCGGCCGCACCGTCCAGCTGACGAAGGAGCTGCGTTTTCCGCATTCCCTGGGCCTTCTCTACTCTGCCTTCGCCTCCTACTCGGGATTCCGCGTCAACTCCGGCGAGTATAAGGTCATGGGCCTCGCGCCCTATGGGCAGCCCGACTACGTCGACCGCATTCTCGACAACCTGATCGACCTCAAAGAGGACGGCAGCTTTCGGCTCGACCAGGCGTACTTCGACTACGCGACCGGATTGACGATGACCAACGACCGGTTCGCGCAGCTATTCGGTGGACCGGTCCGCGACCCGGGCGAACCGCTTCAGCGCCGTCATCTCGATCTCGCCGCGTCGATCCAACGGGTCACGGAAGAAGTCATCTTGCGAGTGACGCGCGCCCTGTCGGCGGAAACCGGACTCGATGCCCTCGTGATGGCCGGCGGGGTGGCGTTGAACGGCGCCGTGAACGGCAAAGTGCTGCGCGATGGACGGTTCAAGAGAGTCTGGATTCAACCGGCGCCCGGAGACGCGGGTGGCGCCGTGGGCGCGGCGCTGAGCGCATACCACACCTTGAGCACGACAGCGCGGACGCCCAACCCCATGGATGGAATGTCGGGCGGATTCCTCGGACCGGCGTTCTCGGAGGCGGACATCGAGAGGCGGCTCACGGCGCTTGGCGCGCGCCTCACCATGTTCCCGAAAGAGGGGCTGATCAGCCGCGTTGCGGACGCTCTTGCCGGCGGCCACACCGTCGGCTGGTTTCAGGGCCGCATGGAATTCGGGCCTCGCGCATTGGGCGCGCGGTCGATCCTGGCCGATCCGCGGTCACCGGCCATGCAGTCGGCGCTTAACCTCAAGATCAAGCATCGCGAGACGTACCGCCCGTTTGCTCCCGCGGTGCTCCGCGAGGATCTCGCCGAATGGTTCGAGCTGAACACGGACAGCCCGTACATGCTGCTGGTGGCGGACCTGATCGAGAAGCGCCGCTTGCCCCTGAGTGATGAAGCCCGATCGAAGGTCGGGCTCGACAAGGCGAAGTATCTGCGATCGGTGATCCCCGCGGTGACGCACGCCGACAACAGCGCCCGTGTGCAAACGGTGCACAAGGAAACCAACCCGCGCTTTCATGCCTTGCTCGAGGCGTTCAAAGAGCGTACCGGCTGCGGGGTGCTCGTGAACACCAGCTTCAACATGCGCGGTCGGCCAATCGTCTGCACGCCCGAAGAGGCCTTTCGCTGCTTCATGAGCACGGGAATCGACCGCCTGGCGATCGGAAACTGCTTGCTCCTCAAGGAGCGGCAGGATAAGGCCTTGATCATGCCGCCGGTGATTGGAGAGGACTAGATGAGCGTGTAACACGCAGCCTGAGCCTACAGCCCTGGCTTACCGAATAGCTCGGGCTCTGGCCGGAGCATTTAGCCAGAGCTCGGGCTACCTGGTAAGCCAGGGCTGTAGGCTCAGGCTGGGATTAGTGGATTGGTGGGTTAGTCGACGTCTGAGTCTTCTTCGGGGTCCGGTTCCTTGTGGTGCGTTCCGCTTCGGCGAAAGAATCGGAGCATGGTGGCGAGGGCGAAGAACGCGATGCCGATGAGGCGAAGCGACGCGTCGTCGATCCGCTGGCCGTAACCCCAAATGATGATGCCGATCACGAGCAGGGCGAGCTGAATCGTCGTGCGCTTGCCCACGCTATTCCTTGGGCGATCGCTTGTATTCCGGGAACTTCGTCCTGCCCGGGAGGCCGTAGGTCTTCGCGAGGTCATTAGGCACGTCGATGATCATGCGAAGCAGTGCCGTCGAATAGACTTTGCCCTGCGCGTCCGTCTTGAGAGACAGAGTTCCACCGCCGTCGAGCGCGCCGTGGAGCAGAAAGTTGAGCGCGCCGAGGTTCGGCAGCTCGAAGCGATCGACGCCGCCGGTGATCATGCCTTTGAAGTGGCGAGCGCTCGACCGACGTCCTGACAACGGTCTTATCGATCAGTGCTGGCCAGTACGCAACAATTTCCTCGACTTTCGGACGTCCGCCCGCGAAGCCCGTGACGCTGGGCGGGCCGTTGAGCACCAGCGGCGCGATCTCGCGCGTGAATCGTTCGATTGACGCATTGTTGGGTCCGCGGACGCCGACGCGAAGCTGGACTTCCGGCGGATCGCCCACGTCGCCGACCAATGGGCCATGGGTCGCCGACACACCCACGAACTCGGTGAGAATGCGGTCGAACGTCAGGCCGAGATTGGTAAGGCGCTCACGCAGTACCCGGTCGGCAAGCTTGGCTTTCTCGAGGGCATTCGGCCAGGCGTAGACGAGCGTGCCGACCGCTTTAAACCCGGCACGGTACGCGACGGACACTTTGAGGCTGTCCGTGGCCGGGCGCCCCTTGATGCCGAATACTCTGACACGATCCGGACCGGCGTCTTCCAGGCAGATGGTCGTGAAGTCGGCGATGACGTCAGGAGTAATGTACGAGCGCGGGTCACCCATTTCGTAGACCAGTTGCTCAGTCACCGAGTGAACGGAGATCCGGCCGCCGGTGTTCGGATGCTTGGTGATCGCGAATGTCCCGTTGGCGTTGGCCTCGACAATCGGATAGCCGACATTCGCGAGATCGGGAATCGTCTGCCATTCATAGAGGCAGTTCCCGCCCGAGCATTGGGCGCCGCATTCGATGATGTGCCCGGCGACGATCCCGGCGGCGAGCAGATCGTATTGATCATCACGCCAGCCAAATTCGTGGCGAAGCGGCGCCATGGTCAAGGCCGTGTCGGTCGACCGGCCGGTGATGACGACGTTCGCGCCCTTGGCGAGTGCCTCGACGATCGGCGTCGATCCGAGGTAGGCGTTCGCCGACAGCACGCGGTCGCGG
>WNFI01017074.1_pt1 | contig 26748 bp, 20 predicted proteins | sample 5400471 | NCBI WGS metagenome assembly WNFI01 (sample SAMN13153348, study PRJNA577476) | soil metagenome | isolation source: 100 cm saprolite on Douglas fir-dominated hillslope | place: USA:California | collected 2013-09-17 | reverse complement strand
CCTTCGTCGTCAACACCGCGATCTCGCGAGCAGGCTCGGGAAGTCCACCGGGGCCCTCTTGGAGCACCGCGCGCAGGTCGGTGAGCACGATGCCATCTCCCGCCAGCACGCCGGAGGCGACGTTTGCCGTCTCGCCGCCTCCGCTCGCGACCACCTGCACCGCCATCGTGTGCATGCGGTCGGCGACCGACCCGAGGGCCGGAGGCCGGAAGTCCGGGACCACCGCCGCATCCGCAGCGCTGGCACCGATCCCGATCAGGAACGCCGCGGCGATGCTACCTCTCATCGCCGGGCCCTCCCCCGTAGATCGCGTCGTTGGGAACGGGCCCATACCACGGTGACAGCACCGGACCGTCGTTCTGCATCGCGGCGACGTCGCGGCGCCCATACCCAGGGTCGTGTGCGCAAGCCGCGACGCCCAGGGACAAGACCAGCATGATGGTTGCGATGTGGCTCATGATCGGTTCCGCCTCATGGATGACGATCCTCCTGCCCGAAGGTCACGTCCGACCGTTCGTGTCATGGAGGTTAGGGGCCCAGCTCGAGCGAAGCCCCCACGATCCGACCAGTGGCTCCTCTGTGCCGACGAACGCCACCCCGGGCGCGAATGCCGACGAGAGGCCCATTCCTGCAGACGGGCGGGGCAGCCTTTAGCGAGCGCCCCAGGTACACTTACGCAGATGGAGATATCCCCCGAAGTCACCGCACGCCGCAGAACGCTCGGCATCTGCGTGATGACGATCGTGCCCTTGCTGCAGATCGCCACCGAGTACCTGGGGACCGGCGACAGCGGGCGTGCCCTTTCCAAGCTTGCCGTCTCGATCGTCGGCCTGCCCATTCTCGTCTGGGCATCGCCGGTCGGCCTTCGCTGGGCGGCTCGCCGGCGGTTGGGACCCCTGGTGCTGATCGTCGGAGGGCTCCTCTCTTCGGGGACGCTCTACGCCCTGCTCGTCTTCGCAATGCACGTTGCCAGCCTCTCCGTCGCGGTGTTGCGGCCTCACACGGGGACTTGGGCCACCTCGGTTGCGTTGCGCATCGGATTCGCGATGGGCTTGACCAACTTCGGCCTCTGGGCGCTCGCCTTCGTCTTCCCCTTCGCGCTGGAGGACGCGCGCTTCCGCGCGCTGGAGGCGCAGCAGCTTCGCACCGCGGCGGAGTTGGCCAGGCTCCGCTCTCATCTCGAGCCACACTTCTTGCTCAACACGCTCAACGCCATTGCCGGGCTGGTCACCGAAGACCCGCGCGCGTCGCGGCGCCTGCTCGCGTCGCTCGGCGACCTCTTGCGCGATTCGCTCCGCGACGAAGGCGAGATGCAGCCGCTGGGTGAGCAAATCGACTGGCTGCGGCACTACGCGCAGATCCTCGAGGAGCGCCACGCCGGCCATCTCGCGTTCGCCTGGAAGGTGGCCACCGAAACGCGTGCGGCGCTTCTGCCGCGGCTGCTGCTGCAACCGCTGGTCGAAAACGCCGTGAAGCACGGCGCGCTGGGACGCAAGAGCGGGGCTCGAGTCTTCGGCGTCGGGGACGCGATCGATCGTGGAGATCCCCATCAAGGAGACCCGCTCATGACCCGCCTGCGCACGCTCGTGCTCGAGGACGAATGGCCCGCGCGCAACTACCTGGTTCAGCTCATCGAAGGGACGCAGTGCGGCGAGGTGGTTGGCGCGGTCGAAAGCATCGACGAGGCGCGCGCGGTGCTGGCGGAGCTTCCGGTCGACGTGGTCTTCGTCGACGTGCAACTTTCGGGGACCGAGAGTGGCCTCGAGCTCATCAAGTCGCTCGGTGCCCCGCCCGAGGTGCCGATGATTGGCCGACCGCAGAGCGGGGCGACGCGGCCCTCCTTCGTGCTGGCGACCGCCTTCGGCCAGCATGCCCTGCAGGCGTTTGACCTCGGCGTCGTCGACTACCTCTTGAAGCCGTTCAGCGAGGAGCGGGTCGATCAATGCCTGCGCCGGCTGCTCGGGCGGAAGCCGACGGCGCGTCCCGGCGCGCTCCGCGTCGTGGCAAGGCGGAAGAACAGCCTCGTCTTCCTCGACCCGGCGGACATCTGGGCGTTCGAGGCCTCCGAGCGCTTGAGCTTCGTACACTCCCCTCAAGGCAAGTTCGACATCGATCTCTCGCTCGCCGCCATCGAGAGCTCGTTGGGCCGCACCCTCCTCCGCGTGCACCGCAACTGGCTCGTCAACCTTGCCTTTGCAAGAGAACTGAGGCGCGAGGGAAGCGAGACGACGCTCTTCGTTGGGGCATCGCTCGGCGACCAGAGCCAGGGCGTCTGCGTGCCCGTCTCGCGCGATCGCGCGCAGTCGCTTCGGAATGCGCTGCTCGAGAACGCGACGGGGCTGCGGCGCGCCTGAAGCACGAGTACAGCCGATCGGAATCTCGTTCCGGCGCGCTTTTAGCCGGGGGCTTTCGTGCGAGGCAACACGAGCTGCGCCCGCGCGGTAAAGAGCAGGCGGCGCGCGAACGCCACCGCGACGAGTCCGGCCACCGCCGCCACCGCAACCAGCTGATAGAGGATCACGATCTGATAACGAACCGCCTGCTCGGGCGGGGTGCCGCTGACGATCTGTCCGGTCATCATCCCCGGCAGCGCGACCAGGCCGACCGTGAGGAGCCCGTTGATCGTCGGCAACAGCGCGGCGCGGAGCGTGGCGCTTTCCTGAGGTCTGACCGCCTGCCGCGGCGTCGCGCCCAGCGCGAGCAGCGCTTCGACCTGATCGGCCTCGCTGCGCGTGGACGCGAAGATCCGCTCGAAGACCTGCGCGACGACGTTCATCGCGTTGGAGAGCATCATCCCGCTGATCGGAACGAGATAGCGCGCCTCGTACCACGGGTGCAGCGGCACGACGGCGGCGAAGATGGGCACGAGGGCAACCAACGCGCCCGCGCCGATGGCAACGAGCGCCCGCGAAAAGAGCACGCCGCGGGGCGGGCCGTGTTCGACGCGCCGGGCAGAGGTCGCGGCGGCGACGACCAGCATCACCGCGAGCAGCAGGAGCACCCACGCCGGATGCTCGTGGTTGAAGAGCAAGAGCAGCACGTATCCGATGGCGATGAGCTGCACAGCGCCGCGCAGCGCGCCCCACAACAAGTCGCCCTCGAGGCCGAGTCGGCTCCTGCGCGAGAGCACGATGGCAACCACGATCAGGCCCAGCGAGAGCAAGAGGCGCGGCAAGGAGATGTGCGCGTAGCTCATGCGTCCACCGTCACCCGTCCGCGCTCGCAGCGGTAGCGCGTGCCGCCCAGCGCACGCGCGTGCGTCTCGACGTGCGTGACCATGACCACCGACAGGCCGCGCGCCGAGAGAGCGCGCAGCAGCGCGACGATGCGCTCGCCGGCGTCGGGATCGAGCGCAGCGGTGGGCTCGTCGAGGAGCAGCACGTCGGGTGCATTGGCGAGCGCGCGCGCGAGGGCGACTCGCTGCTTTTCGCCGCCCGAGAGGGTGCGCGCCTCGCGCGGGAGGATCGACTCCTCGAGCCCGACCGCGAGGATCAGCTCCCGCGCCTGCGCGGCGCTGAGCGACTTGCCATGTAGCGCGGGACCGGCCTCGAGGTTGTCTCGCACCGTGCCCGCGAACATCGCGGGCTGCTGCGCCAGGAACGCGACGCGAGTCCGAAACTGCGTGGGCGCAATCTCGCGCGCGTCCTGGCCATCGAGCAGGATGGTCCCCGCATCGGCCTCGACCAGTGTCGCCAGAGTGCGCGCGAGCGTGCTCTTGCCGCTGCCCGACGGACCCTGGATGGCGACGGCCTCGCCGGGCCGCACCAGGATCGATGCGCCGTCGAGGATCCTGCGGCCTTCGCGCAGCACCACGATCTCTCGCCCCTCCAGCACCGGAGTCACTTCGCCGCGGGCGCGGCGGCGACCGCCGGCGGGTTTAGAGTCACCAGCGTTCCCTCGACGATGTTGCCGGCGGGCGCGGCAATGACGTTCTCATTGCCTGTGAGCCCGTCGACGATCTCGACCTCCTGACCCTGGTCGCGACCGATCTGCACGGGGACGAAGTGCACCTTCGAGTTGAGGTCCACGGTTGCCACGCGCACGCCCTGTGCATCGACGATCAGAGCGCTCACCGGGATGACGGTGACGCCGTGCGCGAGGGGCGCCAGGAAAGTGACGTCAGCATAGGCTCCCGGGAAGAGCTCGCCTTGGGCGTTGGCCACCTGCGCCTCGACGGTGAGCGTCCTCGTCGCAGGATCCAGGGCGCCGGCGGTGCGCGTGACCTTTCCAGCGAAGTCGCGCCCCGGGTACTGGTGGGTGCGCACCTTCACCGCCGCTCCCGCCGCGATCCCCGAAGCAACGGTCTGCGGCACCTTCACGAAGACGCGCAGCGGATTTGAGATTGCGATCATGTACAGGGGCTTGCCGGAAGCGCTTCCCGGGGTGACCAGTGTGCCGCGCTCGATGTTCCGCTCGGTGATGATCCCGGCGAACGGCGCGGTCACGCGCGCGAACGCCTTGAGCTGCTCGAGCTGGCGGACGTTTGCAGTCTGGGCAGCGACGGCCGACTGGGCGGCGTGCACATTGGCCACGCCCACGTTGGCCTGCGCCTGGGTCTGGTCGACGTCCTGCTGGGAGACGAAGTGCTGTTCCGCGAGCGCCTGGTACCTTCGGGCGGTGACGGCGGCGTATCCCTCATTCGCCGTCGCCTGCTCGAGCGACGCCTTTGTCTGTCCGAGCGTCTCTCGCGCCTGCTGCAGCTGCTGATCGAGATCGGGCGTGTCGATCTGGGCGAGGAGCTGGCCCTGGGTGACTGAATCGCCGATGTCGACCAGCCAGCGGTGGACGTAGCCGGTTGCGCGCGCGTAGACCGCGGTTGCCTCGAGCGCCTGGAGGCTTCCCGGCAAGGTGAGCGTCCGGACGTTGTTCTGGACCCGCGGGTGGATGACGTCGACGCGCGGAGCGGCGACTGCCGCCGCCGCGGTGGAAGCCGCGAGCGACGTCTGCGCCTGGTGGCGCGGGAGATATCCGGCGAGGAAGAGCGCCGCCAGCGCGGCCACCGCCAGGGCGATGGCGAGACCGCGCCGTTTTTGCGGAACTGCGATGGAAGGATTTCGTAACTCAACCGTGTCGCTCATTTTGCTTCCCCTTTGCGCATGACGCTATACATGGCCGGGACGAAGAAGAGGGTGGAAAGGGTGGCGAGCAAGAGGCCGCCGATCACAGCCCGCCCGAGCGGCGCGTTCTGCTCGCCGCCTTCGCCGAGCGCCAGGGCCATCGGCAGCATGCCGACGATCATGGCCAGGGCCGTCATCATGACCGGGCGGAGCCGGGTCTTGCCGGCGAGGAGTGCGGCCGCCAAAGGAGACAGGCCTTCGGCCCGCCGCTCGTTGGCAAAGGTGACCAGCAGGATGCTGTTCGCCGTCGCCACGCCGACGGTCATCATGGCGCCCATCAGCGCCGGCACGCTCAGCCTCGTCCCGGTGAGGAAGAGCATCCAGGCGATCCCAGCGACGGCGCCCGGCAGCGCGGTCAGGATGATGAGTGGATCGAGCCACGACTGGAAATTGACGACCATCAACAAGTAGACGAGCAGCACGGCAAACAAGAGGCCCATCTCGAGGCCATTGAAGGATGCGTTCATGCTCTGCGCCTGGCCGATCACCTTGATGCTGGTCCCGCGCGGCAGCTTCGGCTGGATGTTCTTGACGATCCTCGAGACCGCCGAGCTGACCGAGCCCAGGTCGGTGCCGTCCACGTTCGCCTGTACGTCGTAGGTGCGCGCCACGTTGTAGTGCGTGATGTTGGTGGGCAGCGTGGTCCGCGAGATCGCTGCGACGTTGCCGAGCAATTGCTGCTGGCCGGGCGTCTTGGCGGTCAGCGGGGTCGCGCTCAGCGCGTCGAGGGAGTTGACCCGGTACTGCGGCGTCTGCACGGCGACGGGGTACTGGACCCCTCTCTTCGGATCGAGCCAGAAGTTGGGGGAGGTCTGCCCGCTGGAGGCAAGGGAGATGAGCATGTCGGTCGCTACGCCGCGCTGGTCTTCGATCAATCCGTCTTCGTTCGCGCGGTCTGCACGTCGATGGGAGCCGAGAGCCCGAAGTTCAAGGTCTGCGTCGAGATGTCCGCCGCCAGGAAGAAGAAGGTGACTTGAGGGAACGAGGCGCGCAGATCTTCCCGCAGCGCCCTGACGTATTCCGCCGTGGGATGATGGTTTGCCTTCAACGAGACGAGGATCTCCCCGTCCGCCGTGGAGATCATCGACGGATCGCCGAGCGCGAGGTTGATCCCGCTCACCGGCACGCCGATCTCGTCGAGAGTGCTCTCCAGCTCGTTCGCCGGGATCACCTTGTGGATGTGCTCTTCCACCTGTGTGAAGAGGTTTTGCGTCTCCTCGATGCGCATCCCGGCCGGAGCACGCACATGCAGGCGAAGCTGTCCGCCGTCGACGGCGGGGAAGAAGTCCTTTCCCAGGAGCGGAAAGAGACCGGCCGAGCCGAGCGCAAGGGCGATGCCCAACCCGATCACGAGCGGCCTGTGCTCCAAGGCCTTGTCGAGCGCGCGACCGTAGGCCTCGAGCACGCGCTGGAAGCCGCGCTCGAACGCCGCCGCCCAACGGGGCCTTTGGTCATGCGCCCCCGGCTCCATCTCCTTGCCGAGGAGGAACTGCATCATCGTCGGCACCAGCGTGCGCGAGAGGAAGTACGAGGTCAGCATGGGGATGACCACCGCCATCGCCAGCGGAATGAAGAGCGATCGGGCCGCGCCGGAGATGAAGTAGACCGGCACGAAGACGATGCAGATGCAGAGCGTGGAGACGAAGGCGGGGACCGCGATCTCCTGCGCGCCGTCGAGGATCGACTGCACCAGCCCTTTCTTCATCGACGCGTGTCGATGCACGTTCTCGATCGTGACCGTCGCGTCGTCGACGAGGATGCCGACGGCCATCATGATTCCGGTCAGCGTTGCGGCAATGAGCGCTTCGCGCAAGACCCCGCTCACCGCCGCGCGAACGAAGACGGATTGATCGAAGACCAGCGCGGCCTTCAGCGACTGGGGCAACGTCGCCATGATCCCGGGGACGGCGGCGCGCACGCCGGACACCACGCTGAGCGTGCTCGAGCCCTGCGACTTGAGGATGGGCAGGATGGCCGCCTTCCGCCCGTCGGCCAGGACCACGCTGGTCTGGGGCGCGAAGCCGTCGCGCACGTGGGCGACGTCCTTGATGAACACGGTGGCGCCGTTGACCGATTTGATGGGCAGGTTGTTCAGGTCGTCGACGACCTCGGGGCTGGCGTTGACGACGAGCGGGTACTCCTGCCTGCCCATCTTGACCGTGCCGCTGGGGAGCACCAGGTTCTGGACGTTGACGGCGTTCGAGACGTCGCTCGGCGACAGGCCCAGCGCGAAGAGCTTCTGCAGATCCAGGTCGACCACGATCTGGCGCAGCTTTCCGCCGAGCGGGAGCGGGACCTGGGCTCCCTGCACGGTGGCCAGGCCGGTGCGGAAGAAGTTCGAGCCCAAGTCGAAGAGCTGCTGCTCGGTGAGGGTGTCGCTGCTCAGGACCGCCTGCAGGATCGGAACGTTGGAGGCGCTGTAACGCATGATCAGAGGAGCCGTGGCTCCCGGCGGCATGGTCTTGAGAATGGTTTGTGCTTCCGCCGTCACCTCGGCGATGGCGCCTTCGACGGAAGTGCCAGGGCGCAGGAAGATCTTGGTGACGCTCACGCCGTTGAGCGACTGGCTCTCGATGTGCTCGATGCCGTTGACGGTCGTGGTGCAGGCGCGCTCGAACGGGCTGGTGATGCGGGCCTCGACCTCGGCGGGAGAGAGGCCCGCGTAGGTATTGATGACCGCGATCACCGGAATGTCGATCTCCGGCAGCATGTCGGTGGCCATGCTGGCAAGCGTCACGCCGCCCATGATCACGATGAGCATGGCCAGCACCACGAACGTGTACGGGCGCTTCAGTGCAGTGCGAACGATCCACATGGCTAGGTCCCCCGGCCGAGAGCCTGAATCAGCTGCGCCCGCGCGGTAGCGAGCTGGAAATCTGCCGCGACGACCTGCGTGGACGCCGCGGTCAGCGCAACCTGCGCGTCGCTCAGTTCAATGATGTTACCGACACCGGTTCGGTATCTGCCCTCGGCGAGCCGGAGGCGCGCCTCGGCGTTGGAGAGCGCCTCGCGCGCGCCCGCCTGCGACGCTTTGGCCGCGGCCACCGCGAGCCGCACCTGCTCGACCTGCAAGCGGATCTGCTGGCGCAGGGAGTCGACCTGGGCCTGCAGATTGCGGATGCGCGCCTCGGACTCGCGAACAGCGGCGTTGGTGTACCCACCTTGATAGAGAAACCAGGTCAGCGAGATGCCGGCCTGCGCGTTCCAGTTCAAGCGATCGACGGCGTCGCCGCCCTGCGAGAGCCCGGCGAATGCGGAGATGGAGGGGCCGTACTGGCCGTGGATGGAGCTGAGAGTGAGATGCTGCGCGCGCACCTGATCGGCGAGCGACGCCAGCTCCGGGCGCGCCTTGATCGCCTCGGCGAGCAACTCGTCGAGGGGCGCGTCTTCGCCTGGCGTGGGTCCGAGCGATTCGTCGGCGACATCGAAATCAATGGGCTCCTCGACGCCCATCGCCTGGTTGAGCTGGGCGCGCGATTGCGAATAGTTGTTCTCGGCGTTGATCAAGGCCACCTGCGCGGTGGCCAGGTTGGAGCGCGCTTGGTACAGATCGATGTCGGGCCGCGTACCCGCCGTGACGAATCCGTGCGTCTGGTCCAGGTGCCGGCGCAGGTTCGCCACCGTCTCCTGGGCCACTCCCACCAGCGCCCGGTTGGCGCGCGCGCCGAAGAACGTCGCGCGGACGGTCAACTCCAGCTGCTGCGTGAAGGAAAACTCGAGCTCCCCGGTCGCCTCGGCGGAGGCCTGCTGCGCCCGCCAGCGCTGGCTGGTCTGTCCGAAGTCGAAGAGGAGCTGGGAGACGGTGAGACCGCTCGAGAAGAAATTGTAGGTGGTGGAGCTCGAGCCGCGGCCCGCGCTCGCTCCCGCAGGCACTCCCGGCCGGAACATGAAGTTCGCCGTCGCGCGCTCGTAGCCTGCCGTGGCGGCGACCTGCGGCAACAGCGGCGCGCGAACCTCGTCGGAGACTGCTCGGGCGGCTTCGGTGCTGGCCCGCGCCTGCCGAAGCTGCGGCTGATGCGCGAGCGCGGTGTGAACTGCCTCGTCGAGAGTGAGGACGCGCGCGGCGGCGCTTAGGACGATCGCCGCAGAAAAGAGCGTGGCCATGGCGCGCTCAGCTCACGGACTTCGGGAGCGAGATGGAGTCGCGGCCAACGACGAACCGGTCCCTTGTCTGCATTGCGTCCCTCGCTTCAGCTTCAGTTGATGGGCGCGAGGTTAGCAAGCTTGTGAACCTGACGAGCAAGCGTCCGACCGGAGGCCGTCTTTCGTCGACAAGCGCCGGAGACCCGTGGCCCGGGCAGAGGTCGCACCGATCCTCTCCGAGCTGACATCCAACCGGTAGCGGATCCTCCACGAGCACGGACTGGAGCACACGATGATACGTCCGATTGCCGTCGTACTTTCTGCCTTTGCGGTCGGCGCATGCGCCCACGAAAAGGTCCTCCAACCCGGCGCGGGCGCGGCGCTCGCCCCAGGTCTGAAGAACGTTGCCGAGGCGGCAACGGCCGGCGTGACCATCAGGGTGACGGGAGACTCGTGGAAGGGGGACCCGCAGGACCTGCAAGGTCTTTTCACACCGCTGCGCGTCACCATCAGGAACGAAAGCGGGAAGACCTTGCGCGTCCGCTACAACGATTTCAGGCTCTCCGGCGCCAGCGGATCCCACTACGCGGCCATCCCGCCGGAGAAGGCGCAGCAGAGCCTCAGTGTTCGCGAGGCGCCGTCTCCGCCCTCGCCGCGGCTGGCGAGATGGGAGCCTCTGCATTCATCCTATCTCTACCCCGACGCGTGGGCGGGACCGTTCGGCTACGAGGCGCCGTATAACGACCAGTCCTATCTGAACTTGCCTCGGAGGGGGCGGACGCAGGACCTGCTCTCCGATGCCCTTCCCGAAGCCGTGGTGCAGGACGGCGGGAGGGTCGCGGGCTTCGTCTACTTCCAGAACGTCACCCGGCACGAGTCCGCGGTTGAGTTCGAGATGACCCTGGCCGATGCAAGCGATGGCCAGGCGTTCGGACGGGTCGCAATCCCCTTCCAGACCACCCAGCGCTAACCCTCGAAACCGGAGGACGACGGAGAACAGTATGAAGATCGCACTGGCCATGATTCTGACCGCGCTGACCACGGTGGTGATCACGCGCACGAGCGCGTCGCGAGGGCCCCACCTGAGCGGGCAGTTCGCCGCCAGCCAGGTCGCCCCTTTGCCGACCAGTCCGCTCGCCTCTTCGACCACCAGCCCGCTTGCCCCTTCACTCACCAGCCCGCTTGCCCCTTCGCCAACCAACCTGCTTGCCGCTTCGCCCACCAGGGAGGTCGCCGCTTCGCCCAACGACAGTCAACGGCCGCCGGCCGGCGCGTTGTCCGCGCCGCTCGAAGGCAGCGCGTCCTCGCAGGCGCGAGGCGGAACGCGCTCGTCGCGCTCCGAGCCCGTGAGCTACGACGCGCCCGACGCTGGGACGGCCCCGGCCGCGATGCCGTCGAACGACGCTCGAGCGACCGCGGCGCAAATTGCCGCGCTCGAGCAGCTGGTCGAGCAGTCGCGGCAGGCGAGCGAGCAGTTGCAGCAGATCAACGACCAGCTCGCGGCGCAGCGGCAGCGAGCGGCCGACGAAGATGCGCAGCGGCAGGCAGACGCGGAGCAAGAGGCCGAGCAGCATGCCGCGACCCTGGAGGCGCTAGGAACCCTGCGGCAGGCGCAGTATCGGCTCGCGACCGGCGACTCGGACGGCGTGGACGACGCGCTCAGTCGCGCCGAGACGGCGCTCTCCGGGCGCACGCTGCTGGACGTGGAGGCGGCGCGCGAGGCGCTCGCGCGAGAGGACCTGTACCCAGCACGGCAATTTCTCGCCGCCGCGCTGGAGGAGAGGCGGCCCCAGTACTGAGGCCGCTCCTCACCCCTTGGGCAGCTTGACGGTGAAGACGGTGGTTGCGTCGCTTCTCAGCTCGACCGATCCACCGTGTGCGTGGACGATCTGGTCCACGATGTAGAGTCCCAGCCCCGCGCCGTCGCCCGAACCGCCGCGCCGGAACGGCTCGAAGAGATGCGGGCGCAGCTCCTCCGGAATGGGTTCGCCGCGGTTCGCGACGCTCAGCTCGGCGGCATTGCCGACGTCGTGGATTGCCAGGCTTACGGGCGATTCCTGGTCTCCGTGCTCCAACGCGTTCGAGAGCAGGTTGCGCAGGACCTGCGCCAGGCGGTCGGGATCCCAATCGCCGCACAGGTCGTCGCCCACCGGCTCGAACCAGAGCGCGCGGTCCGGGTAGGCGAGCTTCATCTCGCCGATGACCTCGCGGCAGAGTGCCGCCAGAGCGACCGGCCGCCGCGCGAGTTGGATCGTGCCGTTGCGGGCGCGCGCGAAGTTGAGGAGCTGATCGATCATCCGATCCATCCCCTTCACGACCGAGGTGATCTGGGACAGGAGGACGTCGCTGGGACCCCTTCGCGCGACGATGTCGATGCCCGTGAGGATCGCCTGCAGGGGCACACGAAGATCGTGCGCCACCTCGCCGATGATGAGGTCCCGTTCACGCTCGACATCCCTCGCCGCTCTGCGCGCGACGGCCGGGTTCGCGGCTACGATCCCTTCCCGTCGAAGAGGATGCGGCCGCTTCCGAACGGCTGGCCGCCGTTCGCATCGACGAACGTCAATCTCGAACTGCCCGGACGGTTCATGCCCGGTCGCGCTCTGGAAGTAGACGAACCCCGCCACCGCCCCGCCGTCCTGCACCGCGCCTTCAGGAAGGGCCTCGGTCCACGGCGCAAGCTCGGGATCGAAAGGCGAGTGGTTCGGAGCAAGGAAGAACCGGTGGCGTCGCCAGATCCCCGGCTCGAGCGCAGCCAAAGGCCCTTCGATGCTTGCGTCGCGGTAGGTGATGCGCAGGGCCTTCCCGCTGTGGTTCTCGATCCGCACCCAGACCGGAATCATCCTTCTCCCTCCCTGACGGTGACCGGCGATCCATTCGAGATGACGAGTCGAGATGACGAGCCAGCGATTTCTACTGTCCAGCGAACAACGGCACCGACTTGAGCACCGTCTGGTACACGCCCCAGGCGAGGGGCACGCCAACGATTGCCCAGGCGATCGCGATCTGCAGCGGCGAAGTTCTTGAGCTCGTCATGTCGTCCTCGGGGTAGCGCTCTGCGGCATGGACCGCACATTGACCGGCGTCGCCTGCAGATGGTTCCTCGCGACCGGCCGGACGAGCAGGTTGGAGATGAAGCCGAGCACCAGCAGCCCGGCGAGCAAATACATGGTCTGGTTGTAGGCCTGCGAGGGCGCGATGCCTCGGGCGAGCTGGAGCTGGCGCATATAGTTCATCAGCAGCGGCCCGACGATTCCGGCCACTGACCAGGCGGTGAGCAGGCGGCCGTACACGGCGCCGACCTCGAGCGTTCCGAACAAATCGCGCATATAGGCGGGCGCGGTGGCGAAACCGCCGCCGTACAGGCTGATGAGGACGCAGAAGACCGCGACGAAGAGGGCCACGCTTTGCGCGGCGCCCACGCTCGGCACCGCGGAATAGAGCAGCGTGCCGACGACGAAAAACGTTGCAAAGGTCGCCTTGCGGCCGATCTTGTCGGAGAGCGAGGACCAGAAGAAGCGGCCGCCCATGTTGAAGATGGAGAGCACTCCGACGAAGCCCGCCGCCGCGCCAGCCGCGATCGCGCCGGGGAAGAACTCCTGGATCATGGGAGAGGCCATCTCGAGAATGCTGATGCCGGCGGTGGTATTGAGCAGCAGCGAGGCCCAGACGAGCCAGAATTGGGGCGTCTTGATCGCCTCGTCAGCGCTCACCTGTCCGGCGGTAACCATCTTGTTGGAGCTGGCACCGGCGGACGGCTTGTAGCCCACGGGCGCCCAGCCCCGCGCCGGCACGCGGACCGTGGCCGCGCCGAACATCATCACGCAGAAGTAGAGCAGGCCCATCACCACGAACGCCTGCGCGACTCCGACCGAGGTGGGCGAGGCGAAGTGGCGCATCAGCGCGAGAGCGAGCGGCGAGCCGATCATCGCGCCGCCGCCGAATCCCATGATGGCGAAGCCCGACGCCATCCCTGGGCGGTCGGGGAACCATCGGATGAGGGTCGCGACCGGCGAGGTGTAGCCGATGCCGAGGCCGATTCCACCGACCACGCCGTATCCGAGGATCACCAGCGGGAACGCGTGGAGCTGGACGCCGAGCGCGGCGATGAGAAATCCAGCGCTGAAGCAGCAAGCCGAGGTGAACATCGCCTTGCGCGGACCGACGCGCTCCAGCCATTTGCCGAGCACCGCGGCAGTGAGCCCGAGGCAGACGATGGCGACGCTGAAGATGGCCGCGAGCGAGGTGAGCTTCCAGTCTCCGGGGGCGGATTTGGTAATCCCCAGGAGCCGGGTCATCGGCAGGTTGAACACGCTCATCGAGTACACCTGGCCGATGCAGAGATGGATGGCGAGAGCTGCGGGCGGCGCCAGCCAGCGGCTCCGTCCGGGTTCGGCAATAATCCTTTCCTTGTCGAGAAGTCCTGTCATGTCGGATTGCTCCTTATCGGGCTTTCGATACGCTGATGACGACCGACTTCGAGGTCGGCGTATTGCTCTTGTCGGCGACGCTATCCAGGGGGACGAGGACGTTCGTTTCCGGGAAATATGTCGCGGCGCAGCGGCGCGGGATGTCGTAGGTGGTGGCAAGGAAGCGGCGGGCGATGCGCTCCTCGCCGCGGAAGTGGCTGGTGAGATCGACGACCTCGCCCTCGGCGATGCCGAGCTCGTTCATGTCGGCGCGGTTGAGAAGCACCACCCGCCGTTCGTTCGAGAGCCCGCGGTAGCGATCCTGCAATCCATAGATCGTCGTGTTGTATTGATCGTGCGAGCGGATGGTCATCATCAGAAATTGGCCCGGCGCGAGATCGTGGCGCGGCAACGGGTGCGAGGTGAAGTGCGCCTTGCCGGAGGCGGTGGTGAATTTTCCCTCGCGCGGGCCGTTGGGCAGATAGAAGCCGCCCGGCTTGCGCACGCGCGCGTTGTACTCCTCGAAGCCGGGGATCACTTGCTCGATGGCGGCGCGGATGTGGTCGTAATTGGCGACGAGCACGTCCCAGTCCACCGTGGTGCGCCCGGCGAGAACGGCCTTGGCGAGGCGCGCAACGATGGCCGGCTCGGAGAGCAGGTGTTCCGACGCGGGCCGGGCGCGACCGTGCGACTGCTGCACGACGCCCATCGAGTTCTCGACGCTGACGAACTGCGGCTGGCCCGACTGGTAGTCCTCCTCGGTGCGGCCGAGGCAGGGGAGGATGAGCGCCTGTCTCCCCGTGATCAGGTGAGCGCGGTTGAGCTTGGTGCTCACGTGCACGGTGAGCCGCGTCCCTCGCAGCGCCGCCGCGGTCGTCTCGGTGTCCGGCGTGGCGGAGAGGAAGTTTCCGCCCATCGCGAAGAACACCTTCGCTTTGCCCTCGCGCATGGCGCGGATGGAATCGACCACGTCGAATCCGTGCTTGCGCGGCGCCGAGAATCCGAACGTAGTCGAAAGCCTGTCGAGGAAGGCGGCCGACGGCTGCTCGTAGATTCCCATCGTGCGATCGCCCTGCACGTTGGAGTGGCCGCGCACCGGGCAGACACCCGCGCCGGGCTTCCCGATGCTGCCCCGAAGCAGCAGCAGATTGACGATTTCCTGGATGTTGGCGACGGCGTTCTTGTGCTGGGTGAGGCCCATCGCCCAGCAGAAGATGATCCGTTGATGCCGCGCGAGCAGCTCCGCCAGCGCGCGGATCTGCTCGCGCGCGATGCCGCTCTGCTCGACCACGTCGTCCCAGCTCGAGGCCTCGAGGTTCGCCTTGTATTCCGCAACTCCGGCGGTCTTGCCCTCGATGAACTCGCGATCGAGCACCGTGCCCGGATGGAGCGATTCCATGTCGAGCAGTTCTTTCCCCACGCCCTGCAGAAGCGCCACGTCGCCGTTGATTCGCACTTGCAGAAAGAGCGATGCGAGCTGCGTTCCTTTGCCGATCAGGTGCAGCGGTTCTTGCGGGTGCTTGAAGGCGAGCAGCCCGGCCTCGTGGAGCGGGTTGATCGCCACGATCTTGACCCCCTTGCGCACCGCGTGCTGCAACGAGGTGAGCATCCGGGGGTGATTGGTTCCCGGGTTCTGCCCCAGGACGACGATGACCTCGGCCTTCTCGAAGTCATCGAGCTTGACGGTGCCCTTGCCGATGCCGATGGTCGGACCGAGCGCCGAGCCGCTCGACTCGTGGCACATGTTCGAGCAGTCCGGCAGGTTGTTGGTGCCGAACTGACGCACGAACAATTGATAGAGGAAGGCCGCTTCGTTCGAGGTGCGGCCGCTGGTGTAGAAGACCGCCTCGTCGGGAGAGTCGAGCCCATTGAGCTCGCGCGCGATCAACTCGAATGCGGCGGCCCATTCGATGGGCTGGTAATGCGTGGCGCCCTCGCGCAGCACCATCGGGTGCGTCAGGCGGCCCCGCTTGCCCAGCCAGTAATCGCTCTGCATCGACAGCGCGGCGACAGAGTGCTCGCGGAAGAACTCGGGCGGGACGCGCTCGGTAGTGGCTTCCTCCGCTACCGCTTTCGCTCCGTTTTCGCAGAACTCGGTGATCGAACGATGGGTGTCGGGCTCCGGCCACGCGCACCCGGGACAATCGAAGCCGTCCATCTGGTTGACCTGCAGGAGAAGCCGCGTACCCTTGATGGGCCCGTCCTCGCCCACCACGTGTTTCATGGTCTGGTAGATGGCGGGGAAGCCGGCTGCCACGTGCTTCGGTTCGCTCTTGCGCAGGGCCACCAGCGTCTCCGGAGGTTGCGCCTTGACGCCGTGCGGATCGGTGGCTTCCGTCGCTGGCTTCATGCCGGGAGCCTAGGAGCCGGGGCGCGACGCGACGCGCCGGATCCGACGGGAGACCGTCTTACGTCGACGAGCGCCGGGAACTTGTGGCTCTGACAAGAGCCCGCCGGCGCATTCCGCGCCGCCTGGCAGGGCGCGCCTGCGCAGCGCGCCTTAATTTAGCGGCGCCCTCGCCCACCGGTTGGCAGCCGACTCTGGTGAGGCACGGCCGGAGGATCCACATGCGGCCAAGTCCCCTCCTATTGACCGCGATCTGGGCTGCTGGCCTTCTCCCAGCCCCTCCCGGCAGCGCGGACGAGTTCGAGAATCCGCCGATCATCGAGGTCCGAGCGCCAGGAGGCAGCCTCGCCATCCGTGCGCGCCGAGGCATCGCGTCCATCCCAGGGTTGGGCGACGTGGAGCGAGCCTACGGCTACGACATGCGCCGGGGCACCACGTTTCCGCCCGAAGGCAAAGGGCCGGCTACCGTACGGCTGATGCCGCCGATCATCGCGGTTGACCGCGGGAGCACGCTGCGCGTCTTGTACCGCAACGAACTGCTGACGAGGGACGTCGCGGGAAAGAGCCAGCCGACCGAGTCGAACCTGCACACGCACGGCCTGATCGTTTCCCCCAAGGGGACGGGATTCGAAGGCACCGGTCGCGCCCGCGTCTACGGTGATTGCATCTTCGTGCAGGCTTCCACCTCAGGCAGCGGGACGCCCAGCCAAGCGCACGGCCCTCCGGCACCGGGTTCCGGGGATCCATCGGGAGATCCCTGCTCCCTGGGTCCAGGAGCGAGCCTCGTGCGCGCCGAGAACGGTGACATCCGCTACAGCTACGTGATCGCCCGCGACCATCCGAGCGGAATGTACTGGTTCCACCCGCACCCTCACGGCCGCTCGGAAGGGCAAGTCTCGAACGGCCTCTCCGGCATGATGTCGATCGGCAGCTTCTGGGACTACTCGTACATCAAGTGCCGGATCACGGCGTCGCCCGACGACGAAGGGTTGGACACTTGCCACGATCAGGAAGCGCAACACGAGGAGCTGGCGGCCGAGCGACGGGCGGACGCTCCGGATGGCTCCCTCAAAATTAGATACCTGGGCCTCAAGGACATCCAGGTTTCGAAGCTGAAGGGCCGTCCGGACGGCCTGGGCAAACCGAGGTTCCGGCTCATCGAGTTCCCTCTGCGGCCCGATCCGAGCGATCGGTCCGCGAGCGAGGCCTTTGGCGAGCAGACCGATGCGCGAAAGAGCCGCTGCGGCAAGCTCGCGATCAACGGTTCCGGCGACGGGGAGCTGGAGTCTGTCGATGGACTGTCCCTCCCGGGTCAGTGCTGGCACAAGGAGCATCCTGACGAGCGCTGGATCTTCACCGTGTCCGGGCAGGTCCATCCCCGCATCACGGTCAAAGCCGGGCAGGCCGAGGTCTGGCAGATTGCCAACATCGGCGCCGACGCGACCTATCGCCTGCGCCTGGAGACCGTCGAGGAAAAGCCGAGACGTCTCGCCTTCGAGCTGCGGGCACGCGACGGAGCCGCGTTCCCGCCCGATCGCGCGAGGCGGCGACGAACCGAGATCGTGTTGATGCCCGGCGCCCGCATCGAGGTGCTCATCGAGCGCTGCAGCGAGAGCGAGGGAACCGGCGCGCCGAGCACGAACGCTCCCAGCGACTGCGTCGATCCCTCGCAGAGGGTCCAGGCGCGGCTGCGCACGGCAGGAGTCGCGACCGGCATCGATGCTGACAGCGGCGATCAGTGGCCTCCCATCGACCTCGCGTCCGTCGTCTTCGAAGCAGCACCAGGAGACGCAAGCGCGAACCACCGACCCCTTCTGGCGCCGACGCCAAGGCCGCTGACCTCCGGACAGGTCAGCCCCGAACCGCCACCATCCTCTCCGGCGCCCGCCGAACGAGTCTCCACACAGCTGCCGTCCCCGGGGTCGGGCGTCTGCGACTACCGTCGATACCAAGCGGGTCCTGCGGACTTCAGGGTCGATTCCAACCTGGTGCGCCTGATCCGCTTCAACAATCGGGATTTCGGTGAGCACGGCGGCGAGCTGTTCGGCATTCACGTCGAGAATTTCCGGATGCTGGACCAGGCGGGCCGATCGATCGCCGTGGCCGACCTTTTGGCCGAGGGCCGAGTCGAGCGGCGGGAGAACCAGGCGTCCGCAATCGCGTCGATCTCGCTCGACGACCCCTGCTCGAAGGCCGCCGCCAGCGAGCACGGAAATCGCGCGGACTTCGCAAAGTTCTACCCCGCGTTCAAGATGGACGGCAATCCGAACCTGACCGCCGCCTATGGCGCGCGGGAGTATTGGCTGCTCGTCAATGACAGCGATGAGTGCCACAACTTCCACGTCCACCAGACGAAGTTTGTGGTCCTCGACGCAGATTTCGCCGCGGCGGGCGCGCGCACGCCAGCAACCCAGTGTCTTGGCGATCGGGGGTTCGTCGCGCCCATCAATCGGAACCTGCTGCACGACACTTACCCGCTGCCGCCTCGCGCGCGCGTGCTCGTGATGATCAAGTTCAACGGACCGAAGCTCGGCCGTTTCGTGTTCCACTGCCACATCCTCGAGCACGAGGACAAAGGGATGATGGCCACGATTGGAGTCGTGGACGGCCCCTAGCGGCCCTATGCAGGGTGTTTTCCAACACTCTGCTAGCGGACCCTGCTAGCGGCGTCCGCGGATCTGCAGGCGCGGGGCGCGCCCATATTGACAAGCGCGGCGAGCAAGCGCCTTGTCCCGATCGACCTAACCCGCTCCCCGGGGGGGGACAGGGGACGTGGTTGAAAAACAACAGATCCCAGCCCTCGCGCTCGACCTTCCCGATCGTCGGGATCGGTGCGTCGGCCGGCGGTCTCGCCGCTTTCACCGAGCTTCTCGGTGCCATCCCGCCGGACAGCGGCATGGCCTTCCTGATGGTCCAGCACCTGGATCCGACACAACCCAGCATGCTCGGCGAGGTGCTGGCCAAAGCGACGGCGATGAGGGTCGCCACGGCGGCCAGTGGAACCGTAGTCAAGCCCAATCACGTCTACGTCATCCCACCCAACGCGGACATCGCGCTCGAGCGAAACTCGCTCCTCCTCGTGCCCCGTGAGGGATCGCGCAAGCCCCACCTCGCCATCGATTTCCTCTTCGATACCCTAGCCGCGCAGCGCGGGCCGCAGGCTATCGGCGTGGTGCTCTCCGGCAGCGGATCGGACGGCACGGAGGGCCTGCGCGCGATCAAGGCCGGGGGCGGGATCACCTTTGCGCAGTCGCCGCAGACCGCCAAGTTCGGAGACATGCCCCTGAGCGCAATCCGGGCCGGGGTCGTCGACACCGGCATGCCCATCGCGACGCTGGCGCGGGAGCTGGTGCGCCTGAGCCGGCATCCGTACCTGGCGGCGAGCGGCCGCCCGGCGCCGTCGGCGAAGGACGAGGGCACGTTCGACAAGATCTTGGCCCTGTTGCGCAGCAAGACCGGGGTGGATTTCTCCGAGTACAAGAGGGCCACCATCGAGCGGCGCGCCGCCCGGCGGATGGCGTTGCGCGAGGAGGGGGACCTCGCGGGCTACCTGCACCTCGTGGCGAGCGACGACGACGAAGCGCGGGCGCTCTGCGAAGACGTGCTCATCCATGTCACCTCGTTCTTCCGCGAGCCCGCCGCCTTCGACGCGCTGGCGAAAGACATTCTCCCCCAGATCTTGGAGAGCAAGGCCAAGGGCGCACCGCTGCGCGCCTGGGTGGCGGGGTGCTCGACGGGCGAAGAGGTCTACTCGCTGGTCATTTCGCTGCTCGAGAGCGAGGCCCACGACGGGCATCCGCGGCCCGTCCAGATCTTCGGCTCCGACGTCAGCGAAACGGCGGTGGAGAAGGCGCGGGCGGGCATCTATTCGGACGCCGCGCTCCGCGACCTGAGCGAGGACTTCCGGCGCAAGTACTTCGTCAAGCTCGACCAAGGGTACCGCATCGGCAAGCAGGTCCGGGAGCTGTGCACCTTCGTCCGCCACGACCTCGCTCGCGACCCGCCCTTCGCGCGGCTGGATCTGGTGTGCTGCCGCAACGTGCTCATCTACTTCGGGTCCGCGCTGCAGAAGCGCGTCATGGCCACTTTCCACTACTGCCTGAACCAGCCCGGCTTCCTGATGCTCGGGCACAGCGAGAGCATTGCGGGCTACGCGCAGTTCTTTACCCCTATCGACGGCGGGAACAAGATCTACTCGCGCACCTCCTCGCGCAGCGCCCTCCAGTTCGCGCCGACCCGGGCAATGTACCCGGCGCCGCCCAATCTGTTGATGCCGGCCCTGGTCGAGGCGCCGCGTCCGACATTCGACCTGATCAAGCACGTGGACCGGATGCTCCTCGCCAAATACGCGCCTGCGGGAGTGATCCTCAACGAGCAGCTCGAGGTGATCCAGTTCCGCGGACGCACCGGGCCCTATCTCGAGCCGGCTCCCGGGCAGCCGCAGATCAACGTGCTCAAGATGGCGCGGGAAGGCTTGCTCCTCCCCCTCAAGACCGCCCTGGCCCAGGCTAGGAGGAAGAAGGCGCCGGTCCGCAAGCGGGGGATCGAAGTCGGCGAGCGCGGCTCCACGGTGCTCTGCGACGTCGTCGTCCTGCCGCTCACGGGTTGGCCGGGCTCGAAGGACCCGCTCTATACGGTCGTCTTCGAGGACGCCGCCCCGCAGCTCGAGGAGGCCCCCGGGCGAGTGGCCAAATCGAAAGGCCGCGTTCCGTCGGCGGTGATCAGGCTCAAGCGCGAGCTGCTCGCGTCCAAGGAATACCTGCAATCCCTGCTCGAAGAGCACAGCCGGGTCAACGACGAGCTGCAAAACGGCAACCGGGAGCTGAACCTGGCGAACAGCGACCTCGTCAACCTCCTCAACACGGTGGAGATCCCCATCATCTTCCTCGATGCCAAGCGGCGCATCCGTCGCTTCACGCCACAGGCGCAGACCACCTTCAACGTGCTGGCCACGGACGTCGGCCGGCGGATCGACGAGATCAAGCCCAAGGTGCAGGTGTCCGATCTGGACGCGGAGATCGCCTCGTCGATCGCCGGCGTCGCGGTGCGCGAGTCGGAGGTCCAGGACCAGTCGGGCCGCTGGTACCGGATGCAGATCCGCCCGTACACCACGACCGAGGGGAAGGTGGACGGCGCCATCCTCTCGCTTGTCGACATCGACATGCTCAAGCGCAATGCCGACGCGGCGGAGTGGTCTCGCGATTACGCGATGAGCGTCGTCGATGCCGTGCTGGTGCCGCTGGTGGTGCTCGATGAACAACTGCAAGTCATCTCCGCCAACGACTCGTTCTACGAGATCTTCGGCGGCACGCAGGCCGAGACGGAGAACCGCAGCGTCTTCTCTCTCGCGGGCGGCGAATGGAACATCCCGGCGCTGCGCACCAGCCTGCGGGACCTGTTCGCCAGGCGGATCCCGTTCCAGGGCATCGAGGTCGAACGCGAATACCCGCGCGTCGGCATCAAGACGATGTCCTTCTCCGGGCGTTCGGTGCACTTTCGCGATTCCAGCCCGATGGTCCTCCTCGCAATCGAGGACATCAGCGGCCGCAGGCAGGTCGACTCAGATCGCGCTCATTTGTTAGCTGAGGCGCAGAACGCGCGCGACGCGGCGGAGGAGGCGAACCGCACCAAAGATTCCTTCCTCGCCACCCTCTCGCACGAGCTGCGGACGCCGCTGACGACCATGCTGATGAATGCGCAGCTCCTGCGCCACAGCGATCTCGCCGCCGCCAAGGTGCGGCGCGCCAGCGAGGCCATCGAGCGAAGCGCAAAAGCCCAGTCGCAGATGATCGAGGACCTGCTCGACGTCTCCCGCATCGTCAGCGGAAAGCTCAGCGTGGATTTGCGCCGCCTGAGCCTGCCCGAGGTGGTCAAGCGCGCGCTCGAGGCCGTGGCGCTGCCGGCCGAGCGCAAGCACATCCGCCTCGAGGTCCAGCTCGACGAGGGAACCTGGCCCGTCCGCGGCGACCCGCTGCGCCTGCAGCAGGTTGCCTCCAACCTGCTCACCAACGCCATCAAGTTTACGCCGGATGGCGGCGCCCTGAACGTGGTGCTCGGCAACCAGGGCGACGATGCGTTCCTGCGCGTCAGCGACACGGGGATCGGGATCGAGCCGAGCTTCCTGCCCTTCGTCTTCAGTCGGTTCACCCAGCAGGAACATTCGAGTGCACGGCAGTTCGGCGGACTCGGCCTGGGGCTGTCCATCGTGCGGCACATCGTAGAGCTGCACGGAGGGACCGTGCGCGCGGAGAGTCCAGGAAACGGCAAAGGGGCGGCCTTCTCCGTCACCATTCCCCGCTTCCGCGAGTCGCAGGACGACGCTGGCGGCGATCGATCGATCGCGCTCGTCGAGGCGACGCCGGGAGCCTCCGCGCTGTTTGGTCTACGCGGGTTGCGCATCCTGGTGGTGGACGACGACGAGGAGACGCTCGAGGCGATGAGCGAGATGCTCAGGCTCCACGGGGCAACCGTGGTCGCGGCCGGGTCTGCGGCGCAGGCATTGCGCGCTGTGCAGGAGTCGACCCCACAGGTGATCGTCTCCGACATCATGATGCCCGGCACGGACGGACACAGCTTGATGCGCTCGATCCGGTCCCTGCCGGCGCCGGATCGGGCGAGCATTCCGGCAATCGCACTGACCGCGGCGGCCGGCACCGACGGGCGCAAGCGATCCCTCGAGGCCGGGTTCCAGGAGCACTTGGAAAAACCCGTCGACCTCGATCGCCTCGCGCGCGCCGTCCTGGACCTGTCGCGGCAGCGGCGCGACGACGAGCGGCAACCCAATTGATTTTCGGGGTCGGGAGCGTCAAGACAGCGTTTTGACCCTTACGCCCCGCGCGGAAGAAGCTGGTCTTCGACTCGACCGTCGTGGTGCTCGCGCCCTGCGGCAGGTTGAGGGGCGCGCTGGTACCAATCGACCACCTTGTATCGCCGCGCGACCAGCGCAAGGCCTATCGCAGCGAGATAGGCAAAGGCTGCGTAATAGAAGAACAGGGCGGTGCCCTTGAAAAAGGCCAGGGCCGAGGCCAGCGCCACCGCCAGGTTCGCGGCGGCGGTGGTGAGGTTCCAGAAGCTCTGGATCACGCTCTTCATGGTGAGCGGCGCTTGCGTGTACGCGAACTCCAGCCCGGTGACCGAGACGAGAATCTCGCCGACGGTGAGGACGGCGTACGGAATGATCTGCCAGAGGATGGAGATCTTCTGCCCGGAGACGATGGGCAGGTTGAGGATCCCGGCGATGACGAACGAGGTCGCGCCGAGCGCGATGCCGATCGGCATCCGCCGGAGCGGCGAGAGCTCCCAGCCGAGGCGCTTGAAGAGAGGGTAGACCACCCCGGTGGTGAACGGGATGAGCAGCATGACCAGCGCCGGGTTGACGAGCTGCATCTGCGACGGCTCGAAGTTCCACGAGCCGACCCGCAGGTTCATCGAGCGCGCCTGCACCACCCAGGTGGACGCTTTCTGGTCGAAGAGCATCCAGAAGAAGGGGATGAAGGCAAAGATCGAGAGCACGCGGAAGACCGCCTTCACGCCCTCGACCGCTTCCTCCGGGTGCTCGCCGCGAGCGCGGTCGAGGAACGGGCCGCCCTGCCCGCGGTTGCGCAGGGCGCTGTGCACGACGGCGATGAACGAATGCGGGTTCTTGCCGGTCGGCGGGATCCGCACGTACTGGTTGCGACCCAGCCAGAATACGATGGTGGCGATCCCCATCAAGATGCCGGGGATGCCGAAGGCGACCGACGGTCCCCACAGCCGCAGGGTCTTGGGGATGAGCAGCGAGGCGAAGAAGGAGCCGAGGTTGATGCTCCAGTAGAACACCGCGAACACCTTGTTCACGAGATGCTTGCTCTCCGCGGTGAACTGATCGCCCACCAGCGCCGAGACACAGGGCTTGATGCCGCCCGACCCGAGCGCAATCAGCGCGAGGCCTAGATAGAAGCCGCGTGGATCGCTGTGGAAGAGGGCCAGGCAGGCGTGCCCGGCGCAATAGAACAGCGAGAGGTAGAGGACTGTCCGGTACTTCCCCAGGAACCGATCGGCAAGGAACCCTCCCAACAGCGGCGTGAAATAGACGCCGAAGACGAAGAGGTGGAAGACCGCCTTGGCCCCCGCCTCGCGTTCGGCGAGCGAGGGGATCTGGTTGCGGAGCAACCAATCGATGAGGAACACCGTGAGGATGTTTCGCATCCCGTAGAAGCTGAAGCGTTCACACGCCTCGTTCCCAATAATGAACGGGATCTGGGGCGGCATCCTCGACGCGCGCTCTGGATTGGTCACGGGAATGTTTTTAGCGCGCGCGAGGCAGGAGGGGAAGTGGCATCCGGATTAGACTCGAGCCAGGGAGAAACCGGAGGTGCCGCGTGACTCTGCAACTGCGGGTTTGCATCGACGTCGACGATCTGGAGAAAGGCATTGCATTCTATAGAGATGCGCTGGGATTGAGCCCGGGGCGCAGGCTGGGCCAGCGCTGGGCCGAGCTGCTGGGGGCATCGTCGCCGGTCGATCTGCTGGCGGAGGCGGCCGGAACCCCTCCCAGCCCTGGCTCAAAGGCGGTGCGGGACTATCGGCGCCATTGGACGCCGGTCCATCTCGATTGCGCCGTGCCGGACCTCGACGCGGCGGTGCGGCGCGCGCAGGCGGCCGGGGCGACGTTGGAGCAAGGGCCCCAGACCAAGAAGTGGGGACGTCTGGCCGTCCTGGCAGACCCGTTCGGCAACGGCTTCTGCCTGCTGGAGTTCCGCGGCCGCGGGTACGACGAGATGCTCGACGGCTGAACGTCCCGGCCGGGCGCGGGGAGCACCGCACCCGGCCGGTCCGACCTTCAGCTCGAAGGTCCCGCGCCCGGCCAGCCCTCGTCGCCTCGGGCTAGTCGCCGCTGTTCACGTTCAGAGTAACCGACGTGGTCCGCGTCAGCGTGCCGCTGACGCCGGTGATGGTCACCGTGAAGACGCCGTTCGTCGCGGACGCCGTCGTCGACACCGAGAAAGTCGACGTGGTGCAGGAGAGGCCGAGAGCGAGAAGTCCGGTCCGGGCGGCGGCGGCGGAGCCGCGCCCACCGCCTTGGCGGCGTTGAGGCGCCCGCCGGTCACGGTGAGGCCGTTGAGCGAGGCGATGGGGTCGACGTTGTTGAGCAGCGCGGACTTGACGCCGGCGGTGTTCAGCGTCGGCCTGGCGGCGAGGACCAGCGCCGCCGCGCCGGCCACGTGCGGCGTGGCCATCGAGGTGCCGCTCAGATACTGGTACAGGCCGCCCGGCTGGGTGCTGAGGATGTCGACGCCAGGAGCGCCGAGGTGCACCGTGGTCCGGCCGTAGTTGCTGAAGGACGCGAGCGCGTCGTTGTTGTCGGTCGCGGCGACGGCGACCATGTTCGCCGTGTTGTAGTTGGAGGGATAGTTCGCCGTGACGTCGTTGTTCGCCGACGCGTTGCCGGCCGCGGCCACGAAGAGGATGTCGTTCGTATTGGCCTTGTTGATCTCGTCCAGCAGCGCCTGCGAGAAGCCGCCGCCGCCCCAGCTGTTCGAGAGCACGCGGACGTTCTGGCCGGCGATCTTCGCCTGCACCGCGAAATCGATGGCGGAGATCGCATCGGCGGTGGTCCCGCTGCCTGTGGAGGAGAGGAACTTGAGGCCCATGATCTTGACGGTCCAGTTCACCCCCACCACGCCGAGCCCGTTGTTGCCGACCGCGCCGATGGTCCCCGAGCAATGCGTGCCGTGATAGTGATCGTCGAGGGGATCGCAGGTCCGCGTGATGGCGTTGTAACCGTGCGTGCCCGCCCCGCAGCCGCCGACGCCGCCCGGATTGGACCAGATGTTGGCCGCAAGGTCGGGATGGTTGTAGTCGACGCCCGTGTCGACCACGCCGACGATGACGTTGGGGGACCCGGTGGTCACGGTCCAGGCCTGCTCGGCGCTGATGTCGGCGCCGGGCGTTCCGGGGACGGTGTTGATCACCTGCCCGGTGTTCTTCATCCCCCACAGCTCGCCATAGCGCGGATCGTTGGGGACGAGATTGGCTTGGAGGATGTAGTTTGGCTCCGCGTACTCCACCCAGCTGTTTCCGGACAGGTTGCGAACGGCGTCGGCCACGGTGCCGCGCACGCGCAGCTTTCGGATCTGCGCGTCGCCGACGTCGGCGAGCTGCTCATCCGCCTCCGCGTTCGCCTCGGCGACGATCTGCGCCACCGCTTGCGGATTGGCTCCACCGCGGATCCTCACGATCAGTTCACCGGGGACGAAGTCGCCCGGAGCGGCGCGAGCGGACCCTGGAATGAGGGATAATGCGACGAGTGCGGCGAGGAGTATCCTTTGCATGGCTCTCCCTTGGTTTGGGCGCACCGCGTGCGCGTATTCGAATGGAGCGCACATTGCCGAAGGAGATATCCAAAGCAAGCCACCGAAACCTGGCCGCGAGGGCCAGCATGCCGGCTCATCCCTGTTTTAATCAATGATATCCACCCATCGTCAGGGTGGGATAGAGACACAAACCACGCAGGAACAGGTTGGCCCAATTGTTCAATCCTCACCTTTTCATTGCCACTTGGCCGCTCCCGCGGCAGGCACCCTCGTCCAGCTCCGCCGCAGCAGCAGCGGAGCCCACCGTCGCTCCTGCCTCCCCGCAGGCTGCGACCCGCAAGGGCGAGTCCGGAGTCTGCGGCTCCGGCTACGCGAGCAGCTTTCCTCGCGACGCGACTCGCTAACCCCAGGGCTCAGCTGTGCTGACCCCTGGGGTTAGCCCTTCGGAGGAACCCTGCGGGTTCCCTCGTCGAGCAAAGCTCGACGAGCCTCCCTCC
>WNFI01088567.1_pt1 | contig 26758 bp, 41 predicted proteins | sample 5400471 | NCBI WGS metagenome assembly WNFI01 (sample SAMN13153348, study PRJNA577476) | soil metagenome | isolation source: 100 cm saprolite on Douglas fir-dominated hillslope | place: USA:California | collected 2013-09-17 | reverse complement strand
CGGTAAAGCCGACGTTTGTGAACGCCTGCTAAAGCCGTTGTATACCCAATTCGTCGCTCCCTCCAGTATTACGCCAACCCGCATCTTGGCGGATGGAGATCACGTCGTGGTGCAATGTCACGGGGACGCGACCACAGTTTCCGGTGAACGGTACGCGAACACTTATTGCTTCGTCATTCGTATGCAGGATGGGCAATTGCACGAGATGACGGAGTATATGGATACCGCGCTGGTCGAACGGGTGCTGCAACCACCGCCATGGCGAACCGGCGAGGCCTGATCCGTGAGAGCGTCTACCGGTTATACCATTTCTCTTCCTGCGGCACCTGATATTCCTGCAGTCGATCTAGTAATTCCTCAGGATCGGAACCCGAAATGACTAGCGAGCGATGAATCTCAGAAACGAATCCGTCTTTCACGGCTCTGTCTGCCTGGGCCAGAAACGCATCATAAAAGCCCGCCACATTTAGCAGAGCACAAGCCTTTCGATGCAATCCAAGCTGAGACCAGGTTATGGCTTCACAGAATTCTTCCCAGGTCCCAAACCCGCCCGGCAATGCTAGGAAGGCATCCGATTGATCCCCCATTAACTTCTTGCGTTCATGCATCGAATCCACCACCCGGAGCTCCGTCAGACTCTGGTGGGCGATCTCTTTCGCTGCCAAAGATTTTGGAATGATGCCGAGAACGCGGCCGCCGGCGGAGAGGCAAGAATCCGCTAACGCTCCCATCATCCCGACTTTGCCGCCTCCGTAGACGAGGGTTATTCCCCGGGCCGCCAACAAAGAGCCAACCTTGATCGCCGACGCTCGGTAAGCCGGATCAGCGCCGAAATTTGATCCGCAAAAGACACAAAGTGTTTTCATCCGTGGAAGATTTCCGGATACGTCGTCGAGCGGTTTTGTCAATATTCTGTCCCGTAGGGACTGAATGATCGTAGCCAGGCAATTCATTGCCTGGGTTGTGCGCAGGAAAGGATCCGTCCGGTAGGGACGGTATGAGGGATGATCACCCCCGGACTTACAATGTTGCGACGACGTTTGTAACAAGCCCAAGAAACGTGTTGCACAAAAGGCGAACAAAGGTCTTGCCAAACTCGGGCGTGGCAACGGTGAGCGGGAACAATATCTGGAGCCGATTCGAGAGCAGGTGCGGCATAAGGCGGTCCGGTAGGGATGAGCTCCCGCTCATCCGGTGGTTCCGGGATGAAGAACGGGTTTGGATGGCCAGGAACGCACTTTCGCTCGGGAGCTCGTCCCTACCGATTTCCAAAAGCTTCCCAGCCAAACTTGAGAAGGGGGAGACCCTCGGTTGCAAAGCGAGCGAGCTCGTCAGGGAGCTTCGCAGAACATAAATCCGCTTCCTTGAGTTCCCGGGAAACAATGAATGATTTGTATTTCAAATATTCGGCGCATTCAGCATCCGCGAACGATTCAAACCCACGCGGGACACGTTTGAGCGCGTCGGTGTCCCGCAAGACGAGTCCTTTGCCGCCGAGATGATTGATCACTGATTTGAACTCTTTCCAGCGGTCGACAATCGCTTCTCGGATCCGAGTTAACCCGGGTTGCTCAGGCTGATAGAATCCGAGCGCTGTGAAAGACGCTTTGGGTTCGATGTGAACATACAACACACCGGAACCCGGCTTTGACCCAGTCCTGAATACCGCTCCGAGGTTGGTCTTGTACGGGCTCTTGTCCGCGCTGAACCGCGTGTCCCGGTAGATGCGGAAGATCGCCTTTTTCGGTTCTGTCGAGAGCGGGACTTTCTTCTTAGCCAGCGCGGCGGACGTGGACAAGACTAACCGGCGCAATTCCTCTTCTACGGTCCCTTTGTAAAAATCCTTACGCTCGTTAAACCATTCGCGACGGTTATTCTTCTCGAGGTCGACCAGGAAACGTAAGGTTTCCTTTGACAAACCGGTGAATTTCGGGGGGCTGGTACTCATGAACCTTCTCGTGAATAAGAACAGGGACAGCCGCGGGTGAGCAACCGAAAAATCGATTTACCAGACAATTGGAAGAAGCCGGTATCGGACGCGTCGAGTGTACTCCGGATAACCGTCCAGCTCCCGCCTCAGCGTCTTTTCTTCCATTATGATCCGCACGACGAGGCACAAGCCGAGAATGATTGAACCAAGCACACCGTACCAAGAACCGAGTAATAGGGCGGTCCCCACCATCAACAACAAAGCGCCCGCATAGAGGGGATGGCGTACAATAGCGTAGGGTCCGGTCGAGATCACTTTGTGCCCTCGTTCCCTTTGGATCCGGACTACCGGCGCCGAAAAAGTGTTTTCTTTAAAGGTCCAATCAAAGATCCAAAAGGCGAACGGGACAGCGGCGCCGCCTAACCATTGGAGCCAAACGGGCACTTTGGACCAATGGAAACGACCTCCGTCTAGGGCTGTCAGGACTAACCACGCAAACCATAGGATAAGGATGGTCCTGAGCAGGATCCTGTCCCAGAGAGGTTGACCCGGCTGCGGCCTCATCTTCATCCTCTCCTCGAGCAAAGCAGGATCGCTTCGGGCCAGCCGGAGGACGAGCAGCCAGGCACAGCAGAAGAACAGAACCAAGAACGCCCAGCCGGCGGTCCAGTTGAGTGTTCCGGCCGAGCCGAATAGCAGGATGGCGAACACGAAGGTTTCGATCGTCAATGCAATCCATACTTTCCTAGGCATACAGATGGTCCTTTCGCGAAAACGATTCGCCTAAAGTACACCAGGCGCCGAATCGATGCTGACGGTTGGACTAGTGGTTCTCAGCTTGTGAGATCGAGCAGGTGCAGCCAAGCCGTCTTCTGTCTTATAGTGCAATATTTAAATTCACGGATGGATACGTCGCTATTCCAGAAGGACCGGGGCTGGGGATCGAGATCAATGAAGACGCGGTGCGTTTAGCGGCCGCGAAAGGTCACGATTGGAGAAACCCAGTTTGGCGCAATGAGGATGGGTCGGTCGCAGAGTGGTAGAAGGATAAGCATGATGCAAGACTTGATGGATCGGTTTGTAGCCTGGGCGTCGGAACAACCGAACCTTCGGGGTGGCGCCGTCTTAGGATCGCATGCGCGCACCCAAACGCCAGCGGATACCCTATCCGATCTTGATCTTGTGGTCGCTGTCCAAGACCCCAGTGTTTACTTATCAGAAGTGGCATGGCTACGCACTTTTGGTGAACCCATGTTAACCTTTTTGGAGCCGACGGCGGTGGGAGGTTTTCGGGAACGAAGAGTCCTATTCAAGGACGGTCGAGCCATCGACTTTTCGTTTGTACCCGTAACTGCGATTCAGCAAATGCTGAATCAGCAAATCCCGATCGCAATCGCGAATGTTTTTCGTCGAGGATTCATCATTCTGATCGACAAGGATCGCCTCATGGAGAGGTGGACTGATAGCACTGGATGGCCTAAAAAAACCGACGAGCAACCGTCGGAGTCGTACTGGCGGGAAACAACTGACGATTTCTTGTTTCATGTGGTTTTAGCTGCCAGGAAAGCCAGGCGAGGCGAGTTGTGGGTCGCGACCTCATCTTGCAATGGGTATTTGCAGAACCTTCTGCTGCGACTGATCGAGTGGCATTCTAAGCTAAACGGTGAGCGCGACACCTGGCATAGGGGCCGATTTATGGAACGCTGGGCCGGCCCAGCGGTATTGGCTGATCTACCCAACACCTTGTCTAGATACACGTTAGCAGATGTTAAGAGAGCGTTATTAGCGAATCTTCAATTCTACGAAAAATTTGGCCGGCAAGTTGCAGTAGGTTTCGGATATGGCTTTCCAGACGATGCTTATCACTTTGCGACTAAGCAGGTGCAGCGAGTATTTGAAACCTAACCGCCGCGCTATTCCGGATCGGGAGTGGCAGCGTAATACCTTAAGGCCCGATTGTACCGTTGGATATTAACGTCGGTGCTGGTATCTGCTACCAGCTTGAGAAGAATCGAGATGGCTTCTCTAAAACGTCCCGCAGAGTACAAGGAAGGATGCTGTTTATACCGCGGACGGTACTCTTCGCGGACCGATCCTTCGCCGGTTTTGGGAGCACTTCCGCTAAAGCGGGTCGAAGGAGCAGGAGTAGTTTTAGGCGAACCCTCGCCTGCTCCGAGCCGAATGGAATTTCGCAGCATAAAAGGCAGCTATCAAGAAATGTGATAGCCAATCATAACGTTTAGTTACCAATGCTGGAAGAGATTCCAAGTCGGGTTCGCGGCCTGCTCGAAGGGTTCATTCGCGAGCGATTGACCGGTGAAACATTCTCTAATTACTGGGGCAGAACGCACGTCAACGGAACCAAGGCGACGCCCGAACAATTTCACATCGAAGCGCAGCGTCCGGGTGAGTTGGTAACGGCGGGAAAATAGCGTGCCGTTGGCCCAGAGCAACGCGTTTGTTTTCGTGCCAAGTATAATCTCCCGTTAGACCAATATGTTCCCAGCCCAGGGGCGAGAGGTGGGCGAGTAATTCTGGCTGAATCTCGGCCTTCTGTTCGGCGAGACTGGCCGCGGCGCGCTCGAGATAGACAGTGCTCCAGGCAATAATGGCTGCGACAGCAGCCTGTCCCAGGGCTGCGGCCATTCAGTTAGCGAGGGCTTTTCTGCCCCTTGACGGACGAAGGCTTGTGCGGTCGAGGGGTAAACCGGCTGCTTTCCATTCTGGTACTCCAAAAGGCAGTCGTTGGGCCGGAATACCCAATTTCCTCAGCGAAGTAACCCCTTTTAGAGCTGTGATACAGTAGGGACCGCGACAATACGCGAGAATGGGTCGATCTCCCGCGAGTTCATCAACTCGCCTTTTCAAATCCTTCAACTCGATGTGCTTGGCATGCGGCAGGTGTCCTGCGCGATATTCGTCCTGATCCCGTAGATCGAGGAGAATCACCCTGTTGTTGCGCACTTCCTCCATGATCTCCGTCATTGTCAGGGCCGAAAGCGTCTCGGGATGTTCGAAGTAATCGCGGACAATTTCGCGAACTTCCGGTAGCAATTCTTCGCCAAGATTCCGTAAAGCGAGCCACACCCGGGTGACACTGTCCCCCGCCAAGCTGCACCACACATGTCGGCCTTCTTTATGGCCCTCCACCAAACCGGAAGCCCGGAGAAGCTTGAGATGCGCGCTTGTCGCCGCCGTCGACTGATCGGTCAGATCGGCGAGCTGCTCGACACTTTTCGGTCCCTCGCTGAGCAGACTGATGATTTTGAGCCGCTTCGGACTCGACATCGCCTCGCCGAATCGGGCGAGCATGCAGAAAATGGCCTGTTGCTTATCGGCGATATCGGAACGCATGCATCAATGTTTGATTGAACGTCGCGGTCAGTCAAATAGTCATTTGAGTATTATATGTTTATGGTTTTGGCTTTTACCCAGCCCTTTTGACTAGTACGGGTTCGGCTTCCGGTTCGCCCCGCGGATTGGTGGCCTGTCTCGTCGATTCCATGCCGCCGCAGGAAGCTCGCGCGCTTCTCTCCAATTAGGCTCACCCTTAGCGTATAAGCAGATAATATATTATTCAAACGAGTATTTGACTATCAAACGGAGTGAATCAAATATTGTTGTAGAGCAGCCATCAATTGAACTGGTGAAGACTTCCCAACGCCTCCCCAATGATTGGCAAACCCATGAATACAACGCTGACTCCTAAGAGCTCGATTTTCTCGATTCCTCCAAACTCATCTCGTGGGAGCGTCAGGTTCGGATTACGGCCGGTGCGATATTCGTGGTGGGCGCTCTTCCCGCGCAACTCGTGCATCCTTAGGCCCACTCAGCCTCAACTTTTCGAGAACTAACTTAGAAACCAACCAACACTGTCATGCTTTTACGCCAAATTTACGACGCCGATCTTTCGCAATACGCCTACATCATTGGTTGCGAGAAGACTCGCGAGGCCATTGTTATTGATCCCGAGCGCGATGTGGATCGCTACCACGCAATCGCAACCAGCGAAGACCTGAAACTGACCGCGGGCGCCGAGACCCATATTCACGCGGACTTCGTGAGCGGGGCGCGTGAACTAGTAGCGCGCGACCCTGCGATGCGCGTGTTCCTTTCCGCAGAGGGCGGGCCGGATTGGCAATCGGAATGGGCGCGGAACCTTCCGAATGTCACATTGTTGCGTGACGGCGACACTTTCAAAGTCGGCAACATCAGATTCCAGGCTTTGCATACGCCGGGACACACCCCGGAGCATCTCAGCTATCTCGTAACCGATGAGGGGGGCGGAGCCAATGAGCCGATCGCTTTACTGAGCGGTGATGCCCTCTTTGTCGGCGATGCGGGACGACCTGATTTGCTGGAAACCGCGGCGGGGATTCCCGCTACTGCGGAAAAAGGGGCTCACCAGCTCTATGGCAGCCTGCGCCGGATCGCCAATCTGCCCTGCCATGTGCAAATTCTGCCTGCTCACGGGTCAGGGAGCGCGTGTGGCAAATCGCTCGGCGCGGTGCCCAGCTCGACGGCCGGTTACGAGATCAAATTCAATCCAACATTGAAGCTCGCCATTGAAGGGCCAGCGAAGGCGTTTGTGGACTTCATCCTCCGGGATCAGCCGGAACCACCTTTCTATTTCGCCCGAATGAAGAACGTGAACCGGGTTGGTCCTGCCGTGCTAGGCAAGCTGCCCGAGCCGCGCCAACTCATTATCGATGAAGTGACTGGGCAACTCGACGATCCAAACCTGGTCGTGCTCGACACGCGTGCTGACCGTGCCGGCTTCATGAAAGCGCACCTGCGTGGCAGTCTCTACGCCCCTGCAAAAGGCAGCTTCAGCGATTTTGCGGGCAGCTTCCTTGGACCAGACGACCGCATCGTTCTAGTCATCGATTCCGCCGATCAGGTAGAAGAACAGGTGCGCCGGCTGATCCGAATCGGCTTTGACAAGATAGTCGGCTGGTTATGCGTTGCCGATCTTGCTTCGGCCAACGGTACACTTGCCAGCATCCCGTCGGTTAAATTTCGCGAAATGCCGGCGCTAACCGGCGAAGATCCGGATACTCTCGTGCTGGATGTCCGTCGTGCCGCCGAGTATGAGGACCATCATATCAAGGGTGCGCTGAACGTTGCGAACACCCGGCTCCGAGCACGGATCGCAGAAGTCCCGGCGGATCGAACGGTCATCGTCCATTGCCAAAGTGGTAATCGAGCGTCCGCTTCCGCCGCCTATCTCGAACGCAACGGTCGGCGGACTATCTACGTGAACGACGCTTTCGGCAATGTTCCTGCGGAACTCCTCGAATAGTCCTTATGATGGACTCCGGGCTCAACTTTGAACTACTCGACGTCGCCTTCGGCATGATCGTTGGAATGTCGCTTGGTCTGACCGGCGGCGGCGGCTCGATCTTCGCTGTACCGCTACTCACTTACGGCCTAGGTGTGCCGGTTGGCCCGGCGCTGGGTTTGAGTCTTGCCTCAGTTGGAGCTACCGCCGGATTCGGCGCGGCCCTTCGATTGCGCACCCGAGAGATTGAGCTACAAGCGGGCGTCATCTTCTCCATCGTAGGAATGGTCATGGCTCCGATCGGCGCCATGATTGGACAACGGATAGCACCGGCCATCTTGCTTTCCGCATTTGCTGTGATGATGGGCTATGTCGGAATCCGAATGTGGCGCAAGAGAACGGAGGCAGCCGTCAGGCCCGGACCTTGCGCCACCCAGGGCCACGGAAAACTCACCGCAGGTTGCTATGCCATGCTCTCAATTGCCGGCGCAGCTTCCGGGCTACTTTCAGGACTCTTCGGCGTCGGCGGCGGGTTCGTTATCGTCCCTTCACTCCTTTACGCCGGCATCACCATTCACCGAGCGGTCGCGACATCGCTCATGGTGATCTTTCTGATCTCGGTTTCGGGCGTTATCGCCAATATCGTTCAAGGCCAGCACGTTCCAGTTCGCGTCACTAGCCTGTTTGTTGGCGGCTGCCTCGCTGGAATGCTTGCCGGCAGCGCCCTTCGCTCGCGGCTGTCCGGCTCGACGTTGCAAAAGACATTTGCGGTCGCGATGTGGCTCGTCGCCCTTTTCATGCTGGCAAAAAACCTCTCGCCCTTCGTGCCCCATTGAAAAACGCAACCCGCATTACTACCAGCCACTCTGGACCCTGGTTGGCGGTGGAGTTACAAAGAAGGAAGTAACCGAGAAACGCGAAGCCGATCTTATCCCGCGCGGTGTGACGTGGATCCGCGATGCCGTGATTGCCTTCGAGCCGGATGAAAACCGCGTCCGCCCGCGAGGCGGTCCATCTCTGGGCTATGACTACCTGGTGGTTTGTCCAGGCATTCAGGTGAACTGGGAGGACATCAAAGGCCTGAAGGACACCATGGGACGCAATGGGGTCTGCTCAAACTACGATTTCAACACCGTCGATTTTACCTGGGAGGCTATCCGGAGCATCCGGCAAGGAACCGCCATCTTCACGATGCCCGCGACGCCAATAAAATGCGCCGGTGCGCCACAAAAGATTATGTACCTGGCTGAAGATCACTTTCGCCGGGCGGGCGTACGTGATGCGATCCGCGTGGTTTACGCCAGCGCCTCTCCCGCGATTTTCGGAGTCGCAAAGTACCGGAAAGCACTGGAAAAAGTCGTCGCGGACCGCGGCATGCAAACCTGCTTTCGCCACAACCTCATCGAAGTGCGCGGCGACACTCGGCAAGCCATCTTCACCCAACTCGATACCAAGGAAGAAGTCGTGATGAAGTTCGACCTGCTCCACGTCACCCCGCCGATGAGCGCTCCCGATTTCATCCGGGAAAGTCCGCTCGCCGACAAGGATGGCTGGGTCGAAGTAGACAAATATAATCTCCAACATCCGCGCTTTGCTAACATCTTCGCTCTCGGCGACGCCAGCAGCTTGCCCACCAGCCGTACCGGTGCGGCGATCCGCAAAGAAGCTCCAGTCCTGGTCGAGAATCTACTGGCCGACCGGGCCGGCCAACCGCTCAAAGCCAAATATAACGGCTATTCTTCATGCCCGCTCGTGACCGGCTATGGCAAACTGATCCTGGCTGAATTCGATTATGATGGAAACCCTGCCGAAACGTTTCCATTCGACCAGAGCAAGGAGCGCTACTCCATGTGGTTGCTCAAGCGGTGGGCTTTGCCCGTCCTGTATTGGCAAGGCATGCTAAAAGGGCGCGCCTGAACTAGGCTTTCATGAGGCATAGCTTCGCTGCTCCTGCGGAAATGCCGTGACTGCTGCGTTCAATCCACAGCTGAAAGTCCTGCACGTGATGTTCAATCAGCTGATGGCATTTGTCTGATTCTTGTTCACGGACTGCTAGAGTTTCCTTCGCTATACTCTGCAGCGAATCGAGGTCGTACAAATAAACACCGTCCAACTTGCAAACGGCCGGTTCGATGTCACGCGGCATCGCCAAATCGATCAGGAAGAGCGGCCGGTGCGGGCGAGTTCGCAAGAACGGAGCTAACTTATCCAAGGTGATAATCGCGTGCGGAGCTGCTGTCGAACTGACCAGTATATCCAGGTCGCGGAATTCTTGCTCCCAATCCTCAAAATGAATTGCTCGTCCGCCGGTCATTGTCGCTAAAGCCTGCGCTCGCTCGAAAGAGCGATTGGAGACAAAAATTTGTTCCGCTCCGCGAGACCGAAAAGCTTTGGCAGTCTTTTCGCTCGTTTCACCGGCTCCGAGGATCATGATCTTGCATCCGTCTAGATCTCCAAAGATCTGTTCTGCCAAATCCACTGCCACGGAACCGACCGAAACGCTACCACGCGTGATCGCAGTAGAAGATCGTATCTCTTTACCCACTTGAAACGATTTTTGAAAAAGTCGATTCAGGAACTTCCCAGTCGTCTTGGCCCCAGTCGCAAAAGCGTAAGCACGCTTGACCTGGCCAAAAATTGGAACTCTCCGGTAACATAAAATTCCGTTCGATTGCAAGTTGACAGAATGAGGCCCTCAGCGAGCCCTGGCATCGTCTTTAGCCGGGCCAACGCTTCGGATATAGCTGATGCCGGAATCGCGAATCTCTCGCGCACGTCGACTGCCGCAGTCTGATGGCTAACACCAAAGCAAAATATGCTCATCTCACAGGTGGGTTGTCCAAGACAAATCTGATCCTCGAAAAGCCAATCGAGAGCAGATCAAATCTTCGCTTTCAAGTGATCCAAGAACGGACCGTTAAAACCCTGTTTGCTGGACCCCCTTTTAGTTCTTGGGTCGAACCAGTAGCGCGGCGGGAACGTAACGCACCCTCCTACTACCGCAGATAATATGGCTCTGTTTCGTCGAGGTCGGGTAGTAAATGCTTTTGGTTCTGGAGCAGATTATCATAACAAAGGCGATTGATTAGTTAATTACTTCTGTTGCTCCGCGTGGAATCCTTTTCCCCGCCCGGCATCAACGCTGGAGTATCGAGTAAATCCAGCAAGCAGATGGGCGGGACCAGAAAGAGTAATCGCAGATAGGTATTCGTGTTGATATAGATTCGATCTTTCATGTATCTGCGTATCCCCAAAACGATAGGATGGGTAGACGTGCCTTATGATGGGTTATCACGCTTCCTGATAGCGGTCTAACGGAGCCGGATCAATCCGGCGGGAGGATCCGAGTAGAAGCCACACCCCGACGAGTTGAACCGGCACGCCGGCCACGAACATCACAAACCCCGCCCATCTCTGGTCGAGGAGCGGCGGGATGTTCCAGCGGCAGATGACATCGAGATAGGGTGTATAGAGCACGTCAGGTGACAGCATCCAGATTACCGCTACAACTGTCATCGGGATTGCACCGATCCAGGCCACTGCGCCCGTCAGCCAAGAGGATCTAATACGGCGCGTCGCCGGCATGAATTGCGCCCAGAACAGCACCCCGGACAACAGCTCCAGCCCGCCGAGCGGCGCAGTGTATAAGGCGTTCACCACGCTAGGATCGAACACGCCAGGCAGACTGACGGCGATGCTCAGGCCGATAAACAGCATCGTTGCCGCCCATGGGTCGAGGAAAAGGCTGGCCAACGCGGCGCCTTTGCCGTGGCCCTGCAGGCTTTTGCGAATTGAGCGCGGCAGAGCCAGCAAGAGCAGAGGTGGTGCGATTTGATTCAACGCCATTAGTGCCGCGGTATAGCTCGACATGGACGCGAGCGGATCGTGCAATCCAAGGGTAGCCAGTACAACGACCAGTACTCCAAAGGCAGCTGCCAAGATCCGCAATCTGGAAATCTTATTTTCGGATTTCGGGTTCATGCAGAATGTGCTTGAGGTCGCGCGCGACCGCTTTCGGATCCTCGAGTTGGGAAAAGCCATAGCGTAGCCGCTCCCATCCATCGGGACCGACCACCGCCACGAGAGAAGTGTGATCGATATAGGCGCCGCCCTCGGACAGACGCCAGGTCACGCCCCAGGCTCGGGCCGCCGCGGCAACCGCCTCGGGTGGTCCGGTGAGACCAACCGGGACCGGATCGAAGTTCGACAGATAGGCTCGCAATAAGTCGGGCGTGTCGCGTCGCGGATCCAGCGTCACGAAGACTTGCTCCACACGACGCCTGTCCGCGCCAAGACTCTCCGACACAGCATCCAGAAGATTCAGTGTCGCCGGGCAAACATCGGGACAGTGGGTGTAGCCGAAATAGATCAGCACGATCTCACCGCGGTGTGCCGCGAGGTCGAATGTTCCGCCCCGGTCATCTGGCAGCACGAGCGAAGGAGTCGTATCTGACCTGACGGGACTTCCGACATAAGAGAACCCGTGGCCAGACCTCGAATAAGCCCAAAGTCCCGAGAGCACCAGCAAGGGCAGTAGGAGGGCACGTGCGACCACGTATGCGTTCAGCGTTTGGCGTTCGGCGCTCGGCGTTCGGCGTGCATCGCTGGGTGTTTGTCGCTCAGGCGCAAGAGCCGCTCCAATTTTGGATTTGTCATAACTCGAACTGAAACCGGTTCTCATAAGCTGTCGTCATTGAGGCATTACTGCCAGTAACGCCAAACGCCAAACGGCTATCGCTCACCAGACCTTCCATCCGTGCGCTGCTGTCATGTTAGTGATCAAGGGCCAAAGGATCGGGATGTAGGCTGCGAGCGTCGCGACCGCCGTGATCAAGGTCAGCAGCCCGACATGTTCGAGCACCTTGGCTAGCGGCGAGCGATGCGGGTGTAGCGCAACGCTGGTGGGTTCTCTGCCAATTGATTCGGCGGCCCCGATCGCATAACTCTCCCTACTGCCGAAGGCCTGGCCGAACGGGATTGGGACCGGCACCGAGAGTCGGCGACCGAACAAGGTACCTACGAACACGATGTAGAACGCAATAGTCGCGAGCAGCAGGATAATTCCGCCAATCGCGACGAGCGTGAGCGGTAAGTGGGCCGAACCGTAAACGCGTTCATAGGTGCTATGCGGGAGCTGCGAGACCCAGGCACGCCGGGGCACGCCGAGTAATCCGCTCCAGTGCATCCCGAGGCTGAAAAGGGACATTCCCACGAACCACAACCACACGGAAGCGAGGGCAAGGCGGCGGCTGAGCAGTTGGCGTCCTGTGAGGTGCGGAATCATCCAAAACGCGACGCCCATGAAAGTCATCGCTGTTGCGGTGCCGACGGTGATGTGGAAGTGCCCCGGGATCCAAGTCGTGTTGTGGACGATGTTATCGAGCTGCCAACTTCCCAGCACGATGCCGCCGGCGCCGCCAAAGATGAAGGTCAACATGGCAAGCACCTGGGCGGCAACGCTAGGGTCACTCCAGGGAAGAGCCGTGAACCACCCAATCCAGCCGCGGCCGCCTCGCAAACGCCCGGCATATTCCAGGCTCAGGCCCAAAGTGAACGCGGTGATCAGGCTGGGCAGGGCAACTGAGAGGGTCAGTGCAGCCAGAATCCCTTTCCAGATCGGAGAGATTCCTGGGTCGACATACTGGTGGTGGCTGCCCACTGGTAGAGAGAACACTAGCAACAGCGCAAAGGTCAGTCGCGCCATCGGATCGGAAACAAGCTTGCCGCCTGCCTGTTTGGATAGCAGACCGTACCAGGAAATGTAAGCGGGCATCAGCCAGAAATAGACGATCGGGTGACCAGTCCACCAAAACAGGGTCCGGCCGATCATCGGGTCGACTGTATTCGTCAGTCCGAGTGCCCAAGGGATGAGTTGCACAATGAGCTCGGCGCCGGCTCCGCCGGCTGCCAGGAGCCACATCAGCATCGTAGCGGTGCTCATGTAGGTCACGAGCGGCGTCAGTTCGCCGGGCCGCCGTGCCTTCCAGCGAGCACGGAGATCGAGCACAATCGGCGTCGCCACAGTGTCATGTTCGGCGAAAGACCGAGCTCGCGCGCCGGCAAATAGACAAGCAGGCCGCACGCGATGAAGAAGGTGAAGATGTACGCGTTCAATACGCCGTGGATGGTCAACCCTTGATAGTACGTCTGCAGAAGCGGCCGCAGGTACGGGTAGGCGTTGATGCCGCCATAGTTCAGAGCTTGGAGCGGGCCGATAGCAGCTCCGATCATTAGTGCCGAAAAGCCCCAGATCAGGAAGGAAAGCATCATCCGCCGCTCGGAGGCCGCGGTCTCTACGGTAGGCAGCGCCAGGCTGCGTTCGAATATCGTGCTCATAGCCTCTTCTCCGGGTCGACGATGATGCGTCCGATCATATTCTGGTGCCCGATACCGCAATACTCGTTGCAGATGATGTTGTATGTCCCGGCATGCCCGAAGGTATAGGTCACCGACCCGATGATGCCCGGGACAGCCGTCACGTTGACGGTGGTGCCCGGCACCTGAAATCCGTGAAGCACATCGGCGCTAGTGACGTAGAAAGTGATCGCGGCACCCTGCGGCACGTGCAGCGGGCTCGGTGTCCAGGCCCACATGTGAGCCAGCATATGCACCGAATAGGCGTCTGGTCCCGTGCGGACCAAAGCCGTATCGGCAAACGGCGCGGTCATAGCAGCTGCTGCCGGATTGGTTTGGTAGCCGTCGGTCTTCACCACCACGCCGTAGTCGAGGACTACGAAGAACAGCGTACCAATCAGCAGCAGGCTGAGCAGCACCATCGCGATAAAGACCCAGACGCGTTCATGCCGCTCGGCGACCTCGTGGAAAGCATCCTCGAATTCCGATTGGGCGGTAATGTCGCTCATCGTTTTGTCCTAGCTGTATGCATAGAAAATAAGTGAAACCACGGTCCACATCGTGAGTGTTGCTAACAGCAGGAAACCTGCTACGACCCAGGCCCCGATTGGCCGCACTCGTCGCTCGGCCGTAGTGCCGGGCGCAACGCGATGCTTTCCGTCCGGATCCGCATCATTCTTGGCTCTGCTTGTCATATTTGTCTCTGTTAGGGACGAGCTTCCGCTCGTTCCGGGGCCTCGGGAGGCACGGTGCCCGCCGGAGGAGTCAAGTCAGGGTCGCCAAGGACCGCGCCATTGACCGTCCGCCCGTACATCGAGTACTCCGAGTCGTGGTATTTTTTCCGTGTCTGCTCGACGCCGCCATTGAAGCGCGGGTCCTGCGGCCGCACCTGACTGTCGATAAAAGCCGCCACATCCCAAGACTGTTGCGGACTGAGCGTCCCACCGAGCCCTAAGGGCATGTTAGCCTGAATGAATTCCGCCGCGTTTTTGATCGATGTCATGCCGGCGCCCCAGTTGTAGGACTGCGGTCCCCACAACGGCGGGAACACCACCTGACCGCCCGAGGACTGGCCGAGTCCCTCTGCCCCGTGGCAGGAGGCGCAGTTCTGGGCATAGACCTGGGCGCCGCGTCCGTAGTCGGGAGGTAATGCCGGCTTCGGCAGCGCCGGGAAACCCCGTCCCGGTGCGGTCTCGCCTGTCGGCAGGCCTTTGGCGAGGAAATAGGAATAGCTCTCCAGGGCAACCAGCACAGGATCGCCGAGCTTCGGTACCTTACCGTTCATGCTGTAGCGAAAGCATCCTTGGAGGCGTTCCTCGAAAGAATTCACATGTCCGTTCTTGCTGCGGTAGGCGGGGTAAGCCGTGTAAGCCGCCCACATGGGCGCAGCCCCTCCCAGGCGTCCTGCTTCCAGGTGGCAGTTACTGCACCGCAGTTGGTTGCCGACGAACTGGCGAGCGTATATCCCCGGATCGCGGAAAATCTGTTCTCCGAACCTTACGACGTCGCCGAACTTGCCGGCTGGAATGGCACTGTCAGAAGGTGGCTGGAATGACCCGGGTCTGACCGTGAACAGAGAACTGATTTTCCAAGCGGTTACCGTGCCGACATCCGCAGCCAGAAGAACGAGCGCTGCAATTTTCCAAATTCTGTTCCTTTTCATGGTTTCCCTGCTTCCTTTCCTCCAAGCGACGAGACGAATGCCGCCAATGCAGCGATGTCAGATTGGGTGAGATGGCTCGCCTCGGCGCGCATGAAGCTTCCCTTAGGATCCCGCAGATCGCCCGACTCCCATTGCTCCAGCTTCTGGGCAACATAGTCGGCGGACTGACCTGCAAGCCGGGGCGAAAAATCGCTTACTCCGAGCCCAGTTCTTCCATGACATTGAGAGCAGGAGAGTAGGCCGCTGTGGTAATCGCCATCCAGAAAGAGTGTTCGACCGCGATCCAACGTCGATTCTCTGGCTTGGATCAGATCCGGCTGTCGCGGCACCGGAAGGCTCGCGAAATAGTCGGCGACCGCCTGGCGCTGGACGGGAGTCAACATTGCTGCGTAGGGCGACATCACAGGATCCTTCCGAGCGCCGGTCGCGAAATACTCAAGCTGTGCCGCAATGTAGGACGAGCTTAGTCCGGCCAGCCGAGGGATGCCGACGTCGGGCTGTCCCGCTCCGTTCTGTTGATGGCAAGAAGCACAACTCGCACGTTCGGGCGACACGCCGTTAACCGCGATCCGGTACCCGGTGGTGATGGACGGCTGATCACCTATCGCCGGGGCGAGCTGCGACAGGCCAGCCAGCAGACTCCCGACAGCCAGGCCTGTCCACACCCACACTCTCCTATTGCCTTCCTGCCTCATTGTTAACGCTTTGCCGAATCTCCGGCGGTGTATCGCTTGAAGCCGTAGCGTTCGAAGATGGCCAAGGCCGGCTCAGAATGGATGAAGGAGAGCCATAGGCGCGCCGCTTCGGGATGCGCGGCCCCTTTTACCACCGCTCCGGCATAGATTGCGGTGGTGTTTTGGTCGGCCGGGATGTCAACGTGCCTAATCGAGTGGCCTGACTGCTCCTGGAACATTGCTTCTGACTGCCAGGTGACCCCGGCATCGGCCAGGCCCTGCATCAGGAATAGTGGCGTCTGGCGGTGATGAATATGCGTCAGCACGGTGCTGCCGTCCTTAACCTTGGTCTTGTAGACAGCGTCGGCCAACGCGCTGCCGCCAGCCTTCTCTAGCGACTCCTGGATCTGCCGGGCAATGCCTTCGAATTCGGGATTTGGCATGGCGAGCCGCACGCCGGGCTTGCCGAGATCAGCGAGGCCGCTGACATGCGCAGGATTATCCTTCGGTAGCATGATCGCCAGTGTGTTGGTGACGTAGGGAACTGCGGGCCCTACCAGCAAACCGCTCGCGATGGATTCTTTGACTTTCTTCAGCCCAGCGAGATAGGCATCCGCCTTTGCCGTCCAGGTCATGTTACCGGAGGTGATCGTACCGCCCGCCTGAATTTGCTTGGTCAGCAGCCCAGGCGGAATCGTCTCCCAATAGATGCGGCTTTTAAAGTCGGGATGCTCGTTCTCGAACTCGGCAACCAGCGGCGCCATCGCGAAGAAATAGTTTCCTCCGACATAGAGCACGAGCTTTGGATCGCTGATGTCCCCATGGAAATCGGCGAGATCGTCCACCTCCGGCACGTTAAATTCGAAACCGCGTTTCGTTGCATCATTGTTCTCCCCGTGTTGCCAGGGAGGGAAAACCTTTTCGGCGTAGCTTGGCACCTCAGCTTTACCGTGCCAAAGCGTGTCCGGTGTCGGATCCTGTGCGAAAGCCGATGTGAGCAGCGTAGGCGCAGTTAGAGTGAGTCCTGCCGCGAGGCAGAGTACAGGGTGGAATGCAGTCATCCTCATGGTTCCTTTATGTCGCGTAATGGAAGCCGGCCTTTTGCAGCTCTGGAATGGTGCCGACGATGCCGGGTGTTAGTACGACGCCCTCGATCAGGTGATTAGTTAGCTCGGCAGCGAGTGCCTCATGCGACAGCCTGTCCGGGTTGATACCTTTCTCCAGTAGCTTCGCCGTCTGTTCCCAGATCGCATTGTGACACGCCATGAACACCACGCCGCGTTGCTGTAAAGCTGGGACGGTGTTGCCGGCAGGGCCGAACACGCTCTTGGGATCTTCATGCGCCGCGGTGTTGGTAGGTACGTCCTTTGGGTCGATCAGAGTGTTGGCCTTGAAGTCGTGGCCGGCCATCGCGGCGAGCTGATACTTGTCCCACATCTCCTGATCGTAGAGCGCCAACTGCGCCGAACCATGCGTGGCGGAAACCTCCAGAAAATCCGCATGCCGGAATGAGAAGACCTGCGCGTTGAGTGAATTGCGCATCAGGTTCAGCCATGGGCCGCCGATGTCGGTGTTGTCCCAGACCTGCTTTCTGCTGCCGCGATAGGCGATTACGGCATCCAGGGCCTCGGCATCCCATAGATCCGGCTTGTCGAGGACCATCGGCACGGTCTTGAAATCGCGGGGGCGTGGTGCCTTGGCCAGCTTTTCCATCAGTGAGCGGAGTTCTCCGGCCTCCGGCGCGGCGATTGGTCCTTCCGCCGCTAATACTCGGCCTCCCAGTAGCATCGAGCCGCCTACTAAAGCGGACATTTGCAGGCAGCGACGACGTGATAAAAACATATCCTTCATGATGCCAAAAATGGCGATCTGATGAGGTCTGAATAATCAATTGACTGGATAAGCTATCAGCGCGGCTTATATCGAGATATAATGTTCCATTCGTAAAGCTTGCTACTAGCCAACTTAGGAATTTCCGGCGAACGCGGCGAAGTGACGGTTGAGCATCTGAAGACCGGTGGATACCAGTTTCGGGGTAATTCCGCCGTTAACCAAAGTTAATAAAACAATTGGTGAAATCGCTGAGTGATTTAATGGCGATTCCTATCCGCTCGGCATCGCAAAGTAATACGACCCTCGTAGTAGTTCGCCCTATATCCCGCTTAAGCCAAGCAGCAGAATATCTGATGTCTAATCATATCAAAAAATGATACCTGCGCGTTGGCCTGTGTCATCGGTAGACCATGAAGACAAACGTACAGGCCTTTCCTCTAGCGGCAACGAGCGAAGGCCACGAAATGAACTCCTACATCAGCCTAATGTTAGATGCCGAAGCCGTGAAAGAGCGGCTCCGTAACTACTGTGGGAAGATCATAGTGACGAACCAAGCAACCGGAACGTTTATAGGCTGCCAAAGCGCTTCGCCCACAACAAATGGTACCGACTGACAGATGAAATCGGTCTGTTCCTTACATCCTTCTTCAGACATTCTAAGCCACGCTGAAATGTTTCCTCAGACAACAATCGCAAACAGGAAAACACTTTAGCTCGATAAGGCGTGAGGTCGCTGAGCTGATAGACCGCACGAACTTCCTCATGGCGGAGGTCAACGAAACCAGTATCTCGCAATTCGGTTTCGAGAGTATTCATCCGCGGATAGCGAGCGAGCTCTATCTCGATGGTCTCCGGCCAATAAACCGAGAGTGGTGTTCGGTTTCGAATAATCTCTTCCGAGTCAGTGGCGATGCAGATTGTTCCTCTTTCAGACAGGAGGCGATTGATCTCGCTAAAAGCGCGCACTCGGTCATGAAAGTGATGGATCGCATCGACGCTGAAAACGAAGTCGAGTTGAATGTCAGTGAGGTGTGTGTTCTCTGCCGGGGCGCAAATCCAGGTAACGTCTCCTCCTGGCGATCGCGCTTTACTCAGCATGTCTCGTGACGGGTCAAGACCCCAGGCCACACAGCCAGTCTGCGATTGGAGAGCGGAGATGTAGTTGCCGGTCCCACAGCCCAGCTCGAGGACCCTCGAACCCGCGTTGATGCCAGCACTGGCAATCAGGGTCGTTAGTAGTGGGCGGTGGACGGTTCGCAGTTGTGCATAGTCCACTGCGGTTTTCTCGTCATAAGTCATCAGTGTTGCATCGGATATGGCCGACAATTTAACGGCTGAAAACCAGCGCGACTCAATTATAGACGATCCCCAAGCCCTCGGCCCGCCGAGTTTTTCGCACCAACGGCGTGCCCGATTACATCAACGTTACCGCGAAGATGTTGTCGCCGTGGCCGTCCCAACCGGCACTGGGGGACCCCACGGGCGAACTTCCACTTCCGAACCGAAGCGAAGGGCTGGGTGGGCTTCGGCGACTTGGGTAGCGTCGCTTAAATCACGGGCCTCAAGAAACAAGAGTGCTGTGACTGGCCAGGCCTCGGAGGCAGAATCCGGTGATCCGCGATGCTCGCTTTCCGGAGCGAGGATGCGTGGATCGAGCTTGTGACCGGCGGCATTCTGAGCCTTGGCCCAAGCGGTTGTTTCTTGGGCCCGGCGCTGTTTGTCTGCCTCGGTGAGTTGCTGAGGACCTTGGCGGAAAATGATGACGAATGTTTTCATAGTAGTAGGAGAAGCAAGATGGGTGGTGGATTGAGCCAATACGCTGACCGCACAAAGGCACGCGACTAGCGTGGCCGTTAGGAGAATCCAGCGTTTTGCCGGTGCGTGAGAGCACTCACATGCGTTCATGCTCAAACTTTACGATCGAGATGCCGGCAATAATTGTAAAAATTCGGCGTTTACTCCACTGAGTTGTGACCGAAGAAAAACGACGGGGCGCTGCCGGTCGCACGCCTAAAGTCCTTGATGAAATGGGATTGATCGAAGTAACCGGCGCTATGCGCCACGGTGGTGAGATCAACGCCGGTTGCCTGGAGTCGCACCGCGCGCCGGAGCCGCATCAGGGAAGCGTACTTCTTTGGTGATACCCCAACGACCCTGCGAAAACGTCGCTCCAATGCGCTTTGGCTTAACCCGATATACTTTGTTAAGTCGTCCATTTTTTGGTCGGGAGTCGCTAGTTCCAACCAGGCCACGGCAGCGCTTATCAGCGGATCGGTCCCCGAAATGCTCAGACGCGCGAGCAGGAAATTTTCCACCAGCGAAATGCGTTGGCGATTATCTATGGCGGCATTCAGTTGCTCAGTCAGCTGGCGAAGTTCTTCCGGGGAACCCAGGAGTTCTTCCAGGCTCACGGTGAGACCGGCGAGCTCATGCAGTGGTGATCGCACAAAAGTGTAGGCTCCGACGGATGTAAACATGGCCAATAAAACTGCGTGACCTTCGCGATGCTTGTGGGCTCGTAAAGTATCGCGTGGCCCGGTAAAAGCAGCTGGCGGCGCCCAATCGGTCTGATTGATCCGGCATGCACCGCGAAAAGAAAACGCCGCCACCGCATCGGTTTCCGGCAGGTGGACGTCCGAATAGAACCATGGAAACTCTATCACCAAAAAACGTTTGATGATTGGACGTAGAGCTGGGCACGGAGCTTGCTGAAAGATGCGTAATAAGCTCCCTGCGTGTGCCTGCACGGGTTTACTGATAGTTTAAAAGTTGCGGCGTACAAATTTACAACGCCGGGCGCCGGTCGGCCCGAGGATGAGCAGCCTCGAACTGGGCCGCCATAGCGCGAAGCACATCGTCACGCCCGGGCGATCGGCGCTAATCAAGAAAAGGGCCTATAGGGCGCGGCTCAGAGAACAGGTAGGAGTTAGCGGAGGGGGACCGGCGAATACCGTCGAAGTGTACGATTTCGCCACTGACAGCTGGAGTGAAGCCGCGCCCATGCCAACTGCGCGTGGTTATCTCGCTGTGGTGGCTGGAGAAGATGGGAAGATTTACGCGATTGGCGGAACCAATGATATAGGACCGCTGCCGACCGTAGAAGCTTACGGCCCATCAAATAATACTTGGTCGGCGGTTTTGCCACTGAACACCCCTCGATCACATTTAGCTGCGACGCTAGGACCGAACGAAATCATTTATGCAGCCGGTGGTATCGGTGTGGGAGGCGTCTTCCTGAATTCTGTTGAAATCTATGCCGTGGGTGGAACCACCGGCTGGGCGACCTTTGTTCCGATGAACACGGCACGCTCGGATTTTGGGCTTGCTTTGGCCGCGGACAGTTTCACACACGCCTTTGGTGGCAAGAACTCATCGGGAGCTCTGAAGTCGATCGAGGGATTCAATACGACCACTTTTGTTTGGACGGTCGAGCCGGAATCCTTGCTACATCCGCAGGCGGGCCTTACCGCGGTCGAGGGGCTTACCGGAACCGACTACCTCCTTGGTGGTAGCCACGGCAGTACTCTTATTACACACGTGCGTAGGGGAATACCACGTCCAGAGCCATCGCACACCGTGGTTTGGTTTATGCATCAAGGGGACGAACCTTTGATCAACGGGAACTCTCCGATGGACCTCGAACCCCCGCTAGGAGTGGGTAGCTTACAGCTTAGCATCTTGAGCGGTACGAGTTTTTCTTCTTTCCCGGCTGTCAGTGGCACGATCCAAGCAGGTGGCACAGTCGCACTCAACTTCCCAGTCACCCTGGGACTCAGCCTGCTAACCACTTTCACGCTAACAGCGACGGAGTTAGACGACGGCTCTCCTCAAGTACTGGGTTCGACCTCTCAGTTAATCGGGATAGGCATATTTGGTGGTACCGTTCAAATCCCGATTTCAACGCCCCTGGTTCTTAAGAACAAAGTCCTGGTGTTGACGATCTCCGACCTCCTTGGCCTCGATCTCAATGTAGACTTCTCCAGGTTCTTCGTCACCATTACCGGCGTGACCGGCAAACGTTGAGCCTCCGCGTTGATCCGGCCTGATGTCTGCATCGGGCCGGCATCAGGTGGTCGCATTCCGGATTGCAAAAAAAACCCTGGCTTATGACGAGCCAGGGTTCTTTCATCTGGGCTCAAGATTGCCTTGCGTTTTTCTGAATCCACCCGACTTTAGCTGCTCCGATAGGTCTAGTTTATTGCCCGGTGGATCGTCAGGTGGGGTTTACTCAGTGGTGATTTGAAACCCGGTGTTTCGGGAACGGCTGTGTGACTTGGATACATCGTAATTGTAGATATGAAATTATTTGTTGGAAATCTGTCCTTCGCGACTGTTGAGGACGATCTGCGCGACCTGTTCGCGCAATATGGCACCGTAACTGATGTGTTTGTGGCGACTGACCGTGTTAGTGGACGCTCACGCGGGTTCGGTTTTGTGACCATGGGCAATGAAGCCGAGGGTCAAGCAGCGATTAGCGCATTGGAAGGGCACTCGCTCGATAACCGTCCTTTGACTGTGAACGAAGCGCGCCCCAAAGAAGAAGGGGGACGCCCAAAGTCCTTTGGAGGCGGTAACAAGCGTCCGTTCAGCGAACGCCGCCGTTAAACGAGACCGCGAGCCGGTAAGCGAAACCGCGAAAGAGACAAGAGAAGTTCCCGCCTCGGGAACTTCTCGTAGCAACAGAAGTAAGAGCCTTCCCGATGGAAAGGCCTGAGTAGCGGCAAAGTAGCCGCTCAGTTTTGGCAGGCGAGGTAAAACCTCGCCTGTTGTGTCAGTGGGAAATTAGTTTTTTTAAATTCAACCAAATACTTTGGCCCTATAAAGCCGATCTATGCCGACCGAGGACTCTATTGTCACTGAAGGAAAAATTGTTACGGTTCTGCCAGGAACGATGTTCCGCGTTGAACTCTCCAACCGGCATCTCGTTCTGGCCCATATCTCGGGCAAGATGAGGAAGAGGTTCATCCGGCTTACCGTCGGCGATCGGGTGAAATTAGAAATGTCGCCGTACGACCTGGGTAAGGCGCGCATCGTTTACAGGTTGGGATAACCTAGTAAATCCCTGGAATCAATCGCTTCGTCCGGGCGGTGTACTCCGCGTACTGAGCTCCAAACTGCGCGAGCAACGCCTTTTCTTCAACCGGGATCCGCAGTGCGTACGCCAGCATCGTGCAGGTCACGATCAAAAAAAGTCCAAGCCAGCTGAAGGTGAGGCAACCGACCCCGACGAGCGCTATTAATGAACCGGAGTAGGAAGGGTGGCGCACGAACCGGTAGGGACCATCCTGAATGACCGTGTGTCCCAGTTGAATACCGACATCAACGGTGAAGAACTTTCCTAGATGCCGGATCGCCCAAATACGCAGCGCTAGCCCAGTAACCAGGAAGAAGCTACCTAAGCAGATGATGAATAAGCTCCCCGGCCACCTGAGGGCCGTTATCAGCGGGGCTAAAACAAAGCCAGCGAAGCAACTGCCGGCGATCAGAATCCAAGCAGCATACAAGGTTCCACGGTCAGCCGGTCTACCCTTTTCTTTTCCACGACGGGTAATCAAAAGGAAAAGCTCAAAGGCTAGGTACCCTAAGCCGAGAACGCGTGCTATCCAGTAAAGCAAAGTGGGTTCGATTAAGGTCGAAGCCGGTTCAAGTGTCAATGCCTAGCCGCAAGCCGTCGTATTTGCGTGCCCCAACCAATCACTCCAGAATTTGTTTCCGGGACCAAATTGTTGCTTCTCTTTGAGCCACGCGTCGAACTCGGGATAGCAGGTTCGCAGTTGCTGATCGGTCGCATAACGATGATACGTCAGATAGTAGGTTCCGTCGTAAGCGATTGCTAAGTCGATCAGGCTCCGAAACTTATCGCTAGCAATCTTGAGCTCGGCCGATTCGTGAACCATCTGCAGGTTGAATATGATGCAGGCCATCCGGGTTCGGGCCCGCGTCCGTTGGACGGTAGTTGGCGATGATGCCGGAGCCGACGAAATCAGAACTATTCTCGTCCTTCGAAACCTTGGGCTACCTTCGATGACAAAACCAGGAACTCTTGATTACCCTGCTCACCGACTTCGGCACTGGCGATTACTACGTGGCCGCAATGAAAGGCGTGATTCTGTCGCGAGCGCCCGGTGCTCAGATTATCGACATCACGCATGACATCGAGTCACGAAACGTGCTGTCCGCTGCGTACGTGCTGTCAGGTGCTTATGACCAATTTCCGCCGGGGACGATTCACCTGGCAGTCGTTGACCCCGGTGTCGGCTCGGCCAGACGCGGCATCGTGCTCCGAACCAGCCGGTACTATTTTGTCGGGCCGGATAATGGACTATTCTCATTGGTCGCTCCCGAATCGGCTGAAGCGTTCGAGATTCAACCTTCCTCGTATGTCGCGACGGTGATTAGCGACACGTTTCACGGCCGAGACATTTTTGCTCCCGTTGCAGCGGCACTCTCAGCCGGAATCAAGGTCGAGGACTTGGCTATTCCAGTCAACCGGACCACACGGCTCCCTGCACTCATAGAAATAACCGGCTCAGAGATTCACTCACGAATCATTCACATTGATCGATTTGGCAATGCCGTCACCGGAATTGAACGACGCCACCTCAATTCAGAATTGCTTTCCTCGTCATTCGCTCTTCAGGCTGGAGAGACTGTTGTTCGCGTACTGAAGCGCTTTTACTCAGAAGAACCGGTGGTCTCCGCAGAGCCTTTTGTGATTTGGGGCAGCCTCAACTTCTTGGAGATATCGGTCACGAATGGTTCCGCAGCAGAGCTGCTCAAGTGGTCTTGTGGCCAGGAGGTTGTGCTGCTACTTCGGTGAAGAGGGGGGAAGTCGGCCTTTCTCCGAAAAGAAACAGGTCTATCTGAACCCGGATGGAACCCTGCCAAAATTCGGAGTCAGACGACGGCATCCCATTTCGGTCTGCGCACTGAATGAATATTTCCGGAATCACGAGAAATGGGGATTTTCTGACATTCTCGAGCGCGGGCGGGTGTTAGCCAACGTAGCCGTTTCAATATGGAAACCCGGTATCGACATCCTGTGACGCTTGCGTTAGCAGAAAAAGTCTTCGGTCCCTCCCTCAACGGCAAGGGCGCGCCCGGTAATACGTTATCGGCGATCGCTACCCCCGGTAACAAAGGAAAAACTTATATTGGTGTACCTGGGATTGAACCGGGTGCGGTCTTTTACATCCAGTTTCCCCGAGAGATTGACTTCGGCAGGCTGCCTCCAACCCTTGGCAAGCCGGGGACGCCGGACCACATCCGGCGCCTAAGAAAGGATGGTCCTTTTGCGGGGCAGAACCGGGAGACTGAAATCAAAAAATGGGAGGAAGATCAAAAGGAGCTGGAGCGTTTTGCCGCTACTCTCCAGAGATCGCCAAACGAGCTCAGATTGCCGGAGAATTGCATCTTCCCGGGATCGGAAAGCTGAAAGTGCGGGTGAAGATCCTGAGTGGTCGAGGGTTGCGGTTGGTGTGTGAGCCACTGTAGTAAAAGGAGTCAGGAGCCAGAATCCAGGACTCGCTGCTACATTCCTACTAGCTCCTTAGCTCCTCGCTCCTCTTCCTTCCCCGTCTTCTTCCGATAATAACGTTTCGCCTTGGCTTTGCTGCCGCAATCATCCATATCGCACCAGCGGCGGCTGTGGTTCTTCGTCAGATCGAGAAACAACCAGCCACAATCATCTCCTGCGCACTCCCTGATCTTGCTCACGGACTCCTTTGACCCCAGTAGCTCGGCTGCCGACCAAGCAACCGGTCCCAGCAAGCGTGCCTCGTCCAGCATGCAACCGGTGCGGACACAGACCAAGCGTTGCCCTTCAGCACCGATTTGCAAAGTAATCGGGGTACGCGCTAACAACGCATTTATTACCTCTAAATCACACTTTGACGGTTGTCTGCCTTGATTGATGTCGCAGAAGGTTCTGAAGAGGGCTTCCCGGAAATCCACCGCTAGATGAAGGAGGCGTTCGCCCTGAGCTGGAACCATCGAGCCTTGGCGCAGCATCTCCTGGCCAGCAGTATCGTCCAGAATACCAGCCCGGTGACACCAGTTCACCAGGTCCTCGAAGGTATTAAGTTTTTCCCGCGGCTTCAGCCCTCGATGATTTGAGACTGTGTTGGTGAAATCGAGGCAAAGGGTACCGCCGATCCAGCCAAACGTAGGCTCATCTTTTTCCATATTACCGTCAAAATAACACTTGCATGGTGATAAACAATAGAATAAATATCACTATCAACATGACATTTAGATGGTAATAATATGAAAACACTCCAGTTTACTAATGGAATCGATCCCAGTGTCGCTGAAGTGCTGTCTCCCTTCAGCGGACAACCCGCCCATGTTCACCGCGCCCGAATGGCGGGTTTAGCTCGGAAAATCGCTCTGTTTCCTCGGGAAAACGCTCAACTCATGAAGATCCCTCAACTCGGATATGCGCTTGAGACCCTCGCGTTTGGCGTCTGTGGAATGGCCTCGTTTGCGCTGATACTAATGCTCCTTTTGGCGGTCAGCTAAACCGAGATCGCCGGTTTAACATTGACCGAGAAAAAACCAAATAACTGGTCAGAAAAAGCCCCAACTTCCGAAAAATCAAATGGCCAAAAATCCTTTCAGCCATATCGATCTGCGTGTGAGCAGCTTCGCCAAAGTCACCGATTTTTATCGAGCCCTCCTCCCCGAACTCGGCTTTACCGTTTGGTGGGGGGAAGAGGGAGGTGAATGGCGGGGCGCATCGACCGAAGAATCCTTTCCGAGCAAAGCTTTCTTTGGCTTTACAGAAAATCCAGCGCATCAACCGAACGCAACTTGTGTCGCATTTTGGGTAGATTCGCGTGAAGAGGTAAATCGGCTCGCCGAAGTTGTGCGGACATCCGGCGGCCTCAACATCGAGGGTCCGGACTTAACCCCGGAATACAGCGAGGATTACTACGCCATATTCTTCGAGGATCCCGACGGCAATCGCCTTGAGGTTGTTCATCGAACGAAGTGAGGGCAAGGAGCCAGGAGTTAGAATCTAG
>WNFI01222934.1_pt1 | contig 26771 bp, 38 predicted proteins | sample 5400471 | NCBI WGS metagenome assembly WNFI01 (sample SAMN13153348, study PRJNA577476) | soil metagenome | isolation source: 100 cm saprolite on Douglas fir-dominated hillslope | place: USA:California | collected 2013-09-17 | reverse complement strand
GGGAGGTGGAGGAGTGGGTAGCAGCCACTAACGTTGTCATTGAAACCGGATGGACCGAGGCGTGAGTCTTGCTGCAGTTCTGATGTTTCATTCACCACTCAAACCTCCTTGGGACAGAGCCTCTAACTCGAGGGGGCCTCGCCATTATGAATTCCCTACTGGCTACAACGCCATGTTCACTCAAGATCGTTTTATCCCTGGGGAGATGTACTTCAACTCTCCGACCCAGACTGTCCGTTTCAGCTGTCTTGGAGTTGTACTTACTGACGCGATTTGTCACAACAGAATCCGAATGTTCCCCGGGCACAAACGATCCCGGAGATGATCACGACGATGATGCAAAATGTGGAACCTGACCTTCGACCCGCTCTACTTGGTCATGTCGTGTTGACTGGGGCTGGTTCCATGATGCAGGGTGTGAGCGATAGAATCCACAACGAACTCCAGCAACTCTTCCCTGCCGTGAGGACTTCAGATCGCGCGATGACCGCCGTACCTGACCCTTATATTTCTGTATCCAGCAAAAAATAAGGTTGCATGCCCCAGGCAATCCCACAGAACGTAAATTTGCAGGTTGGCTGGGAGGGAGTATCCTTGCAAGTTTGGGGACATTCCACCAGCTTTGGGTTAGCGCAGAGGAATGGCAGGTAAGTCTACTCACTGGTCCTGGGTAACCGTAACGTTGAATATCTGGGGTAATCTGCACAGGAACATGGAGCATCGATAGTAATGCAGAGATGTAAATAAAATCAACTCAGTTGGAAATGCTTCAAGAATTGCCCTTGTATTCCCCTGTATTCGTTGCATTTATCCATTACTTGTATGAAACAAGTCAGGAGGGTTCCCACCAATGTGCATATGTGACAAGCCGTGATTCATCCTAATTAGTCTTTATCCGAAAGCCTCAGTCAAGATCGATTCCTTTGTATTTGCGATTGACGGCAGCCGGGATGTCTGTCGAAACTGTCGCTGCTCCTGTGTCGCCACCGGCGACGGTAAGCACTGCTAGCTTTCGTGCTACACGTCCGTCAATCGTGGGGCCCGACACTCCTGTGCCACCATTCCCTATTCGTCTAGAGGGGTATATACAGCGTGGCTTTGGAAGGGGCGGAAGGGACTTAGGATGCCATACAGGTGTGTTACAAAGCAGAAAGCCCTGAAGCATCTCCATTCTTTCCACCGTCCGTGTGCGGACTTCTGATGTCGGCGCTTGCAGCAAATTTGCCGGAGGACGCGCTGGAGCCCATCACGTCCGTTGCGAAGACTGGAATATACTTCGGTTACGCACAGGTATTGGAGAGGCACCAGGGGCCTGAGGAGAAAGGCACTTTTCAAGGAACCGATCTTGAGGTACAACCAATGGTTATGAGTTTAGGATGGAACCCGTATTATAAGAATGAGAAGATGACAGCTGTCAGTATCTGTTCATCTACTCTACAAGCCTCTACCGCTTAACATTCTACCTTTGGCTTAATATAAAGGAAGTTCACATTATCCACAAGTTTGAAACAGACTTTTACGGTCATTACCTGGCCGTGGTGGTGCTAGGATACATTCGACCAGAGCTAGACTATACATCACGCGGTATGTCGATATCATACCGATCATAGTGCTCTCCTAATTGATCCCACCCTGTCTGACACTACAGAGAGTCTGATCGAAGATATCCAGACGGATATAAGAGTTGCGCTCGAATCCCTGGATCGCCCAGAATATAGGATATACTCCATCTCCCCGCTAGCTGAACAACAGTCTCCTTAGTTCTTCGCCCTTCATTGTCAGCAGATGATCGGAGCGTGCTGGCAGTTCCGACTCGCATAAGGTAACTAGCAGATCCAGCGTAACAATAACTTGATGACACCAAGGCCTTCCTCGCTCGTGGGACTGACTGAGTGATGAAATTAGTTGAAGAATGCAACGAAATAGTCAGTGCCATCGTTTGGTCGGATGCAAAATTGACTCAACCGCAGCAGTTGCTGCAACCAAGTCACCCGAACGTTCTTGGCCTGACCCTAACACCCACATCATCTAAGCATGATGCGTAGAAGCATTCGTTCGAAGACCAAGCCTTACAAGGGGAAGCGTGAGCACCAAGACACTCTATATGCAATTAATGAAGCAGCCCGTCTTGCGTGTCTATGCGCAAAGCTGCGGGCAAAATCTGGCCTCGGAAGGGAGCCTATGGATGCAGATGGAGGTTGGTATGCGTATGCTCTTCTTGGGCTCGTTGACCCAGACGATATCCATGCAGATGCTATGTAACGCGTCTCCCACTCTGACGTCCTTTTTCAATGTGCCCCGGTTCCCCCACCCTGACCCCACTTTCCACACACCGACCCTCGATTCAGCCTCGGAGACCATATCTGATCCTTTTGATGAGAAAGGATGCAGCAAGTTGAGACGATGCAGATTTAGACGTGTGGCCGTTCCCTTGACGCAGGTATGGCGGCATCCCTGCTTATTATGCAATGGAGGACTGCTGACCTTCTGGATACAATATTTGTTATTTCCTCCACCACGATACATTCTACCACCAAAACCCCTCACATCTCATTCCATTCGACACACCATGATAGTCTACAAGCAGTAGAGGCCTTTTCTGGGCGTCACATATACGAGAGGGTGCAACAGTGCGCGTTGGAGGGTTCGACGCCTATATCCCTGGTCAACCAGGCATGTGTACGGCAGAGAGCTTGGAAAAGAAGATCCGGGCCGTAGCCACCCGAACGTGCTCCACTTGGGACTGAACGGAAGCTGCGGGGTTGGGGACTGTCTTCTTTGCAAGTGATGTATCAACTCCCAGATGACGGTACAATCCCTCCCCCTCCTCGGAAGCTGCTCGCTGGACGATATTAACATGATCAACAACTTGGACTTATGGGCTTCGATGTTTATAAAATGAGAAATCACGATTTGAGAACCTGGTTACTGCGAAACCGACCAATTTCCAACCCTCATAATCCGGACTGGAGGTTTCGAAAAGCACTTCAAGGTGTGGACTGCCGATCGAGAGCGGGACAAGTGCAGGCAGCCATATTTTGATTTTTGTTTGACCGTCACTTTTTCTTTTTCTTTATTCGTTTATTGTTCCGAGTTCCTGATACCTTCGTTGTTAATACATGTCTTCTAATTCATACTCCGGAATCCAGTTCATTCTTCGTGATGGTCCACTGAGTGCAGCATATTACGGTATCGTAGGTCACCCCTGCAAGGTTGCAAGAATATCGTTGACTGTATCATCTAGGCCGGAAAGGTCAATACGTTCTGCAAGAAGGCCCTCCTTCATATGCTGATCGTTCTTGCTACCAGCGAGTGGGGTGATACCTATCTTCTGGGCAATCCGAAAGATTCCCTGGGCAGGAGTACATGACCGCAACTCAACTATCTTCAAGATGGACGGATGATTGAAGAGTTCTGGAGAACCCGTGAGCGTCCAGAATGACCTACATTTAAGCGTTAGCAACCCAATGAAATTTACCCCATCGCAGATAGGTATTGCGGTTCGACTCAACTCGTAGTGAATACCTTCCTGAAGACAATAAGCCACAACCTCGGGATCCCAATCGTTCCCCTCATACCACCTATTCTGCACAATATCAGGCTTTACACCGCCTGCGCCCTCCGTGATGTACCTCAGAAGCCCGGGATCATACACGTTGCTCACGCCAACAAGATCCACATTCTTGTGCACGGTCTTGAGCGCCACGATGGCTTTCCAAGCCTCGAGCGTTTTTTCTGCGGTGTTGAGAGGGCCATGGAGGAGGAGGGCATTGATTCGGGTTGTGTGCAGGTTGCGGAGAGAGGTTTGGAATGATTGCTGGACTTGGGTCAAGATAGGAGCAGAAGGATCGTAAGGGAGGGGTTTGGATCTGTCTTGGCCATCTATTGATGTATATCTAGAGAGATCCTTATTCGTAATCTCGGAAGAGAAGAGATGAAAATATGGAACGCACTTTGTCTGGAGGAAGATATCGTCCCTAGATATTTCATGTTTTGTTCGAAGTGTTTCCAGTGCCTCGCCCACCAGATCTTCACTACGATATAAACAGAGAAATCTCAGATTCAAATCATGGCCGAGTAAGTGACAAGGGCTTACCGATAGTGTTTGGGCTGACATGCTGTGTCGATCGCTCGGAATCCTTGGAGGACGGCTTTCACAACAAGATCGGCTGTGGCTTCCTTCTTCCTATGAAGACATTATATTCGAAGCCACTTCCAGCTACCTCCACACCCACCAGGCAGTTCCATAAATGATTTTTGGGAAAGTGGCGATTGACATCTTGGACCTAGGCTATGCGTGGGAATACTGATTTCAATAGAAGATTGATTCATGTTGTGTTAGCGAAAGCTGGCGGGGGTGCTTGAGCTTTGTGGTCGCCCTCGCACTTCTTCTGTAGCAGTCATTGACACTGAGGAGCTAGTGAAGAATCAAGAAGGGAAAGGAATAAAATTGGAATTCGTCCGGAAGAGACCGCCTGGGAGCGGCTATAGACATTGAGCGCTGTTGAATCCACGACTGAGCGTATTTGAAGAACCGCCTCGTCGCCAAAGACATCATGCTCTCGTCGAGGCGTCTAAGCTTGATTGCAACAAGGGTAGTAACGTTTACGGGGGCGTCTCGTTCCGGTCGGTTCGCACACGCCTCTAAATTAGTTAGTCCAGCTCTCGCTTCCAACCAGCGACGAGCGATGGCGCACTACCACGGCGAGAGCACGATCAGACCGGAGCCCGACAAGGTCCTTCAGGGTGTGCTTAGACTCCCACCTATCATACAAAGTCTCATCATCCTAATTGGTCTGCTTTTTTGAATAAGATATTGCGGACTATGTCCACCACACGCCAATCACGTCCGAGCTCGCGTTTGAGACAGCCCGACTCTGCTTGATCGACACGATTGGGTGCGGACTGGAAGGTCTCCGATTCAAGGAGTGCGCTAGACTCTTGGGGCCTGTTGTTGAAGGTACCGTCGTCCCTAATGGTGAGCACTACCATCTCAGGAGATCGATGACGTTCTTGAACGATTGACTCACGATGGTGTGCTTCAGGCACAAAGATACCTGGGACTAGCTACCAGCTGGACCCCGTCCGGGGTGCATTCAACATTGGCACGATGATTCGATGGCTGGATTTCAACGATTGTTTCCTCGCTGCTGAATGTGTGTTTTCATGTCTGAGTCCTTCCCCTTTCTCTAAGCTGAGTGAAATTGACCATCTAGGGGGACACCCATCCGACAACCTGGGAGCGATTCTCGCCGTCGCTGATCATCTCACGCGCAAAGGCGAACCTCTCACCGTACGAAATGTTCTAGAAGCTATGATCAAGGCACACGAGATCCAGGGCGGTCTCGCACTCCTCAACTCCTTCAACCTCGTGGGACTCGACCACGTCGTACTTGTTAAAGTGGCCAGCACTGCCGTCGTCAGCAAGCTTCTGTACGTTTTCCCTTCATTACCGCATCCAATACATTCCAACCTCATTTACTGAATCCTGTTACGCTGCGTTTCCTCTTTATTGACTCCAGTTTATTCTTTTCTCCAGTGGCCTGAATCGTGACCAAACAATAGATGCCGTCTCACAAGCTTTTGTCGACGGCCAGTCCCTCCGAACATACCGCCACGCACCCAACACTGGCTCCCGCAAGTCATGGGCGGCAGGCGACGCGTGTTCGCGTGCTGTCAACCTCGCTCTCCTCGTCAAGAAGGGAGAGATGGGTCTTCCCGGCGTCTTAACCGCCAAGACGTGGGGTTTCTACGACGTCCTGTTCAAGGTGCGAGTCCCCTCCATCTCCGCCCCTCCGCAGTTGTTGATTGAAGCGTGTTGTTCCGTATCGCATTCGGTGAATGCAGGGCCGGGGATTTGAATTCCAAATGCCATTCGGATCGTATATTATGGAAAACGTACTCTTCAAGATCTCTTACCCGGCAGAATTCCATGCACAGACGGCCGTCGAGGCGTCGCTTCAAGTGTACGCCAAGCTCAAGGCTTTGGGCAAGACCTCGGACGATATCAAGAGCATCAGGATTCGGACACAGGAAGCTGCTATTAGGTAAGGACGCGTCTTGATCGGTGGTGATGGAATGGATCTGCTGAGGATGACTTTTATTTAGGATTATCGATAAGTCTGGTCCTCTGCATAACTTCGCTGACCGAGAGTGAGTAACGTTTGAGAAGGCTCTTCAATGGTCTCTCGGCTGATTCGAGTAACAGTCATGCTATAAGCTATATGGTTGCCTACCCACTGATCTTCGGCGAACTCACCACCGAGTCCTAGTCAGTCTGTCATACCACGTCTCCTTCACGCATTCTCACATTTCTAGCAGCGCTGACGCTGCGGCAGCCGACCCACGCATTGATGCCCTCCGTGCCAAGACCTACTGTGTGGAAGACAAGAGGTTCAGCGTCGAGTACCACGACCCTGAGAAGCGCAGTATTGGCAATGGGCTCCTCGTCGAGTTGAACGATGGTACGGTGCTCGATGAGGTCGTGGTGGAATATCCCGTGGGCCATAAGCGAAGAGTGAGTGGGGGATTCTGTCTCGTAGTGGCCTTCCACGTCTCACTATCAGATATGTCTTTATGGTATATCTTCCTGTTAGCGTGAGGAGGGCAAACCTTTACTTTTGGCCAAATTCGATCGGTATGGCCGCATTTATCCCTTGTGCCATGCGGCTAAATGTCGTTAATGACATTCTTTCATAGTCATATTGCCCCACACTTTGACGTTGCTCAGGTCAAGAAGTAAGTCCAATCATTCGGTCATTTGCTGGGTAGTGTCCCGAATGTTGCCTCCAATTTAGGATCAAGGAGGCTGTTTCCGATCTTAAAAGGCTCTCGACTACGCCTGTCGACCAGTTCACCAATCTCTTCGTGAAGCCGTAATGCAGCGAACACATACCGACGAGTTGCATTATGGATCGAATCCTTCAAGGATACGAGCGGATGGACCTCGATGCTATTGTGCAAATGGAACATGATGCAGAAGTGTGCTACAAGACATTTTGATACATGAATGATCTCTACTTCGAAAGATGGGAAAGGCGGAACTTGAACGTGAATGACAACGAAACGAAAGACTTTACCGGACTAAGGATGACAGTACGTGATGCGTGGGACTTGGGATGCAATGCGAAGGATCGAAATCATGAACAAAAGAGAATTGATGAATCGAGAGAGAATTCAATAGCTAAGAGAGAAGGCCAGAAGTGAGTGAAAAGGTCGAAGACGAGAAATAGAATTGACGACTCTGGTTGAGCGGTTCTTCCAGTACTAACATAAGCGATATAACTGAAATTTAGGATGTGGTGGCGAGGGGGGGTCCAAACCGAGTCTTGCGCTTTTTTCCGTCACGGGTGGCAGTATCACCTCCTTTGGTTGCAGGCGAGGGGATGCCGTTGGAACGGTTCGACTCCTTGACGCGCTGAACGATGGAGCCTTTTGCATACCGCGATGCATTGGGACGGCCAGATCCGTTGGACCCAGCGGACGACGATAAATCAACAGAACGACCGTCACCTCGTTTCTTCTTTGGATCCATAGACTGCTTTGAGGATGACACCCTGGTATTCCCGGAGGATGGTTGGGTACTTCGGCCTGGGGCAAGACTGGTCTTCTGAGAAATTTTGACACGAGGTGCCTCTTCCTGAGTGAGATTAAGCACCGACTGGGTCTCCGTTTGCAGCTTGGAGTCAGTATGTACTCGATTGGAACGCTCGCTAGACAGGTCATTCCGAGGGATATCGCCCTCATTCTCCTTCTCTTCCTTAACGGTCGCGAGCTTGCGACGCAGCCGCTGCATGGGCACTGAACGAGGGTTGTTAATGGCGCCTGTATATGGCTCGTGCTTTTCCGAAAGGACAGGCTGAGAAGGCAACAGAGGTGTAATGGAGGATAAAGACGTTCCAGGAAGGATGGTAAAGCCAGGGGTGAGGACTCCGCTTTGTACCAGTGCAGCTTGAGTAAGCAAAGAGCGCTGCTGCACCTCGAGCTGTATGAATGCATCTGTCCAGAATTTGCGAAGTGCGAGAGACCACATTTCTGGCGTAGCCGTCGCAATAGTAGCGGGATTGTCGATCATTTCCGTGATAGCCGGAAGGTCAGGAGCACTAGGGTCATTTTGAATGGGTACTACGGTGGACATTGAAGGAGGTCGAGATACATGTATATCAATGGGCAGTTGACCTGCATCCTGGGATAGCATTTCGGTAGATGGGAAAGACGCAGTAGCAAGAGACTTTAGAGACGAGACATCTGTAGCGGAGGACGGAATGAATTCTTCCCATTCCGGAGATTCTTCGTAGTGATACTCAGTATAGCCTCCAAGGTGAAGTGGAGAGCCAAGCCCCTTGACTTGCACAGAGCCAGACGTCTTTCGTATGTGCCTTCCGGGTGAAGCATGAGGAAGGAATTTCTCTCCATTATCTGACAGACGCGTAGGCTCAATGGGCTTGACAAGTCCGGGAGAATCCTTGTTCGGAGACTCGGATGACATGTCAATGACTGAGGATGGTGTAGCCACCACCGTGGACGCAGGGGTGGGAAAGGCCGAATAAGCTGGGTACGGAGTACTGCTCGGGTCAACCATCTGTCCCTTAAAAGATTGACTAGGCAGAAGCCCTGGGTCTATGTGAACGTTGGGCGTACGAGGCGAACGCGCAGATGCCAAAGAACCGCTATTAACAGTGTGCCCATCGAGCCCCCAAACAACACGAGGGAGAGAAGATTGTTCTGATACGAGGATACCTTCCGCACCACTGAGGTTCTGATGAGTTAGGAATGGTATGAGGCGGTTACTACTCACGAGGGACAGCGTGCGTACGGAAGGGAGGGAGGACCGTGTAAGGCAGGAATGGGTTGGGGAGACATAGATATCCACCCATCTATTAATGGCACATCAGACGTGGCTACTTACGACACTTGGTAGACTACATGCCTTCCTGTTCGGCAGCCAACCTTGCGGATCGAGCTTTCGCAGAAGAAACATTGTTCTCCTCGACAGGATCAAGATATGGAGCGTTACGAAGAAAGGCGGAAGAACGACCAACAATAGGACTACCGGGGCCCATACAGATTGATTCCTCTGAGTCACTAGAATCCATTGAAGAAATTGTTTGGCTCCCAGAGGAATCAAAGGATGAATGAATGAGAACAGTCCCCGTAGGACTCTGATTGTCTATCAGCTTGGGGAGGTTCTGTTGCGGGGACGAAAGATCAATGAGAAGGTGTTCATGTTCCGTAGGCATCTTGGAGTGAACAGGTTTGAGGGACATAGAGAGCTGACCGGGAATGAGGGAGACCTCGGGAAGAGAAACGATGCGATGATTAGAGCGAAGGGATGGGCCGGCTTGTTGGGAGCGACTGAGAATGGAACGATCCAAAACAGACGGAAGTGAGACAGTTCGAGCTTGACCAATATTTTTGGAGCCATTTATGTGCTGAGGTACGAAAGGATGACTGTTCTTAGCGAGAGGGGGATCGGAAAGTGGCTGCCTAGAAGTCGGAAAGCGCGGAGGTAGGCCCTTGACGGTTGATGGAAAACGAGAAGCTGGAGGCGCGTTTTCACGCGATTCCTCGCTAGAAGACAGCACACCAAGAAGGATTGAGGACTTCTGAGTACTTGTGAACGCGTTTGTTGCACGATTCAGATCGTTGGGCGAAGTGGTGATATTGGTTCGTTCAGTGAGTACGGTCTTGATTTCGTTAGAGAAACAGCCAAGAGCCCCATCAGAAGGGTGTGAAGCATTGTTCGTACTGATTGGGACCAGGTTACTGCTTGGTACAACTCGGGCTGAAAGTTGAGCGACCTCCTGCTTAGAGACAGAGATGTGCGTCGAAGGACGCGAATCAAGATCGGCGTGTTCCATTATAAAAAGTACGTTCACAAGAGTTACTCCAACCCTGCAACGCTGAGAACCTGTTGGGAGATCGAGTACAAGGTGATATAGTGGTTTGAAGGAAAGAGGTTTGTTATTGTTGGCGTATATTTATGTTGCTCATTTCTCGGACACGTGCTTAACGGAACCAAATTCCTCCGCTTCAAGATGAAATTCGAAATCATTTGAAACGACGAGATGTTCTTGGGGCCACAAAATAATTAGCAGTCCCGACGCTTGCTGATATCGTTTCATCGAAGGTCAATGGATCAGGGTCATGCACTAGGTTCATTGCGACGCCAGCGGTTCTAATTAATAGGCCGAGCCTCCTTTAAATCTCGGTTGTTCCATTTCCCAACTTTCTAATCTTGACTTTGATTCATGCTGTTAGAGGGACATGAGGCACGATAACCTTTCTAGCTCTATGTGTCGTCTATGGAAGGTACAATTGTCTCTCGTTAGATATCGTACCCCAGCAGTGCAAGCGTTGTGTTAAAATACGTTAGTTTCAAGAAGGAAGAAAGCTTAAGGTGAGATGCGGGACAGTAAGGAAAGAAATGACAAATGTACCCCGACGTCGCCCGATGTGTGGTGGCGCCTCTAGCATGGACTCAAGGGACTTCGGGATTTGGGGCTGACCCACCGCTCAGCAAGCACACTCAAGTTTCTACAACAAGAGACACGAAGTTCGTAAAGTGGGTTAGCTAAGAGTAGAAGTTGTCAGCTGAATGCGACCGACCATGTCGAAGGGTTTGTGAGTCTAGAAGGCTGGAAGACGAATACAAGGAGCACCCTGAATGTGAACTATTTCGCAATCCAGCTCATTGTCGGGAGTTCCTATTTGTGTCTCGACGCATGCCTGAACGAATGAGCAGTTGTAAGGTTTCGATTGTGGAACAGGAAATTGATCGTACAAAGTCAATAGGATTTTCCAGTGAGATCATGGGGTGATCTGAAGCAAGCTAAGCATTAAAGTTCTGCGTTGAAATGATTTCTGAATCACTTACGCCAAATTCCAGTACCATACGATATTCCTTGGGAGGTACTGGAAATGAAGGCACGAAGAGTCTTAAGATCCGGTTTCTCATCTTTACGCAAAATAAACGTCATTCAGCAGAAAACTTGGTGGAAATGCCTTACCAAAGCCATTCAAGGCGACGATAACGAGATAAGCCCTGCCCACTTTGGGCAAAGTGTCATCCTCTCCCCCAGTAATCGTTCCATTCCCCATGGGAATGAAAGCCTGATTGGTAAACGGATGTCGTTCAAGTATCCTGATGGGGAACACTTTCATGCCTACTGGCAAGTCATGTGGCGGGGTAGACCGGAACACACTGATACAAGGAGGACCAGCATCTTCTCCAGTGGGATAAGACGAAAGAGTTGAAGATAGCTTGTGGAACTTGAAGGCAGTACCCTGATTGGCCGATGTCACGCGAATGCCTTTAGGTGCAGAGTTAGGAATTGCCCAGGCTTGGATGACGTCCCCAAAGGGAGCGAAGGCTTCGCGAGTGAGTGGCACCGCAGGGATACTTGATGCTTCGATGCTGGGGACTGAAATTGAAGTGGGGATAGCATGTTCCTCGATCGCATCGGACAGTTGTCGCAAATCCTTGTTCCTCTCTTCCCCTGGAACCTCAAATAGACTTCCGTTCGTATATCCGTCCAAAGAGCGCCTTCCGATGATGCGGACCCGCTGCAGGGAATGTTTATTTTGCCAAGTATATCTGAATTCTGCTAATCTTACTTTAATGCCACCGTCTTGTCAACGGCAGGTCAGGTCCATATTAGTTGTCACGGGGAAGGCAAGAACCGCACCTGGATATATAGTGACCTTGACATGCGTATATGAACGGCCAAGTTCCCCCTCTAACTGGAAGAAATGGCGACGGTTTGGTCCTAGCTTCATTCGAGGGAGAACTGGTGACCAAGTGGGATCGTCATGAGGAGGTACGGACTAGTATTGCATAATGTGTAACTGGTTAGCATCACGGCCCATTGGAAGCGAGGAAAACTCTGCACTTACGTCTGAAGAGTTTAGGGCGTGCATCTCGCAACTCTCGGGGAAGTTACCAATGAAATTTGCGGTATCAATCTCTACTTGCTCGAGCAGACCAGGAGAACCTCTGGCGACAACTAATCAGTGAGCGGTACAAAAGATTGTGTACCTGGATTTACAATTTTATAATAGCCCAATCATTATGGTTCGGAATACGGCTCCGTTTGGTTTCCCAGCCGTCACCCATATCCTTGCCTAGAGCAACGAGGTTAGGACTCGCAAGTAAGGAGCACTACGGCTGAGCCATTGTGAAGCTAACCTCTTCCGGGAAGAAGCAGATTCAGACCACTCCCGAAATGCTGATCTGATACGGAGACAACACGACCACCTGAGAAGACATTCGCGAGGTCTATCGGGGCAGACACGTCTTCCGGAAAAGTTGGAGAGACAAGCCCATAAACTCTGAACCTGGCCTATGTTAGTGACCGTGTGAATAGTTAGCACCTTTTATGCCAATGCACGAATAATGAATATTTGCGTACGACGCCTCCATCGGGGTACACGTTGAGTTTCAAATGCGTGTATACAGTGTCGGTCTGGGGTATTTTAAATAGATGTCGCGAGTTAGGACCCAACTCTACTTTGGGCAAGAGCTCATCCCACTTTAAATACCGAAAAGATGGGGTCATTTTCTTTTGCGATCATTTCTACTGCTACTAACCTTGTCATCCCATTTCGGCGGTATGCCTCCTGCCTCAGCAAAGAACCCGTCGATAGAAGCCTCGGGAGCCTCGTTTCCATTGAAGTTGCTGGTGTCGATGTCGAACCCTATGATGTGACCAGGTGCTCCAAGTTTGATGGCACACCAGTCATGCGTAGGATTATGCCTTCTGGTTTCCCATCCGCTGTATAGAGCACCATTCGGGCCGAATTGTCCTTTAAGATTCGGTGCTGGCTAAAGAGGATATTTTAGGGATAAATGAACATACCCACGAGTGCTGTTTAGTCCTATGGAGAGATGAACTCACCCCGACTTCGAGTAGTTGAGATGCGGGAGCGAAGAACTCATCAGACACAGAAACAACGTGGCTTCAAGTTGACCATCATGAGTCGGGTACATAGTTCATACACACTGTCCTCACCCATTCAGAGCGGCGCTGGAGATCTCTACCGCCTACGATTAGTCGCCTGTGACGAATAGAAGCCTATTCTACACACCAGTAGAGATCCCCCCGAACACAGTGTGGAAGTCTTGGAGAGTGACAACTTCGTAACTGATACCCATTCTGATCGATGCCGCCAACGAGGAAAACGAATCCCGTGCTGGGAAACCAAAGCCTACCGGAGTGAACCGGTCGAGGCTCCCGTCGGTTACACCTTGCAATTATCCATGTACGATGCTGACCAGAAGAAATCGACCATTATTCGGTCTCATATAGCTCTCTTTGTGCAACTCAAGCTCACTCTTCGGGAGTAGTCCCGCGGACGTGGCGGCCACCACCAGACAACACGTTGCCCGAAGGTATGCGGCTTGCAGGGGCACTAAGGCTTGTTGGCCGCCAACGTGACACATTAGCCACCACGGAATGAGTAGTGATATTGGTCTTGCGTTGAACCACTGGCATCAACGCCTGTTAAGCTTTGATATTAGCGCGTATTCTCAGGCGAAACAGAACTTGCCCAAGGAGCTACAGTGCCATGGCTACAGTACCATGTTTGAACCTACAGTGTATTTCAAATGGCCTTTTACGGTATAACGACAAGTATACGCCTTGTTTGAATGGGATTCACCCCCTTGATTAAGTTTGGTTGCTTCTTGATGCATCAAACAGTGGCAGGCAGCATCCATCCGGATCTGGCCCCGCATCGCCCGGGCTCCAAGCCTGCAACGAGATCAGTCCCAACCCAATAACGCCCCCATTCAGACGCGTGCTGGCGCCCTAGTCACTTCTGCATACGTACCTGCTATCCCAATCTCAGAAGCTGGTCCACGAGAGGTGCATTTGGATTCAATGTGGGCATTGACGTCGTGACCGACGAGACGAGACAATGAATGTCTCTCTTAATTTTATCAACTTCTCCCACTGCAAACGATAGCGTAAGTGGTGACTCCTGTCGATGCAAAACAAGAGAGTTCCGATCGTTGAGTGATGGTGGACTGATGAGCAGGGGCAGTGGGAAGTTGGAACCACTGAAGGTATGTAACTCTTGCGTTTCATTCACTTCCACCAATGTGCCATGCTTTGGACTTTGAGCACACTTGTAAGCAATCTTCGCAGACAAGTTCAAGCTCCGGGAAAAGAAAATTTAGCCACAGGCTTTCTGTGGATTGAACTTTATTAATAATAGACGCTTGTTACCAACCTAGATTGAACGTTTGCTCAATGAATTACGGATTTCAAATTCAATTGCACATTATGACGGCACAACCCGTTTCGCACAACTCAAGACCCTTCGATAATGGTGTATTTACTCCTCAATGATCACACTTTATGCCTGCTGCGTGTCGCATGAGCCGCGCCCGTATTTATTGCTCACGGTTCCGTTGGATCTGACCATCGAGGGAGGATCTTGAACTGGCTTGAATTGTCAGTAACCCATGACAGCCTTTCTGGCCTACCCGTTCCTTTTTGCAATCCCACATCTGGCTATCATTCTTTCAGGCCCTGATAAAGTCGCTAACAAGACCTATGGTTTTATTGTGGTCTGAGTAAACACGAAAACTTCCTTCACAGATGATATATCTGACACATGTTCGGTTTGGCATTGCAGGTTGCGTAGTCGCTACGCGTATTTCTGAGGCTCCTGACTGGAAGATCCTCCTCGTCGAAACTGGTCCTCTGGAAGTCTTCCTTTGACAATGTTCTTTGAAGGATTGTTCACATTTCTCTTCCATCTTATAGCGACACGCTTTTCCCCCTACATTCCAGTCCCTGGTCTCGTTGTTTTTAACTTTCCTAAGACTCCATATGACCGGAGCTATACACTCGTATCGAAGCCTTCCCTCTACAGTCGAGCTATCCAATACGTGAGTGGTATGCCCTTTCCACTTCAAATATCTGTTATTTAATCGTTGTCCCCCTCCCCAGCACCATGGTCGTACCCTTGGTGATTTTAGTACCGTCAATTTCTTGTTAGTCAATAAGGGTTCAAAGGAAGACTGAAACCGAGTGGCAGCCCTATCCGGAGATCCCGGTTGGTCATGGAATGGCCTTTCCTATCATACCAAGGTGTGTACTTTTCGTAAAAAGCATTCGACTGGTGCAGAAGGTTCCACAGTTCCAAGTTTCGTACCTGATGGTCACGATATGACGGGTGAGTTCATATCCTCTGCACATGGGACAACTGGACCAGTTAATATTACAAGGTCGAATTACCCTTGGGCGGTCCAACGGCTGCTGATTGAGGGTGCCAGTCAAGTGCCTAAGTGATACAATCAAGATGTGATCCCCTCGATATCAGTTGGACACAATCAATCCAAGGTGTAAGTTTCCACAATGCACAATTCTTTGCACAGTCCGTTATTTATTTCGCACTTAGCACGGGACTCACTCTCATGCTGGTGTATCGTACTTCCACTCACGTGGTTGGGACAACTGTCCCAACTTGGGCGTCATCATTGACACCACCATCACTCAAATATTAGTTACTTCGCCTTTGGATATCTCCTCTAAAAAACCAATCGCCAAAGGGATTCAATTTCGACAAATTTCCACCTTCCAAACACGTATTCTGCTTTTGCTTCTAGCGAAGTCATCACTCCTCAACTCTTGGTGCTTTCTGGTATCGGCAATTCGAAATCTTTGAGATTGATTCGGTCGCTGAAGCACCTTTGGTCGGACAGCAGCTTCAAGATCATTCTCTTCTCCCACTTATGTGGAGCGTCAACTCGACTTCAACATACAATCCCAATCTGCGCAACAATCTTGGAGGCCAAGTTTGTACACGACAGGCCCTCCCCCTCAGGTCCTTTGTGGAGTCTGGGACTGGAATAGGGTCCCCCGAAATGTTGCTGCCTTGTACGGCGACCCGTCTCCTGGTGGCAACTCACCCCATTACCAGCTACTCTTCTGTGACGGCTTCCCCGGAGCGTCGTCCTCTGGCAACTATCTCACAGAATTCACTGAAGTGATCAGTCCCACTTCACGCGAGTCTTTCTTCTCTTTCCTCCCTCGAAATACGACACAAAAATGTTTCTGATTTGGCTGAGTGACTGGACTCGCACGAGATCCATTCAGTAGCGACGTCGCATACCTCGAGTCAGATTGGGATATGTATGTCATGCGTATGGCAGTCAAAGGAATTTCGTTGGAAGTGTTATCGATCGTTCTGATGATCAGGTGGGCATCGAGACCAATGCTCAGCTGGATCATTACATTCGTAACTTCACGTACGTCTTACTATAAATTTCAAGGAACTCTCAGTTGATAACTTTGTTTCCCTCTAGTTCCACTATCTGGCACCTGCTTCCACTTGCGCTATTTCAAAGAACGCTTCCCAGAACGAGGGTCGTCGATGCTAGCTTGAATCTCAAGACCATGTCACGTAATCGCGTAGTTGATGCCTCAGTCTTCGTAAGTTTTTTTCTTTCTTTGCGCGATCCCCTCTTTTGTTTCCAAACTCATCTCGCTAATCGATATCTAGCGTATGTACCTGGTGGCCATCCCATGGCATTCGTTTACATCCTAGCCGAACGTCCCTCCGGACTTAACTCATTGCCAGCCAGCTTTATCCTTTCCTTGTACATGTTGTGAGGCACACTTAATTTCCTTTACTTTCCTTCTATTAGGCTTCCATTCACTTATCCCGAATAAGTAACATTTTTCTTGTTTCCTACTTTCTTAATCCCACAACTCGTGTTCCTTCGTATAGCTATGCAACGTTTGAACTCAAGCTTGAAATAATCTCCCACCTCAGTTGTTCCGCGGCAATACTGCAACTCGGCCACAACAGCTACCGTTTGACACATAAACCGTTCGCTCCGAGAATGATACGAAGGTTTACCTGGATAATGAAATTATTCATGACCCTTGCACGACAAATTGAAGTTTTCCCCTGAATTCCGTTTGGCCTATAGCAGTCCTGTGGAATGTCTTATGATTACTTCCAACGCCGAGATTCACTTGACAGCGAGTCCACTACGAACGATGCGACATCCACGTGAATGCAATCCAAAGTCCGAACATCATGTCCTCCTCTTTCCCCACCATGACGCTGACCCGTTCCCCAGCAAAGTCTTAACGAGCCTCCTTTCCTCATCTTCCTCTTCCATCCAACTTGACGAGTCCTTGCTAGTAGAATCAAAGCCCAAAAGGAGCGCCCGACCTTCCTGAAAGCTTTCAGTATGCTCCTTCGCAGATGATGTACTGGCGCATGAAAAGTCGTTGATATTTTCTGGTGACTCGTGGCATGAAGGTGGCGATGGCCAACAAACTTGGGGAGGAAAAGCCTCTTGCAGCTGCTGGAAAGGTATTGGTGCCGGGGTCTGTGGTTCGACGCAATGACCAAAGGAGGCCCTTCCTTCGTACAAAGAAGTAGAATCGTAAGCTTGCATGCTGCTAAGGGCGACTGATTCGTGTCCATAGCTTGTCGCCGCTACCTGTTTATAATATCCTTCTCCAAAGCTCTGTTCTCCATCTGTGTAGCTTAATCCAAGTGGAGGACCGGTCAGGCCTTCATCGCTCGTGTATGGCAATGTTGAATCAAGATAATGATCGGTTCCATCCTGTGAGTATCCAAGAATCCCAGATGAAATATTTTGAGAGTGTGCTCTGCCTACAAGATGCCCTCGTCCCGATGGTGAGCAGTGCGAAAAAGAGTTATAAGTTCTCCAAATATCATAATCATCATCCAAACATGGGTAATTCCGATCTTGACGTAAGTTTCCCTCGTAATCATGATAGTCTTGCGTCCGAGTTGATAGAGCATCATTAGAGTGACCGGGAGCAATACGATGATTCAGCTGCGCCAACGAACCGCTTCCAAAGGGGTCTGTACGGCTAGAGGTCTTCCCGGTAGGAGGCATCAAGAATGGCGAAGGTTCATCCCTATGATAGGCGATATCGAGACCTTGAGCTGCCAGTCTCGATGGTGCAAGTAATTCTTCACATAGGATTTCATCTTTGGGCTCTTGGGCGGCATGCGAAGCAGTAAAAGATTGATTCTCAGTGGGAACGCATTCCTCGGAGTCTCTGGCTGTGAGAGTCGACTGCATATCAGTTGCCCCAGGACGAAGAGAGTACTCGATGTCGGCGGAATTGTCATATAAACCAGGGGAATATGCCAGGGGCTGAGGAGAGTTACGGTCACCAAGCACAGCATGAGGTCTTTTCTCGTGAGAATCTATTTTCACCGGATGATCGCACCACTCTACGGAAAAATGCTCAGAGCCTGGAGGGTCAAGTCCTTCTGCTGCCCAGTCGATATTCCATGGTGGCGATTCCGGTCGAGTATGACCTTTGGACTGATCCAAAGAAGCACCGTCATCAAAATCATAGTTCCCTCCTTCAACGGATTGTAGGACTTGGGGCTCAGGCGTCGTATCACGAGTGTTTGTCGGATTAGGCTTCAAAGACGGAAAGAATTTAGAAATCTTCTTCTGGTCAAACTTGATGGTACGCATTCTCTTCGGGGCGTTCGTAGAAAGTCGATGATCCTCTTCTGCGTTGTCAGAGCCAGAAGATGTGGAACTATCTAAACATGAGCCGGTCGTTTCAGGGGATTTTGCATGTTTAAGCGGCCTAGTGCGGTTAAGGAACGCATATTCCGAGAATATGTTGTTGGCGTCTGCCACAAGTCCAAGGAATGGTTAAGCAGATATGTCGGAATTGAGTCAGGATTCGGAACAAACCCTTTCTTCGTGCTCTATCATGCTTCCTTCGGCCCACTTTTGTGGGCGCAGAAGCGACACCTTTGTTGAACACGCCAATTTTGGGCGGTTGTTTAAGCTGGTCAAGTTTGAGAACCGAAGTGACCACGTTGCAGTAACTGACGAACCGTTATCCGGCTTCGAGCAATGTTTTTAGCATCAAAGTTTTGCATGAGCGAGAGTCCTGCAGATATCTGTTGTACTCTCCTCTTTTGAGGTGGCGATTTTTGGGGGGTGGATGTGACGGAACTTCTGCGACAGGAACCTGAGCGACTGCTTCTCTTCTTCTTGATAGTCTTCGCATCGTCTCTGTGCGCAGGGTGCATCAGTTTTTTTGAGCTACGCCTTTCTTTCTGGGCGTGGGTTTCGCGTTGAGAAACTTGACCGGAATCACCAACCGAGCCTGAGACCTTCGGGTTAAGGATAGCTTTCTTGGCGTCGCGACGCTCCCTCCTTCGCTGAAGTCCTACGATGAATCTATCAATCAAGTGGCACGCATGAAATCCAAGGAAATGGCGTACTGATAGCATGTTCATCTATTACCAGCTCCTCAGAAATTTTATGGGCAGATATTGGCCTCAAAATATTCGAATCATTGCCCGTTTGAAGAGTGGGCTTGAAATTCGGCTGAACACTGGGGGCTTCCGGGTTCACGGAGGCTTCTGGAACTCGGGGTTGAAGAAGTGGACTGGACATGCACATGAAATTTGTCGATGCGTATGGACGTGATTGTGAAGGATTGAAGTCCTTGGCCTGCCCGGAAGATAGCTTCATCCAAGCTTCGAACGCAGAAATTCCTTCTTTGGTATAATGTTTCTGGTAACGCTTCTGCTCTGAGACGAATGCGGATACGGTCGGTGTTCTGGACTTCTGCTGAAATGGGGATAGTTTTAGGGTGTCCGAGACGAGGGGGATACCCCTAGACAACGACATAAAGGTAATAGAGGTGGCGGTATTTTATTTGCACTTGTTGTCACCGACACGGGTCGTGTCGATCGGGTGCTAAAAGCCTAAAACTATAGGACGATGGCAATACGACATGTCGTTCTGGGAAACCAAAATTCAAAGTACAGTGTCTTTCAATCGTGTATTCCCTATAGCTAATTCCCTCACGTTAGCGTGAGTATGGTCTCTGATAGAACCACATCGAGATCGGGGATTTACATCAAACTTCACTTTCGAAGTATTGGATCTTTGATAGTGAGTGCATCTACACATGTCAATCGCTTCACATAATTAAAGACTTCTTTCTAGAGGACACGTTGACATACGATCTGAGTCGCGGTGCCGGCAATGCCGGCAAACGAATACTCAGACTCTCTACCACTACTCAGGATATTCTCTTCTCTCCTGATCGATCGGCGCTGGTTGTGATAGATGTTCGTGTTCAAAGCTCTTTTGGTCGGGGTCCTTTATGAACTTTGGAATTGCAGATGCAAAACTTTTTCCTTCATCCTGCGCTTCGTTCGCACACAACTGGACTCAATGCGTACGAACAACTCGTGAAAGTGACGATCCCAGCATGCAAGAACTTGGGCGAGTGGAAATATTATTAGAATCGCGGGTTCTCGATTCATGAACTAAATACAGGGATCGACATAATATTCGTTAACTGGGGGCTAACCGATCAGGATTTGGAGTCAATGCCTCCTAGCCTCTTTCGGTCAATGTCAATAGATAAACTCCCCCCACGATCATTGAACAGAAGCACTGGAACTATTCCGCTCTATACTGGCCTTGGTCATGACATGGGCTCCATGACACGTCCAGGTCATTCAGGGGTAGTCCGCCTTGGTCGCTTGCTGATGCGCGATCAGTGGAATACTAGGCTTTACGGAGAATTGGAAACCGTGCATTTGAGGCTTCAACAGTCCCCTGAAAGCATTAATGATGGTAATGACGATAATCGCCAGCACGGGAGATCAGTTGTCATCCACAAGAACAGGAAGTCGGGTCTCTGGGGAGGCACTGGACCTCTCGAGGAGTTCATCACAAACCGGGGGATAACGACACTCTTCTTCTCTGGCGTAAATACAGATCAGTGAGTGATCAGCATGTTCTCAACCGTTCCAAGTACTGAGGGTGTGTGACTTGCCCTACTCAAGGTGCGTTTCGAGCACGTTGTCCGACGCGTATGCCAAAGGCTACGATTGCATCGTTCTCCAAGATGCTTGCGGAACTACCGCACCCCAGCCCTTCACTGATGTGGTGATCTCTAACGCGGAAAATGTGTGGGGCTTCGTCAGCGATTCAGATAAGCTCGCTGATTCCAAAGAGGAAAAATCACATCAAAAAGAGTAGTGCTTGTACGACAGGTATGATCAATGGTGCGAAGAAGATTTGATTGTAAACATTGTATTCTGCATGTATTACTACTACAAGGTGTACGGACCAGCACACGAGGTCTTGACGCAATTCTGCGTCGAGTGCATAACAAAATGTTGTAAGAAATGCAAATACGGCTGCCCAAACGGGCAAACTAGAGCCGTATGTTCTTTGGAATGCTCTTCTGCGCCTGTCTAACGCCCAAATCAGATAGCACATCCTCCGCTGCAATGAAAATTCATAAGTACAGGAGGCAACGAACCGCACGCTTCCAACGCACCTCCCCCGAGAATGGCATCGAACGGGACGGTTCGGTGATAAAGCTCGACTAGGTTTCCCATTCCACTTTGAGTAATCTAAATAAGTTGACGACTTCGTTTCATTTCTATTTCTTTCGTTTGGGATACCGCCGAACTTACTGCACGACCTCCAAATATCTACGGAGAGGCTCAGCCCAGCATGGATCGGAATATGAATGCGTACCTGTGTAGCATCACGGGCAGTATCTTGGCCAACTCTGGTTACAAAGGACTTAAGCAGTCCAATGGGTCTAGTGTAAGGACGAGATCATCCAGCAACTTCCGGCGCAGGTACGCAAATTCCCACTTACCCGGCAAGACACTTAGACATCTCTGAATAGTTCTGTAATTCGTGACGAGGATGAATGGATTTTCGCACGGGCGATGGAAATAGAACAGACCATGTTATTCATTTGATAGGCTGGAGGATAATGTTCACGAGGAATTCAAGGTACCAACACTGTGCTCCATACTTACTGATGTGCTCCAGCCAGGCTTGGCAACTCTCTACACGAGATATCATCTGCGCAATTCTGACAGAACAATAACGTGGTCCGAGCGACAGTTGAGTCGGAGAAGGCTGCACTTACTTAGCACGAACAACCGCCTGTTCTATCAAGGGCTTCCCGAAGACAATTCTCTGGTTCGTCCATCTTTAGTGGAATCTAGAGTAAGGAACAAACAGATCAGATCCACGGGACTATGCCTGCCTTAGGGTCTCATCGACGATGTTTCTTTGTAATTGAATAGCTATACACGTCATCATCCATCGCTCGTGGTTGAAGTTGCTTAAAACCACTTTCAAGCCGTTGTTAACTTCGCCCAAAGTATTCTCGACTGGAACTTTAACGTTTTCAAAGGTGCATACTAACGTCAGTTCTGCAAGCAGTCTAGAAGAGTGAATGCATTGTAAGAGTTGTTTGATAGCAGTGAGATCCAAAGGGACGCACGGAGAAGTAATCAGAAAAGTGGCCATTAGTTATCCACTTTTTCGTGCCGTTAACAATCCAATGCCTCTTATCGTCGGCCAGCCTGGCAGTGCATCTGAGCCCAGCAACATCACTGCCAGCGAAGGCTTCCGAGATCGCCAAAGCTATATACTTTTTCCCTGATAAAACTTCGTCCACGACGTGCTCCACGGCAGAACCGCCATAGTTAAGAAGGGTAGGTATTGCGATGACCATACCAGCAAAAAAACCATCAATGAAACCACGCTGCCCTGACCTTCCAATTTCCTAATTCGGGTGACGGTTGAGAAAGAAGACGCGTCACCATGATGTAATGTACCTGGTTAATAATCAACTCGTGGAAATAGTCGAACTCTTCAGGTTTCACCACATTGCGTAAGAGCGTACGTCCTCTGAGGTGCCTTCCCGGGCCAATTCGCATTGCCAAGACATTCAATTCACTACAGATATTTCGTCAGACACCAAGGAGTCGATGGACGTTCGTAATTAACTAACCCCATGAGGTCGGATATCTTTTGGTCGATCCTTTTGCCATTAGCTTCGCATCTGACAGCCTCCGGGATGACAACCTGTGCAGATTGAAGTGCCCAACCGAGATCCATGGAAACAAGAGCTTACTTCGTCCATGAGTCTCCTGAATTCCTTTTGGAACTTGTGATGATTCTTCAGAAGATGTGCATCAGATCGAGCAAAGGGTGGCTTCCGACTCATACTTCGTTGTAATATGGAGTGCGGTATGGCTTCGATAGCCATTGGGGCTCTAACGCATGGAAACCGGTTAAAAAAACTGAGCATGCGCATCTATAGACATACCTCCGTAAGGGACGGGACTAAGGCTGCCTGGTGGAAGTGGTTTAAACCTCTCTTCTTGTCCAGGTACAACCCCGATCTGTAGCCGAGCGTACTGGGGTCTGAGGAGTACTTCGGATCGGTGCAATGAGTAGAATATCTCGGTAGTATCTTGGCCACCTGGCGGGATGCGCGAAGAAAACACTTGGATAGTGCCTTTAGTATTCAAAAGTGGGAATCTTACTCACAGACGTCCTCCGCAAATAGCACAGAGCGCCCACCAGGATGTAATGACGCGAATTTTGAAAGGTCAAATACTTTGCCGTCAATAATAATCCACTATAGCAGACTTAGGCACGAGCGAAGCATGTAGTGAGGCGTGCCTCACCAAATCGCCCTCCTTCTTGTGCTACGACAACAAACGGCTCACGTGAAAACTAATCCTTTCGGAAAACCTGAATGCCACAGACTTTGGATACTTCTCTGACAGTAAATTCCCTGTATGTTTTGGAGGACATATCCTTTGGTCCGGACGTATTTCTACCCCGATGGCTGAGGTAAGCAGGTTTGGTTGCGGCTGTTGCCGGAAAGTTGCTCTTCTTTTCCTTCCCTTATTAGGTCAAGCGCCGCTGCACCGCCTTCCCTCAGGTCGACTGAGTCATCTTCAACATGCCCGTCCTCCCACTCGAAGTACTCTCAAACATTGCTGATAAGCTGGAGGAGAAAGATGTAGCGTCTCTAGCGCTCGTATCGCGTTCATTTTCAAGAGTGGCGCAGAGAAGCCTCTTCACTACCATCCGTATCACTTCCATCCAACGGCTTATTCGATTATCCAAAATATTCATCAGCTTGCCTGTAGCAGCTAAGCTCGTCCGGAGTATCATTGTGGAGCAGAGGGTGGAAGATGTTGCGGACTTCGAATCTTTCATATTGTTCCCAGCTCTGTACGATGTTGTGGCGAGAGGAATCAGTGCTGCCATCAATGCCACCACGCTGCGACTACGGAGTGTTACCTCTAATTTGCCGCTTCAGTTGATTTCTTCAGTTATACCTCGTCTTCGCCATTTGATAGTAGATTGCACCAGCGATGAATTGTTCCGCGCTGCCGAGTCGAAAGATTTCGTTGAACTCCTTACATCATTCACTGCCCTAACCTCTTCACCTCCCGCTCAAGCCTCTATATCTATTGTGAACCCCATAACCCGCTCTCATCTCCCATCTGTTATGGCGGGGCTCAAAACATGCTGCGGAATACGCAGCATTTCGATATGTGTGGACAATGTAGACTTTGGAGTTGCTCAAGAGATTACGCTGCCCCTGCGAGGCAATACTTCGGTCACTGGTGTCCTAGTTTCTGGCAACTTCTCTGCTGACCCGTATTTGACCAAATCTGTAAGATCGTTGTGGCTCACCGCAGCAACTTCGAACTGGCTCTGCTGACACTTGAGGAGTACTTAGACTTTCTTCAAAGACCTACCGCCTATTATAGAGAGGTTGCCTAATCTATTACACCTTACATTTGATGCACCAGCCAACCGAGCGCTTCAGTCCAGCAACACCATCCCGAGCGCAACGGAAATGGAGACCACCTTCATCCAGCATCTGTCACGGCATCCTGCATTAGCACTTATTAAATTTCCTTCAGGAACAACATGGCGTGGGGCACACAGTGTTTTTGTGAACCACAAGTTGTGGGAGCCGTCCCCAGATTGCGAGGAACAGAGGGATTGGTGGCTGAAAGCCAACAAAGGGATGATGTTTTCTGGGTCATCCATCATAACGTCTCCAACACCGTCGTCCGACCGGTCCACACCGGAATCACCTGCTTCACCCACGTCCCCTCATTCGGCATTCGATGGCCACAACATCCTCGCTCAGCACTGCCAATACGATGATATTTTCCTACTTGATGATCTTGACAATGACGACAAAGACGATGAAGATTTCTTTGGTTTCGCCTCATCCACGTCCATCACATGTACAGCATCGCTTAATTCGAAGCCAATGCCATCATCACTTCCAACTCAGTCTTGGGCAGACAGAGGCCCCGATGGAGTGGTGGCTGGGCAATCTTTGCTAGATCCTCGGTTGTTTGGTGGAGACGACTGGTCCTTGGTTCAGTTGAGTCCCAAGTTCTCGCATGACGTTCCACCCATTGGCGTACGTTATTAGAACAATCCCCCCGTTATCGCCTGTACGTGACCGTGCGGGCAAACTAGTGGTTCATCGCTTTCCAAAATTCACGGACATTGTGTTGTTAAATATTTGTTAAATCTTTTTATTGTTGCATACATTTTATACTTTTAACTGCAATATCACTTTTCGGTACCCATCTGCTGCTCCAACTTTCACTATTGAGGAATCTGCAGAAGTTGTCGGAACATCCCGTATAATGCTTAAATGTAATGTAAGTTGTTTAAATTATACGGAATACAGTACTTAGGATGCTCTGGAGCCCAGCCAGTCCCCATGATGTATTCAGCTATGCAGAATTTGCATTTGAATTGGCCCCCCGGAGCCGTTTTTCCATACAAACACGTTTTTTTCTGTAGCGAGGGGGTTCTCTCACACTATTTTGATGTCATCAGCAGAGCTGAATACACCATGGAATGGCTGGGCTCTAGAGCATCCTGTATCCTATTCCGTATAGCATTTAAGCGCCTTTGAATGACGTTTCAGCGTTATACGGGAATTTCCGACACTGATTCAGCGCCTTCGACGTGGCGGCGATAAGGGACCCAGAACCCGTTAAATCCGTGTAACTTGCCGCCCAAGCGCGCTTGTGTCACCTCTGGCATGTGAGTCAGCGCATTGCATCTTCTTTCTAGCCTTTATAATAAGGATACTTCTGTTCTTTCTGCCAGATTCGCGCGCGGACACCTGGCGACGCGAAATTGAGGAGACGTACGGCAGTATCACCTGTGCCAAAGAACGTCCCTCCATCAGGCGTGCGCATCATAAAAGGCCGATCTTATATCCCCCTACGAAAGCGTGGAGCTGGACCAGTCTTCCCTCGCTAGGTCTCTGTGGCACTAATATTGCAGCGATGACTCGTCATACATCTCAAACTGTGCTTTCAGATCTTGAAAGACTGAAAAAGCTCAAAGAAGAACTTTTAAAGGGTCAACACCCCTACTATGAGCCTGTTCCTCGCCCTGACGTGCTTGAAAGTCTGTCTCTGGTCCATAACCCTCCCACACAGGATGACGCATCTGCTGCTGATCTTGGTCCGAATCATCATCTTGGATTGCCTCTTTCACACACAGATCCTACTAGCATGCAAAGCGGCATGAAAGCATGGAGCGACACATCGTCTCTTCAACAAATGGCGCGCCCGACAGGAACCCGTTTTGGGCCTGGTAAATCTGTGGAGATTGCCAATGCTGACTCCGAGCCAGCTAGTCCAGCCTCTGTTTCACAAGCTCTTCCGAATGCCGCCGAATTGAATGATTCCTCTTCTTCTGCACCTGTACGTAATGGATCTTCGGAACCTTCGTCGAGAGTGTCTCGCTTTGGCACACCACCCCAGGCTCCAAATCCAAGAGAACTCGCCGCGGCCGCTATTGAGAATTTTCGTCCACATATTCGTGCATCTCGTACCCCGACCCTAGCCAAGCCTGGTAAACCTCTTTTACCTACGCCGCAGTCTATTCC
>WNFI01494367.1_pt1 | contig 26782 bp, 28 predicted proteins | sample 5400471 | NCBI WGS metagenome assembly WNFI01 (sample SAMN13153348, study PRJNA577476) | soil metagenome | isolation source: 100 cm saprolite on Douglas fir-dominated hillslope | place: USA:California | collected 2013-09-17 | reverse complement strand
AGTAATCAGTACAACACCAAAGCAGTCATCGACGCGCGCGGAGTGGTGCCTCGCGCTGCGGGCGGAGCGTCCGCCCCAGGTGTCTTGGAATGCAATGCAAGCCCGTGGCCCTACAATTTAAGCGCATTGCCGGCGCAAGCGATCACTGTCTTGCTCCCGGCGGGAATCATAAACATCAGTGCTACTTGGCTGCTACCCCAGAATACACAACTCATCGGCGAGGGACCGAGCGCCACAATCATAAAAGCATGTAGTTCCACGAGCACGGCATGCCCCGCCGGAGCCTTTGCCACGGGTAACGACGCTGACATGATCGACATGGGCATCGTCGGGAATTCCAATGTTTGCGCCAGCGGTAACGACTGCAATGGGATGGCGATTGCACACTTGACGATCAATGGCAACAATATCGCGGGCGTTAATGGGATTGTGAATACGGCTTCGCAGGAACAGAGCTACGTAAATGATGTGTCACTCCAGAAGTTCTCGGGAATCGGATTGAAGATTGGTGGGCAGGGCGCCCTCGGGTATGCCGTCAATTCGGGTCCGTACACGAACATCTATTTCGCAAACGGCACCGGAACTTGCGTCAGCATTCAAGGTACATACGGGATTCGAGGAATTCGGGGACTAACTTGCAACGGAGCTGCGGGGGCGACAACGGCTGTGCTTTTGGACGGCAACAACACGACCATCCAAGATGTCTACATCTCAGGCTACGCGAACGGCATTGTGATCGGGTCAGCGGGCCTGGGTGCTCAGAACGACCTGCTTTCGAATATTGGGGGCTCTGGCGTGACGAATCTCGTCGAAATCTGCGCGCCGAGCACTGGTAACAACGGCTTACCCTGTCCCCAGACATTAGCGAGTACGCCGAGTGACATCACCCTCATGGCGATTTCCAACAATGCTAACAACATGATTGTAGATCAGGTAACCGGAAACACTCTGCAGTACTCCATCACAGAACCTTCGGTCGGGCTGTGGGTAGTGGGAGAACCCATTGTTGGGAGCTCTAGTCCGGCATACTCGTGGTTTACAACGAGTCACTCGTTTCCGACTTGGTACGTAGGGACAACCGCACCCACCACGGGCTTGTTGTGCGGGACCAGCGAAGTCGGAAGTTTATTTTCACTAATTAATCCAGCGGGCTCTGGCGTAACTCTTTCGCTTTGCCTGGGAACCGTCTCTGGATGGGCCACGCTTCAGCAATAGCTGTATTTTTAACCACCATGGGGTAGAGGGTCAGCGTCGGAAAGGATGGTTGTTATTATGAGAACCCTGAACAGCAGCAAAGTGCGCGAGTTCGTATCGTGTGGCATGATCATGCTGAGTTGCTTCGCATTACCCCTCTTGGCGCAGACGGGAAGTCCGTATGGAAGTTACTATGCTGGTGACAAGTCAGTTTACCCAACTCAGCCAAATCTGCCAACGAATTCGCATGCGTACATTGATGCCTACGCGGCAATAAGCAATAATCTCGGCTTATCCCAAGATGTCTGCACCGCCATTCAAACATCCCTGACTAATCTCGCAGTGTATTCAAACTATACCGGGGAAGGAGCAGTAATAGATGCCCGCGGTGTATTGCCTCCGAGCGGCCAGACCTGGCAACTCTGTAATACAACGGCTAACCTGTGGCAGGGATCATCCAATTATCCGGTAACAGTCTTGCTCCCCGCTGGAACGATTCTTTTGTTGTCTTCCTGGAAACTTCCGAGTGGCACTAAAATTGTTGGCGAAGGGATCGGAGGCGCTGGACAAGGTACTACCATACAAGCTTGTTCTTCTACCACAACCGGTTGTTCAACGTCTTTCAGTGGCACCTTTATGGTCCAGCTCGGTATTGCCGCAGGATGCACCGGAGTATCGGTGGAAAATTTGACACTTGACGGAAACGGCGTCGGGACAAACCCCCAAGTAGTTAGCGGCATCACTAACTCAAATTGCGGTGACTTGAGCTATGTAGATCACGTTTGGCTCTATCGGATGATGGGTACTGGATTGTCAATCTTACTCGGCGCCGAACACTCTGGCCCTTATTCGAACATAACTTTTGACACATTCGATGCGACTGCTGTCAAGACGACCACAATGTGTGCGAACATTACCGCGAGCTATATCCATGGTCTACGCCAGGTTTTTTGTAGCATAAACCAGCCAGCGTCATCCGCAGCCACAGCAATTTCAGTGTCGGGCTCAAGCACAAATGTTGTTCAGGGCGTAACACTCGAAGATATTCGCATCGAGGGTTATGAAGATGGCATCGTTATCGGACCTTATGCCCAAAGTATCGTACTACGAAACATCGACGGAGACAGCAACACGGATAACACAGCACCCACTGTTGACGTCATTGAGATTTCAGACTGCACGGGAGTCTCCGACGTGGCGATGCTGGGTATTGGAAACATCGGCACGTCCAGTAACGGACAACACAACTACACAATAAGCGAAGCCTGCACTTCGCCCAATCTTACAAACCTTACGGATGCTTCGGTCGCTATGTATATTCTGGGCAGACCCAGTCCGAGCGCTGGAGGATTTTCGCGTTTCACTACTAGCCCTAACACTGCAAGCTGGTCGAGTGGGGTAGGCGCGCCGTCATCGAGCACTCAGCCGTGCAAACGAGGTAGTTTATATTCCAATATGAGTCCCAGCGCAAGCTCACCTGCAGCATTTTGGGTCTGTACTCTAAATAATTCAAATCCCCAGTGGCTAGCGCCCGCCGGTCAGTGAGACTATCGTCCCTAAAATTTCTGCTTCGAATCAAAGATGAAAGAACACATGCTGTCTCTCGTTTGGGAAACACGTCGCTGCGGCGGAAGACCGCACGGAGTGATTAAATCCAATGTGAAACAGTGCGTACGGCTCACGACTGTAGACGATTTTGCGTCGGTCGGAGCATCAAAGTTCAAGCAAGATCAGCGACGGAACGTAAGCGATCTGCAACTCGTTAAACACCAATCACTTGCGGCCTACAAGATTCAATAGAGTTCAACAACTGCCGGAATCTGGTTCGGGACCAGGGGGTCGGAGGTTCAAATCCTCTCTCCCCGACCAATCTTTTCGAACACTTAAACTGCACTTCTGGTTTTCCGTCTACATCGATGGTGTCGATTTTGTAGACGGTGCCTACATCGATGAAGTCTTACAGGATTTCCAACTAGAATTTCTCATTGCTTTGTAAGCACCTCCTTACTTTCTGTTCTGATTCGGAAACCGTGAACCCACTTCCCGAATATGGTTCCAGCCAAGTAAGAATCACGCGGTAAGGCTGCGAGGGCGACAGGTAGACCGGGAGCAGACCCGGGTGTGGAATCGTGGTGTTGTGGAGCCAGAAACAACCTCCGACTAACACCTTCGGAATCAGTGCGATCCACGTACTGTGCGATACTTCTCCGAGGCCAAACTCACTGATAGACTCTACGCGAGCGATGTCTTGGCTTGTTCTCATTAGGTTCGATACTGATTACGTCGCCACTGAACGGCAATAGCAAACATGAGCCATCCAAGAACCGCCTATGAGCTGCGCGAGTCACAAGTCACCACTCCCGAACCCGTGGTCTCGCTGTTCTGGCGACTGACCAGACAGCACCGCCCGCATATGGCATCCGTGCTTGACCTTGGAGCCGGTGACTGCCGCTTTGCTGCAGGAGGCGCATTCGACCATTACACAGGGATCGAGATAGATCGACAACGAATCGCAGCTGTTCCAACGAACGGCCAAATAATCTGTGGGTGCGCATTTCGGCATGACGTGGCGGGATACGACGGCTGCATTGGCAATCCGCCCTACGTTCGCCATCATGACATCCAGGCTCCGTGGAAAGAACGTACCATCGAGCGACTGCAACGTGAATTGGCAATCTCCTTGAATAAGCGCTGTAACTTGTATCTCTACTTTTTTTGCCTTGCGCTGATAAAGTCGGCTCCGAACGGGCTCGTGGCCTTGGTCATACCTTATGAGTGGGTATCTCGCCCATCCACTAAAGCACTCCGCGAATTCATCCAAAAGAAACAATGGAGCGTCTCCGTTTATCGGTTCCAGACGCCGATCTTTGAGGGTGTGATGACGACTGCGTCTGTCACCATCGTGGACAAAGCGCGACACGACGGCGAATGGAACTACTTTGACATTACGCCGGCCTTTCAGGTAGTGGCACGACGAGGTGTTACCAATTCGGGCCGCGGTGTCCTCGACTATGCAAGACGGGGAAAGATATGGGGACTGCGCGGCATGAGTCCGGGTTCCCAAAAGATATTCACTCTTTCCGAGGGGGAGCGCATACGAAACGGGCTTTCGCGCCGTGACGTGGTTCCTTGTGTCACCTCCCTGCGAGGTGCGCCCCGTAGTCTGCGCCTTCTTACCCCAGCAGCTTTTGACAGGCACTTTGTTCGGGCTGGCGAGAAGTGTTGGCTCATTCGATCGTACGAAGATAGACGAAGCGGCACACTAGACGCCTATTTGCAAGCCGTACCTGAGAAACTTCGCGAAACGTATACGTGCCAGAATCAGACTCCGTGATTCAACTACGCGCCTCATCCGGTGCCTCAACTCCTATTCAGTTCTGGCTTTACTGAGTTCGGTCCGAAAGTAGTGGTGAACTCTGTCGGAGCGTGCGCGGTCGGGGGAGTGTTCGGGATTCACAGCGCAAGGAAAATTCCTATCCGACGGTTACAGAATCACTTGCTGAAAATGAATTTTGAAAAGCGTGTTGTCGCTCATGCCAGGAGACAAAGAAAGTCGAAGTGAAGCAACTGAATGCGGTGCTGAACGAGTTCATCGAGAAGGAGCGAAAGAATGGCCGAGAAACTTCTCGATAAGCAAGAAACGGCTGGGGACGTTCTCGAACAGGATGCGGTCCCATTTCAAGCAGAGGGACGCCTACTGCAGGAACTGGGAGAGCGCCTCGTAGCGAGCCCCGAGGTAGCTTTAGTCGAATTGATTAAGAATGCCTACGATGCTGATTCGCCAACGTGCGAGGTGCGCTTAGCGGACAAGAACCAGACGTTGCTGATCGTCGACCAAGGACACGGCATGACAAGAGATGACTTCGTCGGCAAATGGATGAACATTGCTACTGCGAGCAAAGTCGACGAACGAGTTTCGAAGCGGTATAAACGGCGGCTCACCGGGGCAAAAGGAATTGGGCGGTTCGCAGTGCGATATCTCGGCGAGCACTTAACCCTGATAACCACAGCCCGCGATTCAACGCGGGAACTGAAGGCAAAGCTGACGGCAGTTTTCGATTGGCCACAAATTGATCAGCTAGATGATATTCGCAAAGCGACGGTGAACTACAAACTGGAGCGTGTTCCCGAGGATACTCCCACGGGAACCACTCTTGAGGTTCGACAGCTTAATACCTCGGCCGATTTTACGAGCAAGTCGTCCTTGCGTTCAGACGTCCTCCGGATCGTAACTCCGCTTCAAGGTCTGGAGTCCGGGAAGTTCAAGCGAGATGAACGCGATTCGAGGACAGACCCAGGATTTCGTGTCATGTTGCCTGGAGAGGGTCCCGAAGGAGCTGGAGAGATTAACCTCGCTGACCTCGTCCTGAGAAATTTTTGGGGAAGGCTCTGCATCGAACTGAAAGGCAAGAGCCTGAAGTTTGAAGTTTGGTTTTCGTCCTCCAAGGCACCTAAGACTTTGGAGGTGCAGGTCTCAACCGCGATATCTGCGGGGTTTGTAGCTGATATTCGCTATTTTCCGCGACGAAAAGGTGTGTTTCGTGGGAAAGGGATTAACGGTAAAGCTGCGTGGCAGTGGGTCCGCGACAACCACGGCGTGGCCGTCGTTGACCACGGGTTCCGGGTGATCCCATACGGTTACAAGCTTGACGATTGGCTGCATCTTGACGCGGACCACGCACACAACGAACGTGACTGGCGTTCCACAGTTGCCAAACAGGAATTTCAGATCCCGCCGGCTCTTCGTCAACGCCCAAAAGATAACCCAGCGCTCTATCTTCCTTCTAATTTCCAGCTCGTGGGCGGAGTTTTTGTCGAGTCTAAACCGCCCTCTCTAGTGAAGTCTGGAATCGATCTCATACCCCCAGTGTTGTACTTGCCCGGTCTCACCGAGGAAATGGCACCCGGAAAACCCTGGAGAAGGGCCATCTCGAATTATTGAAGCAAACGTCCTTTATCATTCACTATCCGGACATCTCAAAAACGCAACCAAGACTAAATCTGGAAGTGTTCTAAGCGAGCGCATTATCTTCCTCTTCGCTAGCCTGTGAGGTTTTCTGCATTTCAGCACTCCACCCCCAGAATCCTTCGAGGCCAACCTCCAGCAGCATAAACGCCATACCGCCAACGAGCGGCGAGGCGTAAATCGCAATGGACGTGCGAAGCACATGTGCCTTCGCGACAGCGATAAGGGACGCCGCCTGCACCTTCATGCCGCCGACAGTCAGATCGTCGCGCTTCAGTCCGGATTTCGTTTTGAGCTTTGCGGGGACTTTCTTTTTCGCCTTGCCGACCGCTTCCTTTATAGCTTTCGCATTTGGGCCGCCGTCACACAAATAGCGGCGGAACGCTTTGACAATATGCTCTCCGAGGCGGGATTCATATTTCGCGGCCTGCGCACTGAACTCTGCTACCTAATGAAACGATCCGAGGGGCAATGTCACTACCTAATACAAGGAATCGAGCACTCGAAGATTCCTGGGGTGGGAGGTCGAAGCCAGCTTCGTATCGCCCGCTAACCTAGAAGGAGAAACCAATGTCCGAAGAAAGAACGGTGAAGAATAACCACCTGAAGATCGTTGTCGCGGAGGGCAAAGTCACACTCGAGGATCTGCACGCGGCGCTCGATCAAGCCGTCCGGCACGTGGGCGGGGGCTGTAATTGTGGCCTAACCGGATTCGATCTGAGCTTCTTGCGGGGAGATCCCGCACTGAAAGGACTGACCGAATTAAACAAAATCCCCAATATTCAGGGGGGAGTTCTAACTCGGTAGAAGGCTTGTTTTAACGTAACTACAAAAGGCAAGGGGATGGTGCAAGATGGCCGAAAGTGGGAAGTATCTCGATATGAAAACGAACACCTCGATGGCTATCGGCGCCACATACGAAGGGCGTGACCCTGCCCTTCTTGAGCGCATCCTTCCCCTTGCCGACTATATCGAGGTGACACTCGAAACGATATCTGAAGTAAATCATCAAGGAATTTCACTCAATAGTGAGATCATGTCGGAACTTAAAAATATAGGCAATGCGGCGAAAATTATCGTGCATGGTGTCAGCCTGTCGATTGGCTCGCATGATGGATGGTCCCCCACTTATTTTCAGCTTCTAGATAACTTTCTGGAGCAGATCGATGTAGCTTGGCACAGCGAGCATCTCGCCTATACAAAGGTCGATGGGGAGCACCTGGGTATCATGCTTGCCATGCCGAAAACTGAGGAGGCCCTTGACATGATATGCGAAAGGGTGAGGACAATAAAAGAACGCTATAAAATTCCCTTTCTACTTGAGAACATTGTGCATGTCATCCCGGATTTCCCGAGTGACTATTCTGACGCAGGGTTCCTCAACGCAATCACCGATAGGACTAGCTGCGGCCTCATTCTGGATGTGTATAACCTTGAGTGCGATGCGCACAACCACGGATTCAATATTCCTGCATTCCTCGACGAGCTTCATGCTGAAAATATTCGGGAGCTGCACATAGCCTGCGGAGTCGAACACAACGGTATTCTGTTGGATGTACACTCTCAGCTCACTCGGGCGTCCACCGTGGAGCTGGCCCGAGGTGTTGTCCGGCAGTCAGCGGGAAATGCCGAAGTTGTGGTCTATGAGTTTATGCCCGAGGCGGTGCCGGGCCTGGGACACAACGCCATTGCAAGTGAGCTAGGGCGCCTTCGCGCGGCTTTTGGGAATTGAGCCATGGACCTTGCAGCCCAACAACGGAAACTCTTAGGCCTGTTCAGGGACACCTACTGGGTAGGGGCGGACGACGATGCTTATATCCGCAAGGTCGCCCAGTCGAAGCATCTGGAGGAAGGGCGCAGAAATGTCTTGCTATGGCGAACCTATGTCCTTGAGCGGACCTGTGCACTTAGCATAAGGTTGCTAAGACATCGTAACCTTCTGGAGGAGACGCTCAAAACCTTCATCGCGCGAACCAATATTTCTCCTTTCAGAGAAACACAAGCACCAGCTTTCCTAGAGGCTCTAAGTGTTCACAGCGATGGCCTAATTGCGTCCGTGGCACAGTTCGAGCTTTCCCTCATGAGAGTGAAGCAGGGAGACCCTCGTTCCTACCTCGTTTCTTGGAATATTGAGCCGCATTCAATTTTACATAGCCTTGCTCGGAATACCCCCCTAGAGGGCGAAATTGCAGAAGGTGCCTACCAGATCCTAATTTCGCGGGACATCCCAGGTCAGTTCCAGATATTTTATCTACGCGACGAGGATGGGCACACTACTCACATCTCCAGGTAGCACAAGATGGACGAAACCAGACTTTGCCCAGGCTGATCAGCCTTCACAATCCGGTGAGCAAAACGATGAACCTCTTTTCTGCGGACCTCAACGTTACTGCAGCGAAGATGCCCCATTTACATAAAGCAGCACAGAGATCAGACTGCGTGGTTCTCTCTAGTCTTCTACGTAGAAAGCGGGCGCATCTACCCTCGTCGAACCGGTGATGCGTTCCAGCAGGATGGCTCCCGCCGATAGCGCTGGCCACACGAGCACGCGCTCGCGCCAGTTTTCTCCGAGCAGCACAGCGAATGGCGCCGCGATCCACAGACTCAAGCAGTAGAAACAATCCAGAAGGGATCCCCAAAAGCCATCGCCCACGCTGCACCGGAGGCGTACCAACAAATCTGCTGGTCCGTCCTCGGCGTTAAGCAGATGCGTTCCGCGCCACACGTTCAGCACGGCCAGGATGAGCCAGTAGAACTTCATCGAGACCTGCCGGAAATCTGCTTCATGTTCGCTATGTTTCTCAGGAAATTCGCGTCGCGACCATCCACTTCGATCTGGAATCCCGGCCTCTCGAAACGATAGGTCCTGCGACTAACCGGGCCCTGCACGGTGAGCCCAGTTCGACCGAAGTATTCGAACCTTACGTTCGATGCCGGGACCGGTTCGTCCGCATTCGCTAGAGGCGGAATTCGATGAGCCACAGTTTGATGTTTCTTTCGTTGTCCTCCACAGCACATTTCCGTTGTCCTCCTGACACAGGCCGCGCGAAACCCTCAATTTCAAAGCCTCGGGTGGAGCGGCACTGTTCAACTTCAAGCGCGCTCCACCCTGTGCTTCGAGTCATGCGTTCACTACGGCAATCGATAAGCTGGCAGTTGTGCCAAACCAAGCGATGTCGTAGAGCCAGTCGGCGACGTATCCGGTGGTGTCGCCCGGATCGAAAGCGCGGCTGTAAGCGTTGATGTTAAAGCCATACGCGCCCTGGTTGTCGGCGGTGTGCGCGCCCCCGCCGAAGCTGCGCCGCATCCGTAGGGAACCAACTCGGCGTCCCGCAGGTGCGAGGCGGAAGCCTGCCACGATACGCAGAACTCGATGTCGGCGTTAGCCGGGCGCCGAACGATTGGGCACGTCAAAGGCAGCAGAGTCCACGACGGATCGGTACACGGCAAAGTGTTGTTTTGAGCCACACGCCAAGCGAGGCTGAGGAAAGACACGACTGGCACAGAATTGTCTACCTGGAGCTTCACGGGGCTTGAGTAGGCCAGGAAAAGCTTCCCGGCATCGCCGATTTCGAGGCGAATGTCGTAGTCGCCATCTTGGAAGTTGTACGTAGGCCAAGCCAGCAGAAGGTATGGCACCAGCCAGTTCTCAGGATCGGGGAGCACCGGGTACCAGCCATCCACGTCCGGACCGACCGGAGTGGGTGCGCTCCCCAAAGGACGGAAGGTATTCCACGACAGGTTCAGGAATTTTGTCTCGGCGCCACCGTTGTATTTGTACAGCACGCGATAAAACGCGCCCTTGGGCACATTGTTGCAGCCTCGCAGCAGCAACGTTCGGGCGAGTGGAGCTGTCGCCGGCCGGTCCGCTGGTACCGAGGCACGCAGGGCACCATCAGAGTGCGGCGGGTTGGGCCGCTCACCATAGCCCATGGCTTGGTCGAAGTAAGGCATGCCGACTGCCGGACCACTCAACGGCATCAGGCTGGCGGAGACGATACCCAACCCTGAGCCATCTTGCGCGCAGTCGATCGGATTCATCGGGCCGCAGTTGAGAGTTGCTACCGCAATCTGCGACGTGTGCAGAGTGATATCGGGGATCGTGCCCGTGCTCCAGCCCACGTCGAAGTAGCCATTGTTGTAGATCACTTCCTGACTTCCGTCGCCGTTAATATCCTGTGTCACTTCGAAGGAGATGTCCGGGACTTCGAGAATCGGGATGAGTTCCTCTCGCAGTTCCAGATGGCAGTCCCACGCCAGGAATGGGCCGACGTATCTGTTCAGGTCGAGATGATAGGCCTCCTTGCGAGTCTTCCCCACATGGGCGCTCAAGGAGTTTGCTTCTTCGTTGGCATCTTGTTTGTGAAGATCCGTCAGTTTCGGCGACATGGGCGGAGGCACGGGCTTGGTGAATGCCGGTTGGTCGAGGATGGTGCGCGCGGTTTTCCCCTTGCCTGACGTGGCCGCGTTGCGGACGGCGAGTTGTATCTGTGTGCCACGCTCGGGGCCAAGCAACTCCGAGAGTTTTTGCAATGCGCGACCACCGTCTTGGAAAAGGGCGGCCGCGCTGACTGGTCCGGGTCCGTGAGGAATCACAGGTCCGGCTTCAATCAGGCGCATACGGCGAATGATGTCGGAAATGCTAGGCTTAATCCAAAACTCAGGTTCGCATTCCCACTCCAATCGCCAGCGGATGATCCAATCAATATCGAACCTCGGGACCCAGATACACCAGTTGCCACAAGCATCCGCGGTAGTGGTCGCAATCAATTCGCGCCAGCAGAAGATTGGATAGAACCATGCCCACGGCAGTTCGCGCGGAAAGTAGCCCAGAAAATCGCAGTCGGTGTCGTACACGTTCACTGTCGCAAAAGGCACCTGCAGATCGACTCCAGTGATTGGGTCAGTCTTGACGACTCGCCCGCAGATTCTTCGAAACAGAAAAAATTCTGGATCGATACTCCAGCGCAGGTCTTTTGTGAGTTCGGCGACTGTACGCCCCTGTAGATGTTCGGCATCGACTCCCGATAAGCTCGAGAGCCTCATAGCCTGGCGCGCGGTGAGTTTCATCTGGTCCGGCGCCAGCTGCATCTTGTTCTTCAAGTCGTTCGACTTAGTCATAATGTCCTCCTCGATCAATTCAGAATGTAAGTGTGGCCGCCTCACGTTGTGGGGCGGGTGAAGGTTTTCCTTTGGTGAAGGCAACAGTTCGCGCTTGAGGCAGTAGACACACATCCGCAAACAACCACGGCGGGTATACAGCGGTCTCCCTGACCCCTGGTCTCAAACCTGAACTGGGCCGTCTGGCGGGTGATATATACGTCTCTTTGAGATAGAGAGACTTAAATTGTCGTTTGGCGCGATGCAGCAAAACTCTCAGATACTTCCGGTCGACGCCAAAATCGAGGCATAGTTCGTTCCGGTCGCATTCTTCAAGGAAGGCTTTCCTGATCAGCTCGCGATACTTTCTCGGCAGTTCGTCGAGAACCCGGCCAACTTTGGATTGAGTCTGTCTACAGGCTGCAGCGTCTACAGCATCGATGGCTCCGTCGGGCACATTTGCTGCTGCATCGTCCCCGCCGGGAGCCTCCTTAAGAACAGTGCGAAAGTGTTCGCGCAAGACATTGTTGCAAGTGGAATTGACAAAAGCTCCAAGCGCCTCTGGCCGGCGAATGCCATCTTCACTTCGTAGAACTGTCCAGAGGCGACTGAAGGTCTCCTGGCGAATATCTTCAATCGCAGACTTGCAACGTAAGCGCTTGCTCAATTTCAGTCGAAGGAACCTCGTGAAATACGCAACAAAGTGTTCCTCTGTCTGGCGGTCGGCGGCGCGAAGTCGCTCCAAATAGAAGCGATCGAAGGTGTGAAAGTGCATTGGCATGATTGCCTCCCCTGATCGAGAGCTGGGTTCTGGCGGAAGCCTCAACCCGCGAAAACGCCGCGTTCGTTGTTGCTTCACGGTTGCAGTGTAGGGAGTGCTCGATTTAAAGTCTTGAAATCTGAAGAAAAGTTCAATCATTTGTCGCTTAGAGTTTGCTGAAATCGATGAGGCGGGTTAACGAACAAACAATTGATTCGTCGGGAGCGATTCTCTCTTCCTCGCCCGGGTTTATGGCGAACCGAGTCGGCTCGTTAGCGACAAAAGACAAATCTGCTTGACCCGTAAGCAGGAAGGTGAGTGTGGCGCAGATCCGTCCGTAGCTGTTTAGGGCAGAAGTATTTTCGAGTCAGAGTTTGGTGTTGTCTCTTATGCGAGTACGAATGGAGATTGCTCAGCGGGCAAGGGTTTGCCGGAGCATGGCATGTCCAGATCAATCGCTGATCCGTAGATAGAGCGACCTGGAAATCAGTCGCATCGCACGCGAATACCAGAAAGAGCCATAACGGATTACCCGGTTCTTACAAATGGGTCTTCCGTCATGGTCTCATTCCTACACGTTCAATGAAGAACGCGACTCGACTCTGTCACGCCGACTTTTCAAGTTGGGTGTTTTTTGCTGGTTTTGGGACCCATGGGAGTTGTTCGGCGTTCACTTTCTCGATATGGTCGAACAAGTTAGCTATCGTCTCCCAAGGTTGATAGCTGTTAATGCAAACCACGATCAAGATGTCGCCGATTAGGTAAACTTCGACCACATACGGAGCCTGTTTTTTCGGATTGTCCGACGATGTCGTCGGCTTGGCGTTACGCCAGTTCTGCTTGTTGCCGTCGAGCCACGGTACGATCGTTCCTTCGTAGTATTCCTTGAATGCTTGTGGCGTGCCCTTAACCCGATAGATCGAGATGACTGCACCTGCCGTGACCTTCAGGTTCTTTACATAATCCTTTGCATCGTATTTGTACGCAGGGTCGTCCGTTTCCCAGGCGTCCGTGCGGGCTTGCGGTTGCGTGATAGTTGTCGTCATCGTAGTTCCTCCAAAATTGTGATTTCAGCTAAGCTTTGGGCGAGGATATCCCATGGCGACAACTACGATCCGAGTTTCCATTCGCGGGGCCATGATAAACTCAGACCGATCTTGCCTGGGTCTCGCTGTCTGTTGCTAGTTGCTGATGCAAGCGAGTATAGGGGAAGTGGGTTCTTAGGTCTTGAAAGCCTTCTTAGAATTTACCTGCATTTCCCTTGAAGTTTGCTTAAATTGGTGAGGGCTCAATGACTACCCCGCCTCGGTCGACCTACGAATTCGGCCCCTACCTTCTGGATGTCGGCGAATATCGCCTCCTGCACAATGGTCGAGAGATTAAGTTGCGACCCAAGGTGATGGATTTCCTGGTCGTTCTTTTGAAACACCCTAAGCAACTGCTGACCAAAGAGGAATTGCTCCAGGAGGTGTGGCCCAATGTAGAAGTGGAAGAGGGCAACCTGCCGATCTGCGTAAAGGAACTCAGAGAGGTCTTGGGACCTGACTACATCGAAACGGTGGCGACCCGCGGGTACCGCTTCACCGGGGAAGTGAGAGTTCTCAACAAACCGGTGCTACCGGTTCGACCAATGCCGACTCCGGCGCCGAAAGAAGATGGCCCCCCGGTTGGAGCCCTGCCTCTAAATTCTCGTTATTACATCAAGCGCCCGACCGACGATGAATTCTGTTCTGCGATTCAAAGGCGCGATAGTTTGGTGCTCGTCAAAGGTGCAAGGCAAGTCGGTAAGTCTTCGCTGCTGGCGCAGGGGCTGCACCAGGCACGGCAGTCCGGCGCGACGGTTGTGCTCACAGACTTTCAAAGCCTGAATGCCGATGCATTGACGACTGCTGACGGGTTGCTACGTTCCCTCGCAGAACAAATCGCCTATAAGCTTGATCTCGACTTTCCATCCGATACATGGAAGCCGGCCGCGGGCCCGAACATGAACTTCGAGAACTATCTGCGGCGCAAGGTTCTCCCCAACACTGGGGCGCTAGTATGGGGGCTCGATGAAGTTGACAGGCTCTTCGGCTACGCGTATTCAGATGATATTTTTGGCTTGTTCCGTTCCTGGCACAATTTGCGCTCGTTTGATCCGAGAGGACCGTGGGGCGGCTTTACGCTGGCTCTGGCTTATGCAACGGAAGCGCACTTGTTCATCAAAGATCTTAATCAATCGCCTTTCAATGTTGGCACTCGCCTGAGTTTGCAGGATTTTACGTTGGCCCAAGGGGTCGAACTCAATGGACGGTACGGTTCTCCTTTGCAAGACACAGCGGTGTCTGGCTATTTGGCTCTGTTGGGAGGCCATCCTTATCTGGTGCAATGCGGCTTTTACAAAATGGTTCATGAGAACCTTAAGTTAGCAACGATCCAAAACCAAGCGGATCGCGACGAAGGGCCCTTCGGAGATCACCTGCACCATATGTATAGGTCTCTGGAGCGTGACGCTGCTTTGTGTCAAGCAGTTCGCACCGTCTTGCGCGGAGAGCCTGGTCTCGGTACTTCTGACTTTTATCGTTTGCGCAGTGCGGGTGTGCTCGCGGGCGACTCACCGCAGGAAGCGGCGCTGCGCTGTGAACTTTATGCCACCTATTTAAGGAAGCGATTGCTGTGACGAAGGCGCCGAACTTCTACGTGGCCGGCGGAACACTTAGCAATGACGCCGAGTGCTATGTTCACAGAAAAGCGGACCAGGAGTTGTATCAGGAAATCTTACGGGGCGAGTTCTGTTACATCCTGACGGCCCGGCAGATGGGTAAATCGTCATTGATGGTAAGAACGAGCGTTCGCCTGCGGGAAGCTGAAATCGCGGTCGCCGTGCTGGACCTGACTGCCGTCGGACAAAACCTGAGCCCCGAGCAATGGTACGGCGGCTTGCTGATGCAATTAGGAAGCCGCTTCGATCTGCAGGATGAATTGATGCAGTTCTGGCAGATGCAATCGTTCCTCGGTCCCTTGCAACGCTGGATCAAGGCGATTCGTGACGTGGTTATGGTGCAGCGCCATTCAGAACGCATCGTTATTTTCATTGATGAAATTGATGCGGTGCGCAGTTTGCCTTTCTCAGCCGACGAGTTCTTTGCCGGTATTCGTGAGTGCTACAACCAGCGAAGCCGACATCCAGAGATGGAGAGACTGAGTTTCTGCCTCCTCGGAGTGGCGGCTCCCACAGATCTCGTGCGCGATGTGCGGATGACACCTTTCAACATTGGTCGTCGTATCGAATTGCAAGATTTCACCGCCGAGGAGGCCGCGTCGCTTTCCTCGGGTTTGGGCCGCGATCGAAGCACGGGGAACGAATTGCTCAGGCGCATTCTGCATTGGACCGGGGGGCACCCTTATCTCACACAGCGAATATGTTTGGAAATAGTCCAGAACAAAGGTATCGACCAGGCAAGCGGGGTCGATGCCTTATGCGCCGAGTTGTTCTTCTCGCATCGTGCTCAGGAACGGCCAATCCCGTAATCAGCACGTTGCGGCTCTCTGGGGTCACTCGCGCTGAAAGGGGGCTGCTTAAGGTTCGAAACCGCATCTATTCTCACGTCTTCAATCAGGGGTGGATTGATGCAGTTATGCCTCAAGCTGAACTGCTTCGCCAGCGAGCGGCCTACCGGCGAGGCATTTGGCGCGCTGCCTTTATCGCCTCGCTGATTCTTTTGATCGTAAGTAGCTTTGCGCTGCTCGCTTTCACGCAAAGCCAGCGTTTTCGGAGGGAAGCAGAATTCAATCGCCGTTTGCTTTATGACGCGGAGATTCGGCTTGCCCAAGACGCATGGGAGCATGGCAATACGGACCGAGTTACAGAACTTTTACAGACGACTAAAAGAAGTCAAGCCGATTTGCGCGGCATCGAATGGTATCTGCTTCAACAATTAACCCATCGTGACGTTTGGCGCTTAGCGGGAGATCATCCAGTGGTGGCAGCCGCTCTTTCGGCTGATGGAAAGCTGCTCTGTTTCGGCGAGTCCTTGCGAAGTGGAAGAGGACCCAATGAATATCTCTTGAAATTGTACGATCGCGCCGCAGGTAAGGAACTGCACTCCATCCATGCCCCAACAAATGCAGTATTCCGGAAAGTTATTTTTTCAGCCGACTGCCATGACGCTGTAGTTGAAGGGCCCAAAGATACTGCCATGATGTTCGATCTGCGTACGGAACATCAAATCGCTGTATTTGGCGGGCACAAGGATCGGATGTCGGCGCTTGCGCTCTCGGCCGACGGCAAAAAGTTAGGCACAGGTGATATGGCTGGAGTGGTGAAAATCTGGGACCTTAATACGGGAAGGCCCCCCCTCACCCTGAAGAAACAACCGAACTGGCCTAGATCACTTGCGCTTTCTCCAAGTGGAAAGCTTCTCGCGGTCGCAGATGAGTCCCGGCGAATAGGTTTGTGGGATGCTCGTACTGGCCAAGAGCTGTCACCGTTGGTCAGCCTCGAGGGAGCTGTGGTCAGCGTGACCTTTTTCCCGGATGGTGAGCATTTATTGACTGCGACCAAGAATGGCAACCTCCAAGCCTGGAACCTAAAGACGAAGCGGACAATTGCGGTGATGTCCGGTCACTCAGGACATGTAGAAGCAGTTGCGTTTTCTCCTGGTGGTAAGACGTTCGCAACCGGAAGCTGGGATAGGACCGTCAAGCTCTGGTCAGCGTCGACCTGGCAGGAACTGGAGACGATCAAGGGCCACGGTGCAGCGGTTTTTTCCGTTTCCTGGTCGCCAGACGGCAAGTTGTTGGTGACTGGCGGCGGAGACGGTAACATCAAGGTCTGGAATGTCGAGCAGGAACGGCCGTGGCTCCCTGCAAAAGTCAATGGGTACCTCGCTACGGCCTTTTCCGCCGAAAAGGATCTTCTAGCTTTGGGCGTCAACGAAAACAACGAAGCAACGCTCTGGAATCTTTCGACGCATCGCGAAGTAGCCAAGCTTGATGAACCTGGGGATAAGCTACTGTGCGCAAGCTTTTCTCGAAGTAAGAACGTCATAGCCACTGGCGGTTTAAATAAGATCGTGAGGGAAAGAGATTGCGCAATTGAATCGCGAGGGCAGTAACTCCTGGAGAGCGGTATTTTCGCCAAGTGGAGGGTATTTGGCATCCAGCACCTTAGACGGACATGTGCTGTTGTGGGATGTGGCGACGCGCTCGGTCGTACGCAGATTCTCAGGACACGCAGGCAACGTGTCAACGATTGCCTTCTCTTCTGATGGGAGTCGGCTGGCAAGCGGCGGTAGCGATCATACCCTCAGGCTCTGGGATGTAGCGAGTGGCCAACCGCTGAAGATATTGGGAGTGACCGATATCGTTCAGCGCGTGGTTTTTTCGCCCGATGACAAGCGGCTGATCACTGGCGGGGCCGACGGAACGGTTAAAATATGGGACCTCCTGACTGAACAAGAATTAATGACCTTGCCAGGGCATTCCGACGAAGTGACTTCGATTACGTTTTCAGATCCAGGGATAAGTCTTGCAACTAGCGGAGCCGATGGTGTGGTCAGGCTGTGGCACACGAGCATGGATGTGCAGGGTGTCGATTCCGAGATCAATGCCGCCCCGCGCCCGTAGTCGGCTCGGGTCTACGCGTTGCGGCGTCCAGGCTTGAGCGATCCGTCGGCATACTCTACCTGCAAGTAATCTGCATTTTTGTTGCGATGTCGCGGGTCTCTGTTTGTCGTGATTGCCGAGCATTCGGCGTCGTTGGCGAATTAAGATTCCGATTCACTGAATCGCAGGTGCCGTCGCAGAGCACGAACCTCCGTTGGTCACGAGTACGTTTCCTCCACCATCCGTCAGTGTCGCGGCAAACTGGACCGTCAGTGTTCCGCTGCCCGGTTGGATGGTACTGGTCAGGGTGCGAGTTTGGCTGGCGGCCAGAGGGACCTGGTTGAGAGCGACGCTAAACGCACCGAGACGAACCGTGGTTGTCTTTGCACCGCCGTTGTGGGCGACGCTAAAGGTTGTGCCCTTGCCGGTCTGCCCGTTCCAGACGTTGAACCAACTGGAATCAGCATCGTCGAACGTGACCTCAACGCCAGGTAACGCCGTAAGCGAGGGGGCCGTGCCGGTGTTGGGAGTGGCGGTGATGGTTATTTGCAGGTTGCCATTCGAAGTCGTCGCGTTGGTGAGCGGGTACTGGCAGGGACCGATGAACTGAACGTTGCGCTGCGCCACCTGGTTTGAGTCTGGAGCGTCGCTGCTATTGGCTGGTGCCGGTTCCGAGTCGGCTTCCATGGCGCTCACATATTGACCGCCGGTGATCGTGGCCCATTGACCGAAAGCGCCGAGGGATCGGCCAAATACACGAGCGTCTTCGCGCCGGTGACGTCGGAGCAGCCGAGATCGTTATGCAGGCGCACCCACACGTCGTACTGCCCGCCCGGCGTGAGGATGCTCTCGGTTGACACTGAAGCGAGATCGATGGGCGAACCGTGGGGAACGAGAAAGATGTCGGGGCTCTCCCAGAAAACCTGGTTGCCGATGGTCCTTCAACGGACTGTCGGAGACTATCCAGAAGGGCTTCTGGGAAGCCTGATTGCAATCGAAAGACTTGTCAGTCCAAATAGCGAATGATAAAGGACGTTATCGCCAACATCGTGCGCAATCTCGTGCTATCTCAGTGTTCATATTCGGCGAATTTCATCTTTCCGTCTTTACCGCGCAATAAGACGAACGGTGCGTCTCCCGTGAGTACGTCGCCCTGGAGTATGTAGAGATCACCGACATAACCAGGACTTCCGGAATGAAAATGAAACTTGGCCGCATACACCTGGCTTCGCAAATGCTCCGGGGGTTCATCGGGTTCCAAGCCCCATGACTCCCGAATTGCCGGTATGGCCATAAGCTCTTTCCACTCGGCAATACTCAGCATATGAGGGCGCGTGTCATCGCACCATTTATCAAAGTCTCCTGTGTGGTTGCTGGTTTGAGGGTCTCCCATATTGGTATTCTCACTTTAATCCGGTGGCCTAGCTTGTCAAGGTGCTCATCCTAAGCCACAACGAATGAAGTCAAGCAACAGAGACGTATTGATGCACCCAGCGAAGTCTTTTCGTCGGCCCCTCATTGTAATGGCGGCTCATGTTCTAGCTACGCCACCGAGGGACCGGCGAAAAGACTCTTCTTTGGCAACCTGGAGCTTGTGGATCATGGATTCATCGTTCCTAGACGCGAGGTAGGCCACTCCGAGCGCCACGGTATCGAAGATCAGCATGTTCCAGCGCTCCGTCTGCCACGACTTTCGCGGTTGTGGCAGTTTCCATGAAAGTTCGGGGAACGCACGCGAGAGAAGTGATGCAACTTCATGTTTGGTCAGTCGATTGCCACCCAAACTGAATTTCACCTGGCGTTCGTCGACGACAGCTACTTTGATTGAGGAATGATCCGCGCCCTGAGAGATTAGCCGTAAGATGGCTCGCATAAGACGCTGGTTTCGTCTGCTGCGTCGTCCTATTTTGCGAACTACAATGACGACGGGTCCAAACCTCGATATTAAAGCCGCGACCCGGCGCATTCCGGCAGGAGGCGAGTGGACTCGCGCGATGCCGAAATCGAGGAGTCGCACTGAGGGGGTTTCCATGATCGCGAATCCCATACGGCGCGGCTTCACATCCACAACCAACACTCGATGGCCTACGCCCGGCGGGTTCCTTGTCATTCACGCGATTCGTTCCCCGGCATTCTCCGTTCGGAAAGCCACGTTAGTTTCTTCGCTATTGCATCCGCGTTTCGACCTTTGGCACTGCGCTGTTGCAGGTCATTCTCGAACGCTGCCAGTCGCTCCTCGACGTGCTCTTCGACTTCATCATGGAGGCCGGCAAATATATCCGAGACGGGAGCCCGGAAGATAATCTCATAGCCGAGCGCCACTACGAGCGACGGCATCGCCTGAAACCGCTCGTGCCGGAACACAGGGCCTTCATTGCAGTGTCCCAGGATGTGTCCCAACTCCGGCTGCGTGAGACCTGCATTGCGGCGGTGGGTTCGCAGGTAATTCGCTAATCGTCGGTTCACTTGTGCCTTCGTCATTTGTCAGAAAGCTGTTTCGTTCGACCTTTCCTCCTTAGAGTAACAATTGCGGCGGACCGCGCTAGGATGGCAAACTAGCATGCAGAGCAGGTTTTTTGGGAGGCCGTCCAGATCGTTGTCCACACCCGCTGTGTGCCTGGACCGCGGATTTACGTACCGAGCCGCGTCTCCGTTGTGGATAAGTGGTAGAAGACTTGTGGTTTGCCTCTAAGAAACCTACCACCGAAGCGAGAATGCCTACCTTTGCGGTTCGTCAGCCACCCGCTATCCTGACCTGAATATGCACGAAGAACTCGCAGCGTTCAAGGCTTTGTACCCCGGCTTGTCTCAGGAAGAGCTGGAGTTGGCGAAGGAAAATCTGGATCGATATTTGTCCTTGGCTTGGGAAATCTACGAGGATTCTCTTCTTTCTCATCATGAATCGGTCGCGCCTTCCCTCGCACCCGATCTCGCGGTAGCATCAAGAGGAAAGGTCGATTCCAAACAAACCTAACCATCCACCAAAAATCTGAACCAGTATTTCGGGTACATCAGAGTCTCGACTGCTCGCCAAGGTGAGAGGGGCGTATCCCTGCCGGAACAAAAGGAAGCGATAGAGCGCCATGCCGCGCGATCCAGCCTGAACCTTTTCCAATGGTTCGAAGAACGAGAGACGGCGGCCAAGCGTGGCCGTCCCATCTGGAACCAGATGCTGAAGTTGCTGAGGAATGGAAAAGCAACCGGCGTCGTAATCCACAAGATTGACCGGAGCGCCAGAAACCTCAAGGATTGGGCTGACCTCGGCGAACTCATTGACCAGGGCATCGAAGTTCACTTCGCGAATGAATCTCTCGACTTGAATTCTCGTGGCGGACGACTTTCTGCCGACATCCAGGCAGTCGTTGCTGCCGATTACATCAGGAATTTGAGAGAAGAAGCCAAGAAAGGCATCTATGGGCGACTGAAGCAAGGATTTCTTCCCATGCGGGCGCCCATTGGGTATCTCGATAACGGAGGAGGCAGACCAAAGACGATTGATCCCGTGCGAGGTCCGCTGATCCGCAAAGCCTTTGAGCTCTATGCGGGAGGCAAGTTTACGATCCTGCCCTTAGTGGTCGAGTTGTACCGCATGGGCCTCCGGAACCACGTGGGCACAAGGGTCACGAGAAACGGACTCTCCACGATCTTGAACAATCCTTTCTACATGGGACTGATCCGCATCAAGAGAACCGGCCAAGTCTATGCCGGGAATCACGAGCCGTTGATCTCGAAGCATCTCTTCGATGACGTGCAGGACATGCTCGCCGGTCGATTCAACACAAGAACCAAGCCCCATGATTTTCTCTTCCGTCGATACATCACCTGCAAAGGCTGTCAGTATTCCTTGATCGGCGAAGTCCAGAAAGGCCATGTGTATTACCGATGCCATACCAAAACCTGCTCTATGAAAGGAATTCGGGAGGAAACGGTAGCGAAGGTTGTCCACCAGTGTTTGCGCGATCTGCAATTTACGGGCGCGGAAAAAGTCTATCTTGCGACGAGAATCCAAGAGCTCAAAGCCCATTGGTTTGAAGAGAAAGAGAAGCAGCTCGGCAACCTGACGGTGAAGTTGCAGCAAGTCTGCGAACGCCTGAGCCGGCTTACTGATGCGTTTCTCGACGGGACGGTCGAAAAAGAGATTTACGAAGAACGCAAAGTCTCTCTTCTCTTTGAAAAACGGGCTGTCGAGGACCGATTAAACGATTTGAAGTCAAACAAGACATCAATCCCAGCGGAGGTCCAGAAATTTATCGAACTCGCGGGAGATGCGTATTCCTTGTACCAAACGCCGATCACCGAGAAGAAACGCCGTCTTCTCAAAATCGTGACATCGAACTGCTCCGCAGACGGAGAAACCCTCGATTTTGCTTACGTAATTCCGTTCAATCACATCGCGAACCGCAACAAAAGTAGTGATGGTGGGCCATCTAAGGTCGTACATCGAACTTTAGATGCGCTCCTCGATTCACTTCTTACGACGATAGAATCCGGTGCTCAAGTACTTGCAGGGTCCGAAGTTGAGGACTAGCTAGACTTCACTATCACCCAATGACTGTGGCGCAAACAAATCCATCTCACAAGACGGGCGGATTTCCTGTGCGAGCTCAGATCGAAGCTCCTTATCTGACAACTTGCTTCCGCGAACAAGTTTGCCCACCTTTTATTTTCTCCGCCACCCGTTAAACTGAATTCACGCTTCGATGTGGGCCTGAGTCGAAGTCAAACTAATCCTGCAAGGCCCAATCATTTTTTAGAAGGCATGGCTGGACCGCTATCGTACATAGGTGGGAAGAACCGTCTGGCAAAGCGGGTCATTGAGATATTCCCAGAGCATACGACCTATGTCGAGGCGTTCGCAGGCGGGGCGCAAGTGTTCTTCCGCAAGGAGCCGTCAAAGGTGGAAGTGCTGAACGACCTTGACGGCGAGATCGTCAATTTCTACCGCGTCTGCCAGCAGCATCAGGACGAACTCCTTCGGTATTTCCGCTCTGTGCTCGTGAGCCGCAAGTGGTTCGATCTTCTCCGCGCGACCGATCCGGCAATCCTGACGGACATCCAACGGGCCGCGCGGTACCTGTATCTCCTGAAGAACTGCTTTGCGAGCCTCGTCCGGCATCCGGTCTATCACCGCAACGTGGTCCAGCCTCCGGGATTCAACCTGGAACGCCTTCCCCAGCTCATTGAAAATGCTCATAAGCGATTGGAACGGGTACAAATCGAATGCGCTTCGTATGATGAAATCCTCAAGCGCTACGACAGGCCCACGACACTCTTCTATCTCGACCCGCCGTACTGGGGTCGGAAACTTTACCGCTACAACTTCGATGAAGCCGACTTTGAGAAGTTTGCGGAGCAACTGGGGAAGATTTGCCGCAAGTTTGTGCTCTCGTTGAACGACGTTCCCGAAGTACGCGCCATGTTCCATCGCTTCTACATAAAGGAAGTGGAGCTTCACTACACTTCCCAAATGCACGCCGGACGCCGCTACCGAGAGGTTCTCATCATGAACTTCAAACGGTAGCAGGCAAACCGGAGCCTGTCAGATCTATCCGGTTCCCAGGGTGCTCGCCGCTCGGTCGAGCCCCTGGGTTTTTCTGTGTTCTGCCCCGTTGTTACCGTTATCGCCATCGCCCCCCTGACAATTTAATTGAGATGACCAACCTCCTTGAACAACTCGTTGCAGGTATTTGGAACCGCCTTCGCGGACGGCGTCGCGAAGCACGGCACGAGGGCGGCAGCTTGAACCTCGGATATCGCGTGGTGGACGAGCGCGTGAACCGCCACCCTGTGACGCTCACGAGCCGGGAGCGCATGCGGCATGTGGTCGTGCTCGGCAAAACCGGCAGCGGCAAGAGCTATCTCTTGCGCCACATGAGCCAGCAGGACATCGAGAATGACCGCGGCTTCATTTATCTCGACCTGCACGGCGACGCCACGCCCTTTCTCCTGCGGACGATCAACGCGCGGGAGCGGCGGGAGCGCCGTCGCCTCCGCGAGAAAGTCATTCTCATCGATCCTGCCGATCCCATCATGTCAGTGGGACTCAACCCTCTGGAACAGGAAACACCGAACTTCGTCGCCATTGCCGAGGTCGCGGAAATCCTCAAACGGCATTGGGGGCTGGATCACTTCGGGGCGAGGACGGATGAGCTTTTGCGAAACGCGCTCTTTGTGCTTTCGGCAAACCACCTGACCTTGATCGAACTCACCCCGCTCCTCGCCGACAGCGCATTCCGCGCCGCCTGCCTGGAGCAGGTCACAAATGCCGAAGTGCGCCAGTACTTCGATCTCCGCTACGACCAAGCGAGCCAAGGGATGCAGGCCACCATGCGCGAACCGATCCTCAATAAGACCTCGGCATTCACGGCCGATCCGAAGTTCCGCCACATCGTGGGTCAACAGCATTCAAGCTTTTCGTTTCGCGAGGCGATGGACGAGGGCTACTGGGTCATCGTGAATCTTGCCAAAGGTCGTCTGGGTGCGCAGGCGCTCACGCTCGGCAGCCTGATTTTCACGATGGTGAAGAACGCGCTCTTCGCGCGCACCGGAAAATCCTTGTGCAGCCTCTATTGCGACGAAGTCCAGAATTTCGTCGGCCAAGCGAGCGAAATCGAAACCGTGCTCGCCGAGGCCCGCAAAACGAATACCGGATTCGTGGCCGCGCACCAGTTCACGGATCAATTGCCGCCCGAGATGCGCGCAGCCCTGCTCTCTGTCGGAACCCACGCCTTCTTTCAGCTTTCGAGCCAAGATGCCGCCCAGGTTTCGCAGGCGCTCGACGGCGGGCGTTCGCTCACCGAACGCCTAAAAAATCTTCCGCAACGCTCGTGCATTGTGAAAAGCGGCAGCGAGGACTGGGTCGAAGTGCGCGTGCCCACCGTTGATGACCCGCACGTCGATTATACCGACCTCCTGAACCAAATACGCTACACGCGCGGACGCGTAAGGGCTCACATCGAGCGCGACATCGCAGAGCGCCAGAAGAAGTTGCGCCGGGGCGCCGAAGAGGATCTCGAATGACGACCGTAAAGGATCTGGGCAGAGTCATCACTGCGCGCGACCTGCTCCTTCTGCGGACGCTTGTCCTCGCGCGGGTGCTCGATGGCGACCAAGTGAAAACCATTGGCGGCTTCAGCTCGGTACGGCGGACCAACCGCCGGTTGCTGAAGCTCGTCCGGGCGGGATTCCTGAAGCGATGGTTTGTGGGAACCGCAGGCGGCGGACAGAAGGCGCTCTATGGACTTTCGCCGCAGGGTACAACCCTGATCGGGGAACCCACACAGGGTCTCATCCCGTGGAAACAGGACGCACTCATCACGAGCAGTCAGTTTCTCGCTCACCAGCAAGCCGTGAACGCCGTATTCATTCGAGCACGATTCCATCCGTTGCCTGTGGGATTCACGTGCGAGCGGTGGATGAACTTCCGCGAGCCACTCTCCCCGGCAGGTCCACTCGTGCCGGACGCCTACTTCGAGATCGTGCAGGGCGGGGTGATCCATCCGATGTTTCTGGAAGTGGACCTCGGGACCGAAAGTTCGACGGTGTGGAAGCGAAAGGTCGAGCTGTATCTCAAGCTCGCCATCGGCGGCGAGTTTCGAACAAATGTTTCGCGAGAAGCGCTTTCGGGTGCTCATTGTGTTCCATTCCCAAAGGCGACTCGAGGCGATACGAAGGACGGTTGCGAAGCGAACCGAGAAACTCTTTTGGTTCTCGACCCAGGACGAACTCATTGCGGAGGGAATCCGCAGTTCGATATGGCTGCGGCCGGCAGGAAATCTGAGGATACCGCTTCTATGACACACGGAGAGGTACGTAGTCGGATTTCAGAGAGGCGCGGAACAGGTTGCAAATGCTGTGTTTTTCGACCGATTGCATGAGCCAAAACTGGCCCAGGCATTGGCTCAGTCAGAAAGGCGAAACGAACGAGACAATTCTCATGAAATTTTGTTACCAGTGTGGCAGAGCCACGGCAGGCGATCCGCTCTTTTGCACGAAGTGCGGACGGAGCTACGACGTGCGGCTCTGTCCACGCCAGCACCGGAACTCCCGCTTCGCCAAGGTCTGCTCCCAGTGCGGCTCTCGTGAACTCTCTCAGGCGCAGCCTCCCGTTTCCCTCGGATGGAAGCTCCTGGAGTTTCTCGTGAAGGTCGTCTTCGGGGTCTTGCTTGTTTATTTGACCCTCGCCGGCTTCGTGGGACTTCTCCAGACTCCACAGTTCCAAAACGCGCTGATTGTCTTCGGAATTCTTATCGGCGTCCTCTGGTGGCTCTGGAGTCTGCTGCCCGAATGGTTTCGGAAGCTTGTGCGGCGGTCACACAAACGGAAGGAGCGAAGCGATGAGCGATAACCAGGCAGACGTACTCATGGAGGTTAGGTCCGAGCGCACGATTCCGTCACTCCCATCGGCTTATGCCTTGGGCGATCCGATGACAGTCGAAGAGGTCGCCGCGTTTCTTGGCTGCTCGCCGTGGACCGTTCGCCAGCGCTACTTGCGTCAGGGCCTTCCCCATCTTCAGGCACGCCCCCGAGGCAAGCTCGTCTTCTTCCGTGAACAAGTAATCGCCTGGACGCTCAAACGACAACGACAGAAAGGAGGAATATTCGGTGACTCTCTATAAGCGGGGACGGACCTTCTCGATCTCGCTGTGGATCGACGGCGTCCGGCACCTTAAATCCACGGGCACGACGAATCGCCGCGAAGCCGAGAACATCGAACGCGAGTTGCGGGAAGAGTTGAACCGGCGGCGGCATCAGATTCGTGAGGCCTCCCCGGATATGACCTTCGCGGACCTTGCGGCCCGGTTCCTCGCTGACGGCTCACCTCGTCCCTACCACATCGACCGGTTGAAGATACTCCTTCCGTATTTCGGGGAGTCTCCCATCGGCCGCATCTCAAAGCCCGTCGTCCGCGAATTTCGCCGCGACCGGCACAAAGAAAAGAAGCTGACAGAAACGACTGTGAACCGCGACGTGGAAGTCCTTCGCCACCTCCTTTATTGGGCCGTCGATGAAGGATTCCTCACCGCAAATCCAATTGCCCGGATCCATTTGCCGAAACCGAGGCGGAAGCCGCGGCCGATCTTGAGCCTGGCCGAAGAAGCGAAGCTCATCGGGGCAGCATCACCGCACCTTGTCTCAATCATCACGGCGGCGCTCGATACCGGGATGCGGCGGGG
>WNFI01258571.1_pt1 | contig 26796 bp, 29 predicted proteins | sample 5400471 | NCBI WGS metagenome assembly WNFI01 (sample SAMN13153348, study PRJNA577476) | soil metagenome | isolation source: 100 cm saprolite on Douglas fir-dominated hillslope | place: USA:California | collected 2013-09-17 | reverse complement strand
CGCGATCTCGTTCCTCGCCCAGCGGTCCGGCTTCCGCTCCTGGCTCGATATCTCGTCGGAGCAGCTGTACGACAACGCCATGCAGGTTGCGGCGCAGACGCCGGTCCTGCTCGCGGCGCTGCACCGGCTGCGCCAGGGCCACGAGCCGGTGGCACCGGACCCGGACCTCTCCGCCACGGCCAACTACCTGTACATGCTCAGCGGCGAGCGCCCCGGCCGGCAGCGCGTCTGGGCGCTTGAGCGGTACCTGATCTCCACGATCGACCATGGCTTCAACTCCTCGACGTTTACCGCGCGGGTGATCGCGTCGACGGGCGCCGATCTGGGCGCCGCGGTGGTCGGGGCGATGGGCGCCCTGTCCGGCCCGCTGCACGGCGGCGCGCCCGCTCGCGTGCTCGAGATGCTCGACGACATCGGGAGCCCGGACCGGGCCGAGGCCTGGGTCCGCGACACCGTCGGCCGCGGCGGCCGGATCATGGGCTTCGGCCATCGGGTCTACAAGGGCAAGGACCCGCGCTCGGCGCTGCTGCGCGAGGTCGCGACCGCGGTCGGCGGGCCCACAGCGGAGTTCGCGACCTCCGTGGAGGACACGATCGTCGCGGTGCTCGCCGAGACGAAGCCCGGGCGCGCGCTCAACGCGAACGTCGAGTTCTACGCCGGGGTTGTGATGGACGCCTGCGGGATTCCGCGCGAGGAGTTCACGCCGACGTTCGCCTCCAGCCGGGTCATCGGCTGGTGTACGCATGTACTCGAACAGGTGTCCGGTAACCGGCTGATCCGCCCGGCGGCGCGCTACGACGGCCAGCCGCCGCCGGAGCCGGTTCCGGTCGGCGACTAGGACCAGCTCTCGCTGTTCTGCCCGGACCTCATGGCCTGACCGGCGGTCAGCGGCCGAGCTGACCCCGGTCGCGCATCCGCTTGATCCGGGCGCGCTGCGCCGGGTCGAGCGTGCGCCAGGCGATGACGGGCACGGCGATGGCGAGGACGATGACGGCGAGTGCCAGCCACGGGCTCACGATGAACAGGATGAGCCCAAGAATGACCCCGCCGATGCCGAACATCATGTGACGCGACATATCGCTCTCTCCTTCTGGCGGGATACTGAATCTCCCACTGCTCTAAGGCCAGGCTATCCCCATGTGGTTCCTGCACCAGCCGCGACGCCCGCGGGCCCGCGCGGCGGCGCGGTGCTTGCCCTAGGGGGACGACCCCCCTTCAACCCCCCGCCGCGGAGCAAGCTCCGCGAGCATTGCTGCGATGATAACCCGATGAGTCTCACGCTGCCGATCGAGGACGGCGCTAACGAGCTGTTGTCCCACAGCCCGCTGGCCCTGCTGATCGCGATGCTGCTGGACCAGCAGGTATCACTGGAGAAGGCGTTCAGCTCCCCCTACCAGCTAGCTCAGCGGCTCGGGCACGAGCCGACCGCCGCCGAGCTCGCCGACTACGACCCGGAGGCCCTGGCCGCGGTGTTCAGCGACCGACCGGCCCTGCACCGGTTCCCGCGGGCCATGGCCGCCCGGGTCCAGGAGCTCGCCCGGGTGATCGCCGAGCGCTACGACGGCGACGGTGCCCAGGTCTGGGCGACGGCCGCCACCGGCGCCGAGCTGGCCGAGCGGCTGGCCGAGCTGCCCGGGTTCGGCACCTACAAGGCGCAGATCACGACGGCTCTGCTGGGCAAGCAGCTCGGCGTGCGGCCGGACGGCTGGCGCGAGGCGGCGGGCCGGTTCGGCGAGGAGGGCTCGCGCTGGTCGGTGGCTGACATCACCGACGCCGCCTCGCTGGCCGCCGTCCGCGAGCACAAGCGGCAGGTCAAGGCGGCCGCGAAGGCCTAGCGAAGGTGTGAGGGCCGGCCGGAGGCCGGCCCCGAGCGGACGGCACGCGGGGGTCCGGGGGTCGTCCCCCGGGTTAGCGCAGGGCTGACGGGCCGGCGCCGGTCACGGCGGGCCGGTCACCGCGCGGCAGCCGTCTGGCCGGTGATGCCGCTGCTCGACGGGCTGGGAGAGCCGGGCAGCGGCGTGAACCGGTCGCCGTCGACCCGGCCGAACCCGAAGCAGGTCACGAGCACGTGGATGCCCGAGGGCGCCAGGGACAGCACTTCGCAGCCCACCGGGCCGGGGGTGCCGCTCGACCCCCCGGTGGCGCCGTGCGCCGCCGCCGTGTACAGCACGCGCAGCAGCTGGCCGGTCGGCGCGGACAGCTCGATGACCTTCGCGCCCACCGAGGTGACGACCACCTTCCCGTCCGCGGTGACCAGCGTCCCCGGGGCAGACTGGTCGGGGGACGCTATCGGCCGGGATGCCATCAGGTCGCGGCCCGCTCCGGTGAGCGTCAGCACCCGGTACCCGGTCTGCTGCCCCGGCGGCGGTGTGCGGACGCCGGCCTGCCACTCGAACGCGACGCGCTCGTTGCCGCCCCAGGACACGTTGAACGGGGCCCCGTTCGCCCGCGTGGTCCAGGTGCTCACCGCGCCGGTCGCGAGCGTGACCACGCGGATCCCGGTGTACGGGCAGCTCTCCGTCTTGGCGTTGCAGTGCTGCACGTCCATCGCCAGCCTGGTCCCGTCCGGTGACAGCGCCACGTCTGTCAGCGCGAGGTACGCCGGGACGCTGACCGGCAGCCTGCTGAGCGTCGCCGAGCGGCCGTTGGCCGCGACGCGCAGCCGGTAGAACAAGTAGACCCTCGGCGTATCCGACTGCTCCATGATCACGAACGTGCGGTCGTCGCCCGCGGCGGTGATGCTGGGCCCCTGCGCGCCGCCCCGCGCGTCCGTCAGCGTGGGCACGCGGACCGTGGCCAGCGCCGCCCCGGTGGCCGAGTCGTGCACGACGGCGTACGTGGGTATCACGTGCCCGTCGCCGCTTCCGGCGTAGGTCTGCCAGACCGTGACGTAGTAGCGGGGCATCAGGCCCTGCTTTTCGGGGGAGGCCGGCGGCACACCGCCCGCCGGCCGGCCGGCCACGGCCACGCCCGCGATCACGCCGAGGACTGCGGCGACAGCGGCCACCGGAGCGAGCCAGCGCACGGCCCGCGGCCGCTTTCGCGCCGGGGCCTCCCGGAGCGGGCGGATCGACCCCGGCTGGGCGCGCTCGGAAAGCTCCTTGAGCTCGCGGCTCAGCCGCTCCTCAAGCTCGTTCACTGCTCAGTCCCCCTTGTTTCCCTAAGCGCGCGGGCGAGCGCGGCCAGGCCGCGGGTGTTGGTGGCGCGGACCGCGCTCGGGCTGATCCGGAGCGTGGCGGCGATCTCGGCCACGTCCAGGTCCAGGTAGTAGCGGAGCACGAGCACCTCGCGCTGGCGGCGTGGCAGCAGACGCAGCGCGGCCGCCATCTCGCCACGGTCGGCGGCGGCCGACGCCGCGTCCTCGCCGAGGTCGCCGGACGGCCCCGCGAGCCGCGGCACGTGCTTCCTCGCGACTGCGGCGCGGCGGTGCACCGACCGGCAGCCGTTCAGCACGCTGGACCGCACGTAGGCCAGGCCGCTGGACGGCTGGCGCAGGCCGCGCCAGCCGCGGTGCAGCCGCTCGAAGGCGTCCTGCACCACGTCCTCAGCCGTCGCGAGGTCCCCGACCATCACCAGGGCCAGGCGCACGAGCTCCAGGTGGTGGTCGCGGAACAGGTCGGTCACGGCCGCCGCCGCATCGCCGCTGCCCGGCCGCGCGAGGCTGGCCCGGCCGCCCGCCTCGTCGGCCATTCCCGCCGCGTGTGTGTTCACGGTAGAGAGACGCCGACTGCCCCGCCAGCGCTGCGGCAGGAAGCCGGGTATCGTCTCGCCTCGTGCCAGACTCTGAGATTCCGCCGGTCGGGACCGCGCACGTGCACATCCTGCATGAGGGGTACGTGCGCGAGGACGCCGACCGGGAACGCGTGGGCAGTACGGTGACCCTGGTCACCGACGGCGACGTCGTGATCGTCGTCGATCCGGGCATGGTCGCAGCACGTGGCGACCTGCTCGCCGCGCTGAGTGCCCGCGGCGTTGCCCCCGGCGAGGTGACCGACGTCGTGTTCAGCCATCACCATCCGGACCACACGGTGAACGCGGCGCTGTTCCCTGCCGCGCGGATTCACGATCACTGGGCCATCTACGACGGCGACCTGTGGATCAGCCGGGACGCTGAGGGCGCAGCGCTGAGCCCGTCGGTGCGGCTGCTGGCCACCCCGGGCCATACCAGGGAGGACATCACGACGGTGGCGTCGGCGGCCGATGGCGTGTACGCGTGCACGCACGCCTGGTGGGGCCCGGACGGGCCCGCCGAGGATCCGCTCGCGGCCGATCCCTCGGCCCTGACCGCGAGCCGGGGCCGGATCCTGGGCATCGCGACGGTGATCATTCCGGGCCATGGGCCGGCGTTCAGCCCGGACCGGGACACGCCCCGGTAGCCGGCTAGACCGCGTCGCCCTTCAGGGAGAACTCCGACAGCCGGCGGGTGGCGAGCACCAGCGTGGCCGCGGTCACGATCACGCCCATGATCAGCGCGGTGGACAGCGTCAGGCGGGCGTTCAGGGCAGAGTAGTGCGCGATCGAGTTGGCTATGCCGAGCGAGTACTGCTCGACCGACAGCAGCCGGGCGCCGCTGACGAAGTTGCCGAGCACCGCCTCCCAGATCAGGACGTACAGCAGCCCCACGGCGATTGCCCGGGTGGTGAGCACCGAGAGCATGACGAACAGCGCGTTATAGATGACTGATCCGGCCAGCGCCCCGACGAACAGCCCGAACGCGAGCTTGCCCGCTCCGCCGGCGATGATCCCGGCGATAAGCTCCGGCACCGCCACGAACGCCATGGTCAGCAACGCCCCGATGCAGAACTTGGTCAGGATCACCGACGACCGGCGCACCGGAGTCGCCAGCAGGTGGACGATGCTTCCGTCGTCGATCTCCGCTCCGAGCACGCTGGTGCCGATGATGAGCGCGGTGAGCGGGAGGATCACCGAGAACCCGAAGTCGCCGAGGACCTTGCCGGGCCACGGCGTTCCGGGCGGGCGCGCTGCCTTGAGCGCCAGCGTGACCAGGATCAGGATCAGCGGCGGGATCGCGAATATGAGCGCGCGCCTGCGGCGACCGCCGCGAGTTCCCGGCTGAACCTGCCGTAGTCGGAGGCCCGCACCTGCAGGCCTCCGGCGGTCAGCTCGACCCCGGTCACCGCCGGGCTGCCTATCAGCGCGGAGCCCAGCAGCCGGTCATCGGAGGTGCGCACGAGGAACACGTGCGGCCTGCTGGTCATCAGCCGCCTGATCGCGCGGAAGTCGCCAGAGGCCGCGAGCCGGCCGGACACAATCACCTGGATGGTGCCGGCCAGCCGCTCGACCTCCTCGAGGATGTGCGAGCTGAGCAGGATCGTGCGCCCCTCGGCGCCGAGCCTGGCCAGCAGGTCCATCATGTGCAGGCGCTGCCGCGGGTCCATACCGTTGAACGGCTCGTCGAGCAGCAGCACCCCGGGGTCGTGCACGAGGGCGGCCGCGACCTTGATCCGCTGCCGCATCCCCTTCGAGTACGTCGAGATCTTGCGGGCCTGCGGGCCGGCCATGTCGACGATCGAGATCGCCCGGCGCGCCGCGGCCTCCGGGTCGGCGAGCTGGTGCAGCTTGGCCGTGGCGCGGACGAACTCCTCCCCGGTGAGGAACGCGTAGACCGAGTCGCGCTCCGGCACCAGCCCGACCGTGCGGTAGATCTCCGGGTTGCGCCAGGCGGCCACGGTGCCCACGGTCAGCTCGCCGCGCGACGGCGGGAGGAAGCCGGCGATCAAGTGCAGCACGGTGGACTTGCCCGCGCCGTTCGGGCCGAGCAGGCCGGTGACTCCGGGGCCGATGGTCATCGTGATGTCGTTGACCGCGACCACGTTGCCGTACCAGCGGGACACGTTGCGCAGCTCGATCGATGTCATAACGCACCGGCCTTCCGGTACCGGGCGGTCAGGCCGGCGAGGCTGGCCGCGAGCAGCAGGAGAAGCATCACCCCGTAGAGCGCGCCGTAATGGCCCACGCCGGGAACCGCGCCGGGTGAGGTGCCGCCGAGCCATTCCCGCACGCCATCCAGGGTGGTGAACGGGCTCACCAATCCGGACAGGTGCGCCCCGGTGGTCGCCACTTGGGTGACCTGCTCAAACTTGTGCGCCGGGACGCCGGGGGGAGCGCCCGGGGGCGGAGCCACCGCGCGGACGACGTTGCGCTGGGTGACCGAGATCAGGATCTCGGAGAGGATCCAGGTGAGGAAGAAGTAGATGGCGATCGCGCCGGTCGCGTAGGCGCGGCGCCCGCTCAGCGACGCGAGCGCGAGCCCGATCGCCGCGAGCAGCACCGCCCACATCAGCCCGACGAGCAGCCCGGGGATGAAGGCCCTGGTTTGCTGCCAGATCGCGCTGCCGCCGTGCGACTGGGCTACCGTGCCCAGGTAGAGCAGCAGCAGCGGGATCTCGATCATGGCCAGGCAGGCGGTGATGAACGCCACTAGCTTGGCCAGCGGGTAGTCCAGGCGGCGCAGCGGCCGACAGAAGTACAGCGGCAGCACGTGGCTGCGCAGGTCGCGGGAGACAAGCTCGGGGGCCTGCGCCGCAATGTAGATGATCATGACGACCACGCGCAGCTGGAAGGCGTACGTGTCGTAGGGGACGATACGGGCGTTGCCCCTGGCCACGGCCACCGCGTTGGCCACGGCAGGCAGGCAGATGACCACGAAGGTGATCACCGGCACGATCTTGGCCTTGGCGCCCCGCCCGATCCCGAACGCCGAGCGCAGGCTGTGCCAGTACAAGGCCCGGATGATCTGGGCCCGGCCGAGCCGCCGCCCGGTGTAGCGGCGGTAGCCAATGTCGTGGATGACCCCGGTCTCAGCCGACATGGGAAGCCTCCGGTGCCTCGCTGTCCTGCCCCGGCTCGTCTCGGGCCTGCTCGTCGCGGAACAGTTCCTCGACCCGGCGGCGCCGCTGCTCGAGCCGGTTGAGCGGGAGGCCGCTCGGCGAGCAGCAGCTCGGAACCCTCGTCGACCTCGATCAGCAGGACCTGGCTTGCCTGGGTCATGCTGGTCATCGTGTCGGCGCGCAGCAGCCGGCCCCCGTCGATCGCCACCAGGTGATCGCAGATCCGCTCGATCTCGCCGAGCAGGTGCGAGGCCACGACGATCGAGATGCCGAACTCGGCGCCGATCCGGCTGATCAGCTCCAGCATGGAGTTGCGCCCGGCCGGGTCGAGCCCCACGGTGGGCTCGTCGAGCAGCAGCAGCCGCGGGTCGCCGACCAGCGCCTGAGCCAGCTTGACCCGCTGTTTCATGCCGGTCGAGTACGTTCCGATCTGCCGGTAGCGCTCCTCGTACAGGCCGACGTGCCGCAGCGACTCCGCGGCCCGCTCCTTGGCCGCGGTCGCCGGCAGGCCGGACATCCGCCCGAGGTGGGTGACGAACTCGGTGGCGGTGACGTCCGGGGGCAGGCAGTCGTGTTCTGGCATGTAGCCGGTGAGCATCCTGATGCGCTCGGCGTCGTGCAGGCAGTCGCCGCCGAGCACCCGAGCCTGCCCGCTCGTCGGCTGGAGCAGGCCGAGCAGGATCTTGATCAGCGTCGACTTGCCCGCGCCGTTGGCGCCGACCAGCCCGGTGATGCCGGGCTCGACGCGCACCGTGAGCGCGTCGAGCGCGGTGACACCGCCCGGGTAACGCTTCGTCAGCGCGGTGGTCTGGATGACCGCCGCCCCGGGATCCGGTTCCGCGGGCGGGCCTTCCGCCCGTGGTGACGGTTGAGCGCTCACGTGACTCGGCCTCGCAATCGCAGTGTTGGCGCAGCCCGGCCGTGCTGCGCTCCCAGCGTGCCGCCCCGGAGGCTCGCTGTCGTCAGCCGGAAGAGTGATGTTCGGCTCCATCCGCGGCGCTACGACGGCCGCCGCCGGCCCGCCCCGGGATCGTCGTAACCCTGCGGGAGCAAGCGGGCGGCGCGGCCGTTGGATATGGTTTGCGGACGGATGCCGGGTTCCGCGGCCCGGCCCGTTGCGAAGGACTGGACGGCATGTCGCAGCAGCGCCCGCAGCCCGGCGGCGGGCGCGGCGACGCCCGCGGATCGAGCCAGGTCCGTATCGCGCTGGCCGCCGGGCTGCTCGCCGTGGTCGCGGTGGGGCTGCGCGGCAACGCGCCGCCGCCCGCGTTCGACGGGCCGTTCCGGCACGACGGCTTGCTGATCGGAGCGATCCTCGAGGCGGTCCTGGCCTGCCTGCTCGTCGCGCTCGCGGTGCGGAACTCACGGGCGCGGCGCGGAGCGCTGCTGGCCGCCCGGCTGCGCAGGCTGCTCACCTACGTCGTCGGCATCGGCCTCGTGACGATCCCGGCCGCGTACGTGCTGAGCAGGCACTCGCACCTGAGCAGGCTTCCGGTGCGGCAGCGCCAGACCCGGTCGGGGGCCGGGGTGCCCAAGCTCGGGCACGGTAGCAGCTACGGCGTCAGCCACGTCGTCGGCTGGGTTATCGTGATCATCCTCGCGGCGCTGGCGGCCGCGGTCGTGATCTACGTGCTGCTGCGGATCCTCCCGCTGGGCCGCGGGTTCTGGGCAGCCTTTCGCTGGCAGGCCGCGCGCACGGTCGTCGAGCCCTCCGCCGCGGACGACGAGTCCGGCCTGCTCAAGGCGGTCGAGTCAGGGCAGAGCGCGCTTCGCCGACTCGACGACGCCCGCTCCGCCATCATCGCGTGCTACGTGGCCATGGAAGAGAGCCTGGCCAGGGCCGGAACCGCCAGGGCGGCGGCGGACACCCCCGACGAGCTGCTCGCCCGGGCGGCGCTCCGGGGCCTGGTCACCGGCGACGCCGCGGCCCGGCTGACCGCGCTGTTCTACGAGGCGCGGTTCTCCAGCCACCCGATGCGGCCGGCCGCGCGGGACGCGGCGGAGCAGGCCCTCGGCGAGCTTGCGGTAAGCCTGGGCGACACGGGCGTCGCGCCAGTAAGAGATACCTAACGTCAGGCGGCCGCGCTGGTCAGGCCGGCCTGGCCGGACGGGCGGGACCACGAGAGGGACGGGAGGGCTGGGTTGAACGACCAGGCTGCGCAGACGCCCGAGTACGGCTGGCGCGAGGCGGTCCCGGAGATCATCATCGCGGCCGTCGTGGTCGCGGTAGCGGCCGTCACGGGATACGCGGCCGCCGGGCTGGCCGGGACCGCCGTGGTCGTGGCCGGCGCGGCCGTGGCCGGGCTCGCGGTGCTGCGCGGGCTGGTGCCGAAGGCCCGCGGCACGCACGACGGCGACCAGCCGGTCGATTTTGAGGCCGTCCCGGCCACGTTCACCGGCTACTGGCGCAAGCGCGCGGGGCTGGTCGACGGCACGCAGTCCGGCCCCGCCTACGACGCGGAACTGCGCGGAACCCTGCAGCACCTGCTGGCCGCGCGGCTTGCCGAGCACCACGGGGTCAGCCTGCGCGACGATCCGGCCGCCGCCCGGCGGCTGCTGTGCCCCCGCCCGCGCGACGAGCGCCTCTGGTACTGGGTTGACCCGGCACGCCCCCCGGTCACCCAGACCAGCACGCCCGGCATCCCGCGGCGGACGCTGGCCCGGCTCATCGACCGACTGGAGCGACTTGGTGACTGACCATGGCCGGACTGACCTCGGCCTCGACAACGCCGGCGCGCCCGGCCATACCGCGCAGCGATGCGGCGCGGTCCTCGACGAGATCGAGCGGGCGGTCGTCGGGTACCGCCGGGCGCTCGAGCTGGTGATGATCGGCATCCTGGCGGGCGGCCACATCCTGCTGGAGGACCTGCCCGGGCTCGGCAAAACCCTGATCGCGCGGTCGTTCGCCCGGGCGCTCGGCCTGGACTTCGCGCGGATCCAGTTCACTCCCGACCTGCTCCCCTCGGACGTCGTCGGGGCGCCGCTCTACGACCAGCGGACCGGCCAGATGGTGTTCCGCCCCGGCCCGGTCTTCACCCAGCTGCTGCTCGCCGACGAGATCAACCGGACGCCGCCGAAGACCCAGGCGGCGCTGCTGGAGGCCATGGGCGAGGGCCAGGTGAGCATGGACGGGGAGACCCGGCCGCTCCCCCAGCCGTTCGTCGTGCTCGCGACCGACAACCCGATCGAGTACGAGGGCACCTACGAGCTGCCCGAGGCCCAGCTCGACCGCTTCCTGATGCGGCTGCGGCTCGGTTACCTGCAGACCGCCGACGAGGTGGCGATGCTGCAGCGGCGGCTGGGCCGCGCCGCCGAGCAGGCCGAGCTTGCCCCGGTCACGAACGCGGCCGAGCTGATCACCATGCGCCGGTCGCTGGAGCGGGTGGAAGTCGCGCCCGACCTGCTCGAGTACGTCGTGGCGATCATCGGGGCGACCAGGCAGCACGCGCAGATTCAGGTCGGCGCCAGCCCGCGCGGCGCCCTGGCGCTGGTCCAGCTCGCGCGGGGCCAGGCGGTGCTGCGGCAGCGCGACTACGTGGTCCCCGACGACATCAAGAGCGTCGCGGTCCCGGCATTGGCTCACCGGATCACGCTGCGCCCCGAGCTCTGGGTGCGGCAGGTCAGCTCGGACGACGTGGTCGCCAGACTGCTGACGACGGTGCCGACCCCGCGGACCGACCCCGCCGCCCCGTTGCGGGCCTGAGATGTCCGCGGAAGCACTGTGAGAGAGCCGAGGGGCGCGGCGCCGCGGGACGGCGGAGCGTCGGCCGAGGGCGCGGCCCGCGGGGTCCGGCTGCGCTGGTTCGTGTCCGCGCACGCGCTGCGGAGGCCGGCCTGGACGTCGCGGTGACGGGCTACGGCGATCATTCGGTGGACCTGCTCGTGTTCCCGCGCTACGCCGTCACCGCCGGACCGGGCGGGAGCCTGCGGGCCGGCCGCGAGTCCAGCCTGCCCTTCCACGTGACCCGCTCCGGGCGCCGGAGCCTGGGGACCCTGGAGATCACGCTCCGGGACCGGTGGCGGCTGACCGAGGGCAGCGCGACGGCGGAGCTGCCGGTGATCGACTGCTATCCGCGGCCCGCGGTGCAGCAGACCAGGGTGGTGCTCAGCCGGCTGCCCAGCCGTCTGGGCGAGCATCCGTCCCGCTCGCCGGGAGAGGGCACGGAGTTCACCGGCGTGCGAGAGTTCGCTCCCGGCGACCGGCAGCGCCGGATCAACTGGCCGGCCACCACGCGGCGCGGGCGGCTGCAGCTCAACACGTTCGCGGCCGAGCGCACGCAGAACGTCGTCATCATCGCCGACATGACCTCCGACGTCGGCGAGCCCGGCTCCACCCCAGTCGATCTCGCCCTGCGCGGGTCCGCCGCCGCGGCCCACGCCTACCTGGCGGTCAAGGACCGGGTCGGTTTCGTCCGCTACCAGCGCGGCCTGCGCTGGATCGCCCCGGGCCTCGGCACGCGCCACTACTACCGGATCATGGACCTGATGCTGGCCGCCCCGGGTTTTCTCGCGGGCCTGCCGCCGGCCGCGGAGATCACCCGGCTGCCGCGGGCGGCCCTGCCGCCCGGCTCGCTCGTCCTGGTGTTCAGCCCGCTGCTCGACCGCCGGCTGGTCGAGACCATGCGCGACCTGCGCGAACGGGGCTTCGCCCTCCTGATTGTCGACGTGCTGAACGCCGAGCCTCCGAGCGGGGCCGACGGCCTCTCCCAGATGGCCAGGCGGATCTGGCGGATGGAGCAGCAGGCGATCAGGTTCTCGCTGCGCGAGCTCGGCATCCCGCTGGTGTGGTGGGACGGTGAGCAGAGCCTGGACGAGCCGCTGGCCCCGTACGCCAGGCGGGTCATGGTGAGCCACAGGTGACCGGGCGGCGCGGGGAGCCCAACCGCACGGCCGCGGCCCGGAGAGCCGGCGCCGCGGGCCTGCTGGCGGCGTCCTGCGTGGCCTGGTCCGCCGTGCCGCTGGCCGGCGCGAAGGGCTTCGCGGCCGTAGTCCTGCCGGCCGCGGCCGCGTGCGCGGCACTGAGCACCGCCCGGCTGGCGCTCGGCGTGGCGCCGGCGGAGCGGGGCGCCCTGCTGAGCCCCGGGGAGCGTGTCGGGCGCACGGTCGCCGACCTGATGCGCAGTGCGCCGTGGGCGGAGGGCACGGTCATCGCAGTGGTCGTGCTTGAGGCCCTGCACCGGTCGCGGCCCTGGCACACGGGCCTGCTCGGCGCGGCTCTGCTGGCCTACCTCCTCGCCGTGCACCTGGCCGAGTCTCGGGCCCGCGCGGGCGTGCTCCGCCCGCAGGTCCCGCTGCTCGCCGCGGGGCTGGGGCTGCTGGTGCTCGCGGTCGGCGCGGCCGCGCTCCCCGCCGAGACCGGTTCCACCGGCGGCCTGATCGTGGTGCTGGCCGCCCTGGCCGCGGTGGCCGTCGCCGGCCTCGTCGTCCCCGTCTAGCCCATCGGGCACGATCGCGGCGGGGCAAGCTCCGCCTCTACCGGCCGGCGGCGTAGCCCTGCATGCCGCGCGCGTTGGCGCCGGCGTACAGGAAACCCCCGCTCCTTGAGACCGCGCTGATCCGGCCGAGTGACCAGGGCGGCGTCACGGTCACCTCGTGCCCGCGGCGGCGCAACTCGGCCAGGACGGGCTCGCCGAGCCTGGCCTCGGCGGCCAGCGAGCGCGGCGCGGACCCGCGCGGCCAGAACGACGAAGGAAAATGGTCGGTGTGGAAGGCGGGCGCATCGATCGCCTGCTGCAGGTTCATACCGAACAGCACGTGGTTGAGGAAGAACGCGAGCGACCACTGGTCCTGCTGGTCGCCGCCCGGGGTCCCGAACGCCAGGTAGGGCTCGCCGTCGCGCAGCGCCAGGCTGGGCGACAGCGTGGTCCGCGGGCGCCGGCCCGGCGCCAGGGTGCTGGCCAGGCCTGGCGTAAGCGTGAACATCTGCGCGCGGGTCCCCAGGCAGAACCCGAGGCCGGGGATGACGGGGGAGCTCTGCAGCCAGCCGCCGCTCGGCGTCGCGGACACCAGGTTGCCGAACGAGTCCGCCACGTCGAGATGGCAGGTATCCCCCGGTCCCAGCTCGGGGGCGGCCAGTCCAGCCGCCGATCCCGCGAGGGGCTCGCCTGCGCCGGACCGACCGGGACCCGCCGACGCGCCGAACGCGGCCGCCGCGTACCCGGGCAGCCGCGGCTTAGCCCCGCCCGGCGACCCGGGGATCAGCTCCGCGGACGCGTCGCCCCGCACCAGGCCGCGGCGCTGCGCCGCGTACTCGCGCGACAGCAGCGCGGCCAGCGGTACGTCGGTCGCACGCGGGTCCCCGTACCAGGCCTCGCGGTCGGCGAAAGCCAGCTTCGCGCACTCCGTTACGGTGTGGATGAAGTCGGCGCTGCCCGGTCCCATGGCCCTCAGGTCGAAGCCGTCCAGCAGGGCGAGCTGCTGCAGGAAGACCGGGCCCTGGCCCCACGGCCCGGTCTTGCACACGGTTAGACCCTGGTACTCGAGGGTGACCGGCGCCTCCGGCGACGCGCGCCAGCCGGCCAGGTCGGAGCCGGCGAGCAGGCCGCGGTGCCGTCGTCCGGTGACGTCCATCACCTCGGCCCGTTCGGTATAGGCGGCGATGGCCTCGGCTACGAACCCCTCGTAGAAAGCCAGCCGGGCGGCCTCGATCTGGGTCTCGCGATCGCTTCCGGCCGCCTCGGCCTGGCCGAGAATCCGACTGTAGGCCGCGGCCAGGTCCGGGTTCTCGAACCGGGAGCCGGGGGCAGGCGCCGCCCCGCCCCGCAGGTAGACGTCGGCCGAGCTTGGCCAGTGCTCGCGGAAGGTCCCGGCGACCGCGGCGACCGCCGCGCTCGCCGAGCCCAGCATCGGGTATCCGTCCCCGGCGTAGCCGATGGCGTACTCCATAACGTCTCGCAGCCGGAGCCGGCCATGCCGCTCCAGCAGCAGCATCCAGGTCCCGAACGCCGCCGGGACGCAGGCCGCGAGCAGGCCGGTGCCGGGCACCAGGTCCAGCCCGAGCGCGCCGAACGCCTCCGGCGTCGCCGCCGCTGGCGCGGGCCCCTGCCCGTCCAGCACGAAGACCTCGCCGCGCGCGGCGTCGAACCCGATCACCGGGACCTCGCCGCCCGGCCCGTTCAGGTGCGGCTCCACCACCTGCAGGACCAGGCCGGCCGCCACCGCGGCATCGAACGAGTTGCCGCCCTTCTCCAGCACCGCCATGCCCGCCGCCGACGCCAGCCAGTGCGTCGAGGCCACCATGCCGAACGTCCCGGCCAGCTGCGGCCTGGTCGTGAACGATGAAATGCCGGGCACAGGGGCCTCCCTGGGCGGTCGATGATCAAAGGTACCGTCATATCGTCATGTGAGCCCGGGCGCTCCCACCGCAACCACAGCAGGGCCGCCTCGCCCGCCGCGACGGCGACCGCGACGTCCCCTGCGCCGGCCGGGGCCTCCGCGACGGCCGGCTCTCCGTCGCCGACGTCCGCCCCGGCGCCATCCGGCCCGCCGCCGTGCGCGACCTCGGCCCTGCGGGTGTCGGTGGCCGCCAGCCAGGGGGCCGCCGCGGGCAGCAGCTACTACCCGATCGTGCTCACCAACGTCTCCGGCGCCGCATGCACGCTGTACGGCTACCCGGGTGTGTCGTTCGTCACCGGGGTCGGCGGCAGCCAGATCGGCATGCCCGCGACCGAGAACCCCGCCCACCCCAGGCAGCTGATCACCCTGGCGCCCGGCCAGGCCGGCCACGCCGAGCTGCAGGTCGTGAACGCCGAGAACTACCCGCCGGCGAACTGCGGCCCGGTCACCGCGCACTGGCTGAAGGTCTACCCGCCCAACCAGACCGCGCCGCTGTACGCTGGCTTCGCCGCGCAGGCCTGCACGAAGCCCAGGACGATCCTCACCGTGCAGACCGTGCAGTCAGGCACGAGCGGAGCGTAGCGGCCGGCCACAACCGAACGAGGCGGGGACGGTCGGGTCGGCCGGGCCAGCCGGTAGCGTTTGCCGCTATGGACGATCTGACCCCACGGCTGCGCGCCGTCTGCGATCTCGGTATCGCCGAGGTGCGTGAGTTCAGCGGACGGCACGAGTACGACGGCACGATCCAGGATCTTTCCCCGGACGGAGTGCGGGCGGGCCTGGCCGCGACGGGCTCGACCTCGCCTGCTACGACCGTGAGTATGCCCCGCAGCAGCAGCGCGACAGCGCCCGCAACGCGCACCTCGCCGCGTGGCCCGAGGCCATCGACGTGGCCATCGGCACGCTCGACCGGCTCAGCGCGCCGGTCGCGGCTGCCCTGGCCGGCGCGATCCGCGGGCTGCCGGCCGGCATTCCAGCGACCGCCGACGAGCGCGTCAGGGCGGACGCGATGGCGGCGCACGCCCGGCTGGTGGCGTTCATCGACCAGGCGGCCGCGCACGGGAATCCCGACGCGGCGCTGGGCACCGCGGGGCTCTCCGCGCTCATGAGCAGCGCCGAGGGCATGCCGCTTGATCTCGGCCGGCTGGCCGAGCGGGCCGATTCCGAGCGGGACAGGCTCACCGCCCTGCTCGCCGAGAGCTGCGCGCGGGTTGATCCGGGCCGCCCGCCGCTGGAGGTGGCACGCCAGCTTGTCCGCGATCATCCAGATGCGGACGGCGTCATCGCGGCGGCACAGCACTGGACTCAGCTCGCGATCGCGTTCACCCGGGACCGCGACCTGGTGCCCTACCATGACGGCGAGTGCCGGGTCGGGCCGGCCCCGCCGGCGCGGCGCTGGGGCATGGCGATGATGTCCCCCGCCGCCCCGGGCGAGCCCGAGGGCCCGTCCTGGTATCACATCACCCCACCCGAGGACTCGTGGCCCGAGCAGGACCGGGAGGAGTGGCTCGAGGTGTTCAGCGCGACCACGCTGCCCGGCATCACCGTGCACGAGGTCGCGCCCGGGCACTTCTCGCACGGGCGGGCCATCCGCCGGGCCCCCACCGAGGTTCGCCGCACCCTCCACTCGCCGGCGTTCGTGGAAGGCTGGGCGCACTACGCCGAGGAATTGTGCGTCGAGGAGGGCTTCTGCGCCGACGATCCGCGGTTCGCGATCGGCGTCTGGCTCGAGGCTCTGATTCGGGTCACCAGGCTAGCCTGCGCGATCGGCGTGCATACCACGGGAATGACGGTCGCCGAGGGCGCCCGGAGGTTCGAGGCGGACACCCACCTGGCCGGACCGGCCGCCCTGTCCGAGGCGCGGCGCGCGACCTTCGACCCGACGTACGGCCGCTACACCTGGGGCAAGCTGGAGATCATGGCGCTGCGCGAGCGTGCCAGGAAGGAGTGGGGCTCAGGCTTCTCGCTGCGCAGGTTCCACGCGGCGATGCTGGAGCTCGGCTCGCCGCCGCTGGGCCTGCTGGGCACCGCGCTGAAAGCCGGCAGTGAAGGGGGGACGGGGACGCCGGCGGGGGGCGAGGGCTGACTCGCGGTGCTCCGGCTACCGGCCGCCGATGTCCTCGCTCCAGACCTCCGGGTACCGCCGCTGGAACTCCTGCATCACCGCGACGCAGCCGCGGTCGTCGAGGAGCACGACGTCCACCCCGCGCTCGGCGAGGAATCCCAGGTCGCCCGCGAAGGACTCGGCCTCGCCGACGATGACCCGGGGAATCTGGAACAGCAGGATCGCGCCCGAGCACATCGGGCACGGCGAGAGCGTCGTGTACAGGGTCGTGTCCCGGTAGGACGCCCGGCGGCCGGCGTTGCGCAGGCAGGCGATCTCGCCGTGCGCGACTGGGTCGCCGCGCTGCACCCGCTCGTTATGTCCCGATGCCAGCACCTGCCCGCCGGACGCGAGGACGGCGCCGACCGGGACGCCGCCCGCCTCGAGTCCGGCGCGCGCCTCGCCGAGAGCCAGTTGCATCATGTCGAGGTCCGCCGCCGTCGGCTGCCCGAAGCTCATCTGTGTCTCCCGCTCGCTCGTGGCCAGCTTCGCTCATCTGGCCGGGTCGCCGGGCACGACCAGGCCAGTTTCGTAGGCGAGGATCACGGCCTGCACCCGGTCGCGCAGCCCCAGCTTGGCCAGCACGTTGCCGACGTGAGTCTTGACGGTCGCCTCGCTGACGAACAGGGCCACGGCGATCTCGGCGTTGCTGCGGCCCCTCGCGAGCAGCAGCAGAACGTCCCGCTCCCGCGCGGTCAGCGAGGCGAGCCGCGACGGCGACGGCGACGCCTCCGGCGGGCGGCGCGCGAACGCCTCGATCAGCCGGCGGGTCACGGACGGGGCGAGCAGGGCGTCGCCAGCGGCGGCGGCGCGGATGGCGGCGACGAGGTCATGCCGGGGTGAGTCCTTGAGCAGGAAGCCGCTGGCGCCGGAGCGCAGCGCCTCGTAGACGTAGTCGTCGAGGTCGAAGGTCGTGAGCATGACCACCTTCGGCGCGGTCCCCGGGTCCCGGGTGATCAGCCGGGTGGCCTCAAGCCCGTCCATGCCGGGCATGCGGATGTCCATGAGCACCACGTCCGGATGATGGGCCGCCACGGCCGCCACGGCTGCCTCGCCGTTGCCCGCCTCGCCGACCACGGTGATGCCGTCGGCGGCATCGAGGATGACGCAGAACCCTGAGCGCACGAGCTCCTGGTCATCGACGACCACCACCCTGATCTGGTCGGGGACGCCCGGGTTCGTCATAGCGACGGGAGCCGGGCGGTGACGGCGAAGCCGCCGGGTCCGGCCGGGCCGACGGTCAGGTTGCCGCCGCACGAGGCGACCCGTTCGGCGATCCCGGCCAGGCCGAGCCCGGATCCCGCGAGCAGCGGGCCCGGCCTGGCCGCGGCGCTGCCGTTCGCGCTCGCACCCGACCCGTTCCGGCGGCCGCCGGAATCGGTGATGCGCACGGTGACGTACCCCGGCTCGTAGCTGAGGGTGACGACGGCCCGGCTGGCCCGGGCGTGCCGGACCGTGTTGGTCAGCGCCTCCTGGACGATGCGGTACGCGGTCAGGTCCACGCCCGGCGCGAGCACCTGCGGCGTGCCCACGACCTGGAAGTCGACGGGCAGTCCGGTGCCGCGTACCTGGTCGAGCACCTCGCCGATGTGTTGCAGCGACGCCGACGGCGCCGTCTCCAGTTGCTCGGAAGGACCGCGCAGAACGCCCAGGAGCCTGCGCAGCTCGGTGAGCGCCTGCCGGGCGGTGGTACCGATGATCTCCACGGAGCTCTGGGCCTCGGCGGGCCGGCCGGGGAGCAGCGACGTCGCCGCCTCGGCCTGGACCGCCATCAGGCTGACGTGGTGCGCGACGACGTCGTGCAGCTCGCGGGCAATCCGGGTGCGCTCGGCCATCGCGGCGCGCGACGTCTGGCGGTCGAGCTCCGACTCGGCACGGTTGGCCCGGCTCTGCGCAGCCTGCAGGTGTGCCCGCTTGGTGCGGCTGAGCACGCCCGCCGCCCACGCCGTGAGGAAGATGAGGGCCTGGAAGATGGCGTCATACGGCACGTGGTGGCCAGGCGAGGCCTCCGAGATCGTGATGCCCGCCGCCACCGCCGCGCAGGCGATCCAGCGCCAGGCGGCACAGCGGCGGTCGATGATCGTGTAGAAGGCGATCGCCGGGCCGAGCGGAAACGGCGCGAACCCGAATCCGATCTGGTCGTAGGCGACCCGCGCGGCACCGATGACGAACGCTACTCCGACCGGACGGGAGCGGCGCCAGGCGAGAGGAATGCCCTGGGCGGCCACCAGCACCAGGGCGAGCCACAGCGGGTGCAGGTGGGTCCGGTACGGCAGCAGTGAGACCACGTTGACTGCGGCGAGCGCGACCCCGAGCCCGAGGTCCTGGAGCCGCTCCTGCCGACGCGGCGGGAGCGCGCCGGCCCGGGCGGCCAGGCCGCGTGAAAGGCCGGCCACGCGCGCGGCCAGACCTTGCGGGAACCCGGCTGCCCGCGCTGCGAGCCTCTTCACGAGCCGATCGTACGGCGCGGTGCCACCTCAGGGGATCCTCCGCGGGGCGGATCCGGCGTATCAGACCACCGGCGGACCGGCAGCCACCGCACCGGCCGGGTACTCGGGCGCAGAGCGGAGCCGCGGAATCGCCTCAGCGCCCGATGTGGCCGGGCCCTGCGGTTCCGCATGCTGACCCCATGAACATTGTCACCGGTGCCAAGAAGCTCTCAGCACTGCGCGCGTCAGCATCACCCTCGTCAGCACAGCCGTCGGCGACACCGCCCCCGGCGGCACCTCACGCCCCGGTGGCACAAGCCACGGTCGCAAGCCGCGGCGGCGTGCCTTGGCTCGGGATCGCCCTGATCGCGGCCGGGGCGCTCGGAATCGAGATGGCGGTCAGCGCACGCTACGGCTACGCGCGGGACGAGCTCTACTTTCTCGCCGCCGGACACCACCTGGCGTTCGGCTATGTCGACCAGCCGTCGCTCACCCCACTGCTGGCGCGGATCTCCTCGGCCGTGACCGGCGACACGCTGGCCGGGCTCCGGGTCGTGCCGGCGCTCGCGCTGGCCGCGCTAGTGGCGGCGACCGCCGCGATGAGCCGCCTGCTGGGCGCGGGCCGGACCGGCCAGCTCCTCGCCGCGCTCGCCGCGGCCACCTGCGCCGAGTACCTCGGGGCGATGCACGAGCTGACCACGACCACGCCCGATTTCGTGTTCTGGGCCGTCACGATCCTGCTCGTCATGCGCCTGCTCGCCAGCCGGGATCCGCGCTGGTGGATCGCGATCGGGACGTGCGTGGGGGTCGCCAGCGAGGCCAAGTGGAACATCGCCTTCCTGGGGGGCTCGCTGATCGCCGGCCTGGCCGCCACCGACGCCCGGCGCCTTCTGCGCAGCCGCTACCTGCTGCTGGGCTGCGTGATCGCGGCGGCGCTGGCCGCCCCGGACGTCATCTGGCAGGCGGCACACGGCTGGCCCAGCCTGGACGTCTTCCGCTCGCTGCAGAACCAGGCGGGGCACAACCGGGCCACCTACTGGCCCGGACAGGTCCTCTACACCGGCCCGGTGCTGACCCCGGTCTGGGTCGCCGGCCTGATCTGGTCCCTGCGCAGCCCGCAGGCGCGGCCCTTCCGCCCCCTGGCGCTGGCCTGTGTGATCACGATCGCGCTGCAGTTCGTCCTCGGCGGCAAGGCTTATTACCCCGGCGCCGCGTTCACGTTCCTGCTCGCGGCGGGCTGCGTTCCGCTGGAGCGCCGGCTGGCGGAGCGCAAGACTGTGCCAGCCCGGGGGGACGACCCCCCGGGCTGGGTGGCCGCCAGGATCAGGCCCGCGGCCGTGAGGGGCGCGGCGATGCTGGCCGGCGGGGCGCTGGCCGCGCCCGTGGCCCTGTCGGTACTGCCCGCCCGGGTGCTGCACACGGTGCCGCTGCAGAAGATCAACTACGATCTCGGCGAGGAGATCGCCTGGCCGAGGCTGGTCGCGCTGGTCACCCGGGAGTACGACGCGCTGCCCGCCCGGCAGCGACGACGGACGACGATCCTCACCGGGAACTACGGCGAGGCCGGCGCCATCGACCGGTACGGCCCGAGCCTGGACCTGCCGCAGGTCTACAGCGGCAACAACAACTTCTGGCTCTGGGGGCCCCCGCCCGCCGCCGACTCCGCCGCGATCGCGGTGAACGTGGACCCGGAGCTCCTCCACCGCGAGTTCACCCATGTCCGCCTGGCCGCCACGTTCTGGAACGGGCTCGGCGTCAGCGACGACGAGCAGGGCGCGCAGATCTATATCGCCACCGGCCTGAGGTCATCCTGGGCGCAGGCCTGGCCGGCGTTCCGCGACTATTCCTGAGGTTCAGGCCGACTACGCGAGGGTGGTGCGCCTACATTCCCCTGACTGCTTGCTGCACGGTCTTGTCGATGTCCTTCGGGCTGACGTTAAGCGCTTCGGTGGTCTCCTTCTCAGCCCTGGTCACAGCCTGCTGGATCGCGCCTTCCACCCTGCTCTCGCCGACGATGATGAGCCCTGCCTGGCCAGGATCGATGAAGTCGCCGAGTTCCTTGGCGCGGGAGCGTGACATGCCCTTGGCCAGATGTCCGCTGACCCCGCCGACTACCCCGCCGACGGCGGCCGCGCCGAGTATGGATGGCGGGAACAGGACCCCCACGGTTGCCCCGGCGGCGATGCCCCACCAGGCGCCGTGGCGGGTCGCCGTCTCGTCCTTGTTCTCGCGCACCTTGCCGCTGGCATCTTTCGTGACGACTGCGGCATCGTAGGAGCCGACCAGACCCTGGGCATGCAATCCCTTGACGATCTGGTAGTCCTCTTGCGCCGTCGCCTCGTTCGGATACGTAGCGACGTAAACGAATGCGCCGTCATTCCGGGCCATCGCGGTCCCCTCTCTCGTTGGTGCGGTCCGCACGAACACTCCAGGCTGGTGGGCAGAGCCGGTCCTGTCGTCACCCGCCCGAGGTGACATGGCGCAGCCGTAGGCGGGCTCTCGCAGCGTCTTGCCGGCGCCGCTGTGCCCGAATTCCTCCACGGCGATGAGCGCGGAAATCACCGAGGCCAGGCCGCGGGACCCGGCATCATCCCTGCTGGGTGATGCCGGGTCCGCCGCGGCTCCGCAGAATGGCTAGCTGGGTTCGCGGCCCTGCCGTGCGTCTAGTTCCGCCCACACGGCTTTACCCGTGGCGGTCTGGCGAACTCCCCACCTGTCGGCGAGGGCATTTACGAGGACCAGTCCGAAGCCTGACTCGTCGAGCCCGCTCGGCGTGCCCGGCTGCGGCCAGCGCGGGTCGGCGTCATGGACCTCGATCCGCAGGCAGGTTCCTGAGGTTTCCAGCCGGAGCGCCAGCAGGGGGCCTGTGCTGCGGGCGTGCCGCACCGAGTTGGTGACCAGCTCGCAGACGAGCAGGACCGCGGTCTCCTCCAGCGGAGCCGCCCGCCACGAGGCCAGTGCCTCGCGGGTGGCTTGCCGGGCCAGCCCGGCAGCCTGTCCGGCCGCGGGCAGCGTGATCTGCTGCACGAGGCACGAGTCACCCGCCCCGCCGGGATCCTGTCCGTCGTGGGTTCTGTCCGTCTCCTTGTCCGGGTGACGCGTCACTGCGTGATTGCCTCAATCTTGTTACCGCCGGGCTGCCCGGCTGCTCATGGCCGATACGGTTGCGGCACTCTGCCCCCAGCAGCGGCTGACCCAGCATGGGCAGAGCCCGTTAGGTGTCAGCCGGCAGGTGATTCCCCCGTGATGTACTCATTCGATAGTCCGACATCCACCTGAGGGGACGCTGAGAATGTCCTCATGATGAACTGACACCTTGCCGATTGCCGGCTGACCGCCAGCTGACATCTGGAGAGCCGGGCTTGACGGCGGACGCAGCCGTCGAGGGCGTCACGGAACAACATGGACTAGTTAGTTAGCGCGGGAAGCCGGCCGGCTGCGGCCGTTCCGGCCGTGAGAGCATGGCAGCGCCGGAACAGACGCGAGGGCAAGGATCATGCAGGAACTCAAGGACCCGCACGGCACATGCGGCGGATCGGCGGGCGCGCCCAGGCGGCAGATGGCCGCCCGGGCGGCCGCGGCTGCGGGCGTGCTCCTGATCGGCGGCGCGGCCCTGGCCGGGTGTGCGCAGAACGCGTCCGCCTCCCCGTCGCTCCAGGTCGGGACGGCCTACGTCGAGGTGCCGTCCGGGGGCGCCACCGAGGCCTACCTAGTGATCCAGAACAGGGGGTCCGCCGACCGCCTGACCTCCGCCCGCACCAGCGTGGGCGGCCGGGTGACCTTCCGCGCGCCGGTCCGCTCCGGGGGCACCGCGATGAAGACCGTGCCAAGCATAGGTATTCCAGCCGACGCCACTGTCCGGCTTTCGCCGGTTGGCTTCCACATGCTGATCACCGGGGCCGGAACGATGCGCGGCGGCGGCCAGATCACGCTCACGCTGGTCTTCGCCAAGGGCGGCGCCATGTCGGTCGCGGCCGATGTCACGAATCCGGCGAGCGGCGGCAGCAGCTACTTCCTCAACTGACCGGGCGGGCGGCGGCCACGGGACTTGCCGACGCTCGCGTCGAGATATATCGTCTTGCTAGCAGACAGGTTGGCTCACGGGCTACGCGGAGGATCACATGGCGACACGACCCGACCTTCGCATCGGGGACGCCGACCGGGAGGCGGCGGCGGCGACGCTGCGCGAGCACTACGCGCAGGGCAGGCTGAGCCTGGAGGAGTTCAACCAGCGTCTTGATGCCGTGTTCGCCTCGACTACCCAGAGCCAGCTGAACCACATCACCCAGGATCTGCCGCACGTCGCCGCGCCTGCGCCATCGCTGCCGGTCACCGCCGGGGCCAGCCGGGAGCGGGGCCGTCGTGAATACCAGTCGGGGCGGTCGCGGGGGCGGCTCGGCCTGTTCCCCGTGATCATCGCCGCTCTGGCCACCTGGCTGCTGATCTTCGACATGCACCTGCGGATGTTCCCGTGGCCGGGCAAGCTGGCGATCTTCCTGGCGATCTTGGCCGGCGTCCGCGGGCTGCTGCGCCGCGTGTTCGGGCTGGGCCGGTCCCGCGGCCGGGGCTGCGGGCGCTACCGGGGCGGCCGCTACCGCGGCGGCTCGTGGCCCCGCGATCTCTGACCGCCGGCCACTGACTCAGCCCGCCCCTGATCGCTGCCAGCCCTGACCACCGTCGGCCCTGACCGGGCGCCCACCCTCTGAGCGGCTCTGCGGCCCCGCCGGTCGCGGCCAGCGCCATTGCCTGGGCCGTTCCGCTACAACGGAGGCTTGTGGGTCGCCCGGCGCGAGGCTTGTTTACGCCCTGGCGGGAACTCTGAGCGGGACGACGAGGTAGCGGAACGCGGGGGTGCCCGCGGAGTCCCCCGGTGCCAGGCCGCCATCGCCCGCCCAGGTGATCAGTGCCGGCTTAGCCCCGGTGGTGAACTCGAGCTTGATCCGCCCGGGGTCGGCCGGCGGCTCCTCCTCGTCATCACGGGACGCGGCCGCCTGCCGCGGCGGAGCGGCCGAGGCCACGGCCGCGCCGAGCCCGTCGAGGAGATAGTGCGGGCTGAACGAGATGGCCCGCTCGTTGCCCTCGAACTCGGCAGGCACGGTCTCCACCGCACGGGCCCGCCCGTCGGTCTGCGCCTCGATGACCACGGTCCCGGGATTGAAGGCCAGCCGGACCGGGCTGGTTCGGTCCGCGACGAGCGAGACCCGCCGCACGGCCTCGGTGAACGGGCCGGCAGGCAGCAGCGCGCGGGAGCCGAACTCGTCGGGGAACCGGGACCGGTACCTGATGAACTCGCCGCCGATCAGCCGGGCGGTCAGCCTCCGGTTCCCGCCCTCGAAGCTGATCATGCCGTCGGCCGGGCGCGGGTTCCGGCCCGCGCCGGCCTCGCGGGCGGCACCCGCCGCAGCGGCGGCCCCAGAGCCGGCCTGGCCCGTGCTGAACGCCACGGTCACTTCCGCGCCCGCCGCCATGGTCCTCGCGACATCGGCCAGCGTCCTGGCCGGGACCATGGCGGCCGCCCGCATGCCGGGGGCTGCGGGGACCCAGGGCACCTCCCTGACCGCCAGACGGTAGCGGTCGGTGGCGGCCAGCGTGAGCGTCTCGGCGTCGACTTCCAGGCAGACCGCGGTCAGCATGGGCAGCGTGTCATCGCGGCTCGCGGCCGGCACGACCTGGGCGGCGGCAACGGCGAGGACGCCCCCGTCTACCGTCCCGGCGGGCGGGGGCCGCTCCGGCAGCGCCGGGTATTGCTCCAGGGGCAGGGAGACCAGCGTGAACTCGGCACTGCCGCAGGCGAGGCCGACCATGTCGGCATCGGACGCGACCTCCACGTCCAGGTCGGGCAGGCTGCGGGTGATCTCCGCCAGCAGGCGGCCTGGCACCAGCGCCGTCCCGGACTCCTCGACGTGCGCCTCGATCCGCATCCGCGCCGAGACCTCGTAGTCGAAGCAGGAGAGCGTCAGCCCGTCACCGTCGGCCTCGAGCAGCAACCCGGACAGGACCGGAACCACGGGACGTGACGTAAGCGCGCGCGCCACCCACGCCACAGCCTCACCCAGCGCCTCGCGACCGACCCGGAACTTCATGCCACCGCCTCCGACCGACCCTGCTCTCAGACCGATCCTGGCATGCGCCGCCGACATTTTTCGCCAGCGGCCGCCGGGCGGGGGGCCCCTTGCCGGCCCGGGTCTGGCTGCTCAGGTCCGGAGTCCGGGCTCAGGCGAGGCCCGGCGGCGCAGCCTTGAGGGTCGCCTCGATGGCCCGGGCCAGCGCCCGGGCTGAGTCCGCGGTCAGCTCCACCGCGACCCGCGCCGAAGGCCCCTGCGCCGGGTTGAGGAAATCGATGTTGAGCGTGTGCTCGGCCGGCGCGTGCTGGGGGTGATCGAGGTAGACGGTCGCGTCGGTGACCGAGAACCAGCCGGCGGCGCCCTTGCCGCTGCCGGCGACGGCAATCTTCTCCGTCAGGTAGGTGCACATGTCAGCTCCTCAGCCAGCCAGGTAGCGGCCATAGAAATCCCAGATCTTCTGCCAGCCGTCGTTGGCGGCCTCCACCCGGTAAGCGGGCCTGTTCACGGAGAAGAACGCGTGGCCGGCGCCCTCGTAGGTGTGGAACTCGTGCGCCTTGCCGGCCTCGTTGAGGGCCTTGTCCAGCTCCGCGACCTGGTCGGGAGAGGGGTACTGGTCTTCCGCGCCGAACAGGCCGAGCAGCGGGCAGGACAGGTTGGGGGCCAGGTGCACGATCGGGCCGACCTTCAGCGGCATTCCCTCCGGCGGCGCCGCGACCACGAAGGCACCGTAGCAATCCACCGCGGCGTCCAGCGGAAGGCTGCACGCGGCGAGGAACGACTGCCGCCCGCCCGAGCAGTACCCGATGACGCCGACCTTGCCGCTGCTGCCGTCCAGCCCCCGCAGGTAGTCGGCTGCGCCACCCACGTCGCCGATGAGGCGCTCGTCCGGCACGCCGCCCTTGGCCCGCGCCGCCGCGGCGGCGTCATCCGGGCTGGCGCCGGGCGCATCGCGGTGATACAGGTTCGGCATCAGCGCGGCGTAGCCATGGGCGGCGAACGTCCTGGTGATCTCCTTGGTCCCGCCGTCGTAGCCGGGCATGTGGTGGATCACCACCACGCCGCCGAACGAGTCCTCGCCCAGCGGCCGGGCGAGGTACGCCTCGATCTCGTCCCCGTCATGCCCGGCCATGCTGATGGTCTGCGCGATCAGCGCCTCAGTCATGCGTTCTCCTCGGGTTGTCGGTCAGTGCAGCGACCGCCTCAATCCTGCCAGTCGGTCCTGTGCCGCCCGGCCGACCCCCCGGCCGAGATCCCCGCGCCCGAGGTGTCCCCGCGGCGTCCTGCGGGCATCCACCAGCAGACCGGCGTTTCTGCTGGTAACGCCAGTCGCCTTGCGACATCATCGGGAAGGCGGGAGGCCGGGGAGGGGCGCTGACATGGGCTCAGCCGCTGTCGGGATAGCGGCGATCGTTCTGGTGGTCGGCTGCTTCTTGGGCTGGCACGCCAACCGAGCGAGTGCCGCGCATGGCGATATCAAGACAACGCACAACAGGATCTCCGGATACCGGAAGACACGGCTGCGCAGCGGCCTCATCATGCTGGGGCTCGTGGTCGTCGCCGTGCTCATCGTGAGCGCCCTCTTCCGCCACTAGAGCGCCCTTAGGAAGCCAGAACTAGCCAGGCGGCTCGGCCGGCCGGGCAGTCACCCCGCGGGCCTCGGGGACGCTGACCTTGACCAGGCCGGGGTCGTCGCCTGGTGGCCGGTCGGCGGCGGCGGCGGGCAGCTTGCCGGTGTCGCGCCAGGCATCGGGCTGCCCGGTGCCGCTGGCGGCGGGCGGGGCCGGGCGGGCGGCGGCGATGGCCAGCAACGCCTGGGCGCATGCTTGCCGTAGCTTGCCGCTGCGGCCGTAGACCTCGTCGGCGGCCACCCAGGCGAACGGCGCGCCCGCGTCCGCCGCGCCGGTGATCATTGCGGTGCCCAGCGCCGGCTTGGTGGTGAACTCCACGTCGTCCGGGACGTGCGCCCGCTGGCGCCGCTGCTCGTCCTTGCACCACTGTTTCGGCAGGTAGAG
>WNFI01089875.1_pt1 | contig 26797 bp, 24 predicted proteins | sample 5400471 | NCBI WGS metagenome assembly WNFI01 (sample SAMN13153348, study PRJNA577476) | soil metagenome | isolation source: 100 cm saprolite on Douglas fir-dominated hillslope | place: USA:California | collected 2013-09-17 | reverse complement strand
GGGGCGGGTGATGCGGCCGGACATCTGGTTGGGATCGAACGAAGGCCGCGAGACCATCGCCAGGATGAAGCCGGTCTTCGCCTCCATGACCAGAACGCCGCCGGCGCGGCCGGGGAACGCCTTGTCGGCCTCCTCCTGCAGGCGCGCGTCGAGCGAGAGCACGAGGTTGTCCCCGGGCTTGGGGGCGACGAACCGCTCCTCCGGCGGGATGAGGATCTCGTTCATCTGCTCGTCGAGCCGGTGGCCCTTCGCGTCGACCGCGACGGCCTCCTTGCCCTCCTTGCCGCGCAGCACCGCCTCCCAGCGCCGCTCGATACCGCGGCGGCCGACGGTCTGGCCGCGGCGGTAGTCTTCGTGCGCCTCGACCTCCTCGGGCGTGACCTCGCTCATATAGCCGAGCACGTGGCCGAGGCCGACGCCGTAGCGGTAGTTGCGGTGCGCCTCGAGCACGTCGACCTGGTCGCGCCGGATGTCCAGCTCCACCAGGTACGGCTTGGAGGTCTCGAGATCCTCCCTGGGCGCCGCCTGCGCGCGCGCGTACTCCCGCCGCATCCGGTCCACGTCTTCCGGCGGCATGTTGAGATAGGTGGCGAGGCGGGACATCACCTCTTCCCTCTCCTTGCCCTTGCAGTACGCCGGCGTGAGGTAGACGTCGAAGGAGGGCCGGTTGTCGACCAGCACCCGCCCGCGGCGGTCCTTGATCACTCCGCGGTCGGCGGGAACCGGCAGCGACTTGCGGAAGTTGGAGAGCGACTGGGCGAGATAGGTGTCGCCGCGCACGATCTGGAGCTGATACAGGCGAACAACCAGCACCAGCATCGCCAGAGCTACGACCAAGGCGCCAAGCGCTGCCCTCGGACGGATCTCGCGGATGTCGTCCGCGTCGCGCCGCACGAGCATGGCTAGAACCCTCTCCCGATCGCCGCGGGCTCATGCTGCCGGAAGCCCTCATCGATGCGTCGCAGCACGGCGAAGACGAAGACCCCACCCAGGCCGGTGGCGACGGCCGACCAGAGTGCGCCGGCGAGGTGGAGGCGGAAGACGCCGCCGCCCTGCACGAGGAAGCGGAAGAGCAGCGAGGCGAACAGCGAGTGCACCAGCGAGGCGACGACGGCAAGCACCACCACCCGCGGGCCGCGGTCGGTCTTGAAGGCGCTGACCGCGAGGCGGATGACCACGAAGGTCAACACCGCGAGGAAGCTGTAGAGGCCCACCGGCATCGCCGAGCCCAGATCGCTCAGATAGCCGGCGAAGAGCGAGAGCGCGCCGCCCTGCACCCATTCGTCGTGCAGCGCGAGGTAGAGGATCACGCAGAGGAGAAGATCGGCGCGCGCGTCGCGCACCGCGAGGAGGAGCGGGAGCACCGATTGCAGCACGGAGAGGCCGACGCAGACCAGCATCAGAAGACCGATTCGCAGCTTCACGGCCGCGCCTCGGCGCCCGCCGCGCTGGACGCGGTCGGCGCCACGCCGCCGTCGGGGCCAGCGGGGGCGTCGGGATCGCTGATCACCACCATCACCTCGTCGAGCCGGGAGAAGTCCACCGCGGGTAACACGTCGGCGCCGAGGAACATGCCTGTGGCGCGGCGCTGGACGTTGGCCACGCGGCCGATGTGCAGCCCCTTGGGAAAGAAACCCGCGCCGCCGGCCGTGACCAACAGATCACCGTCCTGCAGATCGTCGGTGCGCAGCGCGTACTCCAGCCGCGCGCGGGTGATGTCTGCGGTGCCGCGCACGGTGCTGCGGCTGCGGGTGCGCTGCGACAGCGCCGGCACGGCGGAGAGCGGGCTGGTGATGAGCTGGACGTCCGCGTAGGCGGCGGTGATCTGCGCGACTGTGCCGACCACGCCCTCCTGCGAGACCACGGCGGCGCCGCGCTGCACGCCGTCGTCCGAGCCGCGGGCGATGCGCAGCGAGTGGCTGTGCGGAGAGGCCCCCACCGCCACCACCGAGGCGGGCAGCATCCGCACCGGCCGCTCCTTGTCGGCGTAGTCGAGCAGGCCCTTGAGCCGCGCGTTCTCCGCCAGGAGCTCCGCGGCGCGCTGCGACTTCTGCCGCTCGCGCAGGAGCTGGCGGCGCAACTCGACGTTCGCCTGGCCTACGTTGCGCAACCACACGTAGCCGGTCCAGGTATCCACCACCCCGCCCGCGGCGAGGATGAGGGCCCGCTCGACCGGCGCGGTCATCGCCACGATCGCGCGGTTGGCCATCTGCAGCGGCAGCGGCCTCCAGCGCGCGGCGAAAACGAGGAACGGCCCCGCCAGGAGCAGGGCCACGAAGATCGGTTCACGATAGCGTCGTAGAAGAGACCGCACGGCTCCCCGTGAAAGCGCGCACGCGGGGCAACCATTCCCGCCGTTTATCCTTGCATCTGTCTCCCGGCTTTCCTAGGGTGTCAAGCTTTCAAGCGGCCGTCCGTACTGAGAAATCGCACATTTGACCCGTTCGTCTGCCCGAGCTGCCGCAGCCGCGGCGGGCCGGGGTCGTGCAAGGGAGTCGTTCCAGATGCTGGACGTGATGCGGTCTTCCACCAAGTCGCTCTTCGCGGGCGGGTTCGCCACGCTCGTGATCGGTGCCCTGATCGTCGTCTTCATCTTCTCCTTCGGCCGCGGCTCGTCCGGTTTCCGCACCCGTGGCGAGGAGACCTGGGCCGCCCGCGTCAACGGCCAGACCGTCGCCGCCAGCGACTATGCGGCCGCCTACACCAGCGCCTTTCGCGAGCAGTCCTCGCGCCGCGGCGGCAAGTACACGGTCGAGCAGGCCCGCCAGGACGGCCTGCCCCAGGAGGCGCTCAAGAACCTCGTCGATCAGGAGTTGATCGCCCAGCAGGCCAAGGACCTCGGCATCCTCATCTCCGACAAGGAGCTGGCCGACTTGATCGCGAGGGACCCGCAGTTCCAGCAGGACGGGAAGTTCGACTGGGACCTCTACAAGGCGCGGGTGGAGAACGGCTACCAGATGAGCATCGCGCGCTTCGAGCAGGACACGCGCAAGCGCCTGCTCCGCGCGCGCGTGCTGCAGGCTCTGCTTGCCTCGGCCGCGGTCTCCGACGACGAGGTGAAGGCGCACTACCTCGCGCGGAACGAGAAGGCCTCGATCACCTACGTGAAGTTCAGCGGCTTCATGTTCCGCGATCAGGCGCAGGTCTCCGACGCGGAGGCCACGGCCTTCGCCAAGGACCACGCGAACGAGATCGAGGCCGCGTACAACCGCGACAAGAAGACCCGTTGGACGCAGCCGATGGGCGTGAAGGTGCGCGCGATCACCGCCTCGCTGCCGCCAGGCTCCAACGCCGAGCAGGAGAAGGCCGCGCGGGCGCGCATCGACGCGGCGTACGCCGAGGTGAACGGCGGCAAGGACTTCGCCGCGGTGGCGAAGGAGAAGAGCGACGACTCGACCACGAGCGATCGCGGCGGCGAACTGGGTTTCGTCTCCAGGGGCGCCTCCGCGTACGGCAAGGCGCTCGAAGACGAGGCGCTGAAACTGGCACCGGGGCAGCTCTCGCCCGTGTTCAAGGACCGCACCGGATTCCACTTTCTCAAGGCGGAGGAGACCCGCGCCGAGAGCGAGAAGCCGCTCGCGGAGGTGCAGAGCCAGATCGCGCAGGACCTGCTCAAGAACCAGAAGGCCCGCGAGATCGCGCAGAAGAAGGCGGCGGACGCGCTCGCGCAGGTGCGGGCGGGCAAGAACCTCAAGGAGCTGTTCCCGTCCAAGAAGACGGAGGCCCCCGCCGCGCCGGTCGAGGACTCGGAGACCTTCTACGCCTTCCAGATCAAGGAGCGCGAGCGCGCCGACCTCTCCCGCTTCGACGATGCCGCGAAGAAGCGCACGCGCGACGAGCTGGAGCAGCGCAAGCAGAACGACCTCTACACCGGCCTGATCGAGCGCCTGCGCAAGTCCTCCAGCATCGCCCAGAACGACGCGCTTCTGTCGGCCGATCCGACGGCCCGCGGCGGCACCTTCAACCCCGACGAGGACTGATCGCATCCATGGACCTCCCCAAAGGGCTCGCCGAAGTCGAAGTGGTGGACGCCGACGGGCGCGCGCGCACGCTCGGCTCGCTGTGGACGGAGCGGCCGGCGGCGCTCTTCTTCGTGCGCCACTTTGGTTGAGCGTTCTGCAAGCACCAGGTGGCCGAGTTGCGGCCGCGACTAGACGAGTTCGAGAAGGCCGGCGCGCAGGTGGCGGTGATCGGCACCGGCTGGCCGGCGGCGGCCAAGGGGTTCGCGCAGGCGCTGGGGTTGCCGCCGTCGCTGCCGGTGCTCTGCGACCGGCGGCGCGCGAGCTTCGCTCTCTTGGGCCTGCGCCGTTCCGTCGCGGCCACGCTGCTTCTCCCGCGCGTGCTGAAGAAGTGGTTCGCGCTGCTCCGTCGCGGCTTCCGCCAGACCAAAGTGCAGGGCGATCCGTGGCAGCAGGGCGGCGCCGCGGTGGTCGGGCCGCGGGGCGGCGGCGAGCTGCTGTACAGCTACGCCAGCAAGGCGCCCGACGACGATCCCCTGCTCGACGACGTGCTCGGCGCCCTGCGCGCGGCCGCGCTGCGCCCCGCCTCCTGAGCCGGCCTGCCCCGCCGTCAGCTCTCGCGCGCGAGCGCCGCCAGGAACGCGGCGAAGGAGTCGCCCATCCTCTCGAATTCGTGCGCGCCGGCGGCAAGCTCGCCGATGCGGCCCACGTAGACGCAGTCGCCCTGCTCGCACCAGAACACGTAGGCCTCAGCGCCGCCGTCGTCGGCGAACACCACCAGTCCCGGCGTGGCGCGGGTCATCTCGGAGTCTTCGTTCTTGGCGAGCACCTCGTCGAGCCGCCAAAGCTCGACCGGGGCCCTTCCGACCTGGCCCACGCCGCCGTCGTGCTCGGCGAGGAAGGCCTTGTAGTCGGAGGGAAAGCGCGCTCCGAGCGCGCGCTCGGCGCGGTCGATGCGCTGCGCGGAGACGGCGTTCTGGTGGAGCCGGACGCCGGAGAGCAGCTTTTCGATCTGCGGATCCATGGCGGCAAGCATGTCACACGGGCGCGCGCGGCGCAGCTGGCGGCCGAGTGCCTCGTCGGATGGTGGGCCAACCCTGTGTCCAGAGGCGCAAGCCTTCTGGAATCGGGTCAGAGCTTGCGGAGGAACTCCTCGCCCAGCTCCTTCGACCTGCGCGTCGCGGCCTCCACCGCATTCATGAGCACGTTGCGCAGGCCGCCCGCCTCCAGCGTGTGCAGGCCGGCGATGGCGGTCCCGCCCGGGCTGGTCACGCCGTCCTTGAGCAGGCCGGGGTGCTGGCCGCTCTCGATCAAGAGCTTGGCACTGCCCAGCACCGTCTGCGCCGCGAGTTGCATCGCACTGCGCCGCGCGAGGCCCACCTTCACGCCCGCGTCGGCGAGCGCCTCGATGATGAGGAACATGTAGGCGGGCCCGCTCCCGGACAGGCCGGTGACCGCGTCGAGTTGGTTCTCGTCGAGCACCACGGTGAGGCCCACCGAGTCGAAGATGGTCTTCGCGGCGGCGAGGTCCGCCTCGGTCGCGTGCTCGCCGAGCGCAATCGCGGTGGCGCCTGCCCCCACCGTGGCGGGCGTATTGGGCATGGCGCGGACGATGCGCAGCGGCGGATGCAGGCGGCGCTCGATGGCCGCGATCGGCACGCCGGCGGCCACGCTGATCACCAGCCGGTCGCGCTGCAGCTCGGGCGCGATGCCGCGAAGCACCTGGTCGAGGATCTGCGGTTTGACCGCGAGCACCAGCACGTCGCTCTCGCGCGCGACCTCGGCGTTGCTCGCGCCGCGCACGCCGTAGAGCCGCACCAGCTCCTGCACGCGCTCCGGCCTGCGCGCGCTGACCATAATCTGCGACGGCTTCGCCGCCTTGCTGGCGATGAGACCCTTGACCAGGGCCTCGCCCATGTTGCCCGCGCCGATGAAGCCCAGCTTCTTGTCGGTGACCATGCGCCAACTCTTTAGCGCAAGGCGGCCCGCAGCGCCTCCCGCGCCCCGCGCAACACCGGCGGGCCGTGCGCGAAGCAGAGCGCGCGCACAGGCAGCCTCTCGGCGAGAGCGCGCACGGTCTCCCGGGTCCGAGCCGGCTCGTCCTGGTACGAATCCTCGACGAAGCGGGGCGGCTTGCGCGCCTCGCGCGTCAGCTGATCGCTGAGGAACAGCACCCGCTTCGAGGGCAGCCAGAGCGCATACATGACGTGGGCGGGGCCGGGCGCGAAGAGGGCGCGCAGGCCGAACGGCAATTCGGCGCGGTCGCCGTAGCGCCGGTCGGGCTCCTCCTCCAGCTCGCCCGGCACCCGGCCCACGCCCGGGCCGTGCGGCGCCAGCACCGGCACCGACAGCTCGTGGCGCAGGCGAAAGGCCGAGCGCTGGTGGTTTGCAGCGGTGAGCACGATGGCCTCGATGCGGCCCAACCGGCGCAACGCGGAGGCGGCGAGCGGGAGTGGATCGATCAGCACCGCGCTCCCGCGCCGCACGACGGCGTGGGCGCAGCTCTCGACGCCGCCGATGCGGTCGTCCTTCACGCTCCAGCGGACCACCCCGGGCACCACCGGGAGCACCCTGCGTGCGCTCGATCTGGGCTCGCTCATGGCTATCCAATGATGAACGACTCGTTCTCGAGGCGCCCCTCGGCGAAGCGGCGCAGCGAGTAGCGCTCGAAGATCTCATCCTGCACGCCGCCCATCCAGTCCGCCATCCGCCGCGCCACCGCCGGCGCCATCATGAAGCCGTGGCCGACGAAGCCGCTCATCTGCAGGAGGCCGCGCACGCCGGGCGTGACGCCGAGGATGGGCGAGTGGTCCGGCGTCACGTCGTAGCAGCCCGCCCACTGGCGCAACAGCTTGACCTGGCCCACGCGCGGCATCAGCTCGGTGATCGCCTGCGCGTAGCGCGCGAGGAAGCGCAGGCTGCTCGACTGGTTGAGCGCGGGCGGCTCGAGAGGGTCGCCGATGCCCCCGACGATTTCGCCGCGCATCGACTGCGAGAAGTAGAGCCCGGTGCCCAGCATGGTGACGAGCGGTCCGAGGAACGGCTTGAGCGGCTCGCTGCTCACGATCTCGTGGCGGTACGGCTTGTTGGGCAATTCGACCCCGGCGAGCCGCGCCACCTCGGGGCTCCAGGCGCCGGCGGCCAGCACCACCCGGTCGGTCTCCACCCGCCCGCGGTCGGTGCGCACCGCGCGCAGCCGTCCCCCCTCGACGTCGAGGCCAGTGACCCGCGTGAAGGTCTCGATCTGCGCCCCGCGCTTGCGCGCGCCGTCGGCGTAGCCCCACAAGAACGGCCAGGGAAAGACCACGCCATCGTCTGGGTTCCAGGAGCCGGCGACGAAGCGGCGCACGTCGAGCTCCGGCACCAACTCGGCCGCCTCCTGCGCAGTGACGATGCGGGTGGCGAGCCCGTGCTTGCGCTGCAGCGCCGCGCCCGCCTCGAGGCGCGCGACCGTGGTGCTGTCGTGGGCGAGGAACAGGTAGCCGCCCTTGCGCAGCCAGACGTTGATGCCCAGCTCCTGCGCGAAGCGGCCCATGAACGCGATCGATTCCTTGGCCAGCTCGATCAGGGTCGGCGTCATCCACTGCGCGCGCACGCCGCCGCCGTTGCGGCCGGAGGCGCCGGCGCAGAGGTAGCTGCTCTCCAGCACCAGCACCTTGCCCGCGCCCTTGCCGGCGAGGTGCCAGGCGAGCGCGAGGCCCATGATGCCGCCACCCACGATCACCACGTCGGCGCGCGCGGGCAGCGCCGACTGCGGCCGCAGCGCCGCCGGGATGGTGCGCGCGAGGTCGGTGGGGAGCTCCGCAGAGTCGGCGGGTGCGCCGCGCCGCGCGGGAAGCGCGTCGACCGGCAGCCCGGCGTAGGTCGCGAGCGCGGTGGGGCTCTGCGGGGGGCGCGAGCGGAACGGGAGCAGCGCCCCGGCCGGCACCGCGTTCGTGCGGGCGCAGAGACGCACGGCGGCGGAGAGGCAGCTCTTGCCCTGGCAGGGTCCGGTGCCGAGGCCGGTATAGCGCTTGAGGCTCTCGACGTCGCCCAGGCCCTCGGCGATGGCGTCCCGCACGTCGGCCGCGGTGACGTCCTCGCAGGCGCAGACGATGACCTTCTCGCTCACGCGCCCTCCCGCAGGCTCTTCGCCGCCGCGCGACCCGCCGCGGCGCCGGAAGCGGCCGCGCCCGCTCCACCCTGGCCCGCCGCGGTTCCGGCGGCGAACAGCCAGGGCACGCAGGTGCGGCCCTCGCCGTCCACCTCGACCGGGAACCCGTTCGCACCTTGCACGAACGAGGCGCGGGCGCCCGCCGCGCTGGCCAGTTCGTGCGCGGGCGCGGGCGGAAAGGCGAGGGCCACGGCGTCGCAGCGGATCGCCTCCACCGCTCCGCCCTGCTCCGCCTGCCTCTTCCCCTGCCCGGCCACCTGCACTTGCAGCTCGCGCACCGGTTCGCCGCGCGCGCGCAACGGGGTTGCGCGCAGCAGCGGGAGATCGCCCGGCGGCTGGGCCACCGGCTCGTCGCCTGCGTCCACCACGCGCGCGAGCGCGTAACCCTCCCGCGCCAGCGCGCGCGCGCAGTCGAGCAGCTCGCGGCCCTCGCCGACCAGGGCCAGCGCCGGCCCGCCCTCCCCCGGGCGCGCGGGCTGCGCGCGCACCAGCACTCCGCAGCTGCGCGCGAGCTGAACCAGCCCGCGCGCCGCGTACACGCCGGGCCGGTCCACACCGGCAAACGGAAGCGGCTGCGGCGCGCCGCCCGTGGCGACGATCACCCGCTCCGCGCGCAGCGCCGTGAGCCGGTCGCCCTCGCGCACGGCGAGCAGCGCAGGCCGGTCCGCGTCGAAGGAGGGGTAGAGGCCGACCACCTCGGCGTCGAGCAAGACTTCGCCGCCGGACTGCTGCACCGCGCGCGCCTGGTCAGCCAGGGAGGCCGCCGAGGGCGCCGCGGGATCGATGGCGAGCAGGGCGGCGCCGCCCGCCCGAGCGTCGCGGTCCAGCACGATCGCGCGCGCGCCCGCCTCCTGCGCGGCCCGCGCCGCCGCCAATCCGGCGGGGCCGGCGCCGACGACGGCCACCTGGGCCTCGCGCACCGCCCCCGGCACCGGCGCCTGCGCCCGCGCGGGCAAGGTCCCCAGGCCCGCGAGCCGCCGCGCCACCTCCAGCGCTACGCGCCCGAGAAGCCGCGATTGCACCATCAGATGGTGGTGGTCGAGTCCGCCCGGATAGAGGAAGTCGACGGCGCGGAAGAAATCGTTCTCCGCCCCGGTGGGCGCGTTCTGTCGCTCGCAGGCGAGCCCCTCGCGCAACGGCACCCTGCAGGCGGGCAGGCTGGGCACGCCGTCGACACGCAGCAGGCACTGCCCGCAGCTCCCCGCGAAACAGAAGGGCCCGCGCGGCCGGTGATACTTGATCGACCGGGTGAAAGTGGTGACGCCGTTGCGCAGCAGCGCCGCGGCGAGCGTGTCCCCCGCCCGCCCCAGCAGGCGCTCGCCGTCCAGCGAGAACGCGATCGATTCCGGATCGGTGCTCAAGGTGCCCGCGTCTAGAAGACGAAGTGGCGGCCCTTCTGCCTGCGCGCGTAGATGGAGATGGTCGCCAGCACCTCCCCTACGCCCATGTTGCCGCTCTCGCCGATGGTCGAGGCCCCGAACTCCTCCCACTCCAACGCGCTGTCGGTGCCGTCGTTCTCCTTGAGCATGCCGGCGAGCGTGCGCCGCGCCCGGGTGAGCTTGCGGTCGTCGCGCGTCCAGATCGACGTCGCCAGATCGTGGGGGTTCTCGAACAGCGAGAACTTGATGAAGCCCTCGAAGTCGATCGCCATCGTCACCAGCACCGGCATGAACAGCTCGGTGGTCGCGAGCTTGTACTCGCGCACGCCCTTGCCGTCCCAGTCGTGCTTGAGCGTCGTCTGCGGCGTCAGCCCGTCGATCAGCGCCGGCTTCACCGCCTCGGCGTTCTGCCCGTACTCGCCGCTCGCGCGGCCGCCCTCGCGCACCACCTTGAGCCCAGCCGCCTTGGCCTGCGCGACCAGGTCGAGCGCGGTCTGCGCCTTGTGCACCATCAGCGGCCCCAGCGTCTTGTCGCCGCCCGTCCCGGCCGAGGCGCCCGGCTCGGCCTTGCGCGGGTCGGCCACCTGCCAGCGGTCCATCTCTGCGGCGAGGAGTGGAACCAGCCGGTCGAGCGTCGCCCGCGTGCCGGCCACGCCGTGCAGGCCGGTGCACTTGTGCGAGCTGAGGCCGAGCTTTGCGTAGGTGAGCCGCGCGGCGATGCGGCCCAGCTCCTCGTCGCTGTAGCCGTCGTCGACGAACGACCAGTTGCAGCCGCCGCCCTCGAAACGGGTGCGGGCGAGGCCGCGGCCCGCCGAGATGCTGCGCGCGGTCTCCGACGAGCCGGTGACCGCCACCACCGCCACGCGGTGGTCGGTGCCCAGCGAGGCAATGCCCTTGCCGAACCCCTCAACTTTTTGCAGGAAGCGGGGGTCGGCACCCGCGGCGAGGAAGCAGCGCACCATGGTGGTGTTGGTGAGCGCCGCGTAGGGATGGCCCTTGAGGATCCAGGGGCAGCCGGCGAGATACGCGCCGGCCAGGTGGATCATCGGGATGCCCCAGATGAAGTTCATCGGCGTGATGATGGCGGCGAGGCCCGCCGGCAGGAACGCGTCGCGCCAGAAGCGCTGCCCGGCGAACATATCCGGCACCATCTCGCCCTTGACCGCAGCCTCGAACGAACCCTCGAGGTGGTCGCAGGCTCGCTTGGCCTCGAAGAAGTCCTTCTCCGCCTCCAGCCGCGTCTTGGGGATCTGCTGGCGGATTTCGTGCAACATCTCCTCGAGGAAGTAGTTGAGGATGCGCGAGACGTTCTTGACCACCTGCTTGCGGTAGGCGAGGCCCTCCTCGGCCCAGGCGAGGCTCTTCCAGACCTGGTCTCCGGCGGCCACCGCCTCCTCGACGTCCGCCTTGCCGGAGGCGGGCACGTGGAAGAGGCCGACGCGCCGGTCGGCCGGCGAGGTCATCAGGGCCGACTCGCCGCTGCGCGCGACCTGCCAGTTGCCAGCGATGAAGTTGCGCACCTGGACTGGCGAGTCGCCCGCCTTCTGCGGGATGCCGCTCGAGAAGCCGGCCTGCGTCCTGACGCTCGGGTAGCAAAACAGGTAGGGGCGGAGGCCCTCGATGTCCGCCTCGCTCATCTGCCGCGCGAACAGCGAATAGCCCGCGCGGCGCTCGGCGTACCGCGCGGCCAGCGGATCCGGACCGAGTTGGCCGTTGCGGTTGAACGCCTCGATTGCCTGCGCGAGCTTTGCGTCGACGAATGCCATGGAGGGCACCTCTCGGGGCGCCCTACATAGGGCGGGCCCCGATCGAACGCAAGCACCCGCCGCGCGACCCGCTCGTGGGATTGACGGCGGACCTCGCGGGCGTGAACCTCCCCGCGTGGCAGAGCCGCCGCGGCGCGTGCCGATCTGGGGCTGGGCCGTCATCGCGCCGTGCGCGGCGATGGCGCTCTTCGCGATCGATCTCGGCGCGCGCGCGCCGTCGGGCGACCCGTTTCTCGAGGGGCTCCGGCAGATGATCGCGGCGGCGGTCTGCAGCGGCGCGGCGTTCGGGGCCGCCCTGCTCTCGCGCCTTCGCCGGCCGCTCCCGCTGCGCCTGGGCGGCTGCGCCCTGCTCGTCGCGGCGAGCGCGCTGGCGCTGTTCGCCGCTCGCCCGCCGGCAGCCGGCGCAGTGGAGTGGAGGCGCGCGGAAGGCGCCTCGCACGCGTGGTCGGCGGAATTTCCTGCCGCGCCGTCGCGCTCTGAGCGCACGGCACCGACCGCCGCGGGAGAGATGCCGCTCTCGGAGGCCGCCGCCGCGGCGCGGGGCGCGACCTTCCGCGTGCAAGAGACCCAGCCACCCGGCGCCGATCGGCAGGGACCGCGGGCGCTCCTGCTGCACGCGCGCGCCGCGGCGTTGCCGTCGGGCCGCGAGCGGATCATCGAGGAGACCCCGATCGCGCTGCGGGCGGGCGCGGGGGAGGTACCCGGCCTCGAGTTGCGTTTCAGGCTCGACGGCCATGACTACCGGGCCCGCATCTACGCCGTTCCGCCCCGCGTGCTCACCCTGACGGCCGGCCCGCTCGACGCGGCCCGTCCGGAAGCGCAGCGCTTCTTCGACTCGTTCGCGCTGGCCCCCTGACCGCCCCTTCAGCCCTTGCGCGGGCGCTCGCCGAAGATGGCGGTGCCCACCCGCACCAGGGTCGCGCCCTCCGCGATCGCGGCCTCGTAATCGGCGCTCATCCCCATCGATAGCTCGTCCAACTCCACCGAAGAGGGGGCCCGCGCGCGCGTCGCATCGCGCAACTCGCGCAGCGCGGCGAAGTGCGCGCGCGGGTCGCCGACCGCGGGCGGGATGCACATCAGGCCTTCGCAGCGCAGCCCCGGCAGATCTGCCAGCGCGTCCAACAGATCGGGCAACGCCTCCGGCGCGACGCCGCCCTTCTGCGGCTCGCGCCCGAGGTTGACCTCCACCAATACCCGCTGCACCACCCCCTGCGCGGCGGCGCGCCGCGAGAGCTCCTGCGCCAGGGCCAGCCGGTCGCAGGTGTGCACCAGCGCGGCGCGACCCACCACGTACTTGACCTTGTTGGTCTGCAGCGCGCCCAGGAAGTGCCACTCCGGCGCGGGGTCGTGCACCGCCAGCGCCTCGGCCTTGTCGCGCAGCTCCTGCGCGTAGTTCTCGCCCAGGGCGCGCTGGCCTGCGTCCAGCGCGGCCCGGAGCGACTCGAGCGGCTGCAGCTTGCCCACCGCGATCAGGCGCACTGACGCCGGATCGCGCCCGGCGGCCTCGGCGGCCCGCGCGATGCGCGCGCGCACGCGCGCGAGGCCCGCGGCGATCGCGCTTTCCGTGGCTCCCGTCATCTAGCCTCCTCGCCGTCGTCCCAGGGGAGCCGCAGGCCCGCCCAGGCCAGCAGATCGAGCGTCTCCGCCAGGGGCAGCCCGACCACGTTGCTCGTACTGCCCTCCAGCCTCTCGACGAAACCGCCCGCCAGCCCCTGCACCGCGTACGCACCCGCCTTGTCGTCCCCGTCGCCGGACTCGGCCAGCCAGCGGACCTGCGCGGGCGAGAGCGGCCTGAAGCGGACCCGCGTCTCCACCACGCAGGAGCGGTGCGCGCCGCGCGTGCCGACCACGCTGACCCCGGTGATCACGGCGTGCTCGGTGCCCGAGAGCGCGGACAGCATGCGCGCAGCATCGATCCGGTCGCGCGGCTTGCCGAAGATCTCGTTGCCCAGCGCCACCACCGTGTCGGCGGCCAACGCGACCACGGGGGCCTCTGCCCCGCTCTCGCGAAAAGCGCCCAGGCCGGCGTCCACCTTGAGCCGCGAAAGCCGCTGCGCCAGCGCCGCAGGGCCCTCGCCGGGGAGCGAGGTCTCGTCGACCGCCGGCGCGAGGGCGCCGAAGCCGATGCCCAGCCCCGAGAGCAACTCGCGCCTGCGCGGCGAGGCCGAGCAGAGCAGCAACGTCGGTTCCACCGCGCCTCCAGGCGCGCCCCCCGCCGGGCGCGCGGCCGTGCTCTACCACGGCGAGGGACCGCGGAGGTGCGCGCCTACCCCGTCCTCGATGCGGAATTGGCGCCCTCGGCCGCCGGGCGGGTAGACTTCCCGGCATGCAGGCCGAGGATCTTCTCCGCGAGCTCAAGCGCACGGTCGACGAGCTCGGGATGCTCAACGAGATCGGCAAGGCGCTCACCTCGTCGCTGGACATCGGCGAGGTGATGCACGTGATCCTCGCCAAGGTCTCCGAGCTGCTCAAGCCGCGCAATTGGAGCCTGCTGCTCAAGGACCCGAAGACGGGCGAGCTGTTCTTCAAGACGGCGGTGGGCGAGGGCAGCGACCGGATCAAGGACATGCGCCTCAAGCCCGGCGAGGGGATCGCGGGCTGGGCCACCGAACACAACCAGCCGCTCTTGATCCCGAATGTGCACCAGGACCCGCGCTTCGCCGCGCGCTTCGATGAGGCCTCGAAGTTTCACACTCGCTCGATCCTGTGTGTGCCGCTCGCCTTCAAGGACCGGGTGCTGGGAGCGATCGAGCTGGTCAACGGGCCCCGCGACGGCGGCTTCTCGGTCGAGGACCAGCGCATCTTGATGACGGTGGCGGAGTTCTCGGCCATCGCCATCGAGAACGCCCAGAACTTTCACAAGGTCGAGGAGCTGACCGTCCTCGACGACCACACCGGCCTGTTCAACTCGCGCCACCTGCGCCGCCAGCTCGACCAGGAGGTGGTGCGCGCCACGCGCTTCGGCCACCCGGTCAGCTTGATCTTCTTCGACCTCGACCACTTCAAGCAGGTGAACGATCGCTACGGCCACCAAGCCGGCTCGCGCGTGCTGCGCGAGGTGGGCCAGCTCCTTACACGCACGCTCCGCTCCACCGACGTGCCGGTGCGCTATGGCGGCGACGAGTTCGTGGTGCTCCTCCCAGAGACCAGCAAGGACCAGGCGATGGAGTGCGCCGCTCGCCTGCGCGACGAGGTCCGAAAGGCGCCCCTGCTTGCCGAGGAGCCCTACGGCCCGATCCGCCTCTCGGCGAGCTTCGGCATCGCCTCGTACCCCGACGACGCCAAGTCCCCCGACGAGCTGCTCTCCCGCGCCGACGAGGCGATGTACCGCGTCAAGGCCGCCAACCGCGACGCGGTGGCGGCGGCGATCCCGCGCTCTGAGGCCGACGCGAGCAGGGCCGCCATCGAGGTCGCCAAAGCGACCGTGGCGAAGGCCGCCGCAGCGAAGGCGGCCGCAGCGAAGGCGGCGACCACGCGCGCCCGAGCGCCGCCCCGGTCGAGCGCAAAGCGCAGGCCCTGAACGCCTGGCAGGGCCTCTGATTCGCTTTCTTGACTCTGGTGATACTCTCTCGGGCATGAAGCTCACCCCTCTGGACCTGCAGCAGAAGACCTTCCGCAAGGCCCGCTTCGGCGGGTTGGATACGGCGGAAGTGCACGCTTTCCTCGAACTGGTCGGCGCGCAGCTCGAGGAGCTGAACCGCAAGGTGCAGCAGCAGGATGAGGAGCTGCGTCGCCGCGAGGCGCGCATGGCCGAGTACGCCAGCCGGGAGCAACTGCTCCAGCAGACGTTGACGACCGCGCAGCGCATGAGCGAGGAGATGAAGGGCCAGTCGCGCAAGGAAGCGGAGATCGTCCTCGCGGACGCCGAGCTGCAAGCGGAGAAGATCATCGCCAACGCACAGGCCAAGCGGCTGCAGCTCGTCTCCGAGATCGAGGAGCTGCGGCGCGCCAAGGCGGCTTTCCTTGGCCAGCTCTCCGCGCTGATCGACTCGCACAAGGCCATGCTCGACGCGATCCGGCCGCAGGCCGAGCAGGCCAGCGCGCCGCCGCCGCGCGCCGACGACAACGTGTCGTTCCTGGCCCCGCCCGGAAAGCGCGCCGACCACAAATAGCGGTTGAGCCCTCAGCCCGTGGCCGCGGTGCAACGGGGTTGCGCCAGAGGGAAGCGGCGTCTAGGTTGCGCGCTTCGTCGACGACTGCCCCCCGCTTCCCGTCGTCCGCTTCCGAGGTGCTCTGCCATGGCTGTGCAGCGACCCCACGACTTCCAGTCCCTGCTGCTCGCGCTCCACCAGTACTGGGCGGAGCGGGGCTGCGCGCTCTTGCAGGGGTACGACCTGGAGGTCGGCGCCGGCACCATGAACCCGGCCACCTTCCTGCGCGTGCTCGGCCCCGAGCCGTGGAGCGTCGCTTACATCCAGCCGTCGCGCAGGCCCGCCGACGGCCGCTTCGGCGAGAACCCCAACCGTCTCTTCCAGCACCACCAGTACCAGGTGATCCTCAAGCCCTCGCCCAAGGACGTGCAGGACGTCTACCTTGGGTCGCTCGCCGCCATCGGCATCACCTCCCGCGACCACGACCTGCGCTTCGTCGAGGACGACTGGGAGAGCCCGACGCTCGGCGCCTGGGGCCTCGGCTGGGAGGTCTGGTGCGACGGCATGGAGGTCACCCAGTTCACCTACTTCCAGCAGGCCGGCGGCTACGAGTGTCGGCCGGTCTCCGCCGAGCTGACCTACGGCCTGGAGCGGATCGCCATGTACCTGCAGGGCGTGGACAACGTCTATGACCTCAAGTGGGTGGGCGACCTGACCTACGGCGAGGTCTTCCACCAGAACGAGGTCGAGCAGAGCCGGTACAGCTTCCAGGCCTCGGACCAGCAGCTCCTCCACACCCTCTTCAATCAGTACGAGGCGGAGTGCCGGCGCCTGATCGACGCGAAGCTGCCGCTGCCCGCCTACGACTACGCCCTGAAGTGCTCGCACGCCTTCAACCTGCTCGACGCCCGCGGGGCGATCAGCGTGAGCGAGCGGCAAGGGTACATCCTGCGCGTGCGCGCGCTTGCCTCCGAATGCGCGCGCGGCTACCTGCTCTCCCGCGCCCGGCTGGGCTTTCCCATGCTGCGCGACCGCGAGCGGGCCGCAGCCGAGGCCGCGGCGGTGCTCGCCGCCGACGAAAAGGCCCGCGCCGCTGACGACAAGAAGCGCACCGCGGAGAGGGCGCGCTGATGGACCTCGTCTTCGAGATCGGCTGCGAGGAGCTGCCGGCGAGCTTCCAGAAGCCCGCGGTCGAGTTCCTCTCGGCGCAGCTCGCCTCCGCGCTGACCGAGGCGCGTCTTGCGCCGCAGTCGCTCGCCCTCGAGACCTTCGCGACGCCGCGGCGGCTCGCGCTGGTGGCGCGCGGCCTCCTCGCGCGCGCACCGGACGCGAAGAAGACGGTGCAGGGTCCGCCGGCGAAGTCCGCGTTCGGCGCCGATGGCAAGCCGACCAAGGCCGGCGAGGGCTTCGCGCGCAAGCTGGGCGTCGCGGTGGGCGCGCTGCGGGTCGAGGGGGATCGGGTGGTGGTCGAGCAGGAGCTGAAGGGCGGCACCGCGCTGGAGGCCCTGCCGGCGATCCTGGAGAAGCTGATCCAGTCGATCCCCTTCCGCAAGGCGATGCGCTGGGGCGACGGCGACGCGACCTTCGCCCGCCCGGTCCACTGGGTGGCGGCGGCGCTCGACGGCGCGCTCTTGCCGTTGCGCTTCGGCGACGTGGAGAGCGGCCTCTCCACCCGCGGCCACCGTTTCCACGCGCCCGATGCTTTCCCCCTCCCCGACGCCGACCGCTACCGCGCCGCGCTCCGCGAGCGCCACGTCCTCGCCGACTGGGAGGAGCGCAGGAAGAGAGTCTGGGAAGAGGTCGGACGCGCCGCGGCGGCGGGGGGCGGCGAGCCGCTGCCCGACGACGAGCTCCTCGAGACGGTGACCGGCCTCGTCGAAGAGCCGAGCGGCGTCCTCGGCCGCTTCGAGGCCTCTTTCCTCGAGCTGCCGCCCGAGGTGCTGGTGTCGGAGATGCGCGGCCACCAGAAGTACTTCGCCGTGCGCGACCCCGCCTCGAAGAAGCTGCTGCCCGCCTTCGTCGCGGTCTCCAACACCCGGGTGCACGACGAGAGGATCTCCCGCCGCGGCTACGAGCGAGTGCTGCGCGCGAGGCTCTCCGACGGCAAGTTCTTCTTCGACGAGGACCGCAAGACGCCGCTCGACGCGCGGCTCGAGAAGCTCGCCCGCATCACCTTCTTCCAGGGGATGGGGACGCAGGCCGAGCGCGTCGAGCGGCTGGGCGCCCTCGCGCGTTGGCTGCACGAACGCACTCGGCAGGGCGACGCGGCAGCGATCGCGCGCGCGGCCCAGCTCTGCAAGGCGGACCTCACCACCGGCATGGTAGGCGAGTTCCCCGACCTGCAGGGGACCATGGGACGCATCTACGCGCTGGCGCACGGCGAGCCGCAGAGGGTGGCGGACGCGCTCTTCGAGCACTACCTGCCGCGCGGCGCCGAGGACCGGCTGCCCGAGGGCGACGAGGGGGCGCTCTTGGGCATCGCCGACCGCCTCGATCAGCTCGTCGGGTTCTACGGCCTGGGCAAGGAGCCGACCGGGACCGCCGACCCGTACGGGCTGCGTCGGGCGGCGATCGGCCTCGTCCGCCTGATCGCCGCGCGGCGTTACCGGTTCGACTTCGGCGAGGCGCTGAAGGAAGCGCAGCGCGCCCACGGCGCGCAGAGGAACCGCGTCTCGCAGGACGCGGGGCTGGGGGAGAAGGTCTGGGCGTTCATCGCCAGCCGCTGCGAGCAACTCTGGCGCGAGCGGGCCGCCCCCGACGCCATCCAGGCGGTGCTCGGCACGGGCAGCCGCGACCTGATCTCGCTGGAGAAGCGGCTCGACGCGCTGACCGCCGTGCGCTCAGCGCAGCCTGCGCACTTCGAGGCGACGGCGGCGGCGTTCAAGCGCATCGCCAACATCCTCACCCAGGCGCAGGAGAAGAAGATCGCGCCGAAGGCCTTCGACGAGTCAGCGATCCCCCACGGAAGCGGCGCAGAGCGCGAGCTGGCCAAGGCGCTGACGAGCGGCCGCTCCCGAGTGCAGAAAGCGCTGGCCGAGGGCGAGAACTATCCCGCCGCCTACGCGGTGCTCGCCGAGCTGCGCCCCACCGTCGACCGCTTCTTCGACCAGGCGATGGTGATGGACCCCGACGCGCGCCTTCGCGACAACCGCCTCGCGCTGCTGCGCGCTCTGCGGGAGCTGTTTGCGCCGCTGGCCGATTTCGCGCGCCTGCAGGCGTCCTGAGCTCCACTCTCTGTTTGCGATTGACTTGAGCTGCTTTCGCCTCTAGCGTCCGCCCCCTTCATGAAAGCGGGCACCGAGATTCGCGGCAGCAAACGGGACGCCGCGGGAGCGATCGCCGCCACGCTGCTCGCGATCGCATCAGCAGCAGCGCTCTCCTGCAGCAACTCGATTCCCGACGTGAGGCCGCCCCCGTTCGGGCCAGATCCGCAGCAGCCGCAGGCGGCGCGGTTCTTCTTTCCCACCGGGCTGGGGACCGCGCCCGCCGGAAACTTGTTGGTGGTCAACGGCAACTTCGATCACGCGTTCGAGGGCGGAACGATGCTCTCGGTCCGCTCGGACTACCTGACCCAGTTCCTCGGCTATTACGACTCCAGCCGACCGCTGCCCGATCCGGTGACCTGCGTGCCCGACTTCAACAACCCGGGCGACCCCTGCCCCAAGCCCGTCTCCAACGCGCAGCTCGTCGCGGCCCGCGCCTTCGCCGGCGCGGCGATGATCGGCAGCTACGGCGGGNNCCCGCCGACGTCGACTGCCGCTCCGGCGCCTTCGACACCCTCAACGCGGCCTGCCCGGCCGGGACCTGCCCGGGCACCGCCCCCACGCTGTCGCTCGAGGGGCCGTATGGGCTCGCGCTCGGGACCGCGCAGGTGCCCGGGTCGACGGCGCCGCCGCGCAGCGTGCTCTTCGTGACCTCGCTGGTGCCGCACATCGACCAGATCAACACCACGCTCAACAACACGCTCGTCACCCGCGCGCCCTTCGCCGCCCTCTCGCTCGAGGGTTCGCCACCGCCGGCGCAGCCGGGCCTCTCGCTCTTCTACGGCGCCAACGCCAGCGACACGTTCACCGCCTCCGGCATCGGCTCCAGCTCCCTGGTGTTCGACCCCACGCGCAGGCGCCTGGTGCTGGCCGGCTGCTACCAGCGGTTCGCAGCCTCCAATGGGAGCGTCCCCTCCAGCGGCAAGTGCCCCTCGTTCACCGGCCTCAACCTGCTCCTTGGTGCGCAGCACCGAGACCAACGGGATCGCGCTGGGCGGCATCGACCCGGCGGACCCCGCCCAGGTTCCGCGCAAGCTCTACGCCACCCTGCGCGCGCCCGATCTGCTGGTGGAGCTGAACCTGACGAGCAATCCGGGCGCGCCGGTGCAGGTGGCGCGGACGACGCCGCTACCGATCTCGCCCGGCGGCCTGGCGGTGATCCAGCGGCCGGCCTCGCTGGGCGGCGCGGACATCGTGGCCATCGCCGCCCAGACCAGCGGCACCGTGAGCGTGTTCGATACCGCCTCGGGCCAGGTGGTCGCCAACCTCGAGAACCTGGGCACCGCGCCATACACCGTGGTGCAGCTCCCGTCCTCGGCCTTTCCGCCTGCGCCGGCCGCCGATCCCCGCGCGCACATGGCCGTCGCCCTCTTCGACAATTGTCGCGTCGCCCTCTTCGACGTGCCGCTGGCCCGCCCCTCGCAGTCTGCGGTGCGCGCCCTCCTCGGGAGCTGCCCGTAGTGCGCCCAACCTCCCGCAGCCTCGTCCTTCCCTGCGCCGCCGCGGCCGCCGCGGCCGGCATCTTCGCCGCGAGCTCGTGCGGCACGACGCCGTCAGGGTCGCAGAACGCCAACCTGCTCGCCCCTACCGGCCTTGCGGTGACCTCGGCGGCCGACCGCGACGTGCTGTTCATCGCCAACGCCGGCGGCGACGAGCTGCGCGCGCTCAACATCTGCACCCGGCCCACCGCCAACGCCGACGGCGGACCGGCCACCTTCCCCGACGGCGGGCTGTTGCCGCCCGACACCTGCTCGCCGACGGAAGACTTCCATTTCGTGCCCGGCCCGATCCGCGTCTTCGCGGCCTCGGTTCCGGCGGGCGACCGGCCGGTGCGGCTTGCCGGCGTGCGGCTGCTCGTCACACCCGACGGCGGCATCGCCGACGGCGGCATGACCGACGGCGGCAACGCGGGGGCGGTCCTGGTGGGCGGAGCCGAGCCGCGCCTCAAGATGATCGACGCCGCTAGCCTGATCGCCGCGCAGGCAGGGACCGGGCCGTTCCGGACGCCCGTGAACATCGAGCTCGTGACCTCGCCGGCGGCGGACGTGATCGCCATCAACGCCGTGTCTCCGACAGCGCCCGACATCGAGGTCGGCTCGCAGACCGTCCGCGCCTACGCGCTCACGCAGGCAGCGCAGGGGAGCCCAGCTGCGCTGGTGGCGCTGCAGATCACGGCAGATGCAAGCGGGCCGCACGCCAAAAAGATTGGCCGCTGCACGCTCCGCGACAACCTGCCCGGCGGCACCGGAGCCGCCATCGTGGGCACGCGCCTCGCCGCGATCCCCAAGAGCGGCCAGCTTCCGCCCTCCGGGGTGCTCGCCGCCGACGCGGCCTTCGACAACCTGCTCTACGTCGCCGACGGCACCCCCGGTGGCGTCGCCGGCGGATTGGGAGACGGCGCGGTGGAGATCGACCTCCGCCAGAACCCTGCGCTCAACTCGGGCTCCGACCCCGCCGACCTCGGCGCGGCGGTTTCCGACTGCGTCCTCTCGCGCCGGCTGCGCGCGAGCGATCCCGCGCCGGTCCTCGGCGACGGCGGCATGGCCGACGGCGGCCTGCCCGACGGCGGCGTGGCGCCAGTCCCGCTGCGCTCGCTCGCGCTCTCTCCACGCTTCGTGGGCCCGCCGCTACCGACGCCAGACGGCGGCCAGCCGCCGCCCTTGCCCGACGGCGGCCCGGCGGTCCGACCCTATCCCCCGGGAGCGCTCCTGCTCGGCGCCACCGCTGACGGCGCGCTTACGCTCGTGCGCACCGACGTCGGCGGGCCCGCGCCGCTGCCGCCCTACCCCTGGACGCCCGGCGACGGCGCCGCAGCCGCGACTCCGCGCATGGAGCCGCTGCGCATCGAGGGGCTGGCGCGCGAGGTGGCGTTCCTCAAGCCTCCCTCGGCGCAGAAATGCGCCACTGCGCCGAACCCGAGCTTCTCCTGCAACCTCCTCCAGGTCGGCAGCGTAGCGCAGTCCGTCACCGCGCAGGTCGGGCTGGTCGGCGTCGCCACCGGCAGCGACGGCGCCACCTACTTCGTCAACGCCGACGAGCGCCGCTTCGCGAGCAACGTGCGCGACCTGGGCAACAATACCGGGGGCACCCCGTTCTTCGGCTCGTACCCCAGCTTCGGGCCGGTGCAACCCAACGGCGCCGTCCCGCAGCTCACCTTTCCCCTGCCGCAAACCGCCAACGGGACGCAGATCCCGGGCGGAGCCTGCTGCGCCGGCCTGGCCATCAACGGAGGTGTCGGCGGCGGTGGCCTCAACGCCGGTGTCACCCGCAGCACGGGCTGGCGGATCGTCTGGCACGCGCCTATCCCGGGCCTCGAACGGCGCGGCGGCACGCTCTCGCGGATCAACCCGAACGGCACCCTGCACGTCGACTTCCCCTCCGTCGCCTCCGCCGCCGCACTGGTCCCCAACTGGACCAACTCCAGCCCGCCGCTCCTCGACAAGGCCGGCGGCGACGTGGTCGCGCCGCAAGTCTTCAGCAAACCAGACGGCAGCGCGGTCTGCCCCTCGCTGGCAGCGGAGAACGCGGCCACCACCCGGCGCGAATACACGATCGCTACGCTCAACTCCGCTCCCGGCGCGACCGCGGGCACCGTCGCCGAATCGATCGACCTGACCAATCCCGGCGTGGCGCTGGACCCGAGTTGCCTGCCGGTGGGGGTGACGCTCGAGTTCCGCACGGCCGGCGGGTTCGGCAACTCCGCCTGGCTGGTGCTGGAAGGCAGCGAGGTGCGCGGGCGCGCCGCCAACGGTGTGCCCTTCAGCGCCGTCGAGCCCCGCTTCGATTATCCGCTGGCCTACGCGCAACTCGACGCCACGGGCCGCCCGACCACCCAGTTCTTTCCCACGCGGGACAAGGACGTGGGCGTGGCGTTCACCATCACCGGCCCCGAGCCGGTCACTCCGTCCAGCTTCTTCTTCTTCTCGCTCCTGTCGGGGCAGTCGCCGGTGCGCGTGTTCGACAACGGCGCCAGCGGCAGCGCCTTTGCCGGACCGACGTTCGTGTACACCTCGCCCAAGGTCACCAACCTGGTCTTCACCTCGGTGACCGGCGGCAACTCGGTGGTGCAGCTCGACCCCTCCCTGCTGCAGGTCGTGAACGGCGTCATCATCTACCGCTGACGCTCGCGTCGGGCGTGGAATCCAGGCTCCGATCCGGCTAAGCTCCGGCCCGAACCTGGGCCATGGGCTCGCATCGCCTCCGAGGGACGGTGAGTCCATGACCGACGGGCGGACGCCGCGCAAGCTGCTGATCTCCGACCGCCTCTGGCAGGCCTTCGAGCAGATGGCCGGCGAGATGGGCAACGACCGCGACGGGCTCATCAACCAAGCCCTGTTCCTCTTCGCCCGCGAGCACGGCTACCTGCCACCCGGCGCCGGGTCGCAGCCGCCTCCGGACGAGGCGAGCGACGCCGCGGCTGTCGAGGTGGTGGCTGACGACGAGGTCGGCGATGCGGGCGTGCCCACGCCCGTATCCGCAAGGACAAACGCGGGTCCCTCGCGCAAGGAGCGCACCGCCGGGTCCGTGCGCGGCTCCCAGCCTCCGCAGCCGCACCGGACCAAGCCCACGCCCGCGCCGCCGACGAAGGTGCTGGTGTTGCTCTCCGACGGGCGCGAGATCGACCGCGTGCTCAAGGAGCGCTTCGTCATCGGACGCGGCAAGCACTGCGACCTGGTGGTCAACTCGGCCAAGGTGAGCCGGGAGCACGCGGCGATCACCCGCGAGGGCGATGCCTACTTCATCGAGGATCTCGGTTCGTCCAACGGCACCTGGTTCGAGCAGCAGCGCATTGCCCGGCGCCGCATCGAAGAGGGCGACGAGTACCTCATCTCCGCCGAGCGGCTGAGCTGCGCGTTCCGGTGACGCATGCCTCTCCGGCCCTGCTCTCTGCCTTGGCCGTGCTGGCGGCGGCGCTGGCGGCGAGCGTCGTCACCGACTTGCGCTCGCGGCTGATCCTCAATCGCGTGACCCTTCCCTCCCTCCTCTTGGTGGTGCTCTGCCACCTCCTCGCCGCGGGGCCGGTGGGCTGGACGGCCGGGCTGCGCACCTCCCTGCTCGGCCTCTTGGTCTGCGCGGGCCCGCTCTTCATCGCGAGCCTCGCCGGCCTCGTCGGCATGGGCGACGCGAAGCTGATGGCGGTGGTCGGCGCCGCGCTGGGCTTTCCCTGGGCGCTCGCCGCCCTGTTCTGGGTGGCGGTGGCGGGGGGCGCACAGGCGCTCCTTCAGATCACGGTCGCCCGCGTGCGCGGCGCGGAGCGGCCCCGGTCCGTTCCGTACGCCTGCGCGATCGCGGCAGGAACGGTGGCCGCAGTGCTGTTTGTTTGAGGGATCTGCGGTCCCCGCGGGTCCCTCAAACGACGTCCCGCCGCCGGAGGCGGCCCGGCCGGGAGTCCGGCCGTCAGCGGGGGGAGGCTCGGCGAGCTTTGCTCGCCGAGGGGACCGCAGGTCCCTCAAACGACGTCCCGCCTCCGGCGGCTGACATCGGTCATTCGCCCGGCTCCGGCGCGCCCAACGGCGTGCTCTAAGCGGCGCACCTGCCTCCGGAGGCCGCCGCGATGCACACTCCCTTCGCTACCGCCCGCCCGCCTTGCCCCCGCGCATCCCGCCTCTGCTGCGTTGCCGCCGCCCTGCTCCTCGCACCCCCCGCACGTGCCCAGAGCGACGGCGGCACGCTCTCCCTCGCCGTCGGCCAACAGAAGGTCATCCAGATCGGCAACGTCGCCCGCGTGGCCATCGGCAACCCCGAGATCGCCGACGTCAAGCAGGTGGGCGGGGGCGGCGATTTGCTGCTGACCGGAATCAACGAGGGGCGCACCTCGCTCTTGGTGTGGAAGGGCAACGATGCGCGCCTCAGCTACGTCATCGCCGTCCGCCGGCAGGACCCCAAGGAGGTGGTGAGCGAAGTCAGGGCCCTCCTGGGCGAGCGCGAGGGCATCCAGATCCGCGTGGTCGGCGAACGCGTCTACCTCGACGGCGAGACCATCACCACCGACGACTACGAGCGGGTCCAACAAGTCATCGCGCTCTACCCCAACGTCAAGTCGTTCGTCCGGCCCAGCGGCAACGCCAGGCACCTCGCCGCCGAGTCCCTCAACCGCGCCCTGCAGAAGGCGGGGCTCCGCGGCGCGCAGGCCAACGTGGTGGGGAGCAACCTGTTCATCGAGGGCTGGGTCGAGTCCAAGGAGGACATCGCCAGGGCGGACCTGGTTGCCAAGGCGATCGGCGAGAAAGCCGAGAACCAGCTCTCGGTGGGCGTCAAGCGCATGGTGCTCGTCGAGGTCGACTTCGTCGAGGTTAGCGCGCAGGACAACAAGCAGGTGGGCGTCAAGCCGCCGCTGCACCTGGTCTCGGGAGACGGCTCAGGCGCCATCTTCCACGTCGTCAAGCCGCTGCCCTCGCTTGGCGACGTGGGGACGCAGCCGACGGCCAGCCTCTCCACCACCCTGAGCGCCACCACCGACTTCTCCTTGGGCGCCCGCTTCGACAAAGGGGTGGTGCGCGTGCTTGCGCAGCCCCGGCTGATCTGCGCCTCGGGGGAGAAGGCCGAGTTCACCGCCGGCGGCGAGGTCCCCTTCCTGGTCGTCACGCAGAACCAGTTCGCGGTGGAGTGGAAGAAGTTCGGCATCATCCTCCACATCACGCCCACCGCCGACCGGCAGGGCAACATCGGTACCGAGGTCTACGCCGAGGTCTCCGACCTCGACCGATCGCTCTCCGTCCGCGCCAACGGATTCGAGGTGCCCGGCTTCCGCACGCGCGACGTGAAGACCACCGTCACGGTGAAGGATGGCGAGACCATCGCCCTCTCGGGCCTGATGAACTACAGCGAGGACAAGGAGGTCTCGAAGGTCCCCTTCCTCGGCAACATCCCCATCCTCGGCGAGCTCTTCAAGAGCCGGAGCTTCGTCGACCGCAAGACCGAGCTTGCCATCTACGTGACCCCACACATCACCACCCCCAACACCGCCGAGATCAAGGGCCTCATCCAGGACGCGCGCAAGCTGTACAAAGACGCCGAGAGCCAGATGTCCTTCAGCCTCTTCGATTGAGGCGGCGACAATTTCGCCAACGCGCCGCCTTGTTGGTACTGATCCGGGCAGCGGGACCCGTGCCACACCGGGGAGTGAACATCTTGGGCTTCAGCATCATCCTCAGCGAGAAGGGCGGCGGCACCCGGCGCCTCGCCTTCGCGGCAGAAGAGATCACGATCGGCCGCGTCGACGAGAACGACGTTTGCCTGCCGCGCGGGAACATCAGCAAGAAGCACACCCGCATCATCTGCAAGGACGGCGCGATCGTGGTGCAGGACCTCAAGAGCACCAACGGCACCTACGTCAACGGCAAGAGGTTGAGCGGCCCGCAGGTGGTGCGGCCAGCCGACAAGATCTACATCGGCGATTTCATCCTCCACGTGGAATCGCCGCAGGAGGGCCCGGCGGCCGGCACCGGGCACGGGGACGCGAAACCGACGCCTCCCCCGGGCTCGGCGAAGGCGGACTCCGCTCCGGCGAGCTCCGCTGCAGAGCAGTCGGTTTTGCTGGACTCCGCTCCTCCGGGTCTCCCTCCGCCCGCTCAGAAACCAGAGCAGGACGAGGGCCAGGATGCGGCGGCGCTTGCGCGGGACCCGGGGGCCTCCGCGGCACCGGCGCCGCAGCCCTCCGCGGCGCCCCCGCCCGCGCGCGAGAGGGCCGCCGCGCCGGGGTCGGAGAGCCCCCCAGCGGCGGGGCCAGATCGCGGGCAGATCCTTCGGCTCCTGCACGACCGGCTGATCGAGGCGCTCGACCTGCGCCGCCTCGACGTCGACGCGCTCGGGAGCGACGAGCTGCGCAAGCGGGCCGAGGCGGCCGCGCGTGCGATCGTGGGCAAGATGGACGGCGCCGGCGAGCTGGACCCTGCGCTCGATCGGGAAGAGCTGGTGCAGGACGTGCTCAACGAGGCGCTCGGCCTGGGCCCGCTCGAGGCTTACCTGCGCGACGACTCGGTCACCGAGATCATGGTCAACTCGCCGTCCCAGATCTACGTCGAGCGCCAGGGCAAGCTGCAGCGGGCGGACAAGGGATTCAGCTCGGCGCAGGCGGTGCTGGGCGTGATCGGGCGCATCGTCGCGCCGCTCGGCCGGCACATCGACGAGTCCTCGCCGCTGGTCGACGCGCGCCTCGCCGACGGCTCGCGCGTGAACGCGATCAT
>WNFI01525903.1_pt1 | contig 26812 bp, 19 predicted proteins | sample 5400471 | NCBI WGS metagenome assembly WNFI01 (sample SAMN13153348, study PRJNA577476) | soil metagenome | isolation source: 100 cm saprolite on Douglas fir-dominated hillslope | place: USA:California | collected 2013-09-17 | reverse complement strand
ATGAAAAGTCCGTGTTTTACGGTCGACTTTCTTGCGGTCTTCGGGTCTGCTCGCATAGTAAGCCTTCCAATCGCGATCTGCCTTTGGCATGTATCCAGTCCGACCATCGGGGTTTTCCCATCGAACCGCATAGACATCTTCCCGGCCACGGAAAAGGCTTCTAAATAGGGCAATTTTAGCCTTTGAGTCGGAAGCATGACTGACAGCATCGATTGCTGCCCCCACGTTTTGGACCAGCGTAGGCCACTGAGTCTGAGCCGCAGGAATCGGGATACCGTGCTCAGTCAGGACCTTCCGCAGGCGGTTGTTTTCCTCCCGTAAACGGTCACATTCGACTTGCGCGGATTGAAGCTCTTTTTGAAATTCTTTGCCGGGCATAGCTGCACAGTCATCCTACCAATCAGTAAGCTATTTTTGCGGGCGGTTCAGTCCATAACAACCGGCTTGGCTCTCATTAAACAGCGCTTGCTTTCTAGCTAATATCCGTCTAATATTTAGATGGCTAATCCAATGCAGAGCATTACACTCAAACTTAAGCAGGCCAGCGCCGTACTAGGGGTACCTCCGAAAGACCTTCAGAACCTGGTACAACTGGGGGTCATCCGTCCTGCACGCCGCAATAGTGTGTGCTGGTTTGACGCGAATCTCCTGTTGGAAGCGAAAGTGGCTTTTTATCTCAAGGAAACCCTCGGCAGTTCGAGTGATCTCCTGGCCAGGTTCACAGAGGCGTTTTCGAAGAATCTTGGCAAAGCCAAAATGGGCGATTTGGGGGACATCTGCCTCCGCTCTCGTCCGCTCAACGGTACCACTGCCGTAGAAATCAAAATTCCGGTTCGCTCTTTGGCTCGGGAATTGGAAGACCAGATTCCTCTCGCCTCGGCTTATAAGGACCTTCCCAAGGGTCGAAAGAGAACTGGGTGGAAGAAGGGTTTCTTGCGGAGCGTCCAGAAGGCCGCCGCTGATCTGGGCAACATCTCAGAGGAAGAGATTCTAAAAACCGTTCGTGAGTACCGCTCGGGACGAAAGAAGCTGCCGGAGATCACCGTCGTTGCCCGCACAAAAAAGAAAACGGCCTAGAGGCGTTGTCGATACGTCCGCCCTCGTAGCAGGGATCGCGGGACTCAAGTCAACGGATATCGCTCCCAAGAATCCAAGCGCCAATCTGCTCCGGGACTGGATCGAAGGGGATACGTTTGTCTGGCTGGTGAGTGATGAGATTCTTCTGGAATACAAGCGAGTCTTGGGAAGGCTGGGCGTCCGGCGTCCACTCATCGGGAAGATAATCAATTTGCTGCGAGCGGAGGCGGACCTTGTTCCCGCCTCCGCTCTGCCGAACGTCTCTCCCGATCCGGGAGATGATCCCTTCTGTGCATGTGCTGAGACTGGCCAAGCCGATTTCATCGTGACGCTGAACCCGAAAGATTTCCCGCAATCTCTCTTATCAGCTCACGTGATCAAACCTGGCGAAAGCATTCCGACAACTGCGCGCCGGAGGGGACCCCGCCGGTCCTAGAAAAGCCGTGGCGCAGCCTCCCCAAAATACTAGGATGACTTGGGGCCGACCACTCGTCTGCGCCCAGTCCGTTTTGGACGCCATGGTGGTAACGTCGTGCTGCGCCTGCTCTAGAATGAAACAGGTATATAGGGAGCTTCACGTATGTATAGCGACCAGGAATTCAACCGCCACGTTGCGTGGTTCCGGTATCTGTATTCGGCACAGGTGCTGAAAGAGCAATTTGAGGCAGCTCTTGATCTACCGGAGATTGATGGTTTTGTGTATTGGCGCAACCCGACATCTTTCGTTTGGCTGACATACTATTACAGCAGCCTGTACGTGGTTATCGAGGCATGGCAGGAGCTAAAGCTGCGGAACCCCTGATTGATTTTCTCCTGGGGCATCAGCAAGGGGTCGTCTCACTATTGCGGCGCTTTAGGAACGGAGTGTTTCACTATCAACAGGAACTTGAGAATCCGAAGCTCGCGCAGTTGCTGCACACCGGAGAGAAACATGTACTGCTGATTCATTTACTCCATGACAGTTTTGTCCGGTATTACTGGCAGTGGCTTGAGAATCTTCCAGGTAATGAAGCACAACAGAAAGAACTCCGGGAACATGTAGCTGCTTTTGTCGGCTGGATTCCGCGCACAATCGAAGATGCCGAGCGAGAAATGAAGGCTGAGCTTCAGCGTTTTACAGCGGAGTTGCAGAAAGATGATCTTGCTGAGGAACTGCGAACGATGGCATTGGACATCAAGAAAAAGCTGGAAGAGTTTCCTGGTATTGCCCAAACCGCCTCTGCTGGTCTGGACACCATGAGAGATCAGATGATAAGACGGCTATTTGCCACGGAAATCACCGTTACTCTGGAGGAGTTCCTGAAGTAGGAAAATGCGGAGTCTATGTGAAGGGGCGAGCTTATTTTAAGCTCGCCCCTTGCCGACTTGGCCTCGCTATGTCGTAGCACGTGTCGGGTAACGACCCTCTAACCCTTAGACGAAGGGTAGTTTCTCGGCCCGACCGGCCATCGGGGCTGCGCTCCAGAGGGATTGAGTCGTATTTGGCTCACGCTTATCGCGTACTACGGCTGATCTCTCCTCTTTCCTTGCACTTCCCCTACCAGTTTTCGCGAGCTGTGCGAGTTGTGAACACATAGGCAGTCAGCAGCCTTCGTTCTGGCGCTGTTCCGATCATACGGCGAGGCACGCCCGGTTCAGTTTCGTAATCAGATTTACGCCACCTCCGGGAGCGCTGAGTGCATTCTAAACGCACGTATGGGGGAATATCCATTGGTCATGAAAGACGTTCTGAAGCCGATTCTTTCCAGAAAAGTGGAAAGCTGCCAGGCTGGGTTTGTCCGAGCGCTGCCCATGCGGATGGCAGCGCCGTTATTGTTTTTGCCGTTCTCTTAAATCCGCCATGGGGACTTCCCTTCCAATTTTTTTCTTCCATTTTTCCCATAGCTGGAAGCAAACAGGAGCGCATAAGGGAGGTTGGTCAAGGCCGCGCGTTTTGTGCGCGCCGCGCGAGCGGGCGGAGCGAAGCGGAGAGCCTTGACCAACCTCCCGCGCTCCGTACAATCGTGCCGGGAAAAATCGGAGAGTTACCGTTTTCTCGATTGGGGCTTGGCCGCTTTCAGAGGGTCTTTGTACGTCTCTAGAGTCTGAACAATCTCTGATAGCGCCTTCACAGCTAAGGATGGCGTAATATCTCTGCCTCTTTCGAGTCCAGTCTCGTCATGCTTGAACCGATTGACCTCTTCTCTGATTTGCTCCAGTGCTGGCAGAGCATTCGAAATGTCCAATACTCTTCCTTGCTGCTTGGCTTGGCGATCCAAGCGCTTCAAAATACCAGCTAGCTGTTCGCCTGCGGCTGCTATCCTCTGAATTGCCGAATTGAAATAAAAACCAGCTAGCCATCCGTGTTTTTGGGGAAGGCGACCCTCAGCCATTCTTTCAAGTCTCATAATCAGGTTTTGCAAGTATTCATCCGACAGTTGGCCGTCGCGATGCTTGTATGCCAGCCTTTGCGCTCGGAACAGGGCGACAATTGCACCTGCGGTGACATCGAGAATTGCTCGGTATTGTGGAAGTTCTCGTGTCAGGACTGCGGTTCGTTGTGCTAGCTTCTTCAACTCTGCTTCATTCATTTTCCATTTGCTCCGTGCCTAGGATCGGCACTGTTCCCCAAATGCTGGCGGACTACTAGCTGTCAGCCCTTGGCGGTCACCCTTCAATATCTGAGCGGTATAATCGCTTTCTCATGCCCGACCATTTTTCCGTATGCCAGTTGATCGACGCCCCCCCAAACGTTTTCGTTGATTTCTGGGCACGCCACTACAGAGATGATTCAGAAAGTCTGTACGACACCAACATTTTGGTCAAACCTTTCACAGATAAAGTAATAATGAGCCTTTTTGAGTGGAAAAACGGTGGGAAGCTTTCCGAGCGAAAAAGAACATCGGTAGAGCAAAATTACACTTCCAAGAAAGATCATGAATGCGTTAAACGAGCAATAGAGTTTCCGCACGGCGCCAGCGCCGACGAGACAACGATGTTTGCAAGTCAATTCCTGCGCAATGACTTCAAAGAGGGTGGCGAAATCTGGCGGATATTCTGGCTCCACTGCTGCAATCAGCGGTTTCCCATCTACGATCAGCATGTGCATCGGGCGATGGTGTTTATCGAAGAGGGGCGGATTGAAGAATTAAGCGATTTTCCCGAGCGGAAAATCGACCTCTACCTCACAAGATACTTGTCATTCCATCGCCGTCTTTCTGGAGAGCAACGCAAGATCGATATGGCACTTCATACTTTCGGTCGGTTCATACAGATGTGGCCGGACTTGTGCGCGAGAATTACCGAGTCTAGCCCTTGACGGCCTCAACTGATGTCCACTATGAAACCGCTGAGGGAAAAAACCGCAATCCCACCAAGATGTTCGTAAGTTGAATTGGTGAAATATCCTGCCTCTCCGTTGAGAATCGTGCTCTTCTCGAACAATCCCCATTCTACTTGTTCGCAGTCGTCCGTTAACGGTATGTGGAAATCGTCTGCAATGATGAGTAAATTGGGTTGACTGTCATTGAATTTGTAATATGCCCTAGACACGCATTGCCGCACTTGCAACCAAGGTGCAACGGCCCTCGCGTCCCCCTGAATGTATTTTGATTGCTTTGCACGTCCGGCCTGTATTTCCTCTGGCGAGAGTTCGGCCTCCCATCCGGGGCTTTTCACTTCAACAAAAACCTCCTGACCGTCCGCTTTGATGGAATACTCACCTTTGGCTCCGGACAATCCAGGAGGGTCCCATTGGGTTACGGAAAACCCATTCCGCGCAAGAAAGAAGGCTGTTCTAAGTTCCTGTAAGGCTTCGTCCCGTTGATGTTTTTGTCCTTTTGAAATGGGACTTCGAAATCGTTGCAACTGGCCCTGAGCCACAGCAAAGCTAAGTAACCGTTCCAATTCGTTTGCCGCTCTCTGATTGGCGGGATATTGATCTTGTCCCGCCGAACGCGCTCCCAAGAGCAGCCCTCGGGATAAGGGACCGAGTTTGACGTTATCAGGCATTAAGCGAAGCGGAGCCCGCCAGGGTCGAGGCACGGGAGTGCCGAGAGGGGTCGCTCCCTGCCACTACCCTGCCTGAAGCTCTCATGCTGTGACCATGCACGAGGATGCAACCGGGCGCATTTTTAACAACCTATGCGTCGGCACCATGGACCGGCGGGTATGCGGAACAGGTGAGTTCCGTTTCAGGCATGTGCATGGCGATGACTCACCCTGGCCGCACCGTCAGAAATTAACCAAGAATGTGCCGAATTGACTACCGGAATTTGTGCTGGTGGCTTTCAGTTTTTGAGGCAGAATCTGTGTTTGTTTCCACTGCTGGAAAGTGTCCTCGTAGAACTTCCCCGCAAAGCGCCGGTGACCTTGCTGCCAATCTCTCACGTCGGCCTGGCTCATTCGCTGAAACTGTTTGTCCTCGGCTTGCTTCCTGACTTGGAAGTAATGCAGTAATTCGCCGGGGCTGAATTCCTGGGCCAGCATTCCCTGGAAACAGGTTTCGGCTTTGGAGAAATTCATGCCCGAACGGGCGGCGTAAATCACTTTGCAACTTCCGTTGAGTGCAAGGAGCAAAGGCTTGTACGAATTCAGGTACGTTTTGAATCCTTCAACGCTGGGAATACTGTCTTCAAAATATGTGAACACCACGGGTGAATTAGGATCGCCGGGCTTCTCAATGAAGATCGGAAATTTCTCGACAAAATAGCGGGTGACTAAATCCTGATCTGTCCGGCTGCGGAATCTTTTTTCAGGCAATGCTCGAAGGGGAATCTTCCACTGCTGGGTGAAATATCCGACCTTTTCGGCTTCGCTGTCAAAATAGGCTTCGTTCGGGTGAGCCATAAGGAAACTCGTCACCATCAATCTCGTCGCGGCCAAGTTCAGACTTCCCGGTTTCCTCAGGCTGCAATTGTCCTGGCCCAATCGTTCATAAATTCTGCGGGAAAACAGGTGATACAGTTTGTAATGGCCGTGCTCATACTCCCGCTGCACGATGTGGCCGTACCGCAACGCCTTCTCGATCAGGGCCGCCGTGCGCTTGTTCGCAGCAACCCCTAAGAAGTCCGCATAATGCTTATGAAAGAAATAGCCGGATTGCGTAGCAATCAAATACAGGAACCTCTTCTCTGATTCTGTATATCTCCAAGGGCAGAATGCCCACAGCTTTTCTTCCGTGATGCTCATCGGAGAATGTCCATAATCAAATCAGGGCCGTGGGCTGAGCGTCCGCTACGGCCGTTCTCGGTGTAAAGCGTGAATCCTGCGGCGCGTTTCGCTGCGATCTGTCCTGGCTTGTAATGTTCGGTGACATATTCCAAATCTACCTCACCACCATCTCGGCCAATATCCAGTCCCTGGTCCGGGCCTTGGTATTCAATCCGAACATCTGGGAACTGGATTTTGTTTTCCACGACGGCCAAATGGTATTTCTGGGCAATGTCCTCGCGGGCGGTCGTCAAATCGGTGCCGTATTTCTTGCGCTCGCGGGCCAGGTCTCTCTGTACGTCCCGCTTCAGCTCGTAATCCAGTCGGACACGCTCAGGTTTACAGCCACGCTCCCGCATCCGTGCTACTTCCGTTTGGTAGACCCGGTACACGGCGGCATCGTGGTTGGCCTCGCGTAGTTTCTTCACCCCCGCGTAAATCTCCTGGCCGGGCGTTTGATTGAACTGATGGCTTACGAGTTCTTTGCCCTGCTTGGTAAGAGTTGCGTACCTGGTGCGGTCCTTTCCCGGCAGGCTGACAAAACGGATTAGTTTTTGATTCTCAAGGTGGCGTAAATCCCGCTGCGCTGCGTCCTGCTGGTTCCTGTAAACGAATTTCGTCAGGTCCAGGGCATCAATGATGCGGAAACGTCCAACGTCGCGTATAACGGCGGTTTCCGCTTGATTCAGCCGATACTCGCGGTCCCGCTCGAAATAGACTTGGCGTTCTCCGGCTTCCTGGGGAATTTTGTGGCCTTGTTGGTCACGCTCAGAGACTTTCGGATATTCGAGGTAATGCGGCGCTCCGCTTTTCTGTTCGCGTGGATCGTCGCCCCAGCGTGACACGGTGATGCCTCTGGGAGTTAGACGCAGCCGGGGTCACTCAAGGTCTTTCAATGGATTCCATATCGTATGTTGTTTTCAACTGCCCTCGCCCTCCACGAGTCTTCAGCGTAATTCACCGCATCCCAACGCTTAGCCAGAGTAGAGCCTGCGTTCTCGCGGTTCATCCGATGGCTGAATGGTGGTCGCTATGCAACGGCATTCTTCGCCTGAATCCGTCCTCAACCCTCGTCCGGTTCAAAAACTGCCAAAGCTGTTAACGTCGAAACTCGTGTCTGAGATGCTCTCGATCCCAGAGGGCACGCTCCGGTATTGGCGCAAAGTCGGGATCGGCCCAAAATGGCTGAAACTCGAAGGCTCGATACGGTATGATCTCGCTGATGTTCTCGCTTACATCGACCGAGGCCGCCGTACTCCTTCCGTGCGGGCAAACATGGAGGAAATGCGTGAGTCTCTATAAGCGAGGCGGTGTTCATCACTACGATTTCACTGTCTTTGGCAGGCGATATCGGGGATCAACCAACAAGAGCGACGTTGCTGCTGCCCGGCGTTTTGAGCGGGACCTGATTGAGAAAACGGAACAGGGTTTGGAACCCAAGACAATCAGGAGGATTCCCGCTCTGCGCGAAGCGGCGGAACGGTTTCTCGCGTTGGTTGATGCCAGTGATTTAGCATCCAACACCAAGAAGTACTACCACAACGGCTGGCGATTGCTGGAGGGCCAGGAAATATCCTCGATGCTGGTGTCACACGTCAGCGAAGATGCTATTTCCCTTCTCCGCTTTTCCGGCGGAAACTCAAACGCTAACAATGCTCTCCGAACCCTGCGCCGCATATTTGGCAAGTGCGTGAGCTGGGGTTATATTCCGCGAGTTCCAAAAGCTAAACTCAAGAAGGAAACGCGGCGAGAGAGACTGCTCGACGACGCTGCCGAAGCCAAGCTGATGCCGTTCCTGCGTCAACCGCTCAAGGACATCGTCGTGATCATGCGCGATACGGGTATGCGGAACATCTCCGAAGTATGCCGAATACGCATTGAGCACATTGATTGGCACAACCGTGCGATTTTCAACCCGAAGGGCAAAACTCCTGAGGCACGGCGGAGCGTTCCCATGAGTGATCGTGTTTCCGATCTGCTCATGACGCGCTGCGCCGGCAAAACCGCTGGATGGGTGTTTCCTTCGGATCGGTCGAAAACCGGACACCTGACCTGGATCAATCAGCAGTTCGCCAGGGCCAGGGCAAAGGCCGGACTCCCCAAAGACTTGGTGATGTATTGTGCTCGACACGACTTCGGCACATACGCGCTGAGCCAGACGGGGAACCTAGCTGCCGTGATGAAAGCCATGGGACACCGGGACGTGAAAACTGCCATGCAGTATCAGCATCCCGAGATGGAAAGCGTCCGGGTGATCATCAACGACCGCAACGCACGTCACAATTTACGTCACAAAACCGAATTTCTTCAGTAGGACGATTTTGCAAGTTGTTGAAAAGATGGTGAGCGCGGTAGGAATCGAACCTACAACCTACTGATTAAGAGTCAGTTGCTCTGCCAATTGAGCTACGCGCCCTCGGTGAGGATCCGGCTGGAAGGACAAACAGAAATTATAGCATTGGCTTGCAGTTGCGTCATCGCGCTTCTGCGCGACCACGCGCCAAGATCAGTAATTATTACCTCGAAGCGCCGCGTGTGCTGCATTACACTTTCTACAACTTCCCTTTTCACATCGGGTTATTTCATTCGGAGGTCTCCCTCATGTCATCGAAGATATTTTCTCTTGTTGCCGTTCCTGTTTTATTTTTCACGCCGTTGCTGGCCCAAAGCACACCACCCTCTGCCAATCCATCGGGACCAATGCGCATGGGCCGAGGCGGCACGCCTTGCTGGCAGCAGGCGGGAATTGATAAATCGGTGATGGAGCAGCGTTGGGCTTTGGAGAAAGACACGCGCTCGCAGGTCGAGGCGGTGTGCTCGAACTCCTCGCTCACAGCGCAGCAGAAACAACAACAGGCACGCGAGATTCGTCAGCAGGCTAAGACGAAGATGGAGGGCCTGGTTACGGCGGATCAGGAGAAAGCGCTCACCGCGTGCCAGCAGCAGCGCGGAATGAATCACACTGGAAACGGCGGCGGAACGCACGAAGGTAGCGGCGCTGGGCACGAAGGCGGGGGATGCGGCGAATGGCCGCACAATGGGGCGCGACCGAATGGCACGGGCGGAAACGGCAACCCTCCTCCGCCGAGCCAGTCACCTCAGAATTAAAGTACGGCGGATCGGCCAGCGCTCTGCCGAGATACGAATCTATTTTCGCGCACGACTGAATCTTTACACGGACGCGCGCATGCCTGGCGTTCCAATGCGAGCCGTGAAGAGCCGCTCACAGCCGCTGGCGAACTTCCGCGGCCAAAGGAGTCGAAGCTGCGCTCGCGGCCGGCCGACGCGGTGGCAGTTCCGATCCTATGACAGGCCGCCGTTCGATAGTGCCGATCACGGGCGCTTCGTCCATTCCATCGGCATAAATCATGGATGCGAACCGCTGTTCACTGCACATTCGATCAATCATCCGCTGCTGCCTGCCGCTGAGTACGGCGTGAGGAAGAATAGGAAAATTGCGAAACATCCAGAGCAAATAAACGCGCTGAAGGAAGGAAGGAATTACAAAGCGCGGACCAATGGGCGTCTGTACCTGCACCACGCCGTCCGCCAGTTTTTCAATCCACATACTGGGCCCACCTGGAACCTGAAATTGGCCAGAGCAATTCTAGGGCCGCAATTATTGCACCCCGAACAATGTAATGGGAAGCTTTTTTTCAGAGACTTACAAGTAGAAAGGGCAGGGCCGGAATCTTCCCACCCCGGCAGCGTTAAATTTCGGGAAATTGTTCGAGAATGGGCGGGAATCCAACAGCGGGACAATACGTCCTAAAGAAGGGGTTAAATGGCTTCCGGCATAATGTCCATACGCCGGATCTGCGCGGCGATTCCGAATTCCTCGCCCTCTTCCTCCACGCGGACGATGGTCGCCTGGCAGCACACCCAGCACTTCTCGCCTGAGGTGAGCTCTGGCGGAAGAATCAGCACCAGTTCTACGTCGCTTCCCTTCTCCATACGCGACTTGGAATAGAGAAAAACTCCGTTGGCGCTCACGTCGCGGGTCTGGGCTCCGTGATCGGCACCCTGGGGTGTACGCACGCGTGTGGGGACGCGGGTAGCGATTCTGGTCCCAGAGCGGCGCTCGGAGTCGGTGGTCATGCTCACGAAATCACGGGGCGAAGTGACCACCTAATGTACACCAATGCCGCAAGACCGACGAGAAATTCGCGCAGGTCCTTCACCCCCTGCGCCGGATCGGGAAAGGAATAAATGGTTAAATGTTCGGCCGTTTACCCCGCACGCCTGGGACTACCAGCGCTTGCTCCATCGTTGGGACATTGGTGCCACGCAGTTTGGCCTCGACATCGTGGAGCTTGTCGTTCTGGCTGGTTTCGTAGTAGGCCTGCACCAGCAATTCCAGGGTGAATGGATTGTCCTGATCTTCTTCCAGCTGTCCGACGGCTTCCTCGAATTTCTTCTGATCGATTAAGAGCGTTCCGGCTGCGCCGTGATAGGAACTCTGAATCACGCGATTGCGGCTTCCGTTCGCCAGCGCCTCAAGCTGCTTAAGTGACTTGTCGGCCAGCGGCTGGTTGCCGACACGAGCGGCGCGGACGGTGCGGTTGCGCAGGATCCGCGACAACTCCTCGTCGCGATCTAGAGGTGAGATCAGGTTGCGATGGATGAGCGCCTCTTCCGCGAGCTTCAGATGCTTCAAGGCCACATTGTCATCGGACTGATATTCAGCCATGTGGCGCAGAGCCTGCGCTTCCTGCAAGTCCTGTTCCTTGGCGTGGGAGGTTTCGGCGATCTCGAGAAAGTCTTTGTCGGCTTCGCTGTACTTCGCTTCGCGAACCCAAGTCATCGCTTTCTGCATGCCATAGGTAAGACGGTCGGCCTCATTGTGGGCATAGCGGATCGCTTTGTCGTATTCCGCGCGAGCCTGCTCCTGATTCCCCATCACGGCGTACGTGTCACCTAGGCCGAGTTGTGAAGTCACGAAGTCGGGATCGATTTTGAGCGCGGCGCGATATTGCGCCAGCGATCCCTCGAAGTTCCCCGACATGCGCAGAAGCTCGCCGTAGGAGTCGTGCGGGTTAGGCTCTTTGGGCAGCAAGGCAATATAGCGCTCCATGGCGGCAAATGCCTTGGAATATTCACGGTTGCGGGCTTGCGCATAGGCCAGATCGTTTAGCGCGGCGGGGAAATTCTTATCGATAGCAAGCGCTTTTTCCATCATGCGCTGCGTCTGCTCAGTTCCGTTCTCGCCCATCAGCCAGTTGCCCGCAAGGTATAGCAGGTGCTTGTCGTGGGGATACATCTCGAGCATGTCGTTCATGGCTGAGATGCCACCCAGAAAATCGCCTTCCTGCACCTTGGCGATCCACTCGATCATTAGCTGTTCGCCGGGAGTGAGTTTTGGTGCGAGGGCTTTTGCTTTGGCGCGGGCGGCGCTGATTTCTTCGGGACTGCCACTGTTGAAGGCGATCCAGGCCCAGGCGACGGCTAGATTAGGATCCTCTTTCACGGCTGCACGCCAGTCCTCATTACAGCGTTCGAGATAGAGGTTCTCGTAGTCGACCATGCCCTTCTCGTAAAGCTCGCGCGCCTTGGCTGACGATGTGGTTACCGGCAGCGTGGCAGATTCGCCCTTCTTCACGTGATGCGCGTACAGTGGCGCGGCGAAGCAGAGGGCCAGAACGACGGTGCTCGTCACACTAACTACGGCGCGACGCGAGCGAGAAAAGATAAAGGCCGAGCGATGCATTGCATTCTCCAGAACAGAGAGTTGTGAGGGGAGAGACTAAGGAAGGCTAACATCGGGTCGTGTCATGGACGAGGTGACGAAAGACGTAAGCCGGTGGGCACACTTGGGGCTTGGTAAGGATGAAGTGGCCAAGAAAAAGCCCCTGCCGAGGCAGGGGCTGAGATTCTCGAAAACGGCGTTATCGATTAGAATTTAAAGACCGCAGCCAGCTGAATACCGCGCGGACCGCCGCCGCCAATAAAGGGGTTGCCGATGCCCACGTCACCGGTCGCAGTGATCGGAAGCGGGCCACCCCCGACCTCATGCGTTCCGCTACTATTAAGGGCAAAGCCAGCCACGCCCGGATCGGCGATGAACGCCGGCAGAAGCGGGTTGGCAAAGTTCGGGTGGTTGAGGATGTTGAAGAAGTCGACCCCGAGCTTCATGCTGAGACGCTCAGTGATCATGGTCTTCTTGTAAATGGAGAAATTCCACTCTTTGAAGGTCGGCCCGCTTAAAGAGTTGCGACCCATATTGCCGAAATGGCGCGTGCCGATCACGCAGTCCGATGCTGCACCATTCGCTACTCCACCGTCGGTCGCTGCACTTACCGTGCAAGGAATGGCAAAAGAACTCAGATCAAGAAAATTGAACGGGTCGCGCTTGTGATAGACGATAGGCCCAACTACATCAGGCCGATCAAAGGCGTTACCGCTGCCGCTGTAGTCATCCTGGAAGTTGTAGTTGAGGTGGAAGGGCTGGCCGCTCTGCAGAGTGGCAACACTGTTAATGCCCCATCCGTTCTTCAGCTTCTGCATGCTGCCGCCCATGGTTGGGAAGTCGTAGGAGAAATTCCAAGTCAAGCGGTGCGGGATGTTGAAGTTGGACGGACCGTATTCGAGCTGAGGCTGGGTGCTGTCGTTGGGCTGAGCGGCGTTGGGTTCGAAATCTTCGCCGTCGCTGGAGTTGTCGAGCGATTTCGACCATACATAATTCAGGATCGAAGTTACGCCGTGCCATCCGGTGACACGGAAGCTGGTTTGGAGCGCATTGTAGTTCGATTTGCCGGTCGAGTTCTCCTGCAGTACGTAGTACGCACCATACGGGTTGCCGTTGAGGGGCCGGGCGGCCGTGCCAAAGTCGTTAATGCAGTTGCAAGCGATATCCGCCGCGTTGATCTGAGCCGTGCTGGGCTGGGCAAGGTCGAAGAAGCGCCACAAGCGATGGCCCTGCGAACCCACGTAACTGACCTGTATGACTGCCTTGTTGGAGATTTGCTGCTGGATGTTCAGGTTGTAGTTCTCCATGTAAGGCGTCTTGATGTTGCGGTCGAAACCGAAGGCGTCGCACTCGTAACCGCAACCCGTCGTGGCCTGAAAGACCGGGACACCAGCAGTGATCGTCCCGCCCACAACGCCAGCCGAACTGATGGGGGTGGGTCCGACGTTGTTATATGCGGGACCCGGATCAAAGAATGGTGCGTAGGGTAAATGGCCGAGCACCATATCCTGGGAGAAAGCGTCGTAGAACATTCCAAAGCCGGCACGGATCACCGTTTTGCCCTTGCCAGTGACGTCCCACGCCACGCTGACACGAGGGGCGAAGTCTTTCTTGTCCGGGTTATACAGGCTGCTCAGTCCCGGCTGCCCTACCTGCGTCAGAGTGAATGTCCCGGTGCCCGGGGATGGAGACACGCTGGTGATGTTGCTGAGCAGATTGTTCTTTTCCTTCACGACACCGAAGTAGTCCCAGCGGAAGCCGTAGTTGAAAGTCAGCCGCGAGGTTGCGCGGAAGCTGTCCTGGACATACAAGCCGAAGTTGTTCTCAGAGGTGTGGCGATTGGTGTCTCCGAAATACTGGAAACCGCCGTCCACGGACCCGGAAAGAAGATCTATAAGGGGATCGCCCAGAGTATTACTGCTTCCGTCGAATTTCAGCCGGCCACGAAAATACTTGTAGAAGAATTGAGTCACCGAGGTGCGATGAAAATCGGCACCAAACTTCACGTCGTGCTTGTTGATCTTCCAAGAGAAGTTGTCGAGGACTTGATTGTTACTGTCGAAACGATGACGAGGCACACTGCTGGTCGAGCCTAGCTGCGCGAAGCCACTAACCAGGATAATCGGCAGACCAGAGTCCGAGGGCCCGCTCCCGTTACACAGAGCGGTATCCGTCGCGCCGCAAAGGCCAATGGAACTTGGGTGGAAGCTTTGATCGCCGGGGAAAAAACCTTCCGCAAACCGGTTCCATCCATAGCGCAGTTCGTTAACCTTGTTTGCCCCGATGGTATGCGTGTAGGAAAGCGATACCAACTGTACGCGGGTCGGAGTGAAAGTGTTGAAACCGGGCAACTGGCCGCCCGAGGCAGTCAGCGCCAAGGGGAACGATTGCACGCTGTCCCCAAAGAAATAGCGGCCGGTCAGGATGTTGCTGGCGTTGAAGTTCTGATCGATTTTCGCGATGAAGCTCGTGAGCTTGTTAAAGGAAGGCGAAACTACCGACGCGGTGTTATTGCCAAGATTCGGCGCGGGCCACGGATTTCGCGCCAGCAGCGCGAGGGTGACGGGATTGGCAGTCAGTCCCAAGCTCGGCAATAGCGCGATGTCGTTGGCAATGTCTGTAGGATTGGGTACGCTTGCGATCGTGACGACACCGACCGGCTCCTGCTGTCCTTCGTAATCGAGGTAGAAAAACGTCTTGTCCTTAATGATAGCTCCGCCCAACGAGCCGCCATACTGGTTGTTGTGGAAAGGAGCCTTCGGCTGGCTGGAAGGATTGAAATAGTTCCTCGCATCGAGCGCGCTGTTGCGAAAGTATTCCCCAGCGCTGCCGTGGAGGGTGTTGACTCCGCTCTTGGTAACGATGTTGACCACAGCTCCCGCGTTGCGACCGTATTCCGGGGCGAAGTTCGAAAGCACATTCGCTTCGGCCACGGCGTCAATCGGCAAAATGGACGAGGGCGTTCCGAACACGCCCGCCTGGTTGATAGCCGGATCGTTGCGATAGCCGTCGTTCATGTCGGTACCGTCGAGCAGATAGTTATTAGAACGTCCACGGGCACCGTTCATAGAAAACTCACCGTAGGAACCCGGTGAATCAGAAATCTGGTCGGGCGATCCTGAGACGCCGGGATTCATGTAGATCAGCTTGGTATAGTCGCGGCCGTTGACGGGCATGTCCTGAACGATCTGCGCGGTCAGTACGCCTCCAAGAGTATTGGTGGTGGTCTCCACCATGGGCAGTTGGTCGGCAGAAACCTCGACTTTGGTCGAGACCTCTCCGGTCTTCAGAGCGGCATCGATGCGGCGCTCACTGGCTACGTCTACGGTCACGCCGGTGGCGACAAAAGTCTGGAAGCCCGCCTGTGTGACGGTTACGGTGTAGGTGCCGATGGGCAACTCGGGCAACGAGTAGCTGCCGTCGGCGCTGGTCTCGGTGATGCGCTCCAGTCCCGTGCCGGTGTTCTTTACGGCCACCTTGGCCCCTGGAACAACGGCGCCGGAAGCATCGGTCACCGTGCCAAGGACGGTTCCGCGGAAGGTTTGGGCCGACAAGCTTACAGCGGCCAGAAACACAAATACCAGGATGATGCGCGCTCTCATGTAGTCTCCTCGAAGCTGTTCAGTTTTGGGGAGTAGTCGTGACCTGTTGCAGGTTGGGCTACGTCTCAGCCAAGCTCAGGGATGGCTTGCAATTCCTTGCAAACTAACAAGATGCGTTGCCCCGTCCCGCAAAGGTCGCTTCCAAACATTATCGAAACACGAACCTAAGAGTCAACCATTGAGTTACTGATGGGTGCCATAGAAATTACGAATCAGGCACTCAAAAGGGAGTGTACTTTTGGGGAACGAGCGTGAGGACGAACTTAGAAAGTGAACGAAATGCCGCCCCGGACGGCCCGTGCAGCCTGGACGAACGAAGGCGGTCGCCTTACCCGCTTGCGTTGCGCCATGATCGGAAAATTCACCTTGGGACACAAGGTCAGATTCACGCTCTTGTTGAAGACTCTCGCTACCTGGTAGGGCGCCGTGTCGGTGCACGAAAATAAAAGCCCCTGCTGCACAGCGGCAGGGGCCGAGGAGTCGAGCGAGGCTAGAACAGGATCTTCAGCCCCAGTTGCATATTGAACGCTTCGCCCGGCCCGATGCCAGGGGCTCCGTTGAAATCGCCGATGGTGTCGCTGATGACGCCGCTGCCGGGACCTGTAGCACCCACGCCCGACGCGAGGTTGACGCGGTTGAACAAGTTGAACGTCTCGATGCGGAACTGGGCTTTGACACGTTCCGTGATCGGGATGTTCTTGAATACGGACAAGTCGACGGAGGAGTAGCTAGGGCCGTAGATCTGGTTACGTCGCAACGTACCACCAAAGACATTCGGCAGACAGGTCGGATCGCTCCCGCCGTCCGCAATGGGCAGGCAGAACGAGGCTGGATTGATCCAAGTGACGCCGGCTTTGTTGAAGGAATGCGAGACGCCAGCGAAAGGGTCGCCAATCTGGTTGTAGCCGGTGCGGGCATCGTCAAGAGGCTGCCCGCCGTGGAACGTCATCAGACTGTTCACTGCCCAGCCGTGCGTGAGGAACTTGGGGCCATGCGACGAACCGGGAATGTCCCAAGTGAGAGTGAGCGAGAAGTTGTGGCGGGTATCGAAATCGCCATTCCCGTACTCAGCCTTGAGATTGGTGCTGTCATAGGGCAGCACGCCACGGTAGGCAGTGATGTCGTCCAAAGCATGGGCCCAGGTGTAAGCAAACTGCGAGGTAAGTCCATGCCACGCTCTCATGCGCAACGTGCTCTGCAACGCGTTGTAGTTGGAGGTGCCGATGCTGTTGAGCTGGTTGACACCGCCGTAGTTCGGGAACTGCGCAGCCAACTGGCCGAACTGGTTGATGTTGAGCATGATCGACAGCTTGCGCCCCTCGCTACCCACGTAGCCTACCTGCCACACTGCCAACCCGTTGCCGAAGTTCTTCTCGACGTTGAGGTTGTAATTAAAGAAGTAGGGTGTTCGGAAGTTCTGGTTGACAGAGAAAACGTCAAAGATAGACGTGCCGCAGTTCGGGTCCGTAGCCACATTCCCGGTCACGCAGGTTGTAACGCCGGGATAGAGGTAAGTATTCGGCTGCCAAGTTCCCGCCCCAAGGCTGTAGGTGGAAACGGCTGAAGGACCGGCGGGATTGTCTTCCAATCCGTCGGCAGCGTTGGGCGGACGGAAGCGAAATTGTTCTTGTCGCCCGGAAAGATGGAGCTAAGGCCATTGCCCTGAATTTTGATTCCGCCCGCCGATGGAATAAAAACCGCGAGATCCTTACTGCTGCTGTGCAGGGGACCGAAGTAATCCCAGCGGAGACCCCAGTTCACATTGAGTTTGCGCGTGAGTTGCCATGAATCCTGAGCGAAGAAGTCGAAACCGTTGACCACCACTTTGCGTTCTGCGTTGCCCACCGCGATGCCGGATGACGCGAAGTCGCCTGCGAGGAAGTCGGCAAGGGCTAGGGTATTCCCGTCGCTGCACTGCGACGCGCTGAGCGAACCGCAGTTCGTCCAGGTCCCCTGCGATCCATCAAAGGTAAATGCCCCTCGAGAATGGCGGAAGTAGAACTCGTCCACATGTCCCTGGCGCATCTCACCGCCGAAGCGGAATTGGTGTTTGCCGACGTTGTAGGAAACGATGTCGGTCAACATGCCAGTGATGTCGTTGCGGCCGGAGGGATTGGTGATGCCAACTTGTTCAAATCCCCCAATCGAGATGCCGGGAGCACCAAGGATGGGTTGCCCGTGAATGAGCGCGTCCGGACTGGTGAACAAACCCATAGCGTGCACATCGAAGCTGTGGTTCGCGTCATTGAATGTCTGGTTGAAGTAGTTCACCCCAAACAGAATCTGATTGGTCACGCGGGGACTTAAGACAGAGTTCAAGACAGCCGAGTAGTTCTGGAGGTGAATCGGTGCCTTTTCGAAATAGTACTGAAGGTTGGAACTAGCCGTGGCCAGTGCGGCGCTGGCGCCGAGTGGTGCGATCTGGTCGCCCTGTCCGTTAAACGCGCGGATCATTAAATGGTGCTTGTCGTTGAAGTTGTGATCCAGCTTGAGATTGCCGTTGTAGCTGTAGCCGATGGAAGGGGCGGTGCCGAAGAAGTTTCTGGGGGTATCCGCTCCGGCAGCGGTGTTACCCGTAACACTGGCCGGCCAGAGCGAATTAATTAGATTCGTGGAAATCGGGCTTTCCGTCACCCCGTTGGCAGCTTCGAGAGCACGTGCATCCGCAATGTAGGTTCCGGTCGGCTCCGTTGCCAGTCCGGAAACGCTGATGACATAGCGCTGCTTCTCGAAGGTCAGGTAATAGAAGGTCTTGTCCTTAATAATCGGTCCGCCAACGGAGAAACCGAGATTATAGTTGCGCAGTTCCGGCTTGTGGGCGCCGATCGGCGTGAACGGCGAGGAGGCTCCGTAGGCTTCGTTACGGTTGAAATAATAGGCGGAGCCGTGGAGCTGATTGGTGCCGGACTTGAGCACGACGTTGACAATGCCGCCCGCGTTGCGGCCTCCCTCGGCGTTGGACTGGGTCTGCGCGGCGAATTCGTCAATCGCGTCCAAGGGCATAATGGTGCCGGCGATACCCGACACACCGCCCTGGTTGACCGCGGGAATATTGTGCCAAAAGTCGTTGTTGTCCACGCCGTCAATCTGCCAGTTCATCTGGTTGGCGCGGGTTCCGTTCAGCGAGCCGAAGCCGCCGACTGAGTAGCCGCCGTATCCGGGCTGCACCGCGGCAAACTGGGTGAAGTCGCGGCCGTTCATCGGAACGTCCTGAACTGCCTCAGTAGTCAGGATGTTGGCCTGCGTAGCGCTTGTTGTGTCAAGGGTCAACGCGGCGGCGGAAACTTCCACGACCGTCGTGCCAGCCGATCCAGCAGAAAGCTTCACGGGAAGGGTGTAAACACCTCCGGCTGTAACCGTGACGTTGTCGACGGTCGCCGGACGAAATCCGGAAGCGGAAACTTCGATCTTGTACGTTCCGAGCGCCAAATCCTGAAAGCCGAATTGGCCATCGCTGGTGGTGAAAGCACTGAGTGAGATCGAGGTGCCGGTGTTTGTGGCCTTTACGCTAGCTCCAGCCACAACCGCTCCTGACGGATCAGTCACTGTGCCATTGATGGCACCCCGAAAGGTTTGCGCGTTTAAAACGGTCGCTACTACCAACCATGCCACGACAACACCGAGTATGCGTCTCATAATTTTTCCTCGCAGTTCGTTCCGCGTTGTACGGGGCACCAATAGAAATGTAGGATCGCCCGCCCCGGACTATTGCTCACAACCTATCGAAAGGGGTTCGGCACAGTCAACCCTAGAGTTTGACGGAGGCACATCAGCGTTATCGATAAGCACCATGCCAGGGTTGGCGAACAGGCCGCAATGCGCAAGCCCATATTTTAAAAGGGTTGAGCTCCACCGAAAATGTGGCTGCGGTAACCGTTTAGAAAGTGAACGAAATGCCGCCCCGGACGGCCCGTGCAGCCTGGACGAGGTAAACCGTTTGGCCATCCTGGCCGAGGACCGGGACATAGCCTTGCGCCAGCAGATTCCGCACATCGATGATGGCTTCCATGTGGCCGGGGAGGAAGCCCATGCTGGGAATGGGTTGCCGAATGAAGAGATTCAAATACGGATCGCTCTGCCCGGGAGAGGCGTTCAACATATCGACAGGAGTGAGCGCTGGGCCATCGACCCAGCGGTAGGAAGCAATCCAGCGAGTGTGGGAGTGGGGCAGCGTTCCGTTTAATTTCGCGGCCACGGCGTGGCGGCGGCGTGTGGTCATCCACTGCTGCGCATCTTGCAAAGGAACGTCAGCCCTGGCCAAATCGAGAACACCGCCGTAGGCGTAATCGAAGGTCGCAGTCAGATCGGCGGAAAACTTGCGCTGCAAAACAACGCGCAGACCGTTGGTGTCCAGATTTTTCCCGGCGTAACTGAAGGTGCCAGACGAGGCGTCGGGAAGCAGGAATCCTCCAGCCGCGGTGACTTCACCGGTGCCAGTCAGTGCGGGATCGGCAATACGATCAGTAAATGCAGCGAGTTGAACGTTGTTCTTGCCGATTCGCCGGGAGAGACTTAACTCTTGATGATGCGCGCGCTCTACCTTGGGGGAAAATTCCATCAGGCTTACGCGCGGATTGGACTCGCTGAAATCAGCGGGCGCGGAGTCGAACCCTTTTTCGGTACGCAGATCGGGACGAGAAGTCGCGTAAGCGTATTCCACAATGGTGTTCGGCGAGAGGTGAACGTCAACCGAGCCATAAGGACGGAACGCAGTCACGCGGCCCAGAAACTGGATGGTCTGAAGTTCACTGCCAAATTTGAATTCGAATACATCGCCGACGGTAAAGTCGTCAGCGGCGGAAAGCGCGAGGGCCTGGAGGGTGGCGTTGTGCAGGTTGGGATCGGAGGGCGCGAAACGGCGTGCAGTGAGGGTTAGCGAGGGCTCGGAGCCATCGAGCATGCGATGGGAATAGCTGGTGCGCAGAACAGCAGCCGGAAGTCCCTGTCCGTAGCCGACATCACCGCTGAAGGCTACGTGTCCCGATGAAAAGATAGAGCGCTCGAGGGTGAAGCCCGTACTCATATCCGACCCGGTGCCATAGCCTGCGGCTGCTGAACCGGCCAGGAAGGAGAGGCTGCCGCTCAATTCATGGTTTTGCTTCTCAGCGGTCAGGGTGGGATCGTTGAAGACTCGCAGGACGGGGCGATTCGCAACCGAGCGCAGCGTCCACTTCCAGTCATCATTATTGTCGTCGGGAGTGGTGCGGAGGGGACCGAGCTGCATGGCTCCCAAGAGCGTGTTCAACGTGACGTTTACATTGATACTGGCGCCCGGGCGGAGGCCGATCTTCTCCCGCAATGCGGGAAGAAACGAGGGCGCGATAACTTTTACAGTGTACAGGCCGGGGAGAAGACCAGCGGCGGAGTAGAATCCTGCGCCGTCGGTGAAGACGGTCATACTGCGAGCCGCGGAGCCGAGGATCTGCACCACGGCACCCATCTGCGGTGCGCCCGTCGCACTGCGGACGTAGCCGGTGATCGCTCCGGGGCGCTCAGTGGCCCAAACAGGAAGCGACACGCCGAGCACGATTGAAGAAATGACGATCGCCCAAGTTCCGAGCTTTCGCAGTTTCACTTCACCCCACCCCCTGGGGGAAAGTAACGCAGGGAGTTACTCTACGGCAAATATTGCCGACGGATCAATGGTCTGCTTTGAAATGTTGTCGTTGACCTTGATCGCAATCTTATAAATTCCAGGCTGCAGATTGGCCGCGGCAATCGACTTCTGCAATGTCACCTGTTCACCCACGTTGCCCATTGTGTCCGTCGATTCAGTTTTTTGAACCACGGATTTATTCGTGGCGACGTTGACAATGTCGTATTCAAAAGTGGCCGAAGGCTTATGCGTCTTCTCGTCCACGCCGAGATTATAGACCTGCATCCAGAAGTTCAGCTTCTGATCTTTGTCTTTTTTGAACAGGGCAGGCTTGCCGTCCGCCGGGGCCATTCGGGGACGGACTTTGGTGGTGCCAATGACGAATTGGCCGGTGCCGATGGCTTTGGTGGGAACCGGCTCCATCACGTCAGCCACAATCAGAGTCGAAGTGGCAAGCTTGTCGTCGGAGAATTCAGGAACGATGATGCTGCGGCTCCATATGCCCTTGCGGTCGCCGTTGACGTCCTTGACAGCCACGTTCAGCTTGTAGCGGCCCGGGCGCAGCGGCAGCGCCTTCCAGTAGACCGAGGCATTCTCCGCCGTGCGCGGCAGCAGTTCGGCGGGCACATCCACCTGAACCGTTTCTTCAAAGGTTTGCACGATTTTGCCGGTCAAGGTAGACAGGCGCGCGAAGATATTCACGGTACCGCGCTGGATGCCGTCTTTGTTGACGAAGGTGATGTCGCGATTCCTCATCTGGATCGTAACCGGCACCAGCACGGTGTCGCTAGTGACTTTCACGATGTCCGTGCGCACATCGAAAGGCATCGGGTTCAGGATAATTTTCTGGCTGATGATCTCTTCGAGATCTTTGAACTTGACCATAGGAGCGGCCTGCAACTTGGCGAATTGCTCCAAACGATCGAACTGCTTGGTCTGAAGGCTGGCACTCATCGGGCCGGCGCCCAAGCGCTCAATGCCGTTGCCGGTGAAACGCGAGGCCTTGTTCGATTGCCCCATCTGCTCCCACATGGTCAAGCCGGCGTTGGGAGTGTAGAGGAGCGCATCTTTTTCGGAGCGATCCATGGTCATGTGATATTCGCCGCACATGCAGGTGTCGACGAATTCGATGATGACTTCCTGCCCGATACCCTCAAGGTAGCGATATCGCCATGTTTCAAAGGGAAAGGTTGAGGTCTCGCCGCCGCCTTCTTCCATAGGCCGCTCGTAGGTTCCGCCTGAGGGGTGCGACTCAACCTCGTCGGCCTTGCCATACATGATGTACATGCGGCCGCGGTCGGTTCTCCATCCCGGAACACCGGCGGGAAAGTGCTCGTTGGCGTAAGCGATACGCTGGTAGTGCTCTTCTTTATATTCGTTTTCTTCGGTATCGGGAGTGGGGTCGCGGCGTTGCCAGAAAGCCTCAATGAAATTGTCGCGCTCCTCGTCGTTCGAGAGTTGCTTGAACGCCTGCTTCTCCTCGTCGGAGATGATGTAGACCACATCCTCGTCGAGCCACTTTTTGTAAGTGCCCTTGATTTCCTTGGAGTAGTCCTTCATCTGCTGTTTCTTCTTCTTGGCGTCAAGGGGACGCTTCAGCGGGTCAGGAGCGTCGTCGGCCGGCTTGGCCTGGGGCGTGGCGGCAGAGTCTTTGTTGGGGGAGGACTTGTCGGCAGGTTTATCGAGGGGCACCGGGTCCTGCGCGGAGGCGCCGGAAACCAACAGGCCCATACTGACGATCAGAATGCGAAGAAACGCTTGATACGAATCAACCCGGAACATGAGAGGGACTCCTGCCAGACAACCGACGTATCGTTATTTTAGGCCCTTTAGTTGTGTGAAAGCAAGGTTAAGTCGCGCTCAGAAACGTGTACCCGACAACAGGGCGAACTGGTTGCTTAGAAGCGGCAGGTGGAAGGAAAGATGCCTGGGACTGCTCGATACCCCAAGTTAGGATTTCCGGTTGCAGGGGTTTGCATCATTTTTGAATCACTAGGGAAAGGGGAAGGTGCGGAAGTCACCACTCGATCTCAGCCCCCGGTATCCGGAACCAAGCTGGTGCCCCGTCCTCGTCTCTCCGTTCTCTGAGAGACAGGGCGGGGACTTTGACTTCGAGATTGGAGATGCAGTATGAGCTATGAGAGTGGACGGAAAGGCTGAGCCAGCCCCCCGGCCCAGCTCCTAATCTTATTGGTTCCTCCGATACATGATGGTTTTAGGGCCGCCATCCATCATCTTGAAATCTGCCGGCACTGCGAATAACGAGGGGTCGGGATCCCCGCGCACAATGTTCGACAATCGGAATGTCTGTTCCCCCATTCGCGGATCGTCCCGCTTGCTGGAAATGATCGTCTTCAGATCCGTCGAAGTCCAGACCTCTGTAACGATACTGATCGGTCGCTCGTTACCGATTCGACCCGCAGGAATGGTGCGCGTAGTACGCACGCCATTCGCAACCACACCTTCCATCGTCTGAGAGCCAAGGGATTCCGTGTTGGCTTCAGACTCCTCATCGTCCGCGATATGTTTCATCATCACAGTCGCGGGTGGCGACAGGGGCATCGCGGGCACACCGCCGTTCTTCGTTTTGATGATCATTGTTTGGGTCTCAATCTCTCCACCGGGGCCGTCTGCTCCAGCAAGAGCCATCGGATTCTTCCACGCGGTTTTATCGGTCAAATTCAAAGTGAACGAAGTACCCGCCACAGGATCACGGATGAAGACCAGGTGCGGGAGGCTGGTGGCAGAAAGATTGCCGATTGGTGGCAAGGCCGTGTCCTGCCGGGTGCGCCCCTGGGAATCGCGCGCAACCGATCCCGTGTAAGTCTGGGCAATGCGATTGCCATCCGCGAGGGTCTGGATGGATTCATTGTTGGTCGTAGCAGAATAGGGCGCCCCCTTCACTGGTGCGGACCCTTTATCGATCAACTCCGTTGCCCCCACTGGGCCAAACGTTTTGTACATCACGTTTCCGCTTTCTTGGGCGAACGCGCAGAACGAAGCTGCCAGAATGAAGATCACTGTACGTTTCATGTGTGACGGTCTCCTTTTTCAATTGAAACAAATTATTGCTGTAAACGAAGGCCTTGTACCGATCCGTCGGACGCCATCCTGAGGTTGGCAATGAATGTGATCCCCTCGGGTACTGCCCCTGGAGGAAACATTGCTTCGGCCGGAATGGCGATCCGGATAGCGGGCTGATCAAATATCCAATCTGCTTTTGAACTCTTCGGGGATGCAATCCCGGGCCGTCGATGAACATTCTTGACCTTGACTGGCGTTACCGCAATTTCCGGCATGAAGGCTGCGGGGGCACCTTCTGCCATTGGCACGGCGACGGGAATCTGTTTGACGGGTGCCGGACGGAACATGAACAGCAGCACTGCGGCCGCCACAGCGCCCGACAAGACCGGAGCCCAACGCCGCAGTTTGCGGCGTGGCTTCGCGCCTGTTGTCGTCACAGCATCGCAGTAAGTGACGACGAGGCGGCTCACTTCCTCATAAGCTTCAACGCGCCTCCGGCATTCCGAACAGTCTCGAACGTGCCGTTCCACATCCAGAGCTTTGTTATCCGCGAGCTCGCCATCCATCCAGGCAACCAATCGTTCTAAAGAGTCACACATTGCATTTCTCCGCCAGTTTCTTGATCGCGCGATCCACCATATCGCCCACAGTGGAAGTTGGAATCTCAAGCACTTCACCGATTTCCCGATAACGCAGTCCTCCCGCACGCAGCAGGAGGCATTCACGTTCGGACTCGGTTAATGAAAGCATCGCTTTTCCCAGCCTTCGGAGCTTTTCCTTTTCCAGCACGGCTTGTTCCGGCGTAGCGTCTCCCGAGACCGACTCAAGATCAGGATCGAGTGATTTGCCGAAACGGCGATCATAGCTATGCTGGCGATTTCTGGCGTCATTGTGGACAACACGAAACAGCCAGCCCCGAATGTTCTCCTGCGATCCACCCGATGCCAGGTGCTTATGCAGTCGAAGAAAAGCGTCCTGCACGGCATCCTGCGCGTCGTCAGCCGAAAGCCCTAGACATACCAGATATCGCAGCAGTGGTTTGCGCAGTTCGTGATACAGAGCGGTGGCCTCGGACGAGTCGGCTGCAAACCTTGAGAATGGCAGCGGTAATGGTAAGGAATCGCCACTCATAAGGTCCTCGGCATCGCCCTCTATGGATAGAACAAATGAGGCCTGCGGTTTTCCGGCTCGAACGGGACGATTTCACCGGCCTGAGAGGGTTCAGTTTATCAACACGACTGACCCACTCCGTCTCCAACACTCGCGTGTCCCCGTGATTCCATGATTAATGAATAAACCGGGGACCGACGAGACGCTTCCTGACCGTTGTCGCGGCGCGAAGTTTTCCACCGCACCATGTGACATCCAACCTTGCCTCCCAAATTCAAATCAGCGATCATGGTCGAGGCCGCCAACTTTAATTTCTATGACGAATCCACAGGCCCAGAGCAGTCGTTGTGAGAGTGCTGTGTGAGAGTAAGGTTCGTATCAGGACATACCTTCTCAGGTATGTCGTAAGTTCACAGGCATGTCGTAAGTTCAGCATCGTGACTGCGCCTTTAGGCGCGGGGGTCGGACATTGGAGTTTCACCTCGGACTGATAAGGCGCTACGCGAGAGGCCCGGTCGGGCTATAATTGTTCGTCCCAGGGGCGGTTGGTGGTAGTTCGCGGTGGGTGGGTCTCGGCCACTTCTTCTTTTCTCATTCCTGATCGGGAACTTTCTCGGCGCCAGGATCGTAACAGAGGGTGTGCGTCCGCCACGACCACAGGGCCAAACAGAGGGCCAAATAAAGAACGCTGCATGTGCGGCCTGCAAGTTTACAGGCTGGGAGAGTTCTTTGTGCGAGTCTCTGTAACGAAGCCTGGAACCCTGGACTGTGACGGGGGATCATGAAAGCCTGGAAAAAAATCGCTATCGGTGTCGGCGTTGCGGTCGTACTCGCAGTTATCGTCGGCTTTACCGTTCGTCAGAGCAGCAAGAATGTCGTGACGGTGCAGACCGGAAAAGTGCAACGTCAGGATCTGGCCACCATCGTAAGTGCTTCGGGTGAGGTCAAGCCGAAGACTTACGTCAACATTGGCGCCAACGCGTTTGGCAAGATCACGCACCTCTACGTCAAAGAGGGCGATCGCGTCAAGAAGGGCCAATTGCTGGTGCAACTCGAGAACGTGCAATCATCGGCCGACGTGAACGCTAACGAAGCTTCGGTGCAAGCCGCTGAGACCGACGCGATCGCGGCCGACGCTGCATGGAAGACGGCGCAGGCGGACTTGGTCCGAGCGCAGGCCGACTACGAGCGAAACAAACTGGATTGGGAGCGCGCACAGAATCTTTATAAGGACGGCCTGATCGCCAAGTCCGATTTCGACAGCCGCAAGAATGCCTGGGCCACGGCGGACGCCGGACTGGTGCAGGCGCAGGCGAAAGTGGCGCAAATGAAGGCGCAGAACGATTCGGGCGGCAAGCATGTGGCGCAGGCTCGAGCGACTCTCACTCATTACACCGATCTTTTGCAGAAGACGACGTATATGGCTCCCTACGACGGTGTCATCACCAACCTGCCGGTGCGCGAGGGCGAGACGGTCGTCGTCGGGATTCAGAACGCGCAAGGCAGCACACTAATGACGATCGCCAA
>WNFI01042401.1_pt2 | contig 26814 bp, 20 predicted proteins | sample 5400471 | NCBI WGS metagenome assembly WNFI01 (sample SAMN13153348, study PRJNA577476) | soil metagenome | isolation source: 100 cm saprolite on Douglas fir-dominated hillslope | place: USA:California | collected 2013-09-17 | reverse complement strand
CCGAATCGAGATCGAGTTCAACCTTTTCTGACACCCAAAGACGAGAATTTCACCGAATAGAAAAACATCCTGCGGCATGGTGGCTGTCTCGGACATTTCGCCGCCTATGGATTCCCACAAATAGAGCAACCGGTCGTTCCGGCCCTGTTGAGCTCGTCGCCGCGTCGCCCCAACTCTCCGCAGAGGCTCGCGCCGTCATCGGCCATGGCGATGCCGATGTCGATGGCCACGGCGTCACGAGGATCGTCGGTGCCGCCGGCCTGGGCGGCATCGGCGCGATTGTGGAGGAACCAGGCGCGGAGGCCTGCCTGCCGGCCGATCCAGCCGTAATGGATATTTCCGGGGACGTCGTAGTTGTAGCAGCGGCCGCATAGGGTCACGGTGCGATTACAGGCTTGCGTCGGACAGGTTCGGCCCGGGCCGGCGCGCCACATCATCTGATTGCTCTTGAAATCCCACGGGCCGCCGGCGCGCACCAGCGCGCGGAAATCGCGCAGGAATCCGATGTTCCAACCGATATTGAAGAACGGTACGTAGTTCGGCCACTGGACTTCGCGCGAGGTCTGGATGGCAGGGTGATTGCGGTTCGTGTTCATCTGATCGACGAGCCAGTCCGAGGAATTCGGACCGCAATTCCTGGGAACGACTTCGATCCGTTCCTCCGGGGAAGTCATCGGGGAAACGAGGCTGACGTCCGGATCGAGATGCCCGGCCGCGGTATGCGAAACCGCCACCTCGTTCCCCGCGAAACCGGGACGGCCGGGCGATCCTCCGGTCGTTGATTGCGGTGCGGCATTGCGCGCCAGCCGCGGAGCTTCGTCAAGAACCGAGACGTCGCTGAAGTTGTGATGGAGTCGCGCTCCCGACGCCGTACCCGTCGCGGGATTCGATGCCCGCGGACGCTTCGCGCCGAATCCGGCGACGGAACCACGTACTCCCGGTCTGCGCTGATGTGTGGCGTGCATGACGCGTTCGTCGCCGTGAAGTGTACGCCTCGGACTACTCGCTCAGAGCAACCCGTGTTTGACGCGGTACCTGGCGATGTTCTGCTGCTGCATGGCCGCGATCTCCGCCGCCGAGTAAATCGAGCGGAACGTAGTGCGGTGGTGATGGACGACGTACGCGCCGGGGACGAAGACGAGACGGTGGCCGGCCTTGCGCAGGCGGTGGCAATAGTCGTTGTCCTCCGCCAGGCCGGCGCCGAAGCGAGGGTCGAGGAGCCCGATCTCGGCGAAGACCCGTTTGCGCAACAGCGTGCAGAAGAAGGCCAGCATCTCGAAATCCGCGACGACGTCCCCGAAGAGCTCTCCGAGCATGCGGCTCGCCTCTTCGGGAGACGCTGTTGTCAGGCCGCGGGGCACGTCGCGCTGCCAGGCCCGGAAGACGGTCGGCCATCCCTGATGCGAGTCGGCCGACGACGTCATTGGCCCCGCTGAGGCGATGTTGCGATCGAGCTCGAGCGGCGCGATGAGGCGATCGAGCCATTGCGGCGTCACCTCGGTGTCGTTGTTGAGAAGGACGACGTACTCGGCCGGGGAGGCGTGCTCGCCGAGGATCGCCTGAAGGGCGAGATTCGTCCCGCCGACGTAGCCGAGATTGCGCCGCACACGGATCGACAGGCCGTTCTGATGCCGCGCGAAGCGGTCGGCGATCGCCATCTGCGACGACGACCGCGAGCCGTTGTCGATCCACACCAGGCGGTAGTCGGTTGTGTGCGCGAGGATCGAGTCGAAGCAGCGGCCGGTGAGCTCCTCCTGGCCGTGGGTTGGGACGATGATGTCGACGCGCGCGGCGGCGCCGAAACCCCGCCGCTCGATCGTCTCGATCGCGGCGGGCTCGGCCGGCTCCACGGCGATCGGCTCGAGGCGCGGTTGCCGCCGCGAGGCGACGAAGAGGTCGCTCAGCCGCGCGGCGTTCGCGGCGACGTCGCCCAACTCCTCCACACGGCGCCTCGCCCGCCGCCCCATCGTGGTGCGCAGGTCGCGATTGTTGCAGAGGTGCTCGAGGCGATCGGCGATCGCGCGGGAGTCGCCGGCCGGCACAAGAAATCCCTCGCTGCCGTCGCGTACGTAGCGCGGCAACGACAGCAGATCCGAGGTCACGATCGGCAGCTCGAAGGCCATCGCTTCGAGCAACGCGATCGGCGTTCCGTCGGCTTCGCCGCTCTCGAGCTGCCGGCAGGGAAGGCAGAAGACGTCGGCGCGCGTATAGGCATCGCGACACTCCTCCTCGGAGAGAACGCCGAGGAACGCAATCGAAGGATTCGAGGCCGCCGCGGCGCGCAGGCGCGGCTCCTCCGGACCGCCGCCGGCCAGGCAGAGATCGAGGTCATCGCGGCGGCTCGACAACAATTGAAAGGCCTCGATCAAGTCGGCGAGTCCTTTACGCTCGATGAAGCGCGCCACGGAGAGAATGCGGATGCGCGGCGCGGGCGGACGCGGCCCGCGGAGGCGGTAGAGCTCGAGGTCGAGCAACGTCGGAATGACGATCGTGCGCACAGGATCGACGCCGCGGTGCGACGTCAGCCAATCGCGGATGAAGGCGTCCTCGACGACGATGCCGCGGCACGCGCTGCTCGACGCGATCGCGCTGTACGCCGCCGCGCTTCCCTCCGTAAAGAGCGACACGCCGCCGGCGACGCCGACGGTGAAGGGAAGTCCCAGCGCCTCGGCGATCGTGCACGCGGCCGCCTGCGCCGACAGCATGACGCTGCCGTGCAGGTGCTCGACGCGGTCGGCGCGAATGGCGTCGGCGAGGGGCTCCAGCGAGACGCGGCAGTCGACGCCGCGGACGGTCAGGTGGTCGGTCGCGGGAATGGCCGCGCCCGGGTCGGGGGCGACGTTGGGCGTGTAAACGAAAACCTCGTGCCCCATGCCGCAAAGCGCCGCGATCTCCCGCCGCACCGACGTCTTCGACGACGGCGAGAAGCACTCGAGCAGGTAGCCGATGCGCAGCGGATCGGCGGCGTCGTCGCGCCGGGCGAGATCGTAGAAGGCGGCGTCATCGCCGAGGATGCGCCGCAGATCGCCGGTCCAAAGGGACCAGTGCTCGTCGCCGACGAGCTTCGGACTGGTGTTGCGGCCGTGGATCATGGCCACGAAGATCTCGTAGTCGGCCAGCACCGCCGCGCGCTCGAGCGCCTGGCTCCAGACGAAAACCGTGTCCTCGCCGACTTGCTCGTCGGGAAACGGTTTCCGCGCCCAGAAGTCTTTCGTGTAGAGGAGGGAGTTGCCGGCCAGCCAGGGACGCTCGCGAAATTCGTAAAGCCAGGTGCGCCGGCTTTGCAGATCGTGACACAGCATGCGAGGGAGCCCGCAGATCTCGGCGCCGGCGGACAGCAGCGCGTCGACCTGGCGGCTGATCCGCGAGTCGGCAAACCAGTCGTCGTCGTCCCAATGCAGGATCAGATCGCCGCGGCTCTCGGCGACGCAGAGATTCCGCTTTGCGCCGAGCGTACGGTGGCCGCGCAGGCGTTTGTATCGGATGCACGGATCGCGCGGTACGACGTCTTCCACCGCGTCGATGCCATCGTCGACGATCACCAATTCGCGGTTCGGGTAGTCCTGGCGCAGGAAATAACGGATGGATTGCTGCACCCACGGCCGCCGGTCGGCGGTCGGCATGACGCACGAGACGAGGGGGCGTACGTCGTTCTGCATGGCGACTCAATAGTGTGGCAGAAGTGGTTTGCTAGAAAAATTGATTTATTCACAATGTGGGGGTAGGGAAAAGTGTCGTCGAGACACTCCTTTGGTTAGCACATCCCAATCTCCGAAGACCCTGATGGCGCCGGCAGACCGCGATGCCGGTACCGTCACCTGAATCTCTCGCGGCTGTGAGATGGAGACTTCTTATGCCTGAGCTCCTCCACCCCGGTGTCTACGTCCAGGAAGTACCGGCCGCTGTGAAGCCGATCGAAGGAGTGAGCACGTCGACGGCGGCATTCATCGGCATCGCTGACAAAGGTCCGATCCCGGGAACGAAGATGCCGAACCTCCGCCCGGCACAACCGCTCCTGGTGACGAGCTTCACCGAGTACACGCGCAACTTCGGTGGGTTCCGGTCGGACAGCTTTCTGACGTATGCGGCGCGCGGGTTCTTCGACAACGGCGGGCGGCGGTTGTACATCGTGCGGGTCGCGCCGGCCACCATCGCGACGGCGCACGACGGGCCGTTCTCAGCCTCGAGCGCCGGGGCGTGGGGAAACAACATCTGGATCAGGATCGACAATTCATCGGACGGCGATACCACTCATCACTTCAAGCTCTCGGTGTTCTATGGGGCGACCCAGGCCGACGCGGAAGCGAACCTGGTCGAGGCATACGACAACGTCACCTTTCACGCTCCTGGCGACCCAACGCCGATCAACTACGCGCGGAGTATCGTCAACAGCCGCTCTGAATACATCGTCATTACCGCCGATATCCCCTCGCTACCCCCGAACCTGGCGATTACACAGCTCGCCGGCGGAGACGACCATGCCGCCGACGCCGTGGACTTCGTCGGAGCGCCTGCGCCGGACAGTAGCGTTGCCGGGACGGGCATCCACGCCCTCGACAAAGTGACGGACGTGAGCATCCTGGCCATTCCGGGCCAGGGTGATGGCGGGACGATCAATGCGGCGATGGGTTATTGCAAGAATGTCCGGACGCTGCAGGACTGCTTCTTCATCGGCGACGTCGGCAACCTGACCCCGGCCGAAGCCCGACTCGACGGTGCGCAGCCGACCGTGAACAAAGTCGCGGAAGCGCGGGCATTCGTCGTAAAGGGAGAGAATCCAGGGAACCCGACAACACTGCTCGACAAATCCGCGGGCGACTACGGCGCGCTCTACTACCCGTGGGTCCTGGGGAGCGATCCCATCGGCATCGGCCGCAATCCGCGAATCCTGCTTCCCCCCTCGGGAATGATGGCCGGTCTGTATGCGCGCATCGACACCACCCGTGGCGTGTGGAAGGCGCCGGCGGGCACGGAGGCGGGCGTTTCGGGGGCGCTCGCTCCGGCCACCGTCGTCAGCGACGTCGAGCAGGACATTCTGAATCCGATCAACCTGAACGTCATCCGAACCGTGCCTACCGCCGGCATCGTCGCCTGGGGAGCGCGCACGATCGGCAGCGACCCCGGGTGGCGCTACATCCCGGTGCGGCGTACGGCCATCTTCCTCCGCACGAGCATTTACTACGGAATCCAGTGGGCCGTCTTCGAGCCGAACGATGCGCCGCTCTGGTCCAGTCTGCGCCTCAACATCCGCGCCTTCATGCTCACGCAGTTCCGCTCCGGTGCGTTCCAGGGCAGCAAGCCGGACGAGGCGTTCTTCGTCATCTGCGACGCCACGACCACGACGCAGCAGGACATCGACAACGGCGTGGTGAACATCCTGGTCGGCTTCGCTCCGTTGAAGCCGGCGGAGTTCGTGGTGCTGAAGCTCAGCCAGAAGGTCAACCAGTCGCCGGCGTAGCCGGAAGGAGAGCGTGATGCCACGATTGACTCCGTCCACTAACCGCTTCGATCCGTATCGCACCTACCGCTTCCGCGTGAAGTGGGACGGGATATACGTGGCCGGCCTGACCAAGATGGGCGCCTTGAAACGCACCACCGAGTCGGTCGACTTCCGCGAGGCCGGCGAAAACATCACCGTCCGCAAACTTCCCGGCAAGACCTCCTTCGCCGGGGTGATGCTGGAAGCGGGAATCACCTACGACACGGCCTTCGAGGATTGGGCGAATCGCGTGAACGACTTCACCAGCCACAGCATCACCAGCCTCGGTGACTTCCGCAAGAACATCACCGTCGACGTCTTCAACGAAGCCGGCGGACGGGTGCTCTCGTACAACCTCTACCGCTGCTGGGTGTCGGAGTATCAGGCGCTGCCCGACCTCGACGCCGGCGCGAACGCCGTCGCCATCACCACGATCAAGCTGGAGTACGAGTGGTTCGAGCGCGACGCCGGCGTGAGCGAGGCCCCGAGCGACGGACCGGCGAGGCTGTGAGTCGATGCTTTCCGACGGGGCGTGCGCGGTCTCACTGCCGGGAGGTGTCTTCTCCGAAGAGGGACGCCTGCTCCGCAAGGTCGAGCTCCGGCCGGTGACCGGCGGCGAGGAGGAGTGGCTGGCCCGCAGCGCGTCCGCGCCCGCGGCGCACGTCGTGAGCCGGCTGCTCTCCGCCTGCCTCGTGCGCGTCGGTGATGGCGCCGCGAAGGCGGATCTCGCCGGATCGCTGCTCGTCGGCGACCGCGACTACCTGATGCTTCAGCTCCGGCGAATGACGCTCGGCAACCGCCTGCGGGCCGTCGTCGTCTGTCCCGCCTGCGCCGTGCGGATGGACGTCGAATTCGACGTCGACGAGGTGCCGGTCGAGCGCCCGGCGGAGATCGCGGCGGCGTACGAGGTGCGCAGCGGCGGGCGGAGGGTTCGCTTTCGGCTTCCCATCGGCGCCGATCAGGAGGCGGTCGCGGCGATGCCGCTCGATGCGGCGGTCGATGCGCTGCTGGCCCGCTGCACGCTCGACGACGGCGGCGGTGCGCTTTCCGCCGAGGAGCGCGAGGCGGTGGTCACGGCGATGGAGCAGGCGGCGCCGCGGGTCGAGCTCGATCTCGACCTGACCTGCCCTGAGTGCAGCTATCAATTCGCGATGCCGTTCGACACGTCATCGTTCTTTCTCGACGAGATGCGCATCCGCGGGGACCTCCTCCTGCGCGAGATTCATGCGATTGCTTTCTACTATCACTGGACCGAAGGGGAGATCCTGCGGCTGCCGCGCGACCGGCGCCGCGCGTATCTCTCCCTTCTCAGCGATGCCGTGCGGAGCGAATGATGGCGGACTACCTCACGCGCGTCGCCATCGCGGGAGCGCGCACCGGAATCGGCGGTGTGCGTCCGGTGCGAAGCACGGCCGCGCTGCCGTCGTTCGCGGCGGCGCCGCCGGCGGCCAATGCGCTGGCGATTCCGGAGGAATCGTTCGAATCGTTCGCGCCCACAGTTGACGCGCTGCCCGGGGCAGCCACGCCGCGGCGCGAAACGGGCGGGCGAGGGGACGAGTTGCCAGCCGAGCCGGCCGTCGAGTCCGCGATCGAGACGTTGACGCCGGCCGTCGATGCGCCGCCCGCCACAGCGGTGCCGCACCAGCCAGGCGAAACGAGTGCGCCGCCGGTCGAATCGGCAGCCGGGCTGCCGGTCGAGGCAGCGATCGGAACTCCGATCGAGACGCCGGTTGCGAGGTCGACGCCGCAGATGCAGGCCGTCGCGGCACCGCCCGCCACGGCCGTGCTACGCAAGCGACGCAAGGGAGGGGAGCGGCTGGTCGAGCCGCCCGCCGAGCCGCTGGTCGAGCCGTCGCTCGAGCTGCCGGTTGCGAGATCGACGCCGCGGAAGCCGGCCGTCGCGGCGCCGCCCGCCACGGCCGCGCTACGCAAGCCGCCCGAAGGAGAGGAGCGGCTGGTCGAGACAGCGCTCGATATGCCGATCGCGATGCCGAAGGAGTCGCTGACGCCGGCCCTCGGCGCACCGCCCTCCTCAGCGGCGTCGCGCCAGCCGCGCAACCCGACAGCGCGGGCCGAGCCGCCGGTCGACGTGAGCGCGGCGGCGACGACGATCTCGCGTCTGATCGCTCCGAATGCCGGGACGCATCGCGTGCGCATGCCGCCGGCGATTCGAGAAACGATACCCGCACCGCCGGCCCAGTCGCCGCCGCCCGAAATCAGCGCGGCGCCGAATGCCGGCACGGAGCGCGTGCGCATGCCGCGGGGAATTCGGGAAGCGGTACCGTCGCTGCGCCGGCCACCTTCGCCGGCGCCGCATGCGGAGCCGGCACCACCGCCATCCGACCGGACAATCTGGCCAATCTCGGCACCGGAAACGCGGCCGCGCGCCGCCGCGCGGCCGCCCGAAACGAAGGACGAGGTTTCGGTCGGACCTGTCCCCCGTCCCCTGTCGCCTCTCCCCTCCGAAGCGGCTGCGCCGTCGGCCACGGTCAATCGCCCCCGCTCGCGCGTCACCATCGGGCGTCTCGAGCTGCAAGTCCGCCAGCCGCCGCCGCCCGCGCCGCGGGCCCCAGTCCGCGTCGCCCGCCCGCCCGCCGCCGCCGACGTCATCGAGGCGCGGTTCCTCGATCGTCTGCGGTGGAAACCGTAGGTGCATGCGATGGAACCGAGCAACTACGCTGCCGTTTTCGATGTCACCCGCGGGCTTCGCAAGCTCCTGCACAGCCAGCTCGAGCTGATCATCTCCACCGCCGTCGTGACGGTCCTTCCTCCGGGCGACAAGCTCAAAGACGGCCCGGGAGTCAACCTCTATCTTTATCGCGTCGACGAGAGCCCGTTCACGCGCAACGCTCCCTGGCCGGGCGATCGCGACAATCCGCCCGGCACCCGCCCGCCGCTCGGGCTGGTGCTCTCGTACCTGCTCACGCCACTCGGCCGGCCGACGGACGACGACTTCGAGGCCGGCGACGATGCTCACATGATGCTGGGCGTGGCGATGATGACCCTCAACGAGAACCCCGTCCTCACGCAAACCCACATTCCCGGCTTCGACGCCGACCTGGTCTTCCCGCAGTACGTGCTCGACAGCTTCGAGACGGTGAAAGTGAGGTTGCTCCACACCTCGCTCGAGGAGCTCTCGAAGATCTGGGCGACGATCAACCAGCCGTATCGTCTCTCCGTGGCGTACGAAGTCTCGCTCGTGGAGCTGACGCCGTCGCGGCCGCCGGAGAGTGGCGGCGGCATCGTCCTGCGCACCGGCCTCACGGTCGTGCCGATCATGACGCCGACGATTTCAGAGCTCGATCCGCCGTCGTCGGCGCTGGCCCGCGTCGCCGGCGGCGCCGTCGTCGGCAACGAAGTGATGCTCCGCGGCTCCGGCTTCGCCGTGCCGGGCCGCCAGCCGGTGGTCTCGGTGGGCGGGACGCGCGCGGCGCTGAAACCCTCGCCGCCGGCGACGAATGAGAGTCTGACGATCGTCCTGCCTACGTCGGTCAACGCCGGCCCCGACGTCGACGTCGTCGTGAGCGTCGGCGGGCGCGAGTCGGTGCCCGCTACGCTGACGGTGACGCCGTGGCTAGCGCGCTCGGTTCCGGTCCGCACCGCGCTCGATCCCAACCGCGACGTGGACCGGAAGCTGATTCTGACCGGCAGCGGCTTCGTCTCGCCGCTGGAGGTGCGCTTCACGCGCGGAGTTGCATCGGTCTCGTCGAGCGCGTTCGACGAGACGACGGCGGAGCATCTGGTGGTGCAGATTCCGCCGACGCTCGCGAACGGCCGGTACGACGTGCGCGTAGTGCTCGGCGATGCGGCGTCATCGGCGACGAACGCCCGGACGCTGCAGGTCGTACCGCGCATCGACACGGTAGCGGCCACGAGCAACCAGCACGTGCACACGCTGACGATCGACGGCGCGCGCTTCGACGGCGTCGACGTGCGGCTGAGCCTCGACGGCGTCAGATACAGCGTTCCGGCGCCGAGCCTGCCGGATCCCTCGCACATCGTATTCACCCTCGGCCGGCTGCTCGATCCGGGCGCGCATGAGCTGGCCATCGACGTCGACGGCAACATCTCGCGTCCGGTCTCGCTGGAGGTCGGGCCATGAATTGGATCGAGGCCAACCAGCGCTATCTGACGGCGGCGCTTCGCGATCTCCGCGCGCACCTGGGTCGCGCCGCCGGCGCTGCGGCTGACGCGCCGCCGCCGCTCGAGGCCGACGACCTTCCGCCGTTCGAGCCTTCCGGGCAACCGGCGGTGGAGATTCTCTGCCGTCGCTTTTCCCTCTCGGCGTTCGAGCGCTCCATCCTGCTGCTCTGTGCGGGCGTGGAGCTTGACTCGTCGCTGGCCGCGCTCTGCGCATCGATGCAGGCGACGAGCTCGCGGCATCCGACCTTCAGCCTCGCGCTGGCGGCGCTGCCGGATGCGCACTGGAGCGCCATCACGCCCGAGGCTCCGCTGCGGCGGTGGAAGCTCATCGACGTGCGGGAAGGGACGGGGGCCACGGTGGTCGGAGCGCCGCTGGCGATCGACGAACGGATTCTCCACTTCCTGACCGGCATCCAGCAGCTCGATCAGCGTCTCCTCGGCGCGGTCCGCGACGCCGGCGGCAACGCCCAGCCGCTCGTCCCGTCGCACGCCGCGATCGCGCAGCGCATCGCCGCCGTCGTCGGCGAATCGGAGAGTCTTCCGCTCGTCCAGCTCTGCGGCGCGGACGCAGCCGAATGCCGTGCCGTCGCTGTCGCGGCGGCGGACGACCTGAACCTGCACTTGCTGCTTCTCGACGCCGACGCGGTTCCGCAGGGCGCCGCGGAGCTCGACGCGTTCGCCACGCTGTGCGAGCGCGAGGCGGCGCTCACCGGTAGCGGTTTCTACCTCGACGCGGCGGAGATCGACAGCGGCGACGCGCGCGCCGTCCGCCACATCACGCGCATCGCCGAACGCATCGCCGCGCCGTTTTTCCTTGGCGCGCGCGAGCGATGGCGAGCGCCGAGCAGACGGGTCCGGACCTTCGAGGTCGGCCGCCCGACGCGCGACGAACAGCTCGCGGCGTGGCGGACGGCGCTCGGCGACGCCGCCTCGGCGATGAACGGCGACCTGCATCGCATGGCCACGCAGTTCGACCTTCCGGCGGGCGACATCCGGGCAGCCGTCGAGGAGGCGCTCGATTCGGCAAGCGACGCCGCGGCGCTCGGCTCCGCCCTTTGGCGCGCGGGGCGCGCCGCCGCGCGGCCGATGCTCGAGCCGCTCGCGCAGCGGATCGACGTCGCCGCCACGCGCGCCGACCTCGTGCTGCCGCCGGCGGAGCTCGGGCAGCTCGATCAGATCGCCATCCACGTCGCCCACCGCTTCACCGTGTACGACCGCTGGGGTTTCGGGCGGAGCTCGCGCCGCGGCCTCGGCATCTCGGCGCTCTTCTCCGGCGCCAGCGGAACCGGCAAGACGCTGGCCGCCGAGATCCTCGCCAACGACCTGCAGCTCGACCTTTACCGCATCGATCTTTCCTGCGTCGTCAACAAGTACATCGGCGAGACGGAGAAGAACCTCCGGCGCGTCTTCGACGCCGCGGAAAGCGGCGGCGCGGTCCTCTTCTTCGACGAAGCCGACGCGCTCTTCGGCAAGCGCGGCGAGGTCCGCGACAGCCACGACCGCTACGCGAACATCGAGATCAACTATCTCCTGCAGCGGATGGAGTCGTACTGCGGCCTGGCTGTGCTGGCCACGAATCGGAAGACCGACCTCGATCCGGCCTTCCTCCGCCGCATCCGCTTCATCGTCAACTTCCCATTTCCCGATCAGGGGATGCGCCACGAGATCTGGAAGCGGATCTTTCCCGCCGCCGTGCCGGTCGACGGGGTCGACTTCGGCCGCCTGGCCCGGATGAGTCTCAGCGGCGGCAGTATCCGCAACGTGGCCATGGGTGCGGCCTTTCTCGCGGCGGCGGATGGCCGCGCGGTCGGCATGGATCACCTGCACGCCGCCGCACAGCGCGAGCACATCAAGTTGGAACGGCCACTGACGGAGGCACCATGAAAGAAGGTCTGCAACGGATCGCCGAACCGGTGCCGGTCACGCCGCGACGAACGGTGGTGGCGCGCGAGTGTATGTGCAGCGGCGAGGGGCCGTGCGATTGCGAAAAGGAGCCGATGCAGCGCGAGGCCGCGGGCGCGGCGCCGGCGATGGTGCCGGCGGCCGTGCACGATGTGCTCGTCACGGCGGGAAGACCGCTCGACGGCGACGCTCGCGCGGACATGGAGTCGCGCTTCGGGCACGACTTCGGCCGCGTGCGCGTACACGACGACGCCAACGCCGCAGTGTCGGCCGGCGCGGTGGCCGCGCGCGCGTACACGGTTGGGAATCACATCGTCTTCGGCGCGGGAAGCTACGCGCCGTCGTCCGCCGACGGCCAGCGGCTGCTCGCGCACGAGCTGACGCACGTCGTGCAGCAGGGGGGCGCATCGTCCGGCGCGGTGTCCGAGATCAGCGACCCGTCCGATGCCGGTGAGCGCGAAGCGGACGCGATCGCGCGGCGGATTCTGGAGTGAGACATGGCCCTGACCGACCTCCACATCGACCACCTTCTGCTCCGTTACGAGGGGACGCGCGCCGGCGGCGAGAGGCTGCGCGAGACCGTGGGGCAGGCAGTGGAGCTCGCCGCCGCGCAGCTCGATGCGTTCGATCTCGAAACGATGTCCGACGACGCCGTGGCCCGGCTGTTCGCCGAGGCCCTGGTGATGAAGCTGGAGAGAGGAGGCTGAGATGGCCGTGGTGAAGGGAGCGTTCATCCGCTACGACAACGACCAGCCGGTGGTGGTCGTCTTCCAGTTCAATCCGGAATCGATCTCGCGCACGCCGGCGCATCCGCCGCTGGAATCGGCGACGCCCACGCTCGAGAACCCGCGCATCACGCCGAGCGAACCGGCAGAGTCGATGCGATTCGACTTGCAGATCGATGCCACCGACCAGCTCGCGGCAGGAAGTCCGCTCGCCGCCGCCCATGGCATCCTGCCGATCCTCTCCGCGCTCGAATTGCTGATGATTCCGACCGAGAGACCGAACCTGCAGGCGATGAGCGGCGACAACGCGTACACCAGTCCGCCGCGGTCCGTGCCGCTCGTCCTTTTCTTCTGGGGAACGTATCGCATCCTGCCGGTGCGCATCACCAACCTCGGCATCGACGAGACCCGCTTCGATACGCGTCTGAACCCGGTCCGCGCCAAGGTCTCCGTGTCCCTCGACGTTCTGACTCCGAACCGGCTGGGGGACAACGTCTTTGGCAAGGGCGTCTACGACTACACCCGCGGCGTCAAGCAAGTCATGGCCGCTCTGAACACACTGAACGCCCTCGAGACCGGCGCTCCCGCGTCGCTGTCGCTGAACATTTAGGAGTGGCCGATGATCTTCAAGGGAAGCCGCTACGACACCACTCCCGTGCTGACCATCGAGGTCGAGCCGGGACGGCGCGAGAGCTATCTGGCTATGCGCGTCTTTCCGCGCACGCCGGCCGGATACCAGCACACCTTCCTCTCCCACGAGCGTCTCGATCTCCTGGCCTTCCGCTACTACGGCAAGGCCGACCGCTTCTGGCGCATCGCCGACGCGAATGGCGAGACCGACCCTGAAGAGCTGCTCGAGCCGGGCTCGAGGATCCTGATTCCCCCAGACCGCACCTGAGGACGAGCGATGGCCAACGTCTACCAGATCGAGCTGAACGGCGAAGCGGTCGATGACGCCTTCTACGGCGAAGTCGTCTCGCTGGCGGTCGACGAGAGCATCACCATGGCCGGAACCGCGCAGCTTCGGCTCCAGCTCCTCCTCCAGGACGACGGTACCTGGAGCTTTGTCGATGACCAGCGCTTCGAGCTCTTCTCCAAGCTGGCGGTCAAAGTCGGCTTCACCGAGGATGAGGGCCGGCTGCAGCGGCTCTTCGACGGCTACATCACCTCGGTGGAGCTGGAGCTGGGCGAAAATCCGGGCGACGCCCATCTCGACATCCGCGCCATCGACACGAGCGTGCTCCTGTCGATGGAGGAGAAAGTGGCCATCTGGGCCAATCTCTCCGACAGCGACATCGTCCAGCAGATCGTCAGCGGCTATGGCGTGCGCGTCGATGCGGAGTCGACATCGACGGTCCACGCCGAGAACGACACCACGCTCGTGCAGCGCAGCTCGGACATCCACTTTGTGCGCGAGCTGGCCCGGCGCAACGGCTTCGACTTTTTCTTCGAGAGCGACAACGACAGCGGCGATGTGGTGGCGTTCTTCAAGCCCCCGCAGCTCGGCGGCACGCCGCAGCCCGATCTGGCCATGCAATTCGGCGACGAGTCGAACCTTCGCAGCTTCCACGTCACCGTCAGCGGCCGCCGTGCCCTGAACGTCAACGTGCGCCAGCTCGACGTCAAGAGCGCCTCGCCGAACAGTGCCGATGCCGCCACCGTCTCGCTCACGCTCCTCGGCGCGAAGGGCGACACGACGCTCATCGACGGCCACCTTTCGGAGAACGCCTCGCCGAAAGAGAGCGCCGCGCGGATGCTCCTCCTCGGCCCCCCGACCAGCGACGTCGGCGAGCTTCAGACCATCGCCCAGGGGGCGCGCAACGAGTCGGGATGGCTCATCGGCGCGCGGGGGGAGATCAACAGCGTCGCCTATCGGCACGTCCTCCGCGCGCACCGCGTGGTCCTGGTGAAGGGGGCGGGGAGGCCGTACAGCGGCAAGTACTACGTCACCCGCGTCCGCCACGAGATCGATGCCGGGGGACGGTACGCGCAGCACTTCGAGGCCCGGCGCAACGCCCGCGATCTCGACGGCAGCGAACAATTCACCAGCGCGGGAGGGAGCACCTGATGGCCGCCGTGTCGCTCGAGGAAATCGTGGCCCGCCTCGTGGAGCGCGTCGAGTCGCGCTACTACGGCAAATACCGCGGCCTCGTCACCGACAACGCCGATCCCGACAACCTCGGGCGGATCAAGGCCAAAGCCCCCGCCCTTCTCGGCGACGAGGAGCTCGGCTGGGCCCTTCCGGCATTCGCCTACGGCGGCCTCTCCGAGCAGGGATTCTTCGCCGTCCCCGACGTCGGCGCCGGCGTCTGGATCGAGTTCGAAGGGGGCGATCTCAGCTACCCGATCTGGTCCGGCACCTGGTACTCGTCGGGCGCCATTCCGGAGTCCGCTTCGCCGTCGAAGAAAGTGCTCAAGACCGCCAGCGGCCACAAGATCGTCTTCGACGACGACGGCAACTCGCTGGAGATCACCGACAGCAACGGCAACAGCATCAAGATGGACTCGGCGGGCATCGAGATCGCCGACTCCAACGGCCACACCATCAAGCTCACCTCGTCGAGCATCAGCATCAACGACGGCGCCCTGGAGGTGATGTGATGGCGCAGATCCTCCAGATGGGCTGCACGATCACCTGTCCGCATCAGGGCCAGGCCAGTCCCGTCCCCGGCAACACGAAGACGAAGGTCGACGGCAACTTCGCCCTGCTCGTCAGCGACACCATGACCATCGCCGGCTGCACGTTCATGATCGGCAATACGCCGAGTCCGTGCCTGACCATCCGCTGGAGCCTGCCGGCGATGAAGGTCAAGGTCGACGGCACGCCGGTGCTGCTCGATTCGAGCGTCGGCCTCTGTCTGAGCGCCGCGCAGGCGCCCCAGGGCTCGGCCTCCATCTCCGGGGCGCAGACGAAAGTGAGCGGAACGTAGATGGCGGACGAGGCGCGCTTTCTCGATTATCCGTACACCGTCGGCACGGGCGGCACGCCGGCGCTCACCGGCGCCGCGGACCATCTCCGCGACCTGATCTTGCAGGTGCTCTTCACCATTCCGGGCGAGCGCGTGAATCTCCCGGAATTCGGCGTCGGCGTGCAGCGGCTCATCTTCGCGCCGAACTCCGATCCTCTCCGCTCGTCCGTGCAGATGCTCGTCACCACCGGATTGCGACGCTGGCTCGGCGACCGGATCGACGTCACCCAGGTTCTGGTGACGAGCGAGGCAGGGGAGGAGGAGACCGTCACCATCGAGATCTTCTACACGATCAAAACGACGCGGGAGAGCCAGTCGCTGCAGGTGCAGGTATGACCGACCGGCCGCCGATCCGCTGTCCGAAGGCGACGCTCGCGCCGAGCGCGCAGGGACTCCTGCGCGTGACCGTGCTCGACGACACCGCGCAGCTCATCCTCAGGTTCGCCGAGGCCGTGCCCTCGCCGGGCCCCCTTCTTCTAGCAGCGACATATGTCCTCACCGGAGGGGAGCGCATTTTCCCGCGCGTTCTCAGCGTCTCCGCGTACGAGCCGGCGGACACTCCGACCGCGCTTCAGAACCGCCGCCTCCTGCTGCAGCTCGACCAGATCGGCGACTTCTCCGTCTACACGCTCACCGTCGGCGGTCCCGGGCTCGATCCGCTCTTCTCCAGCATCCAGCTCCGCTTCCGTCTTGCCTGCGACGCCGCCTTCGACTGCCGTCCGCCGGCGGAGCGGGAAGAGGAGACGGCCGAGCCGGAGGTTGCGATCGATTACCTGGCGAAGGACTACGCCAGCTTCCGGCAGGCGCTGCTCGACTTCATTCCGACGCGGATGCCGGCGTGGACGGAGCGGAGCGAGGCCGACATCGGCATCATGATCCTCGAGCTCCTCGCCGCGACCGCCGACACGCTCAGCTACACGCAAGACCGCATCGCCAACGAGGCGTTCCTGGAGACCGCACGGCAACGGCGCTCGGTGGCCGGACACCTGGCGCTGATCGGCTATCAGCTCGATGAGGGCGCGGCGGCGCTGGCATTTCTGAAGCTCGTGTCGAACGATCACGACGACCACCCCGTCGAAGCAAGTCTGCGCGTCGGTACGCGCCCGCTGCGCACCGCCGACCCGGTGATCGTCTTCGAGACGCTCGTGCCGGTCACCGTGCGCGACGAGCACAGCGTGATGCGCGTCTTCGATTACGCGCCGCCGGGCGATCCGAGCGACGAGCGACGAGCGTGCTGTCTGCCGAAAGGCTCGCTCGGCGCGGAGCTCGCCGGAGCGTTTTCGCACCTCGAGGCCGGAGCATTTCTGATGTTCGAGGACGCGAAGTCCGGCCGCCGGGAAGTCGTGCGCATCCTCGACACGCCGAAGATCGTCTTGCCGCAGCCGAGCGAGGTCGTTCCGACGGGACCGCGAACGATCGTCCGCTGGTCGGCGGCAACGCCCCTCCGCTACGAGTACTGTCTTCCCACCACGACCGTGACGGCGAACGTCGTCCCGGCCACGCACGGCGAGACCATCCGGCCGACGCTGCCGGTGAGCGCGGGCTTCGGCGGCTCCGACGAATTCAAGGTCCCGGAGGAGACGACGCCGCCGACGCGCCTGCGCTTCCGCCTCGCGGAGCGGCCGCTGGCGTTTCTCGACCGTTCCACGGTTGCGCTGACAGCTACCCCTGGCGAAGGATCGGATCTCCCGGCGCCCGGCGAAGCGCGCGGCGTCAGCACGCTCACCGTCACCGTCGACGGTAAGCGATGGACGGAGAAGTTGCCGCCGGCGCGCTCGTCGATGCATCGCCGCGGTTCGGGTGGCTCGAGTCGATCGTCAATCCGCTGCCGGCAACGGGCGGGCGCGACCGCGAGTCCGGCGATCGCGCGCGGCGCTTCGGTCCGGAGACGTTTCACGATGCGCTCGTCCTCGTCACGGCGAACGACTACGAGCGCGCCGCGCAGGCGGTGCGCGACGTCGCCGGCCGCCTGCTCGTGCAGCGCGCGAAAACGAACTTCCGCTGGACCGGGAGCTGGCTGACCGTCACGACGTCGATCGATCCGAGCGGCGACGCGTCATCGTCGGCCGAGACCCTCGACGCCGTCCTCCGCGAGCTCGAGGCCCGCCGCCTGGCCGGCTACGACCTCGACATCGCCGGCGCGGCCTACCTGCCCCTCGACGTCGTCGTCGCCTTCTGCGCCGCTCCGGGCTACAACGCCGCCGACGTGCAGAAGCGGCTCGAGACCGCGCTGGCGGCGTTCTTCGATCCCGACAACTTCAGCTTCGGCGACAGCGTTTTCGCCAGCCGTCTCTACAGCGCGGCGATGGCCGTGGCGGGAGTCGAGTCGGTGCGCATCGTCCGCCTGGCGCCGCTCCACGCCGCCGACCCGGTGCGCGATACCGCGCGCAACCTGCAGCGCGGCCTGCTCGCCGTCGGCGCTGATCAAGTGGTGCGGCTCGATCACAACCCCAACCATCCGGAGCGGGGGACGCTGGTCATTCGGCCGCTGGGAGGTCACGCATGACGAAGCTACTTTGCGACCTCCCTGACGCGCCGTCCGACACCTGCTGCGGCTCGCCGCCCGAGCCTCTCGCTGCGCCGACCGAGGTCGTCAACGCTCCCGGCCTCGCGGCCATCGCCTATCGCGTCGGCACTTTCAGCACCTTCCGCCGGGCCATGCTCGACCGCGTGCCGGCCGCCAATCTGCTCGACCCGCCGCCGAATCCGTTCGCGCAATGGCTGGAAGGAACGCCGGGCGATTACCAGACGATGTTCATCGAGCTGTGGGCCTACCTCGCCGATATCCTCACGTTCTATCAGGAGCGCATCGCCAACGAGGCCTACATCCCGACCGCCACGCAGCTCTCGTCGTTGATCCGTCTCGCGCAGCTCATCGGCTACCGTCCGAAGCCCGGCTCCGCGGCCAACGCGCTCGCCGCGCTCATCGTCGAGAAGGGAAAGTCGGCGGTCGTGCCGGCGTCGTTCCGCGTCGGCACGCGAGCGGCGGCGGGGAAGCCGGCCGTCATCTTCGAGACCGTCGCGCCCACCACCGCCGTCGGCGCCTCGAGCAAGATCCCGATCGCCGTGACGGCGCCGCGGAACCAGTTCGCCGCCCTGGCCGGCTACGAGATCCTCACCGCGCCGCGAATGACGAACCTCTCGCCCGCATTCAACGACCTCTTCGGCGATCTCGGCGCGCTCTTGCTCCCGGCGTTCCTCGCGAGAGGGATCGCTCCTTCTTTTCCCTCCACGCGCCGCACCGTCGTCTTCGCCGGCGCCAAGAATCGGGTCTCCGTCGGCGACTGGCTTCTCTTCGTTCACAAGGAGAATGACACGACCGCCGAGCAGCCGATCCCCCGCCGCGTCATCTCCGTCGCTGTCGATGACAAGCAGAAGACCACCACCGTGGTGTGGGAAGAGACGGATGCGATCGGAATCGCCAGTGGGGACACCGACGTGAAGGTTTGCGCGTTTCGCGTGGTGGCCACGCCGTTCGGGTCGAGTGCGCCCGCCGGCGACCCCTTCGCCTCGCCTGCGCAAGAGACCAGACCTTGGGACATCGCGACGAATCCCGTTCACTTTGTCCCGCACCCGGACGAGACGCCCAAGATGTCGCTCGACGCCGTCTACGACGCCATCGACGCGACGCCGGACGCGCCCGGCTGGGTCCTCCTCCACAAAGATGGTGACCTCACGCCGGTGCCCTTCCGCATCACCGAAGCGAAGACCGCCGGCCGCGCCCAATACGAGATCAGCGCGAAAGTGACGCGGCTGACGTTCCAAACGCCTCCTACCATGGCGGACGGTTACCCCCTGCGCGGCACGACCGTGTACGCCGCGAACGAAGCGCTCGTACTGCAGCCGAAGTTGCCGCTTCCGGAGCCGATCGGCGGCGCGACGCTGATTCTCGACGGTGTCTTCTCGCAGCTGCGGGCGGGACAGACCGTCATCTTCGAGGGCTTCCTCTGGAACGAGGGCACGAACGCCGTCACGGCGCAGCGTCAGGCGGAGCAGGCCGTCCTGGCCGAGCCGCCGAAGATCGACGTCGGCAACGCCATCACCACCATCCGCATCACGCCGGGATTGAGAGGTCAATACGGCGTGGCAGGGGCGGTGGTGTACGCGAACGTCGTCGGCGTCACGCAGGGCGAAACGGTTCGGAACGAGGTCCTCGGCAGCGGCGACGGCAGCGCGTTTCAGGCCTTCAGCCTGAAGAAGGACCCGCTCACGTATCTCCCCTCCACGGCCGCCGAGGGATTGTCGGCCGTCGAGAGCACCCTCGGCGTCACCGTCAACAACGTCCTGTGGCACGAGAGACCGACGCTGCTCGAGAGCGGGCCGCAGTCGCGCCAGTACGTAACCGCGGAGGACAGCGCCGGCATCACGTCCGTCTCCTTCGGCGACGGCGTCCACGGACAGCGTCTGCCGACCGGTCGCGACAACGTCAAGGCCACGTACCGGAAGGGGATCGGTGCCTCCGGCAACGTCGCCGCCGGAGCCGTGCAGGTGCTGCTCGACAACGTCGTTGGGCTGCAGAAGGTCACGAATCCGCTCGGCGCGATCGGCGGCACCGACCTGGAGACCGTCGCGCAAATCCGCGCCAATGCGCCGAGGAGCGTCCGCACCTTCTCCCGGGCCGTCAGCGTCGACGACTACGCGGCGCTCGCCCTCACCTATCCGGGCGTGGCCAAGGCCAACTCCTCGCTGGTCACGCTCGACGCATCGCACGTCGCGCTGGCGCATCCCTACATCCAGTTGACCGTGTCGACCACCGACGGCGTTCCGCTGGCGACGCAGAGCGGCTTCGCCGGCGCGTTGCGCGCGTACCTCGACCGCCGCCGCGATCCGAACGTGAGACTGCGCATCGTCGACTTCACCCGAGTGTTTGTCGACCTGGAGGCGACGATCGACGTCCTCGCCGACTTCCCGCGCCAGGGGACGCTCGACGCCGCGACCGCGGCGATGAGCCCGACGCACGGCTTCTTCGCCTTCGAGCGCCTGAGCTTCGGCGAGTCATTGCGCCTGAGCGCCGTCTACGCCGCGCTGCAGGCCGTTCCCGGCGTTCGCAGCGCGACCGTGATCACGTTCCGCAACGTCACCGATCCGGCCGGCACCATCAGCGACGACATCTTCATCCGGGCCACGGAGCTGGCCGTGATGAAGAACGATCCAACCGACACCGGCAATGATTTTGGCAGGCTCGTGCTCGGGCTCGGCGAGGGAGGCTTCGCCGACCGATGATCCGCAACGACGCCCGCGCCTTCGCCGACCGCCTCTACGCGCGCATCCCGTCGCAATACCGCGTCTATGACGAGGAGCGCGGGCGGCCGCTCTACGCGCTCGTCAGCGTCATCGCCGAGCAGGCGGCCACGCTGCGCAACGATCTCGACCGGCTATGGGACGACTTCTTCATCGAGACCTGCCGCGACTGGGTCGTCCCTTACCTCGGCGCGCTCGTCGGCGCGAACCTCCTGCAGCGTCCCATTGCGCGCGGCAACCGCCTGGAGGTGCGCGACACCGTCGGCTGGCGGCGCATTCGCGGCACCGTGCGTATGCTGCGCGAGGTCGTCGCCGCCACGACCGGCTGGCCGTGCGACGTGGCCGAGCTCTTCCAGCACATCGGCTGGTCGCAGAACATGAACCACCTCCGGCTCGCCCATCCGCTCACGCCCGATCTGCGCGCGGTCTATCCCCTCAGCCTCCTGGGCCGCGCGAACGATCCGCTCGCGCACGCGGCCGACATCCGTCCATCGTTCGACCTCGAGCAGCCGCGCCTCCGCACCTCCCTGACGACGCCGGGCGTCCCGGCCTGGGGAACGCCCGGCCGCTACGAGATTCCGAACCTCGGCTTCTTCGTCCGGCGTCTGCAGACCTTCCCGCTTCGCGGCGTCACCCCCGCATCCGCGGCGCCAGGACAGACGCCGGCGATTCCGGGGACGTTCACGTTCGATCCGCTCTTCCGCGACGTGCCGCTGTTCGAAGCGGAAAGCAGCGCCCCGATCACCCGAGCGGCGTTCGATCACGATCCGTGGCGATTTTTCGGAACGGACGTTGCCGTCCGTCAGCACGGAATCCTGCTCGCCGCCGACGCCGCGCCGCGCGCGGACGTCTCGGCGTCGCAGACCGCGTCCAAGTTCGGCGGACGCACCAACCTCGCGCTGCATCCGACGAAGGGCATTCGCCTTCTCGACCCGCGTGCATTCGAGGCCGGCGGGATCGGGTTCACGATTAGCGCGGAGTGGGACGACGGCACGCTCCTCGGGACTCTCGACACGCTGCAAGCCGCTGCCGGCGGCGCGACCGCGTATCACCCCGGCGGCACGGTCACGACAGCCGGCGCGCTGGTGGTCTCCGTGCAACTTGAGAGCTCGTCGTCGGCGCGGTTCCCAGGGGCGGTGATCGCCGTCGCCGCGCAGCCCGACGGATTCGTCCGCGAGTCCGACGCTCTCTACGTCTATCTCCCGACGCTCTTCCTTTCCGCCGGCGAGAGCAGGACCTTTTTCGTCGCCGCCGACGGCAGCACCTACACCGCTTCGTCGCTCGACGGCACGGCGCTGGCGCGGCAATCCGAGGGGAGCGTGTATCCGCCGCGCGCCCTCACGGCCTCGGTCGCGCGGGCGGATGCGTTCACGGGGCTCGACCTGAAGCAGGGGATCATCGTTCCCGACCGCGCGCGGCTCGCCGGCGTGCGGGCTGTCATCGCGGTGAGGCTCTTTACCGGTACGTTCCAGCCGGTCGGTACGATCGCCACCGTCGTCCAAAATAGCGTCGCTCCTTTCACGTATGTACCGAGCGCCGGTGACGTGCCGGACACAGGATCGCTCGTCGTCACCATCACCTTCCTTCCCGGCAGCACGGGCATGCCTCCGACCGAAATCGTCCTCACGAACCGGCGCGGCCAGTCGCTGCTCGTCTATCTGCCCGAAACCGACGTCGACAGAAACGTCTTCGTCGCGGAAGACGGCGCGACGTACCGCGATCCTTCTGACAGCACAAGGGGCGCCGCCACGTTCGCGACCTTCGGCGTCGCCCGCGCCAGCGCCGGCCAGGTGCTGCCGATCGGCGGCGTCCGGCCGCTGCAGCAGCGCCGGCCGGTCGGCGTCGATCTCTGCACGCTGAAACGCCGGGCGCTGCTCCGCGAGGGAGAGCTCGGCATCGATCCGGAGCTCGGACGATGGGCGCTTCCGCCGGGTGATCCGGCGATCGCCGAAGGCGACTTCAGCGTCGATTACGTCGAGGCCTTCGGCGGTCCGATCGGAGCGCGTACCTACGACCGCATGCTGGAAGGTAGGCCCACGCGCCTGGTCTCGCGCACCGGCGACGCCGTTTCCCTGCCGGCGCACTCCTCGCTCTCCGACGCGGTGGCACACGCGGGCGTCGACGAAGTGATCGAGATCGTCGACAGCGCCACCTACGCGGAGATGCTTCCGGTGGAGATCAAGCACTCCCTTGTCATCCGCGCGGCCGAGGGGCAGCGCCCCTGTCTCACGTTCTACGACAGCAGCGGCCATCCGCTTGCGGAGAGCCTCCACGTCGTCGCTCCCATCGGCGAGCTCGAATGCAACGGCCTCCTCATCAGCGGCGCGCCGATCAGGCTCGACGCAACAGCGAAAACGACGAAGCTGGCGATCCTCGCTTGCACCCTCGATCCGCGGCAGCCGGCGTTGCTCGCGGACGACGACGTGGATCCCGCGCCGGCGTCGTTCCTCGTTTGCAGAAGCATCGTCGGCGCGTTGCGCGTCGGTCCGATCCCCTCCCTGACCGTCGCCGACTCCATCGTCGACCACCAGGGTGGGCTGGCGATCGCGGGCCCGCCCGGTCCCAACGACGCCATCGCGCCGCGCAGCGCGGCCGCGGCCGGCCGCGTGCAGTTGGAGCGCGTCACGCTCCTCGGCATGCTCCGCTGCGACAACCTCAACGCCAGCGAGTCGATCCTCGACGAGATCGCCGTCGTCGACGATCAGCAGTTGGGCTGCATCCGCTTCAGCCGCTACGAGCCCGGCTCCGTCCTTCCGCGCCGCTTCGAGTGCGTCCCCGACGAGCGCACCGCCAGGACGACGGACAGCCGGCGCCGCGCCGGCGCTCCGCTGTTCAATTCGCGCCGCGCCGAGCGTTGCGACTACGCGCAGATCGCGTTCCCCTCCGCGCCGGAGATCAACACCGCCAGCGAGGAGCGGTCGGAGATCGGCGCCTTCACCCGCGTCCGCAATCCCCTTCGCCTCGCCAACGCCCGTACCAAACTTCGCGAGTTCATGCCAGCCGGACTCACAGCGCTGTTCATTGCCGAGACCTGATGGAGACAACCCATGAAGGCCGACTTCTCCCGCCGATCCGAAAAAAAGGACCACTACCGCAACGTGCTCTTCCAGCAGGGGAGGGTCTGGCTCGATTCCGATTGGAACGAGGACGAGGCCACGCGCACGTACCAGGACGAGGAGCGCACGCTCGACCTCGTCGGCCCCTCCGGAGTCCCCGCACCGTACGAGGCCTTCAACATCACGGCGATTCCGGGCGGCGCCGATTTCCACATCGGCGGCGGTGACGGACCCGCTGGCGACTTCTACATCGACGGCATTCTCTGCCGCAACGAGAAGCAGACCAGCTATCTCCATCAGCCCGACTTCCCGAGCCCGCCGGTGTTGCCGCAGCCGCAGCCCGGCTTTCCGACGTTCGCGCTGGCGTATCTCGAAGTTTGGCAGCGCCTGATCACCTATCTGGAGGATCCGAGTATCCGCGAGGTGGCCCTCGGCGGTCCCGACACGGCCGTCCGCTCGCAGACCGTCGCGCAGGTGAAACTCCTCGACCTGGCGAGTGGGCTGAGCTGCGCCGACGCGGCCAACCTGCTGCCCTCACCGCTCGGAAACGGCACGCTCACGACGTTGAAGCCACCGCCCGTTTCTGATCCGACCGACATCTGCCGGCTCCCCGAGGAGATCACGTTCACGGGCCGCGACAACCGTCTCTATCGTGTCGAGATCCACGAGGGCGGCGACCTTCTCGACGGAGGAGCGAGCGGCATTCGCTTCAGTTTTCCTCTGGCCAGCGCCGCGAACGCGAACACGACGTCCATCGAGCTGACTGCCGCACTCGGGCCTGCCGCTTCCGACAACGTGCGCCGCGGCGTAACCGTGACGCTCGTCGATCCGAACACCGGCCGGCGCGAGTCCGTCCTCGTCACCGGTCTCGACACCAGCGGAAAGAAGCTCTTCCTCTACTCCTCGCTGCGCAACAGCTTTCCGATCGGGAGTGTCGTCACCGGCGGCGTCGCGCTGTTCAAGTGGTCGAGATCGAACGCCGCCTTCGCCGCCGGCGTGAAGGACGTGTCGGTCGATCGCACGAAGCTTACCCTCACGACGCTCGGACGGGACGATGCCACGGCGCTGCGCCAGGGCGACCTCGTGGAGATCACCGACGATGTGAGCGAGCTCGGTCCGGGCCACGGATTCCTCACTCATCTCAAGACCGATCCGAATCCGGACGAGCTGACGGTGGAGCTGGAGAACGCGCTGCCGCTGAACGTCTTCGACAAGCAGCGGCACATGACCCTTCGTCGCTGGGACGGCCAGGGCTTCGCCTCGACGACGTTCGACGAGCTCGGCGACATGAACCTCGGCGACGGCGTGCACGTCCAGTTCGCCGGGAGCGGCCTCCGCGCCGGGGAGTACTGGCAGTTCGCCACGCGCGTCATTGACGGCAGCGTGGAGAGCCTCGTCAACGCCAAGCCTCACGGAATCGTCCGCCACCGCTGCCCTCTCAGGGTCATGAAATGGACGAGCAACGTGGCCTCGCCGCCGTTTGGGTCGCCGCCGTCCACGTTCGACGTCCTTTCCACTCCTCTCTCTCCTGCCAGCGGCTCGGCCGCGTCACGCTTGACGTTCGGCTCGGGCATCACGATCGGCAGCGGGAGCACGATTCCGACGACGGTCTGCGAGGTTCTCTCCGACTGCCGGCCGAAGATCCCGCTGCTGACGCGCATGCTCCAGCTTCACTACGTCGGCGGCGACGCGCAGGAGATCGTCGCCGCTACGGGCGCGCTTCCGCTCCCGCTCGAGGTCGGAGTGACGGATGGGCCGTTCGCGCTGCCCGGCGCCAAGGTCAAATTCTCGACGTTGACGAGCGGCGGCCAGGAGGGCGTCGTCAGCACCGGCGCCGACGGCGTGGCCCAATTCAACTGGACACCGCCTCAGGCCGAAGGCGAGTATCAGCTCAGGGCCTCGCTGCAGCTCAGCCCCGAGGACGATGTTCTTTGCGATCCGCTCTCCATCCTCTTTCATTGCAAGGTCGACGCGGACTGCTGTCTTCACGTCCGTCCGCAGGATCTGGCAAATACGACGCTGCAGAACATCGTCGACCGGCATCGGACCCGGCCGGTGAAGATCTGTCTGGGCCCCGGCCGCTACGAGCTGCCGGCGCCGCTCGTCCTCACCGGCGATCACAAGGGCATGACCATCGAAGGCTGCGGGCGCGGCGTGATCATCACTTCCACCTCCGGCACGCCCTTTGTGAGCGGAATGGTCCATCTTCTTGGGACCTCAGGCGTCACGTTGCGGAACCTGGAATTCGAGCCGCCGCGGGCGAAAGGGGGCACCGACATCACCGCGATCGCGGTGGCCGAGAGCGGGACGCCGGAGCAGCAGAAGGCAGGTTCGCAAGGGCTGCTGCCGGTGTTCGGTCCGCAGATCGACGTGAATGTGGCAGTGCGCATCGTCGGCGCGGAGGGGTGCACGATCGAGCAGTGCAGGTTTGTCTTTCTTCCCCGGGGGGTAGGGACCTTCGACGGAGTGGAGGTGTTGCCGGCGCCGGTTCCCTTCGGCGCCGCGCTCCTCACCTCGGGAGAGCTGAAGGACTGCGTCTTCCGCAACAACACCGTCGTTGCCCCTGCGCCGATTTCAATCGCCGGCTTCGTGCTCGTGCCGGCCGTGTTCGAATCGTCGGGAAAGCGCCGCTATCAGTCATGCGCCTTCAACGGAGTGCACATCGAGAACAATGAATTCAGCGGGCTGTCTCACGCGGTGATTGCCTGCGGCGCGCTCGGAGAGCTCTCCGTCCGCGAGAATTCGATCGCCGATTGCGGGCACGGAGTCATGTTTCTCTCAGTTCGTTGGTTCCCGTGCATCGCCGCCGCCGGCGATATCAAAGAGGTGACCAAGGCCTTGGGTGTCGCGGCGAAGGCGTTCACCGCCGCGCCGTTGGTGGCGCTGCTGCGTGCCATGTACACGGTGTTCCATCCCTCGATTGCCGTTCCCCTCGGCGCCTACGCTACGCTCGCGCCTCCTCCGGGGATCGACGAGAAAAGTCCCGAGTTGACGCCCGGCGCAACGCCGCCGAGCACGAGGCTCGTCGACGCCGCGAGCAAGTTCGCGGTGTACGTGGAGCCTACCGATTTCGAGCCTCTTTTCGAGCAGACGGTCGTCGATGCGGAGATCCAGTCGGTCACCGCTGCGCTGGAGGCCGAGTGGCAGTCTTCGTCGGAGTTCTTCGCCTTCGACGGGATCGGCGGCGGGCTCCTTCGCTCTTCCAACCTGACGCCGTTGTTCGATGACGCGGCAGCGAAGACGGAGGGGACACTAGATCTTTCCCACAACACGATCTCGCGGAGCCCGGCGACGAGCGT
>WNFI01022857.1_pt1 | contig 26821 bp, 20 predicted proteins | sample 5400471 | NCBI WGS metagenome assembly WNFI01 (sample SAMN13153348, study PRJNA577476) | soil metagenome | isolation source: 100 cm saprolite on Douglas fir-dominated hillslope | place: USA:California | collected 2013-09-17 | reverse complement strand
CGCCATTCCGCCGGCGTGATGTCCGAAATGAAAGGGCCAGTGGAAACGAGCAGGCAGATGAATGTGCGTTGCGCCGCCGAGAAACGACAGTACGCTGAAGAGGAAGCCCACGAAGAAGCAGAGAAGATAGAAATCAGACCAGGTCATAAGTCACCTCGAGCGCGACATTTACTTTGCGCAACTTGCCGTTGCGGTGCGCGAGCTGGAATTCGAGTCACGGACCTTGTTGACTGCTCCGGCCACCGTGAGCCGGCCCTGTTCAATTGCGAAGTGGCGAGGCCGGCCGCGGGTGGCCGCTGTCCCTCTGTTGTCCTCCGTTCTGATGATTGCCGGGGTGCAAGACTTCTCCGAGGCGTTCGGCTAAATCGGGCGTCCGGAGAATCTCCGCCAGGAGCAAAATCGCACGGCGCGAATCCTCATGCTCGGCGATCGTCTGGAGTGCGTGTTGCAGCGCCGGATCAGCCGTGAACTGTTCGGCGCCGGCAAAAAGCCAAGAATCAACTTTCGCGTCGATAGCGCGCAATTCCGACTGCAGCCCGGGCGTGTAGCCTTCGGGGTCGTCCACCAGAAAACCTGGATAGACGCGGAAGAATCGCGCCAGCAATTCGCGGGTCGTGTGCGTTAAGTGCGGCCGGGCGCCATTCTCGATTTGCGAGAGATACGCTTGGCTCAAACCGCGGCCAATCTCGTTCTTCATCGCCGCGGCCAGTTCCTGCTGGGTCATCGTACGGCCCAGTCCGCGAAGCGAACCTTCTACAGCGCGGAGGGAGCGAAGTTTGTCACCAAGTTTCATGGGGGGCCTACTTATTGCAATCTGCAAATATATTATTACATATCGCTATTTTGTCAAGAGAAAGATTGTCACTGTTTTCAATAACTTACAGACATGTCTAGGATTGGTTGCCTTATTCGGGCTTGCGGAGGGACTGCAGATCGATCCCGAGTTGCTGGCACTTCTTATAGAGATGACTGCGCTCCAAGCCCAAAGCGCGGGCCACATTGGTCATATGAAAGTTGTGACGCCGGATCTCCCCGAGCATCACTTCCCTTTCGAACGCTTCGGTGCGTTCGGCCAGCGTGCCCGTTGAGCTTCCTGACCCGGGTGAACCACGCGATGAGGAATCCGAGGTAGGAAGGATTAGACGGACTTCCGCCGCGGTGACACTCCCGTCCGATGCCAGCAGGATCAGACGCTCGACCACATTGCGAAGTTCGCGCACATTTCCGGGCCAACCGTATTTGCGCAGTTCAGCGATGGCATCTTCCGCGAAGATTGTTTCCTTCCAGCCGTTTTGCGCCGCCACCTGGCGCGCGAAATGGACGATGAGATCGGGAAAATCCTCTGGGCGCTCGCGCAAGGGCGGTAACTGCAACGGAAAAACATAAATTCGGTGGAACAAATCGCGCCGGAACGAATCCTGCTTCACAAGATCTTCCAGGTTGCGATGCGTGGCGACCACCACGCGCACATTCACCTTGATGGGTTTGTCACCTCCGACGCGCTCGACTTCACCCTCTTTCGGCTTGTTCGAACTTGCCGAGATGTTTGGCCGCGGCACCCGTAAATGCGCCTTTTTCGTGGCCAAAAAGCTCCGACTCGATCAATTCCGCCGGCACGGCCGCGCAATTCAGGGTGATAAAGGGATGATCTTTCCGCGGCGATTTTTCGTGAATCGCGCGCGCCACCAGTTCTTTGCCCGTACCAGTTTCACCGAGGATGCAGACACGCGTCTCGCTCGCCGCGACGCGCTCGATCTGCGCCAGCAATTTCGTCATGGTCTGGCCGGAACCTACAAGTTCGTATTTTCCCAGGCGATGACGCAGTTCGCGGTTTTCATCTTCGAGCCGCGACAACCGCAGCGCATTCTCGACTGTTACGAGCAGCTTATCCACGGAAAGTGGCTTCTCCAGGAAATCAAGCGCCCCCAGCTTCGTGGCTTTCACCGCCATTTCGATATTCGCTTGCCCGGAAATAAGCACGATCGGAATTTTCAAGCCGGCCTTTTTCAAATCTGCGAGCAGCTCCAAGCCACTCTTGCCCGGCATGACCACGTCGGAAAGAATCAGGTCAAACGATTCGCCGCGAAGCAGATCGAGCGCGCGGGCCGCGTTGTCGCAAACCGTGGTTTCGTGGCCCGCCATTCGAAAGGCGCGGGAAAGCGATGCCAGAGTGTTGTGATCGTCGTCAACGAGCAAGAGATGAGCTTTGCGGGGCAAGCTTTGGTCCTTTCTAGAGTATTAATCGGAAGCAGCAGCCAGAGTTGACGGCGTGTTTTTTTGCTCGGGAGCCGCCTCGCGCGGGGCCGAGGTCTTGCCGGCTTGACGCTGAGGCAGAACGATTCGAAACGTTGTGCCGCGGCCTTCGTCGCTAGTCACCGAAATGTTGCCGTGATGATCGCTGACCACCGACTGCACGATGGCCAGCCCAAGCCCCGTGCCTTGCAACTTGGTCGTGTAATACGGCGTGAACAGGCGAGAGCACTCTTCCGGCGTCAGTCCTTTCCCCGTGTCGGCCACTTCGATACGTACTTGGCCATCCTGCTCCAAGGTCCTCAAAGTCAGCGTTCCCCCGGCAGGCATGGCGTCTAGCGCATTCAGCACCAGATTCTGAAAGGCGCGGTGGAGCAAGTCGGGATCCGCGTCGATATCGGGCAGTGGTTCGGTCAGGAACAACTCCGGTGTGATGGTGGGCTTCCCGACTTCGTTGAATTGCGGCTCGAAGAGGCGCACCGCGTTGCGCAGCGCTTCATTCACATTCACGCGGACAAATTGCGGCGCAGGCATCTTCGAAAAATCGCTGAACCTCCCGACGATGGTATTGAGATTGGCCAGTTCCGCTCGCAAAGTAGCGGTCGATTCGTGGAACACTTCCAGGAATTGTTTGGCGTCGAGCTGGCGGGCTTTCTGCAGGTTTTCCACGGTAATCTGCATGGGAAAGAGTGGATTGCGCAGTTCGTGAGCGAGACGGCGCGCCAGTTCGCGCCACGCGGCAACTCTCTCGGTCTGCACCAGACGCTCCTTCTGCGCCGCAAGCGTTTGGGTCATTTCGTTGAAGGCTTTGGCAAGCTGGCCGATCTCATCGCGCCCATGAACGTCAATGCGCGTATCCCATCGTCCGCTGGCGACCTCGCGGGCGCCTTCGGCAAGTTCCTCCACCGGCTTGGTAATTCGCGCGGAAATCCAGAAGCTTACCAGCAGTCCAATGAACAGCGCGGCAGCCGCAACTACCGCGGCGATCTTGAGGATTTGGCGTTTCAACAGCACCAGTTCTTTTCGCGAACTGCCGACGAATAATATGCCAAGAAGTTCTTTATTGCGGCCTGGCAACGGAATGGCTTGAAACGTTTCCGCGTCAACCGGATCGCTCGTCCAATTAATCGTTTGCGCCATCAGTTGTGGCTGCTTCTGCAACTGCTCGACAAGAGGCGCGAACCGTTCTGCCTGATCGGCGTCAATTTTCTCGCCCAGCAAGGATGTAGGAACAAAGGCAGGGTCGAGGTTGGTATAGATGAGCGCACGCATCCCCGCGGGTAAGACCAGTGAAGCGAGGAAATTCTTATCCAGCCGGTGCCCGCCGATGATGTACAAACTCTTGCCGGCCACGGTGTTGTTCGTTCGAACGACACTGAGGGATATCGCTACGCCGTCAGGAAGCTCTTCTTTCTTCAGGAATGCCGGCGTGTCATTCCAGTCCTTTACCGCTGTCACCCAGTCGTTCTTGTGGCCAACACGATCGGGAAACTGCGCCGAAGAAATGAGCACGCCGTCGTAGTTCACAAACTCCACGTAGTCCAGTCCATTTTCCTGTGCAGAACCGATGGCATCGCGCACCCAGAGAGACAAGTCGGCATTAGGTCGAGCCATGTCAATCGCCATACGCTCGGTAAGGTTTGCTTCCGCGATGTTCTTTGCCCGTTGGGCGATTTCCTCACCGCGCTGGACAAATTCTTTTTTGAACTGGGCTACCAGCGCTTCGGTGCGTTCCGCGTCCATCGCTTCGAACGTGGCTTGCGTGTAATGCGTCGTGGTGAAAAGCCGGCCGCGCGAGCGCAGCGGGGGCAGTTTTTGCTTGGCGTACACGGGTTAAGGCTTGATGATATCACGGCTGCACGAAAGGGATTGTGGGTATGCACGGGGAGAAAGAACCACGTTGCCTGGAATCTCCCCGTAGAGGGAACTCCTGCAGCACGGAGTACTGAATTGCACCGAAACGATTGGCCCCGGCCAGCCGTCCATGTAAGAAGTCGGTTGTTCCAGACAAGAATCCATCTTCAGGAGCGTTTGATGAAGCCCAAGCCAGTTCGTGCGAGACTACTGTTGTGGCTGAGTGTGGTGTTGGCAGTTTCCCTGGCGGCCATCCCCGCAAAGGCCCCTGCCCAAGCGACCGCAGACCAAGTGCCGGACGGGCCCACCAAGCTCCTCCGCTTCGCTGACATCTCGAAGGATAAGGTGGTTTTTGCCTACGCCGGTGATCTATGGATGGCCTCGCGCGAAGGCGGCGCTGCCAGGCGGCTGACTTCCCACGTGGGCGACGAACTCTATCCGAAATTTTCGCCCGACGGTAGATGGATTGCCTTCACCGGCGAATACGACGGCAATCCTGACGTGTACGTCATCTCCGCTGAAGGCGGCGAACCCAAGCGCCTCACGTTTCATCCTGGGAACGACATCGTGCTCGGCTGGACCCCGGACGGGAAAGACATTCTGTTCCGCTCCGATCGCTTCAGCGCGCCTCCGGGCCGCTACACCAAACTCTTTCTCGTCTCCCCACAAGGCGGCCCCGCGAAAGCGCTGCAGGTGCCTCGCGCTAGCTTGACCACTTTTTCCCCTGACGGCACCAAGATCGCCTATCTTGAAACTTCCCAGGAATTCCGTACCTGGAAGCGCTACCGCGGCGGCTGGAGCCTGCCCATCGCCATCTTCGACCTCAAAAAGAACTCCTACGAAGAGCTGCCGAAGACGGCGGGGATGGACCTCTTCCCCATGTGGCATGGCAACACCATCTACTTCATCAGCGACCGCGACGGCGTGATGAACCTTTTCAGCTACGATCTCGGTTCAAAGCAAACGAAAAAACTCACCGATTACAAGGAATATGACATCAAGTGGCCGAGCCTTGGGCCCGACGCCATCGTGTATGAAAACGGCGGCGTGCTCCACGAATTCAATCTCGCCAACGGCAAGACGCGCAATCTCCCGATTGTGGTGCGCGCCGAGGATGTTGAAACGCGACCGGAGTTCAAGAACGTCGCGCAATCCATCGGCAGCTACTCACTCTCGCCCTCGGCGGCACGTGCGCTGGTAGAGGCCCGCGGCAATATTTTCACGATACCGGCCGAGCACGGCAGCATTCGTGCCCTCACCACGAATCATTCGGGGATCCACGAACTGAATCCCGCATGGTCGCCCGACGGAAAGTGGATCGCGTACCTCTCCGACAAGACCGGCGAATTCGAGCTCTACACTCGCCCGCAAATGGGCGGTGACGAAACGCGCATCACCACCGATGGCGGCGTCTATCGCTACGGTCCGGTGTGGTCGCCGGACAGCAAGAAGCTGCTCTATTGGGACAAGGTGCTGCAACTCTGGTACGTCAGCCTTGATGACAAGAGGCCTGTGCTCGTCGACAAATCCGAGTACGGCACCCTCTCCGACGGGAGTTGGTCTCCAGACAGCCTGTGGATCGCCTATTCCAAGCCGCATCGCCGCGGCTCCAGCGATGTATTCCTTTATTCGCTGGGCACAAAGAAAGTGACGATGGTTTCCTCCGGTTTTTATAGCGACAACAATCCTGTTTTCGACGGCAACGGAAAGTATTTGTATTTCATTTCCACACGCTACTTCTATCCCAGCGTCGGCCAGCTCGATCAGCGCTTCAACTATTACTCCACCGACGGCATTTTTGCCGTCACGCTGAAGGCTGATGAAGCTTCTCCGTTCAAACCTCAGAGCGATGAGGAAAAAGCAGCCGACGAAAAGAAAGATGATAAAGAGAAGAAAGACGACAAGAAGGCTGCTGACGCGAAACCGGGCGATAAGAAAACGGACGAACAGAAAGAGGAGAAAAAAGACGAAAAGAAGCCTGAACCGGTCAAGCCGATTCAAATTGATCTGGACGGCATCAGCTCGCGCGTCGCGACCGTGCCGATCAGCGCCGGCATTTTGAATAATTTGGCTGCGCGCAAGGACAAGTTTTTCTACATCTCCACGCCGCAGGAAGCGCGGCAGTTCGGCACGGGCGACCGCGGCTCAAAAAATGTTCTCCACGTGTACGATGTGACCAAGCGCGAAGACAAAGCGCTGCTTGAAGGCATCGATGGGTACGACCTCGATAAGGAAGGCAAAAAGGTCATCTACAAAGCCGGGCCCGTCTACGGCATCGCCGAAGCCACCCCGGGCAAAGCCAAAGTCGGCGACGGCAAGCTCAATCTCAGTGAACTCCAGGTGAAGATCGATCCCCGCGAAGAATGGCGCGAAGTGTTCCACGAAGCCTGGCGCGTCGAGCGCGACTTTTACTGGGACCCCAACATGACTGGCCACAATTGGAAGAAAATTGGCGAGCGCTATGAAGCGCTTCTTCCCTGGGTGGCGCATCGCAGCGATTTGAATTACATCATCGGCGAAATGATCGCGGAGCTGAGCACTTCGCACACCTATGTGGGCGGCGGCGATCAGCCGTCGAAGCCGCATGTGAGCGTTGGAATGCTCGGCGCCGATTTCGAGCCCGATGGCGGCTATTTCCGCATCTCGAAGATCTATCCCGGCGAAAACTGGAATGATGCCACGCGCTCTCCGCTGACCGAGCCGGGATTGAAAGTGAAAGCGGGCGACTACCTGATCTCTGTCGATGGCCAGGAGGCGCGTTCGAATCAAGACGTGTACTCCTATTTCCAAGACCTCGCCGGAAAACTCGTCACCCTGAAAATCAATTCCAAGGCGAGTCCCGAAGGCGCGTGGGAAATCACGGTGAAGCCTGCGAACGGCGAAGCCGGTCCGCGCTATCTCGCGTGGATGGAGGAAAACCGCCGCAAGGTCGCGGAGGCCACCGGCGGCCGCGTCGGCTATATGCACGTGCCGGACACTACCTTCCCCGGCATCATCGCCTTCGACAAGCAGTTCACCGCGCAGCTCGATAAGGACGGCATCATCGTCGATGAGCGCTACAATTCCGGCGGGCAGATTCCTGACTTCTACACCGAAAAGCTCCGCCGTGAGCTTCTTTCCGCGCTCGCGCCGCGCGAAGGCAAGGACACCCCGTGGCCACCCGTCGCGATTTACGGGCCGAAGGTAATGATCGTCAACGAACTTGCCGGCTCCGGCGGCGACGCGTTCCCCTGGTTCTTTCATCGCCAGAAAATTGGACCCATCGTTGGCACGCGCACGTGGGGCGGACTCGTCGGCATCTCTCGCGGAATTCCTTTGCATGATGGAGGCGGCGTCAGCGCACCAGAGTTCGCATTCTGGTCAGCGGACAATGGCGGCGAATGGATCGTGGAAAACCACGGCGTTGATCCGGACTACGTTGTAGCTCAGCGGCCTGACCTTGTGGTCAGCGGTCATGACCCGCAACTCGAAAAAGCCATTGAACTTGCCAAGGAAGCGCTCAAAACCTACAAGGGCCTCCCTCTGCGGCCCAAGTATCCGGTGGTGAAGGAATAGTCGCCGGGCTATAGAACGCGAAATCATTGATGAAAACGAGAAGGAAATCGGGCTCGTGCCGGGCCTCTTCCATTTCCTGGCGGGAAGTCTGCTTGCTACAGTTGCTCGCTGCCTGAGCTGGGAGCTAGAGCCCCTCGGACCACGAGTCCTTCTCGTCGTCGGCCCAGCGTTGCAGACTCTCGATCGCTCGCGAGTCGATTCTAGGGATGCGAACTCTATTGAGCGGCGCGCGCATCATCGAGGCAATCGCTGGCGCAACCATCACGCAAGCCGTGAGCAGCGCGGTGGCAAGAATTCGTCGGCAAAAGTTTCTTGTCGGCTTTCCGACGGATTCCTGGCTTGTGATTCTTGTCGCGGTGCTCATGATCGTTTCTCTGGCCACTTAAATCCCAACTCTGTCTCGAGTCCCTGTCTGCAACTCTTGACCGCTAGCCGGGTGGCGCGGAACGCGTCGCCGGAAGAGGAGCGACCTCTGGCTGAAAGGGGAAGCGCGGCGGTGCTTGCCTTTGTGCGCAGGATCTCTCCTCTTGTCAACTTCGCGCCCCAAGCCACCCACGGGGGTATTGGCTAGCGGAGACCTTGTCCGGCGCTGCCGCCGAGAAGACTTACGGGCAAGGAAAAAGGGTTCTGGGTCCGATTCCGCTCAGCGCGAGCCTTCAAGTCCACACCAGCTTCGTCCGTTTTGGTCCTGGACAAAAGCCGCCGCAGTTGTTCCGAGAGATAGACATCGTAAGCCACGAGAGTCCCCGCGCTTCCGAAGACTGCGGCGCCCAGCAGCATCAACAGCCATTTCAACGCTGACATCGAACTACCCCCTTCTTCCAATCCACGGACTCGCCTGGCAGGATCTGTAGGGCCCGCCTCCCAAGGCGGGCCGCTCTTCAACTTGATCCACTTCAGCGCGAAGCCGAATAAGCCCGCGCTAATTGAGCTGTCCCGCGCGCCAATTCCGTCCGCACCAGAACCCTTCTAGCAGCGGCAGGCCGCATCATCTGAAACGCGGCCTCCAGGCACAGCCAATTCAACCCAGCCGCAGCAGTGGCGGCAACTATGGTGGTGATAACAAGCGTTGCAAATTGCAGCATTAGGTTCATGACCTGCCTCCCGACTTGCGCTTTTAGCAAAGGCACGAAGATGGCCAGCAGCTATCTATTTATAAATAAATGGGTTAGTGAGACTCGCGAGGCGACAACCTGTGTTGCACGAGACACGATGTAGGACCAGGCACACGTTTAGCTATTCTGCGTCCGACAACATACTGAACGCGATTTTCCCCTTTCACTGACTTATGAGTTTGTCCAGTTTCTCAGCGACGTCAGGAGCCGACTGGTCCCAATAGTGCTGGTGAGCACCCGCGCCGATGCACATTTCCTCGCGGATCGGAGGCGTGACATTGTCTTGCGCCACGGAGATTGTTTGAGGATACTCGCCCGTTCCTGCGGTCGTGCGGCTGTACCATTCGTTGAGCCACAGCGAGCGCCCGATATAATCGCCGCTTCGGTATGCGTTCACCCATCGCTCGACCCCAAGTCGTTGCGGGTCCGGCGTCCCCGTGAGTGGAAGACCGTCGGGCCGCGTCTCTTCAAGGCCGCCTAAGTGCAGTAGAGAGTTGTCTGGCGTACTGCGGACCCACTCGTAGAGATACGGAAACATCCGGTTCAGGAACTGGCGTACCGGATCGCCCATGGTAAACAACCGCATCGGAATTTTTGTCCCCGAACTCACCCCTGGAGTCCCCAGCCCTAGCCGGGCGAGATCTGCATCTCCTTGCGACCTTAGGTAGAGCAGCAGGTCTCCAGAGATGAGCGCCCCCAGACTATGCGCCAAAATCACAATTCGATCGTACTTTCGCGCTTCATCTTGATCGTCCGCGAGGTACCGTAGCAGCGAAACATACCGCTCCATGATTCGTGCCCGCGGAGTCTTTTCTTTCGGCGACGTCCGCAGATAATTGTCCACGTCCAACATAATTCCGAGCACCGAAGACCCTGACTTAGCAAGTGAGGCAAGGATGGCCAGCGATCCGGTTGCCAGGCCCAACCATTGCAATATCGCCGCCGTTGGTGAATCTAGGGAATTGAGTTCGCTTTTTTTCCACTCGTGAAGAATCGAGAACAATACCGGCAAGAAAAATGCCGCTGTCCACATCAGTACGAATCCAATGGCCGTCGCATCCAAACCGCGGGACAACCACGCCCCCATGCGCCGCGAAGATGCGTTGTCAGAACCCCTGGGTGGCTTCATCTCGCTGAAAATGGAGGGTAGCAACCAGAGAAGCAGAAGAAAAACCCCTATGCCAAGCACGGCTAAGACTACTGGGAACGCAGGTGTCGCACTCCAAACCAGCACACCTTGGAAGTAGTCGTTCGGCGGCAGTCCTTGTGGGCAGGGTACCGAATTGAGATAGCCCTGAGCATCACTTTCGTCCAGAAACAGCCCGCCCCAATCTGCCGGCAAGTCCAGTAGCCCTGGAATCGAGTTGTTGAACAATTTGGTAGCCAGCGATGATTGGAAACACCTTTCCTTAGTCTGGTTTGACTTTGTCGTTTTGACGAACAGCCCGCTCCAAAGGGCTAGCGTGATAATCAGGATTCCCATCGCTGGCATCGCCAGGGCGAAACGGCTGGTACGCACTGCGGCTTTCGCTCGCGTGCGCCCTGCTCCTGCCGGGATTGACCTCCACGCCAGACTCCCCAAAACGAGAACCACGAAGGCAAACAGGAACAGCAGAGCCCAGGAACCCCGCAGAGCGGCTAAAATAATTTGCACCATCCAAAGCGTCACCTGCTCAATGGGATTCTTCTGCTCCCGAACAAGCCAGAGGACACCGATAAACGTGGCTAGCGAGACTCCATAGAGCGTCCAAGCCACTTCTTTCGCGCCATCCCTCACTTCGTCATAGGAACTCACCGACAAATAGACAATCCCCGCCCCCAATAGCCAGCCCTCCAGCGCGAGCAGCGACCAAGGTGACATCTTATATGACGCCAGCCAGGCCAAGCTCCCAAATGCAATCGCGAACACGAAAGGAATCGCGGCCCAAGTGAGTGGCCACGGTGTGGCTGGCAACCAGCGTGAAACCATCGCACAGACCAATAGCCCCAGCAGCGCCGCAAGAACCACCGCCCCGACTCGCGCCAAGTGCTCCGAAAGCGCATGGGGTAATGCGCCAAAAAGGGAAATAAATAGAATCAAGTTGAGGATCGGAATCGGAAGGGTAAGTATGCGAACGGCCCAATTCTGGGTCCAGTCCAGCCACTTCCAGACTTTCCTGTCGCGATTTTCCGTTGCGTCCGCACCGGTGCTAATGGCCAAGCGACTCAAACTGCCAAGGTGAAACAGTATCTGGTACAGACCTTGAAAAAAACTGAGAATAGTGTTCTTGGGCCTCGATAGATCCGCCCAATAGCACTCATAGATATGCACTTCTGTCTTGGCCTGCCCTGGGGCACTCCCCGTCCCCTCCACACCCCCTTCCAGCGACGAGCGAGACTCCTCCCGCGTCATCTTGATGCGCGTTGTGACGTAAGATGCCGCTTCATCGTGGTCGTCCGCTCCCTCGACCGGGCGATCTACGCCGCGATAGTCCTGCAGCAGCAGCCGCATGAAATCATTGGCGACTCTCTCGTTTCTGAAATCATCTGAAGTTGCCATCTTTCGCCATGCGCGCGTCAAGAAAACAGTTCTTTCCTGAAGGACTCTTGCGAAAAACCGGAGAATGGGCACCCGGCTGATCCATCCCGCCTCCGACTCCAGGAGTGGCTTGGATATTTTCAATTGCTTCAAGGGGATGGATACCGTTTCCTGTGTGTCCGGTCCATAGGGCGAGGACTTGCCTTTCGGCCGCAACCCGTGAAGCAATTCTGAAGCCGCTCGCGCCGAAGCCCCCGGCGCGTGGTAAGCCACTCCGTGAACCACCACTACCGCGACCTTTGGTTTGACGTTCGCCATTGTCTCCCCCACTCAAGTGTCCCGCCGGAATGACAAGACCAGCTAATTTGCTGGATGTATCAGGTTGAGCAGGTCTATTCCCACACCAAATCGATAGGTGTCCCGGCTGCTGGGAATAGTGATAACCGCGAGGTTAGGATCAAAAGGCTGTACGGTTATTCCGTTGGCGTTGGGATTCTGCAATGCGAAGGTAGGAATGCTGGTGGCCTTGCTTAACCGCAGGTTTGCATTAGCAAATAAATAGAGGAATTTGTACTTCGCGTCCGTCCCCGGGATGTGTAAGGGATAGAACACGTCTATTTTGCCCACCACCGAAGTAAAGGCGCCCCCCGTGATGGCTTCATCTTGTCCGAATGAAAGTGTGTACGTCGCGGGCGGAACGAGCACTTCGTCCTTTTCCTTGTCGAACGTCGTCACGCGAACGCCCAAGCCAAAATTCCGATAGAAACGTTCGCGGTTCGGCGGGACAAAACCGACGTACTTCGCATTCGCGGCCGCCGGGAACCGGGCTGCAAACGCGGGGTACTGCAAGGACGCTTTATCGGGAACGTTGAAGATTTCCATTTGGGAATCTGGTGGCTGGAATGCCCCCAAGGCCCCCACATAGCCCACCAGTCCTAGCGTCCGATAGGTGTCATTGGGTTCCCACTTTTTCAGCACGTATTCGAGCCCGCTCTGGAAGTCAGCGCTCTGTGCCAGTTGGTTTACGGGAAGGTTCGAAATCTGGGTCGCAAAGTTAGTAGCAAACGTGCCCACCCCCGCGGTGACCTGTTGCGGAAAACTAGCGACTCGCAGGTCGCCCCACAGGTTCAAGTGACCCTCATCCCAGATATCCCCGTCGGATAGGTTCCGCATAATGAAGAAATCGAAGAAAAAATTTTGGCTGAATTTTGCCGACGAGGCCCCCGCCTGGTGGTACCCGACGATGGCGCGGGCCTCCCATACCTTCTGGTCCTGGGCACGCGCCGAATGCACCGCAAGCAGACACAACAAGGCGAACAGAAGAGAACAGAATCGGGAAAATCGCGTAACCGGGCTGGGCATGGGCGACTCCTTTGGTTTGGAATCCTGCCGAATTCGAAGTTCCCGGGCAACCGCAGCGAGTAGCTTGGAGTTCGTGCACAATTCACGGTACTTATCACTAAAAGGTGGTAAACCTTCGGGAGAGTTTCGCGGAAAGTATAATAAGCAATGTCACTTGTCAACTTCTTTCGGCCGAGCCTGGTCTTAATTCTTTCTTTTCCTCCACTTAGGCCCGGCATGCACGCGGATTTTCAGTACTACTAAGTTAGCTAGTGACACAATTATAGATTCATTTTAACATGGGCTGTGGTCTTTCGTTCCACTCCCCGCCAGCCCCGCAAGTCCTTTGCTTGCCCCGCTTACGAAAAACTGCCGGCTTGCATAGCAGTTCTTCCCAATTCGGAACTCTTCCGCGTTCACGAAGTCCCGGCGTTCAGACCTGTGGTCGGTCAAGCGTGCTTCCTTTCTATCCCCTTTCCTGTCACACTCTTGCGCACTCACTTGCACTTTTTTGCACTCAAGAAAAACTCAACTCTTTTTTTCCAAGCGATTCCGCACTCTTTGCCAAAAAACACGGGGGGGGTGGGGCTTCTTCCGCGCTGGGCGCCTCTAGCTAGGAGCGGGTCTTCGGCACTTCGCGCCATGGCTCTCCTTCGCCGCTTCAAGCAGGAACATCCACTTTGGACGGGTAGCCAGCACTGGACCACTGGCGTCCTGACCAGTCTGCTCTTTTTCGCCTCCGTGCTCTTCCACGAGCTCTCGCATAGCGTCGTGGCTCAGCATTACAAGATCCGAGTTGTGTCCATCACCTTGTTTCTCTTCGGCGGCCTGGCGCGGATCGAGCGCGAGCCTTCCAAGGCCATTCAGGAATTCAACATCGCCATCGCCGGACCGCTGGCCAGCGGCTTCCTCTCCGTCTGTTTCTTTGGCTTGACGCTTCTCTTTCCTTACAGTCAATCGGTCGGAGCGCTAGCCTCCTTGCTCGGTGTGGCCAATGGGTGGCTCGCCGTTTTCAATCTTTTGCCAGGATTCCCTCTGGACGGCGGAAGAATCTTCCGCGCCATGGTTTGGGGAGCGACTAAGGATTTTGAGAAGGCGACTCGTGTCGCGGGCTACAGCGGAAAGTTGATCGCTTACACGATGATCCTGCTAGGCGCTTATGGTGTCTTCAACGGCTTCGTTCGACTGGGGATCTGGACCGCCTTCATCGGCTGGTTCATCTTGAACGCCGCGCAGGAGAGTGTCGCTCAAGTAGCCGTCCGCGAAACGCTCGCTGGCCTCAGCGCCGCCGACGTGATGAGCAAGGAAGTGCCCACGGCTCCCGGGCACATCACTCTCGAAGAATACAGCGCCGAGGTGCTTCGCACCGGCCGGCGCGTCCATCTCGTGGTCAGCGACGACCGCCTCGTCGGGATGATGAACGTTCACACTCTCAACTCCGTCCCGCGCTACGAGTGGGCCCACAATTCCGTGCAAGCGGCCATGATTCCGCGGGAAAAAATTCTTTGGACTTCGCCGGAAGAACCGCTTCTGCGTTTGCTCGAACGGCTTCTGAGCGCCGATGTCAACCAGATGCCCGTCGTGAGCGGGGTCACAAACGGCGCACCGCAGATCGTTGGCATCGTCACGCGCGATTCGATTCTACGCGTGATGCAGACGCGCTCCGAACTCGGCCCGCTAGCCACCAGCAGGTAGCCGACCGCGTTCCACTGGCAGTTTTTGTTGTAATTCGTTCTTCCGAGGGAGAAGAGTTAGTCCGCACGCAGCGCTTGTAGTGTTCAGGAGTCCAGCGAGCGTAGCGCCCGGAATCGGTAGGCGCCCCGCTGGATGTCAACTGTCACCTTTGAAAATCCCGCGGCCGTCAATCTCGCCAATGCAGAGGCTGGCGCCACTGGCACAAACGTGCTCTTGATATGTCCCACGCGGTGCAGCCACCCATCCTGAATCTCAAACGCGAGGAACACACCGCCGGGCCGAAGCACGCGCCAGGTTTCCGCAAAAGCACGATCCTGCAATTCGCTTGAGCGCAAATGATGAAGCATCAAGATTGCGATGGCCACAGAAAATGTGCGATCCGCAAAAGGCAGCGTCGTCGCATCACCCTGGATCACTGTTGCATTCGAGCCATTCACGCACGCGCCCAGCTTTGCCGCAAATGCGTGGTCGTACTCCAGACTCGTCACGCGACCAGCGAGGCGTCCCAACTCCTCTGTCGCCGCGCCTGGCCCGGCGCCCAGTTCCAGCACGTGCTCGCCCAATTGCGAGCCTTGCAAAACCCAGGGCAAAACTTGCCGCCGCGTAATCCATCGCCACAGCCGCGTCCCACAGAACCAAGTTTCGTATGGATTCATCGAGAGCTCGACAGAAATTCAAAGGCAAGCAATTCTATCGTGACGGAAGTAAGTTATGGAAGCAAAGTACGGATGCGACGAAGAGCAGAAGCGAATTGATCAGCATTATAGACAGAAGGATTTTCAAGCTGTTGAAACAGAGCGTTAATGGCGGCGCGGACTTCGGCGGCATTCGCTGGTTTAGCATCCTTGCTATACGCGATATAGAGCGAATCGAGCGCCATGACTGCTTGTTCCGCAGCGCGTTCGTCGGCCAGAGCGATATTTTCCGCATCGTCAGGGATGCGCTGCAATATCCGCAAGGCAATTGCTTGATCGTATTGCATGGTCGCCAGCCGCTCGGCAATCCGCTGCGCCAGTGGCGCAGCCGCTGATGCCGCCGATGCCACCGCGCTGCGATCCGGATTGAGTTTGCTTATCTCATCGGACACCGTAAGCAGTTGACGGTCCAGCTCCTGGGCGTTCGCCGAATCAATCTGCTTCGCCAGCAGGCGGAAGACCGCATAACGTGAACTATTCCATGCCGGATCACCGGGTTGCCGTCCGATGTAACCATGCACCTGCCGCCAACTATCTTTCGCCGGCCCCAGCGCGTGGTGGCATGCAAAGCAGGAAAGTTCGGAATATTCCGGCCAAACATCCTTTTTGTCGAAGCGCTCATTCTTCGCGCGCCATATCAACCGCTCCATCGCTGCGCGCAACTGCACTGCCTGACCTGCGCTCCACTCGCGCACCCCAACCCATGCGGCATCCTCAACCGCTTTGCCAGGCTCTGACTCGCGCGGCGATTTCCAGTGCCGCGGCATCACCGCGGAAAACGAATCCAGTTCGAAATACAAATCCGGGTGCCCTGCCGCGATCATCTCGTGATCCACAAATTTGTTTTTTGTTCCCAGGTGGCATTCCAGGCATTTCTCGGTGCGGTGAATCACGTTTCGCGTGTCGTGCATTCCCAGCGCTACGGATTTCTCGTGCGCCCAAGTTCTTGTCGTATGCGGCCCCAGCCAGCCGGAGGCCGGCCCGTGGCAATTTTCGCAAGACACGCCTTCCGAAATCTCAAACGCGCGTCCGCGCTGCTCCGGCGGCGGATTCAGCGCGTGGCACGCCAGGCACTTCGGCGCTTCTTCCGCTTTCGCGGCCAGTTTCAAAATTCGCGCCATGCGTTCGCCAACGTCTCCAGTCAATGCCTGGTAGGCGCGGCTATGTTTGTCCTGGATGATCCAAATCGAATATTCATTCTGTAAAATCCGGCTGCCCCCGATGGGCTTCACGCTTCCGTGACAGCTCGTCGACGCGCACGAACCCGGCCCAATGTATTTGCTGGGCTCGTTTTGGGCCGAAAGCGGCACCGGGAACGCCATGAAGCAAGTGAAAACGAGCACGCGAAGATTGAAGAAGTTGGTCGTGTAGCGCATTCAGTGTGCCGGCGAGTCTGTTTGCTTATATCGTTTGCGCCGCAGGGAAGTCAACGGGCCACGTTGTCTTTTTCGCGCCGCGCTACGAAAAGCCAAACGCATGCTATTTACAGAGGACTTCCCTGCCAGTAGTATGCAAAGGATTCAGCACGCCACTTTGCGTCGCGCATCCTTGAAAAATATACGCGGCGCTTTTCCGCGAGACGGGGCGCCGTGATCTTCGACGACCTTCGGGCCATCCAGCTTCGCCACGGCTTTCTGCCCAAAGCGGACCTCGAAGGTCTTTCACAACGCACCCAGACGCCGCTGTACCAAATTCACAGCGTTGCAAGTTTCTATCCCCATTTTCATCTCGCGCCGCCAGCCAAAGCGGAGATTCGCGTCTGTGCCGATATGAGCTGTCATCTCAACGGTGCTTGCGAGTTGCGCGCTGAAATCGAGCGCTGTTTCGCCAATTCACGGCCCGAAGACGTGCAGATTCGCGACGTCTCCTGCCTTGGACGCTGCGATCAAGCTCCTGCAATTTCCATCAACGATCACATTTTCACGGATGTTACCGCTGTGAGTGCCGAGCAAATTGCCCGCAGCGCCATCCGCGGCGACGAGATTCATGAGTCGCATCCCGAGCAGGCACGTATCGCCTGTAAAGCCGATCCCTATGGCGATGGCGAAAAGTACGGTGTCGTGCGCAAGCTCGTTCAATCGCGTGCTTGGGACGATGTCCTCGGACAACTCAAAGCCGCCGAATTGAAGGGCATGGGCGGCGCCGGATTTCCTACAAGCATGAAATGGGATCTTGTTCGTAGACAGCCCGATCCCGTGAGATACATCGTTTGCAACGCCGACGAAAGCGAGCCCGGCACCATCAAGGACCGCTTCATCATGACCAATCTGCCGCATCTCCTCATCGAGGGCATGATCATTGCGGGTCTGGTTACTGGGGCGCGGCGCGGCATCCTCTACATCCGCCATGAATATCAACTTCAGGAAGAAATCCTCGGAGAGGAGATTCGCCGCTGTTATCGCTCCGGTCTTCTCGGAAAAAAGATTCTCGGGAGCGACCTCGACTACGATCTAGAGACTTTTGTCAGCCCCGGCGGGTACATCTGCGGCGAAGAAAGCGCGCTCATCGAAGCGATCGAAGGCCATCGCGCTGAGCCGCGCAACAAGCCTCCGTTTCCCGGACAGATCGGCCTGTGGCAAAAACCCACGGTTATCAACAACGTCGAGACTTTCATTAACGTTCCGCAAATTCTCGCTCGCGGGATTGATTGGTTTGTAGCGCAAGGCTCCGGCGGCTCACGTGGGTTGAAATTTGTCGGAGTCAGCGGCCAGGTCGCACACCCAGGCATTTTCGAAGTTCCCATGGGCGTGCCCATGCGCGATATCATTTTCAATCATGCCGGCGGCGTTCGCGGCGGCCGCCAACTCAAAGCCTTCGCGCCTTCCGGCCCGTCTTCCGGCTATCTTCCCGCGTCGATGATCGATGTTCGTCTCGATTTCAGGGCTCTCGCCGAAGCCGGCTCCATGATGGGCTCAGGGGCTATCGTTGTCTGCGACGACACTACGTGCATGTTGGACATGGCCCTGAATGCCGTGCGCTTCTATCGCAACGAATCCTGCGGAAAGTGTGTCCCTTGCCGCGTCGGCTCGCAAAAAATGGCGGACATGCTTGTGCGCTGGACCCAAGGTGGGGTTCCTGAGCCCCAGTATCGCGTCGACCTCGGGATCCTTGATGAACTCTCGCAGGCTATGAGCCTCACTTCGATCTGCGGTCTGGGTCAGATCGTGCCCGCGCCGATTCAATCCGTGCTGAAACATTTTCGTGTGGAAGTTGATGCTCACGTTTTGCAAAGCAAGTGTCCAAGCGGCGTCTGCTTCACGGCCGCCTCGCGCGCCGGTGAAGCTCAACGCGTTGGCATTCGCCCTTAATATGACGACTTCCACTACACCTCCGGACTTCGTTGACATCACTCTCGACGGTCAATCCGTACGCGTGCCCGCAGGCACGAGCGTCTTCGATGCTGCGCGCATGAACGGCATCACTATCCCCACGCTCTGCCACCTGCAAAATCAGACTCCCGTCGGCGTCTGCCGGCTTTGCGTCGTGGACACCGGCGCGCGCGTTCTTGCCGCTTCCTGCGTTCGCCCGGTCGAACCCGGCATGAAGGTGGTCACCAATTCGGAAAAAGTTTTGGCGGCGCGCAAAACTCTCCTGGAACTCTTGATGTCGGATCATCCATCCCCCTGTGCGCGCCAGCAAAATTCCGGCGACTGCGAACTCGAAACGCTGGCGAAAGCGGCAGGAGCACCCCAGCCGCGCTTTGTAAAACGCACCGTCGCGCGCGGCAAGGATGAGTCTTCGCTGGCCATCGCCGTCGATCACGATGCCTGCATTCTTTGTGACCGCTGTATCCGCGGCTGCGATGAAATCAAAAACAATTTCGTTCTCGGCCGCATGGGCAAAGGCTATTCCGCGGGCATCGCTTTCGATCTGAATTCGCCGATGGGCGATTCCACGTGCATTTCCTGCGGCGAGTGCATGGTTTCCTGCCCCACTGGAGCGCTCACCAACAAAACTGTGGTGGGCACTGCCATCGCCGCCGGTCCCGACGCGCAGGGATTCGAGGCCGAGGATCTCCTGCAAATTCCGGTTTTCAAAGGCGTCTCCGGCACGTTTCTCGAACTCAATCGCGGCGCCATCGTCAAACGCCGGTTCCGCAGAGGCGAAATCGTTTGCCGTGAAGGCGAGTTCGGCTCGACTGCTTTCTACATTCTCGAAGGCCAAGCCAAGGTCTCCATTTCCGCTCCTATCGCGCACGTCAAAACACAGGGCGGCGCTAAGGGGTTTTTCAAGCGGCTGACCAGCACGCTGGTCGCGCGCGAAGAGGATAAACGTGAAGAGGAAGCGCGCGACAGGACCATTCCCATTGATGCTTCCGTTGATCTCGCTTACGGCAATCCCGTCGCCGAGCTTGGCCCCGGCGACCTCTTCGGTGAAATGACTTGCATGAATTTTTATCCCCGGTCCGCCACGGTGATCGCTGAATCTGATGTCGTTGCGTTCGAAATGCTGCGCAATGTTCTCGACATCATGCTCAAGAACAAAACGTTTCGCGCGCAACTTGACCAGACCTATCGGCGGCGCGCCCTCGAGAATCATCTGCGTGGCGTGCCCATGTTCGTGGACCTTTCGCCGGAGTTCATCGCGCACCTCAAGGAAAGCGTCGAGCTGCAGCGCTTCGCTCCTGGCCAGACCATCGTTCAGCAAGGCACGGCTGCGGACAGCTTCTATCTCGTTCGCATCGGCTTCGTAAAAGTTTCGGAGAACTATCCTGGCGGCGAGCTGGTCCTCGCGTATCTCTCGCGCGGTGACTACTTCGGCGAAATTGGCCTTCTTGGCGGTGGCTTGCGAACCGCCACTTGCACAGCTCTCGATCACGTCGAACTCGTGCGCGTCTCCGGCGATGATTTCCGCGACATGGTCGCGCGTTTCCCCAGCGTGCGAACCGGACTCGAAGCCGTTGCCACCGAACGCCGCACCGCGAATCAGCAACGTATGCAGATGGTCCACAGCGTTCCCATCGATCAATTCCTCTCGCAAGGATTGATGGAAGCGCAGAGCCTGCTGATTCTGGATTTGCAAAACTGCACGCGCTGCGACGCTTGCGTGAATGCCTGCGCCGACGCGCACGACGGCATCACTCGTCTCGTTCGCGATGGATTACGCTTCGACCAATATCTTGTCGCCACCAGCTGCCGCCAGTGCCGCGATCCGTTGTGCATGGTCGGCTGTCCCGTCGGCTCGATTCGAAGGCGCAATTCGCTCGAAGTCATCATCGAGGATTGGTGTATCGGCTGCGGCCTGTGCGCCCAGAATTGTCCTTACGGCAATATCAATTTGCACCCGTTCGAAGTGATGGTCGACGATCCGGAACGAGCAGGCCGCAAAAAAGCCGTCATCAAGCAAAAAGCGACCTCGTGCGATCTGTGCATCCACTTGAAAGAGCCCAGTTGCGTCTATGCTTGCCCCCACGATGCCGCGCATCGCGTGGACCCGCGCACATTCTTCGCCGAGATGCTCGGCCAGGGTCCCGGCAAATGAGAATAGACAAGACGCAACACGGCTGGGCACTGGCATCGCTGGCAATCCTGACACTTTCCGCGTTTTTGTATGTCCTTTATGCACTCGAAGCACCGCAAGGTCCGCGCGGCGGAAGCGCTGTCGGTCTCACGTTCGGCGTCATCGGTTTCGTTTTCATGCTTTTTGCAGCGCTCCTTGGCGCGCGGAAACGCGTTCCGACCTGGCGCGTCGGCCGCGCACAAGCTTGGATGCGCGGACACCTCTGGCTCGGATTCCTCGCCTTACCGATGATTCTGTTTCATGGCGGATTTCATTTCGGCGGAACGCTCACGCGAGTGCTGATGTGGCTGCTCATCATTACAGTGCTGAGCGGTGTGTTCGGCGCTGCACTGCAACATTATGTTCCGCGCGTGATGACAGCGGACGTGCCGCTTGAAACCATTTACGACGAAATCAGCCGCGTTCGAGCGTTGCTTCGCGAAGAAGCCGATCGCGCCATCGAGTCTCTATGCGGCAATTTGGGGCTTTCAAAGAGTTCAAGCGATGCAAGCCAGCGCGCGGGAGGTTTCACCGCGTTGCGGACCATCTCCGCGTCTGCCGTTCCGCTGCGCACTTCCTCCGCCGTCAGCGCCGGCACGAGCGCCGCTGTGGCCGCCGCTCCTGAGATTATTTTGTTGAGCGAGGAAAACAGCGCGCCGCTTCGCCGCTTTTATCTGAGTGAGATGCGGCCGTTTCTGGAGCGGCCGAAACAACGCGGGCAGCGCCTCAGCAATCAGGCGAAAACGAGCAGCGCGTTTGCAGGATTGCGCACACTGTTGCCTGCCGCTGCGCACGTTACCCTTGCGGACCTCGAAGACATTTGCGACGAAGCACGACAGCTCACGCGCCAGGAACGCTTGCATCATTGGCTGCACGGGTGGCTGCTGCTGCACATTCCACTTTCGCTGGCATTGATTTTGCTCGGCGCCGTTCACGCGGTGATGTCGCTGCGGTACTAACGCAAGAGAAAAACGTGGCACGCACACGCACGACCAAAAAACTCGCTCAGCGCATCGACCTCAACTATTTCAAGAGGCCGACGCCATTGAAGCGCGCGAAATTCTGGCTCAGCGTCTTGTTACCTTTACTCGCACTTATTTGGATTTCCTGGCACGGATTTGCAGGCGATCATCGCGTCTATTCCAGCGGCCGCTTATCGCAAGCTCATGCGATTCTCGAAAAAGAATGCTTCGCCTGCCACGTGCAAAAGGCTGGCGCGTTTTCCTCGCAAGCAGCGGACAGTGCTTGCCTCGGCTGTCACGACGGCCCCGCCCACCACGCTGCGCAAACAAGCATTCCCGCGTGCGCATCGTGCCACAGCGAACATCGCGGACGCATCAACATCACTGCTGCCACCAATCAAGCTTGCGCCGAATGCCACAGCGACTTAAAAACGGGCCGCGGTGTTGCACAGTACGCATCGCATATTCGAAGCTTCGAGGAGGGACATCCTGAATTTGCCGCGTTGCGTTCGGTTGCGGGCGTAGCTGCCAGTGACCCCGGCAAGATTAAATTGAATCATGCGATTCACATGAAGCCGATTCGCGGCGGACCGAATGGTCCCAACGTTCAGCTGGAATGCGGGAATTGCCATCGCGCTACGGCTGCAGATGCAGACTTGACTTTCGCAGATCCGAAGTACCGCGCTGCGACCGTTAGCTACAAAGATGCGGACGAGTTTTTGCCGCTTCATTCCGGAACCTTGAAGGCTCTTCGTTCCGTCACTGGCCGCGAACTGATGGCCCCGGTGAAGTTCGCAAATGCCTGCGCGGCGTGCCATCTGCTCACCTTCGACAAACGGTTCGACTATGGCGTTCCGCACGACAAGCCGGAAATCATTCACACATTTTTGGTCAGAACCTACCGGGAATACATTGCCGCACACCAAAACGATGTGCGCGTACAGCACGATCCGGGCCGCGATCTTACGGGTAAACCATTGCCTCCAGCGGTTCGCCTACTCACTCCCGTGCAATGGGTGACGGAACGCACCGCCGAGGCCGAAAATCTGCTCTGGCGAAAAACTTGTAACCAGTGCCACACGCTGACACCGTTCTTAAACAATTTGGGCACAAAAATCAAACAGCCGGTCGCGCTGGAGAATGGCGTCAACAGACTTTCTAGTAGCTCGACGGAGTTCCCATCCATCGCGCCAGGGAGCATCACGCTGCAGTGGATGCCGCATGCAAAGTTCGATCACGGCAAGCATGACGGGTTCACTTGCGTGAGCTGCCACGCGAAGGCGCTGACGAGCACGGAATCGAGCGATGTGTTGCTGCCGGGAATTGAAACCTGCAAGAAGTGCCACGCGCCAGGGGCGGAGCACGCGGAATCGCGCTGCTTCGAATGCCACACGTATCACGACTGGTCGAAGCGCAAGGAAGTCACCCCGCAATTTAAGCTGCCGGCTTTGCGCACTGGCGGTCGCTAGAGCCCACTTGCGATTCGCGATTGACCTTCTTTTACGAATTGAGCAAGTCGCATACCTCGGCAGAGCACAGCCCGCCGTCCCGGGCTCACCGGATTCAACTTTCAACTTTGATGAGCCACGCTTAGGCGTGCTGCACAAGCGCCATCATATCGGGCGCGTATCGCTCGCCAAACACCTCGATCTGCGCGATGCGCGCGTTGACCTCTTGCAAATCGCTTTCGGTGAGCTTGACCTTGAGCGCTCCCATGTTTTCCTCAAGGTAGCGAACACGCTTCGTGCCAGGGATGGGTACGAGGTCATGGCCCTGAGCAAGAACCCAGGCAAGGGCCATTTTGGATCGCACCGGTTAAGAAGCCACGCCCCAGCGGGCTGTAAGGCACAAACGTGATTCCGAGTTCGCGGCAAGCGGCGAGGACGCCATTCGTTTCCACGTCGCGGGACCAGAGCGAATACTCGCTTTGCAGCGCGGCGATGGGATGAACCTTGGCGGCGCGCCGCAGCGTTCGAGGACCGGCTTCTGATAGTCCCAGCACGCGAACTTTGCCGGCCGAAACCAGTTCGGCCATGGCGCCGACGGTGTCCTCAATGGGAATTCTCGGATCGACACGATGCTGATAGAAGAGATCGATCGATTCAACGCCAAGCCGCTTGAGACTGGCGTCGCAAGCGCGCCGTACATTTTCAGGCGAACTGTCGAGGCCCCGGGTGCCATCGGGACGAATGCGAAACCCGAACTTGGTGGCGATGACTACGCTATCGCGGGGTATCTCGCGCAGAAAGCGGCCGAGTAATTCTTCATTCGTATAGGGCCCGTAGATCTCGGCGGTATCCAGAAAATTTCCGCCGAGTTCCAAATAGCGGTGAAGAACACGGAGCGACTCCGTTTCATCAGCCGGTCCGTAAGCAAAGGACATGCCCATGCACCCGAGCCCTAGCGCGGAAACCAAAGGACCGTTTTTTCCAAGGTGACGCTGCAGCATAGATTTCTCCTTCCGGGGATTCAGGGAGTTGGATGAAAAGCTCGCGCATTCCGGTACAAGCGATCCGATGCTTCAGTGTGGACTAAGAATTTCTCCTGTTGCGGGATAGATGCGGCGGAAGGCGGAATAGCTGGCGTTGAGAGTGGCGACGGCGGCGAGTTGCGGATTGAAGCGGGAGGCAACGCGAACAGTCGCGGCACAGGCAGCGTCGACGGTGGGCCAAAGGCCGGCGCCGACACCGGCGAGCAGGGCGGCACCGTATGCGGCGCCTTCGTCGGCTTCGACGATTTCGACCGCGTGGCCATAAACGTCGGCTTGAATTTGGCGCCACAGCGGGGAGCGCGCGCCCCCACCGCCGAGGCGAATGCTGCTGACAGGCACCTTCATTTCGCGGAAGAGGGTGAACGTGTCGCGGAGGCTGAAAGCGACGCCTTCGAGAATGGCGCGAACGACATGGGCACGCGTGTGTGAGGCAGTTAGCCCGACAAGCGCGCCCCGGGCGTTGGAATCGAGATGCGGCGTGCGCTCGCCCATCAGATACGGCGTCCACAGAAGGCCATCGGAACCGGCGGGGATTTTGGCGGCTTCGGCAGTGAGCTGGTCGTAGGATTCGTGGACGCCGCTAGAGTTTGTCCCGAAGGTGTCACGAAACCAACGCAGGGAGAGTCCTGCGGCTTGGGTGACGCCCATAACGTGCCAGCGACCCGGGATGGCGTGGCAAAAGGTGTGGACGCGGCCGCGAGGGTCGAGCGCAGGACGATCCGTTGCGGCAAAAACGACGCCGGAAGTACCGATGGTGGCGCTGACCGTTCCAGCCGTGACGATGCCCATTCCGGTGGCCCCGGCCGCTTGGTCGCCTGCACCGGCAACGACGGGAGTGCCGGCGCGCAAACCTGATTGCCGAGCGCCTTTGCTGGAAATGTTTCCGCAGACGGTGGGAGATTCGTGGAGTGACGGAAGCAAGCGTTCATCGATTTCGGCGGCTTCTAACATCTCCTGCGACCAGCGGCGATGGGCCACATCGAGAAGCAAAGTACCGGAAGCGTCGGTCATATCCGTAGCGCGTTCGCCGGTGAGGCGGAAACGGACGTAATCCTTTGGAAGCATCACCGCGCAAACGCGTTTCCAGTTTTCCGGTTCGTTCTCGCGAACCCAAAGCAGTTTTGTAATCGTGAAATTCGCCAATGCGGGATTGCAGGTGAGCTGGATGAGCCGGTCCTGACCGATTGCGCAGATTGGCACTCGCGATGACCTTGCGAATCGCGATGCAAGAGGCGCGCCACCAGTCTTCGGGGTGCTGCTCGGCCCAGCCGATCTGCGGCGAAGCAAAGGGGTGATGCTCTTCCGTGGCGGAAGCGACCAAGCGGCCGTGGTCATCGAGGACGATAGCACGCGTTCCCCCAGTGCCAACGTCAATCCCGAGTACGTAGATAGGGCCTCCTCGACAGCCGACGTTGCCTAACCAAGATTGGAAGAGAAGCCTATCGCACTTCGTTGGTCATGAGGAAGAGCGGGCGCATTTCGAAGCTGGCGTATTGCGGGCGGAGGCGGCCGGTGTTGTATTGCTCCTTGACGTTGACGACCTTTTTGGTGGCGGTGACCGTCTCGAGCGGGATGTTGTCGTAGTGGCCATTCTTGAGTACTACGAGACGGCCGCTGACATTTTTCAAGAGGAGATCGAGAGCGAGATTGCCGTAAGCCATAGGAGCGATCGAGTCAATGGCGTCGGGGTCGCCGCAGCGAACGAGATAGCCGAGTTTTTGATTGATGACGTCGATCTTTTTGCCATTGTTGAATTTAGCGGAAACTTCCCTAATTTTTTCGCCGACGATTTCGCCGATGCCACCAAGCTTCTTGTGGCCATAGGCGTCGGTGGCTTCCCCCTCAAAAACCATTTCGCCCCCTTCGAATATGGCGCCTTCTGAGACGAGGACGATGGAGTAGCGGCTGGGATTTTTGCGGCGGTCGGCAACGAGTAGTTCGGTGAGATGCTCGATATTGAATTTGTATTCGGGAATGACACAGCGATTGGCAGCACCGGCCATGGTAGGAAGCATGGCGGTAAAACCCGCGTACCGGCCAAAGACTTCGATAACCATGAAACGCTCGTGGGAGCCGGCGGACGTGCGCAGGCTGTTGACCATTTGAATGGTACGCGTGACGCAGGTACTGAAGCCGATGCAATAGTCGGTGCCGGGGACATCGTTGTCCATTGTCTTCGGAATGCCGATGACTTTGAAGCCTTCCTGGTGGAGACGAACACCATAGCTAAGCGTGTCGTCTCCTCCTATGGGGATTAGAGTGTCGATACCCAGCCAAGCGAGATTCTTGAGGACTTCAGCGGTGAGGTCGTTTTTTTCGGCGGTGAATTTGTCTTTCAGGTGCGCGGGGACGCTGGACTTGGCGACGCGGCCGGGATTGGTCCGGGAAGAATGGAGAAAAGTGCCGCCAGTACGGCCGGCGCGATCGACGGTTTCTTCGTCAAGAAGAAAGAAGTTGTCGGAGTTGTCGTAATCCTTCTCCCGGACCATATCCACGAGGCCAGCCCAGCCGTGACGAATGCCAATAACCTGATAACCTTCGCGAATGGCGCGAAGAGTGACTCCGCGAATTGCGGGATTCAGACCGGGAACGTCGCCACCTCCGGTGAGGATGCCGATGACGCCTCGCTTCGCATTGACGTTGGCCATGACTCTAGAACCGCCCTTTCGTTGCGTAGTGAACACAAAATTATCGCCTGAGGAACGAATTTTGGGAAGAGTGAAGGCGAGATTGTTTTTCAGGACGGATATAAATATTTGATTTGGAAATCACAATTCGATTTTTGTGCCCAGGACAGCGAGAAACTTTGCGAGCCAGGCGGGGTGCGCGGGCCAGGCTGGCGCGGT
>WNFI01415761.1_pt1 | contig 26822 bp, 15 predicted proteins | sample 5400471 | NCBI WGS metagenome assembly WNFI01 (sample SAMN13153348, study PRJNA577476) | soil metagenome | isolation source: 100 cm saprolite on Douglas fir-dominated hillslope | place: USA:California | collected 2013-09-17 | reverse complement strand
AGCGATAAACGCCGGCGTCGGCACGTTGGTAGAATCCGATCCCGATATGGCAGTGCGGTTGTCCGAGGCGATCGGAAACGAAGGAACCCGCCAGTACCAAATGGAGCGCGCGGTCCGGCGCTGGCTCAAAGCGGATCGCGTAGCCGCCCGGATCTGGATTTCTGGTTCCAGCCTGGCGGATGAAGCTAAGCAACGTTTGCTCGCGCAGGTCCTGCCCGAAGCCGATCATTGATTCCCGTGGAATCACTCACCGGCCTCTGTCCACTGCCTATTCCCCTCTCAATGCTCACTGTAAACGATGCCCGACGCCTGGTGTTTCTAGGAAAACAACAGGTTGCTCACGAATCATTCGATCCCGGCGCGCCCGCCGCCGCCGAAGTCCGGATTCAAACCCGACTTTCCCTGATGAGCACTGGCACCGAAAACATCGTGTTCAACCGGCTCTTCGATTCCGGCACGCATTGGGACAACTGGGTCAAATATCCATTTTATCCTGGTTATGCTGCAGTCGGAGTCGTGGAGGCCGTCGGGCCCGGCGTGGAAACGTTGCGGGTGGGTGATCGGGTCGCCTTTCGCGTCGGACATTGCTCTCACGCCGTGGTCAAGGCCGCCGCTTGCTTTCCCATTCCGGCCAGCGTTCCCTTTGATCAGGCGGTTTGGTTTTCGCTGGCCAAGATCGGCTTTCACGGCGCGAGGGCCGCTGCCGCTTCCCACCGCATACCTTTGGCGAAGGCAGGAGGGGCCACCGCCACCGTCACCGCGTCAATCGGTCAGGCGCGTGAAGCCATTCTCCAGGCCGGAGCCGGCAAGCTTCCTCGTGTGGTGGTCGACACGACTGGGAACGCCGAGGTCTTCGCGGCGGCGTTAAGCTTGGTGCGAGACCGGGGCACGGTAGTTGTATTGGGCGATACCGGCCAGCCGACGAAGCAGACCCTCAGCTCGGATTTCATTGTTCGCGGTCTGACGCTCGTCGGCGCGCACGACATGCATAACACGGCGGAGTGGACTGACGCCACGATCACCCAGCTGTTTTTCAGTCTCGTTGCGAGCGGGCGCTTTCCGCTCGCCGGGCTCAACTCCCACGTTTTCAAACCGGAACAGTGCGACGAAGCGTATGCCACCGCCAATCGGAACCGAGCCACGACCATGGGCATTGTGTTTGACTGGACACGCAATGCGGTGAATCCACCTCACGCGCATGGATAGCGCGTCCAAAACCCTGATCAGCGACTGCTTGTAGCTTCTCCTAGAACTCCGCTTATGGAAACCCATCCCAGCCAATCTCCGGATCCGTACCAATATCCGAGGACCCAACCTCGCTCCACGCTTTATCGGGTGTGGGTGGATGGCCGGCCGGTTGAAGTCCTGCACACCGCGGTGGCTGATTTCGCCGCCTTTGATTGCAATGGACCGGCCGAAATCACCGTGGAAGTGAAAGCGCCCGAGCCGCTCACTGCCGCGGTCGTCCGTCCGCTTGGACGGGGCATTACTGCGGTGTGGGAAGGCCGGACTGTTCGTTTTGCCACGAGCCAGCCACAGAACCTGTGCTTGGAAATTCCCGGCCACCCGGAGCTTTTCATTTACGCCAATCCGCCGGAGAAGAACCGGCCTTCGCCAGACGATCCGAAGGTCCGTTTTTTCCGCGCCGGCCAGATTTACGAAGCCGGAGAAATTGAGCTCAAGAGCGGCGAAACCCTCTACATCGAGGCTGGTGCGGTGCTCAAAGGCTGCGTGCGCGCAAACGGGGCGCGCGATCTGCGCATCTGCGGCCGCGGCGTGCTGGACGGCTCGTTCTACCGCTATGATCAAGGGGAACGCATTCAGTCCATCCTGCTGGAACGCTGCCAGCAGGTCACGGTGGAGGACATCATCATGATTGAACCCACGGCCTGGATGCTCGTCCTGGGACTTTGTGCCGGGGTGCATGTCCGCAACCTGAAGCAGATCGGCCAGGTCATCAGCTCCGACGGCATCGATGTTTGCGGTTCAAAGGAGGTCCTCATCGAGGACTGCTGCCTGCGCAATAACGACGACAACGTCGTGATCAAGGCCTTCGGCCGGTGGCAGGCCGACGTGGAGAATGTGCGGGTGCGCCGTTGCGTGCTCTGGAACGCCTCCGCTGGCAACGCCATGGAGATCGGCCACGAGCTGATGACCGAGCGGGTCCACGACATCGTGTTCGAGGACATCGATGTGCTATGCGTTCACGGCCACGGGGCCGCTTTTTCCATTCACAATTCCGACCGGGCGACGGTTGAAAATGTGCGCTGGGAAAACATCCGCGTGGAACATTATTTCGACAAGCTGATTGATTTTCGCGTCTTCGCTTCGCGCTGGAGCGGCGGCACCGAACGCGGACGGATCCGCCACATCCACCTCAAAAACATCCGCGTCATAAACTCGATCTATAATCCAGGTTACTCCGTCTCTGTGATCAGCGGTTTTTCGCCGTCCGCGCCGGTGGAGGACGTGCGAATGGAGGATTTTTATCTGGGCGATAAAAAAATCACCAACGCTGATCAGTTGGATCTGCACACGCGCAACGTGACCGGGGTCCGCTTCCACTAAGCCGTGATTTCACCTCCGCTCCTTTCCCTGCCACCCGAAAATCAAACCATGTTTCTTTCGCCTCTTTTTCAAGATCACGCCGTGTTGCAACGCGACCAGACCATTCCGGTGTGGGGCAGGGGCCTCCCGGGGGAAAAGGTGCTGGTCCGCCTCGCGGGGCACGAAGCTGAGACCCTTTGTTCCGATGACGGTGCATGGCGGCTGCGACTGCCACCTTTGCCGGCCGGCGGACCGCACGAATTGGTGGCCGAGGCTGGCTCGGGGCGTGCGGTGGCCCGGGATATCCTGGTGGGTGAGGTGTGGCTGTGCTCCGGCCAGTCCAACATGGAGTGGAAGCTGGCCGATTCGGATCAGGCCGGCTCCCAGGCGTCGGCAACGGAAATCCCGCGGATGCGCCTGCTCACCATTGCCAATCCGGCGGTGGTCGGATCCACGGCCGGGATTGACGGGCATTGGACAATCTGCACTCCGGCCACCCTCGCCAAATTCTCCGCAGTCGGCGGCTGGTTTGGTCGCACCCTGCACCAAGCGCTTGGGGTGCCCGTGGGCCTGATCTGCAACGCCTGGGGCGGCTCCCGCATTCAAGCATGGATCAGTCGCTCGGCCTTGGTGAGCGACCCACAGGGGGCCGCGGAGACTCGCTGTTTCGAATCCACGATCTGGTTGCGTCCGACTGGTGAGCCCAAGCAGCCCATGACCTTTGAGGAATGGGAACGCACCGGAGCTCCCCAAGATCCTGGCAACCAAGGTCTGGGGTGGGGCTGGGCCGCACGTGACTTCGACGATCATGCGTGGCCGACCGCGACCGTTCCCGATCATTGGGGTCATGATGGTCAGCCCAAGAACGGCGTGCTGTGGTTTCGGCGCACGGTGGAGGTTCCCGCCACTTGGGCCGGGCTGGAACTGGAAGTGCATTTGGGCGCGGTGGACAAGCACGATGACACCTACATCAATGGCGAGCGGGTCGGCGGTCTTTCTTGGGAAACCGCCGGGGCCTGGTGCACCTCGCGGGTTTATCGGGTTCCAGGCCATCTGGTGCAGGCGGGACCACTCGTGGTCGCGGTGCGGGCCCGATCCCACGTTTACGACGGCGGCCTCACCGGGCCGGCTTCCACGATGCAACTCCGACGGATCGACGACCCCGATGCCAGACTGCCGCTGGCCGGCACCTGGCGATTCAAAGTTGAACACGATTGGGGATCAGTGCCACTGCCCACCCTTGGCTGGGGATCGGGCAACCACAACTCTCCGTCCATCCTTTTCGACAGCCGGGTTGCGCCTTTGGCGCCTTACGGCCTGAGGGGTGCGATTTGGTATCAGGGAGAAGCTAATGCCGACGAGGCTACGGTCTATCGCCGGATGCTGCCGCTCATGATTCGTGATTGGCGGCGAGCCTGGGGGCAGGGTGACTTCCCCTTCATCCAAGTCCAGTTGGCCAACTTCAACCGTTCCTTTGAGGTACCCGGTCGCAGTAACTGGGCGGAACTGCGCGAGGCTCAGCTTATGGCCTTGGCCGAACCCGCCACTGGTTTGGCGGTGGCCATAGACGTCGGCGAAGCCCTCGACGTCCATCCGCGCAACAAGCGGGATGTGGGGCTGCGCCTGGCGCGCTGGGCGTTGGCGGAGAGCTACCAGCAGGGCGGAGTGCCTTCCGGCCCGCTTTTCACCGGCATGGTGATCGAAGCGCGGGGCCGCGTGCGCTGTCGCTTCCGCCACTGGGGTGCCGGCCTGGCCGCACGGAATGGCGCCTTGCGCTCGTTCGCGTTGGCGGGAATCAACCGCCGCTTCAACTGGGCCGAGGCCGCGATCGAGCACGACACCGTGGTGGTCTGGTGTCCCGATGTGCCCGCACCGGTGGCGGTGCGCTACGCTTGGGCCGACAATCCCGAAGGCTGCAATCTGGTTAACAATGAAGGCCTGCCGGCCTCGCCGTTCCGTAGCGACGATTGGTTGGGGTGAACCCTTATGATTTACGAACTGACGGTTCTGCCCACCAAGATCACCCAACCGTGAAATTCTTTCGGCACGGGACTTGGCTGGTTCTCCAGATGGCACTGCCCGCGATTCTTCCTGGAACCGAATATGATGTGGTCGTCTACGGTACCACGTCGGCGGGTGTAGCCGCCGCGGTGCAGGCGAAAGCGATGGGTAAGACGGTCGTGATCGTCGGCCCCGACCGGCATCTCGGCGGGCTGTCGAGCGGCGGCCTCGGTTTCACCGATACCGGAAACAAGGCGGTGATCGGCGGGATCGCGCGCGAATTTTATCGTCGCGTCTGGCGGCACTACGACCGCGCGGACGCGTGGCGCTGGCAGGCGCAGAGCGAGTATGGCAACACGGGGCAGGGGACGCCGGCGGTTGACGGCGCGCAGCGGACGAGGTGGATCTTCGAGCCGCACGTGGCGGAACAGGTCTTCGAGGATTTCGTGCGCGAGGACGGCATCCCGGTTTATCGCGACGAGTGGCTTGATCGGGTGCAGGGCGTGAAGAAGGACGGTGCGCGGATCCTTGCGCTCACGATGCTCAGCGGCAAATCCTACGCTGGAAAAATGTTCATCGACGCCACGTACGAGGGCGACCTGATGGCGGCGGCGGGCGTCGCGTATCACGTCGGCCGCGAAGCGAAGAGAGTTTACGGCGAGGAGTGGAACGGAGTGCAGCCGGGCGTGCTCCATCACTGGCATCATTTCGGCGTGGTGAAGGAGAAGATCAGTCCCTACGTCGTGCCCGGCGATCCGGGGAGCGGGGTGCTGCCGCGGATCAGCACCGAGCCGCCGGGAAACTCCGGCGAGGGCGACCGGCGCGTGCAGGCCTATTGCTACCGGCTCTGCCTGACGGATCTCCCGGAGAATTGCGTGCCGTTCCCAAAACCCGAGGGTTACGACCCGGGACAGTATGAACTGCTGTTGCGCGTCTTCGCCGCGGGCTGGCGCGAGGTTTTCCAGAAATTCGATCCGATCCCCAATCATAAGACGGACGTGAACAACCACGGGCCGGTGAGCTTGGACAATATTGGCTACAATTACGACTACCCCGAGGCGTCCTACGCGCGGCGCCGCGAGATTCTCCGCGAACACGAGACCTACCAGAAAGGCTGGTTTTACTTTATTGCGAACGACCCGCGGGTGCCCGCGGAACTGCGGGCGCAGATGGGTCGCTGGGGTCTGGCGAAGGACGAGTTCACCGACAACGGCAACTGGCCGCATCAGATCTACGTGCGCGAAGCGCGGCGAATGATCGGCGCCTACGTGATGACCGAGCATGAGCTGTTGAAAAAACGGCCGACCCCGCAGCCGGTCGGCATGGGCAGCTATACGATCGATTCCCACAATGTGCAGCGCTACATCACGCCGAACGGTTTTGTGCAGAATGAGGGCGACATCGACGTGCCGACGCCCGGACCTTACGGGATCGCTTACGGGGCGCTCGTGCCGCAGCGCGGCCAGGCGGACAATTTGCTGGTGCCGGTATGCATCTCGAGTTCGCACATCGCGTACGGATCAATCCGGATGGAGCCGGTGTTCATGATTCTGGGTCAATCGGCGGCGACGGCGGCGGCGCTCGCGATCGATGGCGGGCTGGCGGTGCAGGATGTGCCGTATGCGGCGCTGCGCGGGCGGCTGTTGCAGGACGGTCAGGTTCTGGATTACACGGAGCCCGCTGCGCAGCCGAATGGAAAATGAAATCCGCAGGCCTCGAAAACCCTCAAACGCGTCTGCCGTCGATTCAAAACACCAGACCGAAAAGCCCGGTGCCCTCGCGCGTCTCTTTTCTTCGTTCCCCATGAAAACCTCCCGCCTCCTCTTCGCATTCGGCCTCGCGCTCGCTCCGATGTTGCGCGCCGAATTGAAACTGCCCGCCATCATCGCTGATCATATGGTGCTGCAACAAAAGCTCGCCAATCCGATCTGGGGCTGGGACACGCCCGGCACCAAGGTCACCGTGACCTTCGCCGGCCAGGTGCACACCGCCACGGCGGGCGCCGACGGCAAGTGGCTGGTCAAGCTCGCCGCCGTGCCAGCCAATGCGAAACCCCAGACGCTCGCGATCAGCGGCACCACGAAGCGGGACGTGCAGGACGTGCTCGTCGGCGAGGTGTGGATGTGTTCGGGCCAGTCGAACATGCAATTGTCGCTCGGACAGACCTACACCGGCGACCTGGAGGGCGCGGCGGCCAACCGGCCGAACCTGCGCATCGTCACGGTGCCGCGCGTTGGTACGCAGGAGTTGAAGACCGATTTCAAGGGCCAGTGGGAAGTCGCGACGGCCGACAACGCGAAAGCATTCAGCGCGATCGGCTATCTTTACGGACGCTATTTGCACGACATCCTCAACGTCCCCGTCGGTCTGATCAACAATGCGTGGGGCGGCTCCGCCGCCGAGGCCTGGGTGCGCCGCGAGACGATCGAGCAGGAGCCGCGCTTCACGGCGCTGATGGAGGGCGCGCGGAAGCTGGAAACCTACCACCAGTCTGAGAAGGGCAGGGCCGACTTCGCGGCCGCGCAGGTGAAATGGACGGTGGAAAGCGAAAAGGCGAAGGCGGAAAACAAGACCGTGCCCTACGCGCCCGCGAACTGGCTGACGGGCAACTCGCGTCCCGGAAATATCTTCGCCGGTGTCGTCAATCCCACGCTCGGCTACGGCCTCAAGGGCGTAATCTGGTATCAGGGCGAAGCCAACGCCGGCCGCGCCTACGAGTACGCCGCGTTGTTTCCGTTCATGATCGAGCAGTGGCGCAAGGCGCAGGGTCAGGGCGATTTTTCGTTCTATTGGGTGCAACTCGCAGACTTCCAGGCGGAGAAACCGCAGCCCGGCGACAGCGCGTGGGCGGAACTCCGCGAGACGCAGACCAAAACACTGAAGCTGCCGAACACCGGACAAGCCGTGATCATCGATCTCGGCGAAGGCCGCGACATCCATCCGCGCAACAAATACGACGTGGCGTCTCGTCTCGTGCGCTGGGCGCTGGTGAAGGACTACGGGTTCAAGTTCCCTTATCACAGTCCTGAGTTGCAGCAGGGGAGCGCGGTGATCGACGGCCACAAGATCACGGTCACGCTTGATCTGTTCGGGGCGACCGGACTGCACGCCTTCGATACGCCGGAGGTGAAGGGCTTCGCCGTCTGCGGCGAGGACCGGGTCTGGCACTGGGCCACGGCGACGCTGGTCGGCAAGGACAAGATCGAAGTCACGAGCGGGAACGTCGCGGCACCTGTCGCGGTGCGCTACGCGTGGGCCGACAACCCGGTGTGCAATCTCTACACCGACGAGGGGCTGCCGGTGACGCCGTTCCGCACGGACGATTTTGAAATGATCACGAAGCCGAAACCCGCGCCGGATGGGAACGGTGATTCGATTGCTTCCCCGGCCGTTCACAGTCATCGAACCCAAGTCCTGAAATAAACGCCCCCTTAATTTTGTGGAGTTCACTTTTTCAGTTTCGGGACAGGCGATGATCGCGATTTTTTTCCTCGCAGCCGGCCTGATCGTCCCGCCGCTTTGCGGGGCCGCGCAATCCCCTGCCGCTCCCGTCACCTTGACGGCGCTGCGCTGTGAATACCTGGTCGCTCCCGAGAACATTGAATCCGCGAGACCTCGGCTTTCCTGGCAGATTGAATCCGCCCGGCGCGGCGCGGCGCAGACGGCGTGGGAGATTCTGGTCGCGTCTTCCGCCGAACTGCTGGCCGGGAACAAGGGCGACCTGTGGAAGAGCGGCCGGATGGAGGGGAACATGACGAACCAGGTCGCCTACGCCGGGCACGCGCTCGCGTCGCGCACGGAGTGTTTCTGGAAGGTGCGCATTTGGGACGAACAAGGGAAGCCCAGCGCATGGAGCCCGTCCGCCCGCTGGTCGATGGGTCTGCTGCGGCCGGACGACTGGCGCGCGGAATGGATTTCCTACCGCGACAACGAACCGCTCCACGCCGACCCGGCGAGTCTCCATTTGCCGGCGGCACGCCATTACCGGAAGGATTTCACCACCGCCAAGTCCATTCGCCGAGCGACGGTCTATGCCTCGGCGCTCGGGCTCTATGAACTCTATTGCAACGGCCAGCGTGTCGGTGATGCGTATTTCAAACCCGGCTGGTCCGACTACTTGCAACGCGCCTATTATCGCAGTCACGACGTCACGGCGCTCCTGCGCTCCGGCGGGGCCAACACGCTCGGAGCGGTGGTGGCCGACGGGTGGTATGCCGGCTACGTGGGCTTCGGTCTTCTCGCCGGCTACGGCCCGAACAACGTCGGGCGCTATTTTTACGGCAAGACGCCGGCGTTGCTCGCGCAGCTCGAAATAGACTACACCGATGGCATGCACGCAGTCGTGGTGACGGACGGGAGCTGGCGGGTGACCGACCGCGGTCCGATCCGGGAGGCCGACATTCTCATGGGGGAGAGCTATGATGCCCGCGCCGAACTGGGTGCCTGGTCGGCGCCGGGCTACGACGCGAAAGAATGGGCGCCGGCGCTCCGTGCCGATGAAAATGTCCGTGTCCGGGCCCTCTATTCCGACGGCGCCGGCGAACGCGCGACCGACCTCAGTTTTGTCAAGCCGGGTAAAATGCAGGCCTACGCGGCGCCGCCGATCCGCGTCACGCAGGAACTCCCGGCGAAGCGGATGACCGAGCCGTCGCCCGGGGTCTATATCTTCGACCTCGGGCAAAATTTCGCCGGGATCGCGCGCCTCAAGGTCAAAGGTCCGGCCGGAACGAAGGTTTGTCTCCGCTTCGCCGAGATGCTCCGCGAGGATGGCACCGTGATGGTGGAGAATTTGCGCAAGGCCCGGGCCACCGACACTTACATCCTGCGCGGTGATTCGTCGGGCGAGACTTGGTCGCCGCAGTTCACCTATCACGGATTCCAATTTGTCGAGGTCACCGGGCTCACCGAGAAACCCGCGCCCGACGCCATCACCGGCCTCGTCATTCAAAATGACACTCCGGCGGCCGGGGCCTTTGAATGCAGCGATCCGGTGCTCACGCAGTTCGGCCGTAACGCGCAGTGGACTCAGCGCGCCAATTTCATCGAGGTGCCGACCGATTGCCCGCAGCGCGACGAACGCCTCGGCTGGATGGGCGACGCCCAGGTTTACATCCGGACGGCGACTTTTAACGCCGACGTCGCGGCGTTTTTCACCAAGTGGATCGACGACGTGGTGGAGGCGCAGCGCAACTTCGGCGCGTATCCGGACTACGCGCCCTATGCGTTCGCGCACGGCGACGGCGGGAAAACCTTTGGTTCCGGTTGGACCGACGCCGGGATCATCTGTCCGTGGACGATCTGGCACGCGTATGGCGATGTCAGGATGATCGAACAGCACTGGAACTCCATGACGCGCTTCATGGAATGGCGGCAGGCGAGCACCACCACCGAGGGTCTCGGCACGAGTCTCGGAAACCCGTGGGGAGACTGGCTCAACGTCAATGAACCGACGCTCTTGGAGCTAATCGACACCTGCTACCACGCTCTGGACTGTGCGCTCATGGCGGACATGGCCGACGCGCTCGGGCGTCCGCTCGAGGCGGCGAACTATCGCGCGCGTCGCGCCCGGGTGCAGGCCGCGTTCGGCAAAGCCTACCTCAGGGCCGATGGCACGCTGAGTGTGGATACGCAGTCCGCCTACGTGCTCGCGCTCTGGGTCGGGCTGATTCCGGACGGGCAGGTTCCCGCCGCCGTTGCCGCGCTTGCCGCAAAGATAGCCTCGAACGGCGACCGCATGGCCACGGGGTTTCTCGGCACGCGCTCGCTCTTGCCTGTCCTGACGGCGAACGGCCGACACGATCTGGCGGCCCGGTTGTTTCAGAGCCGGGAGTTTCCCGGTTGGGGATTCGAAGTCGTCAACGGCGCGAATTCCGTCTGGGAGCGTTGGGATAGCTACACCAACGAACACGGTTTCAACGGCGCAAATGGTGGGCAAAATGCGGGGATGAACAGCTTCAGCCATTATGCTTTTGGCGCGGTGATGGAGTGGGCCTACCGCGTGCTCGCCGGCATCGATACCGACGGCCCCGGTTACCGCCACATTGTCATCCATCCGCAACCGCCCACTCCCGGCAACAACCCGAATCAGCCCGCGATCAATTGGGTGGAAGCCCACTATGACTGTATCAATGGCCGGATCGCGAGTGCGTGGAAACTCGAACGCGGCCGGTTTACGCTCAATGTCACGATTCCGCCCAATACCTCCGCCAGCGTGTTCCTGCCGGCCGCTTCCGCCGAGCGCGTCTCCGAGAGCGGCGGGCCGTTTTCCAAGGCTTTCGGCGTTCGGTCCATGACGGGCGCGGGTGACCTGCTCAGGGTGGAGGTCGGCGCCGGCAGTTACCATTTCGACATTCCCCCGCCTGGAATTCAATGAGCGCTACCCGGCGATCCCTTCGATCACGGCATGGGGCATAGGGGGGAACTGCCGCCGGGCTTTTCCCACCCCTGAATCTCCTTCGTGAATTGCCTTGTTGGGCCGCGATCTGGGAGCTGCGTTTAGCGCAGGCTTCCCTTACTTCATCAAAAGCCATGCGCTTTTCTTGCCGCTGTCCTTCAAACCGCCCTCATGGGGAAACGTCGCACGGTGGGTATCGCTCTGTCGGTGCGAGCCGCCGGCGGCGTGTTGCCGGTATTGGGCGATAGGCCTTCAACGCATCGGAGTTCCGGCAAAAGACCGCATGGCCACGGGGTTTCTCGGCAGGCGCTCGCCGCCGATTCTCGGCGCGGATTCCCCCTCGCGGGGATTTCGCGTCCCGGGGCGCGGCCGTTGGCTTTGACCGAGACCATGCCGGAAGGCGAGGATCGAGAGGATTTGCCGGTCGATGTAGTTGAGAATCGATGCGAGAAACCGCAGACTGGCGATCCACCAGCGGAGACTGGGGACCTTCACTGCTCCTCCCAAAACTCCCAGCTCATTCGCGGGAGCATGAGCACTAACCGCGCTCCGGTTTGTGAACCGATTTCCTCGCCGCGCGTGCCTTCGCCTGCGGATTCCGGCGTATAGCGGAAACCTTTCCAGGTCGCCTGCTTCCGTCCCGTCGCGATCGCAAACGACCGCTCGCCCGCCGTCCGGTTCGAGACGACCACCGAAACCTTTCCATTGGGGCGCTTGAAGGCCAGGATGCGTGCGTCGGCATCATAATTTGCCTCATCGACCGCGAGGGCGATGCTGTCCCACGGCAGGCGTTTAACAAAGCTGCCGACGGCGTTCCAATTATAGGGATTGTAGATCCAGTGCCCCGGTTTCAATTCCGCGGCCACGTGCTCCAGCGCCAGCAACTCCGAACGGATCAAGATCGGGACGTTGACGCCAATCATCGCTTTAAACGTCGGGGGATCGCTGGGTTCGACGAACGCAACGTGCGGCGCCCCGTAACGCTCGCCGATCCGTCCGGTGTGGGCGGGGATCACGATCTCGCCGGCGGCAAATTCCGCTGGTAGACGGCATCCGTCTCTTGGAGCCAGGCCGTCGTCACGGCCGATTTCTGCCAGCGGCTCCCCGGGGTGTAATCGGACCGGTCCTCCACCACCAGATGGACGGTCACCGGTTGATTGACCGTGAATGTATAGCCGAGGCTTGGCTTCGCGGGGTCTCCGCGCGTGGCGCTGATCATTTCGAGGCGTTTGAGGTTGTCCGGCAGCCGGGTGAACGCGGGACCGCTGCGCCAGCGCAAAAACGTCTCGTGCGACTCCGTGGCCGCCGGCTCTTGCAGGGATTTCCAGAAGCCGAGCGAGTAACCGCTGGCCTCGGCGTTTTTGTAGGGCTTCAGCGCATGGATCCAGAACCACGTTGGGTTTCCCGCCAGTTGAAACGAATTCATGATGTGCTGAACGGTGTTGAGGCACCGTTCCGGCGTCGCTCCACCGGTGAGATACTCGTATTCATTCTGGAACCAGGGCCGCGGCGGTAACTCCGCGGTGATTTTCGCATGCACCATGCGGACGTGTTCGGACGGCGCGCCGATCGTGTGCACCACGTAGGCGTCGACCAGGGCGGCGACTTCCGGGTTGTTCATCCCGGGTGCGATCTTCCGCGGGAAATCAGGCTCGGTGTCGCTGAACAACAGGATGCCGGGATCGTAGCGCCGGATCGCCCCCGCCACGGCCTTGAACGCCTGCACATAGCCCGGCGAATCGGGGTAGTAACAGGCGGGGTAGTCGCCGTTGGAGACCCACGGTTCATTCTGGAGCCCCCACATCAAGACCGGCAGGCCGGCCGTGCGCAGTGTCTGGATGTCCTTCACGACCGCCCCGGAGAAATCGGCGAGGAAGCGATTGACATCGCCGGCGTAAACCGGGTCGTGCGCGAAGTCAGGCCCGAAGCAGCGGAGCGTCTTGTAAGGGTCGCTCTGGCCCTTTCCGAGGTAGCTGTGGTTTGCCTTCCAATACGGTGCCGGCGACCAGTATTCGAAGGATAGCCCTTCGATCCCGGCGACCTGCAATATCTCGCGCAGCTCGCTCAATTGCTCCGGCCAGCGCGGTTGAAGAAATTTCTGCTCCGCGTCCAAACCGCGCCAGTAAAGTCCACCCGCCAGCCGACAGTAGCGAAAACCCTTCAGCATGTCGTGATAAAACCGCTGCCTTTCCGCCGGCGTGAGATCGTGTGGGACGGCGATACGGCTTTCGGGCAGGCCTTGGTTGCCCGAACCGATTGAATCGGCCTGGATCTCAAAGCCGATGCCGCGGATCACTTGCGCGAGACGGCCCGGATGGATCGTAAAGCTGGCGGTGCCTTTGACGGCTCCGCTCCCGGCCGGCTGATCAGCGGCGATCACCGCAGTCGTGCCGACCACGGCGGCGAGGAGAGGAATGAGGAACAGCATGGGGCTGAGAGCAGGTTAGGGCTTCGTGAAGGCCGACAGGATCGAATGCCGCGGCTTTTCTGGATAGAGGCGGTCCGCGCCGGTTGCGGTTCGAAACGAGTATTCGTCGAGGGCGTGGCGGACAGTGAGGTTCGCCGACCAGCGCTTATAGCGTAGCCGACCGCTGCGTCCACGATGCTGTAGCCGCTCAGTTGGATCTGTCCGACGTTGCCGACAGGACCACCGAGCCGCCCACCGACGTAACGGTAACCAAGGTTAAACATGAAGCGGCGCAGTTTCCCGGAGGACGGTGATGTTCGCGTGGAATGGTCAGGCGGGTCCGTAACAAGAGAGGCGGAATAGCGCGACGGGTGCGTCCGCTTTGGAGGGAGTCAGCTCAAGCGATAGCCGGCGGGTGCGCACCGGGGCGGAAAGCGTAAGCCGCACCGTGCTGAGGCGATTGTCACTAATCTCGCCGACGAGTTTTCCGGCTTCGTCCTTGAGCCTGAGGGCCGAAATACAGAAAGGCGAAACGGTTTCGGGATTCAAGATCAGGACTGACTCGAGCGGGTGGTCAAAGTCTGTGTCGAAATCGAATTCAAGGCGGGCGATGTCGACCGGCTCAGGCCATGCGAGAGTGAGGGTGGGCGCGGCGTCGTCAGGGCGGGCAACCCATGCGTTGGGCTGCCGGGTGGGCCGGCTGTAGCCGTTGCAAAGATTACCCGGCGCGAAGACGGCCAGCGGCGGCTCGATCCGGCAAGCGAGGTTCTTGCCGCCGGGACGACGCTGCGGAATCCAGAATTCAAAGTCGTCGATGCCGCTGTCAACGGGCGGAGTCTGCCGGGGAGACTTCGCGACCGCGCGGTTGAATTTCTGGGTGACCGCGAGAACGCCGGTAATGCGTTGGTCGCTGAGGTGCGCGAAAACGTCCTCGTTGGCCTGCAGGCACACGAAGGCGTAGCGAGGACCGTCGATGGTGGCGTCGAAATGAAGCCGCACCGACTGAGCCGCGCCAGCCTGGAGCGACAGGTGCGCGGTGGCGAGGATGACGTCGGGGGTGAAATTGCCGGCTTTGCTGCTGACGCGAAGTTGGGCGATGAGGGTGGTCGCAGCGGCGACATCGACGCTGTATTCCACGACTGGCATCGGGCCGGGCTTGACGGGCAGCATCATCGCCCACGCGTCGGTGAGTCTGAGTCGGTCGGCCCCGGCCGGCAGTTGCGCGAGTTCACAGGTGGAGGACGCCGTAAGTTTGGCGCGCGGCACAAGATCGAGCGGATCGCGCAAGGGAACATCGGGAATGTACTGACCAGAGCGGAGGAGGAGCCGTTGGAGTTCAGCCATGCGACCGGGAACCAGGAGATCGCGGGGATTAAGTTTATCGCGGCGGCAGATCATGGCTGCAATCGCGACGGCTTGAGCGCTGTGGGCGCAGGTCGCCATGACGCGCGTCGAACCGAAAGCGACGTGCGTCGAACTGATGATCCGGCCGGCGAGGAACAGATTCGTGATGTTGCGGCTGTAGAGGCTCCGGTAGGGTATCTGGTAAACGCCTTTGGCGTGCCACTGCTGACAGCCGGGGTTTTCGCTGTAGACGCCCGCTGACGGGTGCAGGTCAATCGACCAGCCCCCGTAGGATACAGCGTCGGGGTGCAAGCGCTGCGCAATGAGGTCGGACTGCGAAATCATGTAATCGCCTTCAAAACGGCGGCTTTCGCGTTTACCGGGAATAGTCCCGACCCACTCCAGGGTCAGATTGGCGGCCTCGGGAAATTTGCCTGAGTTCTTGATGTAATTCCATACCCCGTAAGCCACCTTCCAAAGTTCCCATTTGATCTGTTCGGTTTCGTGCACGGTGTCGCACAAGCCGCCGTATTCGATCCACCAGAGGCGGCAGCCGTATTCCGCGGCGTTGAAATCGCGGTAGCGAGGCACTTGGGCGATGTCCTGCAGCGCGTAACTGGGCGCGACAAATTTCACGGGGCGGCCGGTATCCTTGGAGTAGAAATAGATCGAGTGGCCGAGGAGTTTGCGGTTGGCGACGGCCGGGGCGATTTTTTCGCCGAACTCGGACGCGGCCTCCGAACCGATGCGGAAAGCGGCACCAGCGAGAAAGCCCACGATGCCGTCGCCCGAGGCATCCACGAAGAGCGGGGCTGCAGCTTCGTAGGCGGTGGAGTTCTGCGGGCAGAAAGCGCGAACGCATTCAATGGTGTCGGCGTCGGATTTCTCGAGATCGTGGACCGCAGTGTTGAGGAGGAGCGTGACGTTCGGTTCGGCGACGGTTTTTTCAAGGAGAATGGTATCCCAAATGAGCGGATTGCCCTCGGGGTTGCGGAATTGGTTTTCGAGGAGCAACTCGTCGATGACGCCCCCTTCGCGCGCCCAGCGGTTGTTGTTGCCCATGTGCGAAGTAGCGCCGAGCACCCAGAGGCGCACCTCGCTGGAAGAGTTGCCGCCCAACACGGGGCGATCATGGATGAGCGTCACCTTCAGCCCGGCACGGGCCGCAGTGATGGCGCAGCAGGTGCCGGCGAGCCCGCCGCCGACCACGGCAAGATCACAGGCGAGACGGACAAGCTTAAGCTGACGCTGGGAAACTGGTTTTTCGACAATCATGAATTGGGGTGACGGGCAAGCCATCAGGCGGAGAGCGCGGCGGCTGGCAGAGTGCGGGTGACGCCGCCAAATTTGAACAACAGCCAGGCGAGGGGATGGAGGAGGGCCATGAGAAGAAACCACATGCTGTAGCCATGCCCTTGCACGAGAGTGAGGATGGGGCCAAAGACAGTGTGGATCGCCTGGTCGAGGAAACCGGCCGGCCGGCCCGGCCGGCCGGCCACCATCGTGGCGACGAGCGTGTTCATGATAATGCCACCGAGCGTGCTCCCGGCCGCCACGGCGCTGAAGACAGTGCCAAGCGAGTGCTTCGGCACGAGATCCACGATGATCGCAGTAAGGTTAGTGAGCCACGCGAGGGCCGCGAAGACCATGACAACGGAAAGAGCGAGCGCCCCGGACAGGCCGGACACCGAAGCGATCAAAGGGGAAAGGGGCAGGAGCAGCGCGCAGCCGAGCATGACCCGCAGGCGGCTGGTCGCAGGAGGGAGGCTGCGCCGGATCAGCCGGCCGGAAAGCCAGCCACCAAAAAGACTGCCCGCTCCCGCCGCCGCATAGATGACCCAGGTTATGGTCAGCTGCTCCTGCGCCAGCCCGCGCTCCGAGTGAAGATACTTGGCAAACCAAAATTGGTAGAAATACCAGACTGGATCTGTAATCAGCCGACCAAGCAGGAGAAGCCAGACGAGCCGGCTCGTGAAGATCTCGCTCCAGGTCCAAGGCCGGTCTGACTCAGCCGGTGAGCTGGAGTCGCCGTCGGTGATCAGATGCAATTCCTCCGCGCCAATCAGCCGGCTTTGCCGGGGTTCGCGGTAGAGCAGCAGCCAAGGCAACAGCCAGAGGAGACCGGCAGCGCCAGTCAGGATAAAAGCCATCCGCCAACCGGCGCCAGGGCTGAGCAGGCCCGCGATCCAAGGCAGTTTTGCCGCGAACGGATATGTCGCCAGTGGAATGACAATATACGGCGCGAGCATGGCGCCGACTGTTGCCCCCATGGTATAGAGTCCGATGGCGAGTGCACGCTCCCGCGCCGGGAACCATTCGGAAACGGCTTTGGAGGCGGCTGGCCACACGCCGGCTTCGCCGAGGCCGAGGGCAAAACGATACACGCCGAGCGAACGCAGGCCGGTCGCGGCGGCCGTGAGGGCATTGGCGATCGACCACCAGACGACGAAGATGGCCATGCCCGTTCGCGTGCCGAGGTGGTCGGCCAGACGGCCCGCGACGAGGTAGGCGAGCGTGTAGGCGACGAGGAAAAGGTTGACGATGTTGGCATAGTCGCGGTCGTCCATTCCGAGATCGCTTTGGATCGTGGGTGCCAGCGTGGAAAGCGTCTGGCGGTCAACATAGTTGAGCACAGCCGCGCCGAACAGCAGCGTGGCGATCCACCAGCGGAGATGAGGAATGCTTTTCAAGGGCCGATGGGGGCGCAGAGACTATGGTTGGCGGCCGAGCTGGTCGAAATGCACGTAGGCCAGAGCGACATTCCAGCTGGTGTTGAAGTGCACCCAGCCTTCGGCGTAGCGGTATGCGGCGCCGGGATGATACGGATAAAACTCCGTGCCGGCGGAGGTGGAGATGGAACCGCGGGTGGTTTCGAGGCGGGCGCAGACATTGGGGTTGTGGTGGACGGGCCAGGCGCGCTCGATCTCCGGATAACTCTGCTGCGGGTAACTTACTCCGACGGCGCGGACAGGATTGCGACCCCAAAAAGCGTCGGTCTGGGCGAAGGCGATCTCGCGCAGACGCACACGGAGTGCCGGGTCGTCGATGACCCACGAGGCGGCAAGGGCGGCGGCGGTGAACCCGAGGAGGTTGCCGGGTTCGTTGATGCGGGGAATCGACCAGTTTTCCCCAAGATCGTAACGGCGGAAGTCCCAGAGATTGGCGGAGCGGGCTACGGCAACGCGGGCCCAGCTGGCGATCTTTTCGCGCAGACCGGCGGGCGCCTCGTCCGGGTGGTGTTGGAGAAACCAGACGAGTCCGATCATGGTGCGAAATTCACTCATCCGCTGGCCCTTTGTCGTGCGCGGATCGTTCCAGTCCAGGTGATCGATAAGCCATTGGGGCTGCGCGCGCGCGGCGGCGAGGTAGCGCGGCGCCTCGGGGCGGCCCTCGCGAAGGGCGAGTTCATATATCATCAGGTTGGGCGCGATGGAGTGACCGGGTGGATGCCGGCCTTTGTAGGGGTTGAGGTAGGCGCCACCGAGAGGTTTCTCCGGTGGCAGGGGCTCGTCGTAGGCGGACGAATCCCAGTTCGGGTCGATGGCGAGAAGTCCGGAGGATTCCCAGTGTGCGAAGGCGAAATCATGGCAGCGGACGCGAAATTCCTCGGGGAGCCATGCGGCGACCTGCGGCCAGGCGTGAAGAAGGTAGGCGAATTGCTCGACGTGCTGGCTGTGGATCTGGCGTGGCAATGGATCGCCGCTGGGGTCGCGTGAGGCAGGGCGCATCAGGATGTAGCCATAGGCCCAATGGACGAGCTTCGCGAGGTCCGGCGCATTGGCGGCGGGCGGGGCGAGTTCGGTGTAGTAGCGCCGGACGGCATCGAGGACGCCGTCGCTCTCGGGATTTTTGGTGTCGAAGGGGAAATCGGGCGCGAGCACGCGGGCTTTGTCAGCGGCCCAATCGATCTGATGCGGCAGTGCGGCCGCGCGGACGGGATCGGCCTCAAACATGAGGAGGAGCGACGGTCCCTCGAAGGCGTAGTAAGTGCTGTCGCGCCATGCGCCGCCGCCGTAGGCCGAGGGGTGCGTGCCGGTGACCGAGCGGCAATCGACCATGAAGTCGGTCGCAGCGGGCCAGAATTGGTCCTGCCAGAGCCGGCTGGAAACGAGAAACGGATCGGAGATGCCTGGGGCGAGATCGCCGCCGCTCACCGCGACGACGTAGTGCGTGGACGAATCGGCGGGCGCGAAAGCGGAGAAATCACCGATGTGTCCCGCGATGCGACCGGTAAAGAGCGGCGTGGGGGCGTCGGCGCGGCGCACGGTAAACGCGGTGCCGTCGGGTGAGAGCGGGGCGGTGAAACGTTTCGGTTGCACGGCGAGGTAACCGACCTGGTTGAGCGCGATGACGTGGGCGGGCGCAGCTGTGGTGGCGGGCGCGGCGTGGCCGGTAAGCGCGAGGAAAGCGAGGCCCCGGAGGGCGGAGAGGATTTTTTTCATGGCGTAAAGCCGGGCAGGGCGTGGCGGGCGGTGAGCAGGGGATGCAAAACAGTGGTGGCAGGACGCGACCGGAAATAGGTTGGACGTGAATTCATTTTCGTTGGTCGGACCACGTTTATTTCCCGGCTGCGGCGGACTGATCGGGAGCCGGGCCGATCGCGTCGCCGACAATGAGGAAGCCGCCCAGATAAAGGCCGTGCGCGACGAACGGCCGAGCGTCGGCTATCAGGGTGCCCGCCTTGGCCATGATCGCCGCCTTGTCGATTACGGTGGACAGCAGTTCGAGCCGCACCCGGTGTTCCGTGTCGGGGAGCGGGTTCGGGTAGAACCACGGTTTCAGGAGGTAGCGGCCTGGCGTCGAATAGCTGTCGAACAGTGTACCGGTCTCCGGCGTCAAATCATCGACGGTGACGCGGAATTTGCCGTTATCGGGGCCCTTCAAGCCGATCAGGCCCACAACGGTGCCTTTGAAGCGAAATTCCACCGCTGCGCCAGGTTCAAAGGCCACCCACGTTGGCGGCACCAAGTCAGTGCCCTTTTGCGCAGTCAATTGTGGAGCACCTTGTGGCAGTTGCCGCCATTGGGCGCCATGATGGGTTTCGTTGACGGTGATGAGTCGTGCCCGCTGCCAATGATCGGCCCGTAAGGGCACAGGCAGGGCGTGGGGGCGGGGTGTGCCCGAGCGGATAAACTCAGAGAGAATCGGGATAAGGCGCTGCGCACAGAGTCGGTGGCCGGCATCCGTGGGATGGGTGCCGTCGCGACTGAAAATCAGCCGGCCTTGTGGGTCGTTGCCGAGGGCGTCGGAGGGGATGGCATTTGGCGCCGACAGCACGAGGGTTCCGGCGTTCACGCGTCGCGCCACTTCGACGCCGAAATTGAAACTTGGGATGCCGTAGTGGCTGGCGACCTTTTCCATCGAACGCGCGGTGCTCTGACAGTCGCCCCGGAGCAGGTCGTTCAGCAGAGACTGCGAAACGGCATAGACGAAGCAGATGTCCGTGCGCGGACTCGCCGCCCACACCTGGCGGACGATGCCTTCCATCTGCGCCTGGACGAGGGGCGAGCCTTCGCCGTCGTTCACGGCAAATTCGACGAACAAAAGGTCAGGATGGTGCCGGAGAACATCGCGCTGCAGCCGTGCGGCCCCGTAATTGGAGCCGGTGCCGGGAACGGCGGCGAAAATCTCCGTGAAGGTGGCTCGTGGGAACTCGCGGCGCAGATGCTCCAGCGTAAAGACACGCCAGCCGTCGGCCGCCGTGATACTGCCGCCGAGAAATGCGACGCGCACCTCCTGACCAGACGTGGCCTTGGCAAATATATGGGGCAGGCCATCGCGTATCTGATATTCCGGCGCGCATTCAACAGCGTGAACGCTCACGCAAGTGAGGGCGAAGCAGCAGAGGAGTATCCGAGGGACGTGCAAGGGGGCCGTCAGAGGGCGTTGGTCAGGGCATTGAGCGCGGGGAGCGCGGCGCGGGCGAGCGCCCGGTTGCCCTCTGCGTCCGGATGCACGCCGTCTGCGGCAAGGGCGTCTGGTGGCACGACACCGTAAAAGGAAACAAAGCCGCAATGGAGTTCGCTGGCCAGACTGGCGTAGGCGACGTTGAGCGCCTGCAAATTGGCGGCGCGCTGGGGCCCGATCGGCTTGGTGCGGCCCAGCCGGCCGAGATTGAGATTGGGCGGGCCGACGAGCAAAATGCGGAGGGCAGGATGGGAAGCGTGCGCGTGGGCGATCATTTGCCGGATGCGGCCGACGGCCTTTTGCACGCTGTCTGGACTGAGGTCGCGCGAATCGTTGGTGCCGAGCGCGAGCACGAGCAGATCCGCCACGGAATGGCGCGCAAGGGCGGCGTCGAAATCGGCGACAGAGTCAGTCGAGCGTCCGCCGAGACCCTCGTTGTGCTCGGTGAAGCGGCCGGCGGAGATTTTCTCGAGAACCGCGGGCCAGCGGTCGGTGGTGCGCCGCTCGGCGGCGAGTTGGCTGCCGGCGGTGATGGAATCGCCGAAATAGAGGACGATCCGGGTGGTGGTTTCAGCGGCGCAAGGGGGTGCAAGGCAGAGCAAGGCGAGCGCGATGGACGCATAGAGGCCGTGGCGGTGGCGTCGCGGTCCCGGCGGCCAGAGCGCATGACAGGCGCGAAGACGGATCATGGAAATGTGAAGCGGTGAAGCGCGGCGAGAAAAACGTGGCGGACCGGACGTGCGCCCAGTCCGCCACGATGGCGGAAGAGTGGGCTTAGAACATCGTCGTGGCCGAGAACGTAAACTCGCGGGGCGCACCATAGATCCGGTTACCGGTGTAGTAGGTTTGGTTGCGGAGGTTGTCGATTTGGAGCTGAAAGTCGACATTATGCCGGCGGATCTTCGTGGAATAGCCGAGCGTGAGGTCGAACACCGTGTAGGAGGGCATCACCAGGCCCCACGCGGTGTTGTCGGCCGCCGGTTGCTGCGAGGACTGATAGCGGGCGCCCAGGCCGATTGAGGCGCCCTTGAGCGCGCCGGTGTTGAAGGCGTAGCGCTGAAATACGCGCACGATATTGTCCGGCGAGTTGGGCAGCGGGCGGTCCTTCAGGAGCCAGTAGTTGATATCGAGCGACACATCGTTGGTCGGCAGTTTGGCGATGGTGGGCTTGTTTTTAGTGAGGTGGCTGGCCCCGACGACCATCGTGTAGGAGCGAGTCGGCGACCACACCCAGTCGGTCTCGTAACCCTCGGTGGTGTTGCCGTCGATGGGGGTGAGCCAGTTTACGGAGGCGCGGACGGCGGGATTGCTGGTCGCGGGATTGAGATCGGCCTCGGTGCCCTGGTTCCGGATGTCGGCGGAGTTTTTGTTGGTATCGGTGATGAGGATGTTGCCGCGGGTGAGGTTGAACCAGCCGAAGGAGCCGGTGAGCTTACGGTCGAAAAGTTCGAACTTCAGTCCCACTTCCTGGCCTTTGCCGATGTCGTTGGGCGCGGGATTGGCCGCCTGTTCCGCCGGGGAGACGATGGTGAGCGGAACCGTCGCAGGAGCGAAGGACACGCGGCTGACCAGGCTCGCCCCGGCGCGCGCTGATTCGCCCTCGTTTTTGCTGGCATAGAGGTTTAAGCCGCGGACGATGCGGACGACAACCCCATAGGTTTGGTTCGAGGTCTTGATGTTAGGCGTAGCCTTTGCGCCGGGAAGAATGGTTCCGTCGCGATCGACGTCGGCGGTCACGCCGTAGCCCCAAGAGTAGCGCTTGCCCCCTGTCAGGGTGATCCGTTCGTCGAACCAGCTGGAGCTTAACGCCGCGAATTCCGCGCGGGTGATGGTCTTGGCATAACTGGCCGACTTGACGCCAGCGGCGTTCACTTCGGAGGGCCAGATGGTGATCAGGCGGTTGTCGGGGAAAGGCATGGTGCGGGGGTCCCAGAAAATCCACGCATTGGCGCCGGTGAGGGTGGCGGGGATGCGGGTGGTGTTGACGGTGTCGGGCACGACGAGCAGGGAGGCCGGCACCGAGAGCGGATAGGCGGCGTAATTGAGCACGGCGTCCTCGATCGTCTGCTTCTGGTCGCCATATTGCGCGCCGAAAAGCAAGAGGTTGCGTGAGCGCCAGAGACTCTTCTTCAAGACCCCCTGGAGCTTTAAGTCGCGGTTTTCGGTCTTGGTGCGATTGGCGCTGAAGTTGTTGTTCTGATAGTAACCGGCGGGTTGGAGCCGGGTGCCGAACGTGTAGAGGTCATAGCTGATCCGGGCCTTGGTGTAGCGGCCGAGCAGCGAAGCGTCGAACCAATCGGTGGCGGCGAGCGTGGTGTCGCTTTCCACGATGGTGAAGGGCTCGGAGAACCCCGCGTGGGGCCCGAAGTAGTTGTAGGAGCGGCCGCCAGGGCCATTGCCTTCGCTGAGGGATTCGCCGACGCCCAGCGCGGTCCATTTGCCGGTGGTGTTGAGAATATCGGTGCGCCACTGGCCGAAGCCGCCGTAGCCGATGCGGCTGCGATACTCAGCCACGGTGAACGGCACGCCGGCGAGTGGGCCTGCCCGCAGCTTGCCGAGGTCGAGCAGACTCTGGGAGGGATTGTCGAAAGGGGCCTGGTAGTTTTGCGTCGAGGGCTGTGGGGTCGAGACGGCGTTCCCGGTGCTAGTGCGCCGGACAATCTCAAGGCGCGTGCTGAACTTAGTGTTCGGCTGCCAAAGGAGCTGGGGATTGATGAAAGCCGAACTGAAGTGGGAATTCTGCTGCCACTGGTTGCCGTCGCGGGCCGAGAGAATCAGGCGGTAAGCGAGGGTCTTTTTCTGGTCTATGGGGCCGGTGAGATCGACCATGCCCTTGTAGGTCTCGTGCGAACCGATGCGCACCGTGACCTCCGCCTGCCGGCTGAACAGCGGTTTCTTGGTGACCATGTTCACCTCGCCACCGGTGGTAGCGCCGCCGACGAAGACGGCCATCGGGCCCTTGGCGACCTCGATGCGGTCGACGTTTTCGGTATCGAAGCCGTAGAACTGGCGGAGGCCGTTGCGGAAGGTGCCACTATAGGGCTGGCCACGGAAACGCGTGAGGTTGGGCTGCCCGTTGCCGCGCCCGACGCCGGGCGAGAAGTTACCATTGGGGCTGTTGTCATCGAGGGCGATCGAACTCGCGTAGGAGAGCGCGCCGAGGAAGCCGTTCTTGCCGGTGTCATTAAGGAATTGGGAGGTGTAGACGGTGATGGGCAGCGGCGTGTCCAGCAGCGCCTGCGCGAAGCCCGTGGTGCCGATAGAGTTTTCCACGCGATAACCGGAGTCCTTCACACTGCGGACCTCAAAGGCCGACAGGACGATGACTTCTTCTTTTGTCGACTCGGGCTTGGCCTGGTCGGTCTGCTGGGCGCTGACGGGAATGCCTTGCAGGCAAAGCAGGCCCATAAGGCCGCCGAGCGCGCGAAGCGCCAAACTATGATTGATGCGATTCATGGAGTATGAGTCCTTGCAGTTTGCCTGAGGTGTCCAAGTTCGCTTGCAGTCAAACTAGGGGCACCCAGGCGGGGTTAGGTTAACACCGGACTCATTGGACTCGGGCTAGGCAGGATGAAATACTTGAATTGGTGAAAACGTTCACCATTATGCGCGCAAAGCTATGGAATCCTGCACGCTGACCACCATCGCCCGAGCGGCCAATCTGGCGGTTTCCACGGTTTCGTATGCACTGCGCAACAACCCCAAAATTCCGCCGGAGACCCGCCAACGCATCAAGCGACTCGCGGAGCAAATGGGATATAAGCCGCATCCCGCCGTCTCAACGCTCATGGCGCATATCAAGTCGGCCCGACTGCCGAAGTCGCCGACTAAAATAGCCTTTGTCTGGCTCGAACAAGAGATGGCCGGTTTAAACTCGCCCTTCAACCGGCAATCAATCGCCGGCGCCCGGCAGCGGGCCCAGGAACGCGGCTATTTGTTGGAAGAGTTTCGTCTATTCGATCCCGGCATGACGTCGCGCCGGCTAAGCGAAATTCTAAAAGCCCGGGGAATTATCGGCGTCGTATTTTCCGGCTGTGATCGCAGGACCAGCATCAGTCTCGAAATGGATTGGAATTCGCATGCGGTGGCGATCATCGGCAATGCCCGGTGCAGCCCTGAACTGCACCGGGCCGGACATTATCACTACATGGGCATGCGCCGTATCATGCTCGAACTCGCCGCCCGTGGCTATCAGCGTCCGGTCGCGGTGCTTGAGTCGGTGGTCAACGAGCGCGCGAGCCGGACATGGGAGGCGGCCTTTTTAGCCTATCATCCTGCGCCTAGTCGCGCCCGGACGGCCTTAAAGAAGATGGTCGACCTCGATCCAAAGGTATTGGGGACTTGGCTGAGAAAATGCCGGCCTGACGTCTTGATTGTCACGAAGCAGGTCTTTATCGCTCCGCTGAAAAAAACTCTTGGCCGAGCGCGAAATGATATGGGGTTTGCGGTGATCTCCCTGGAGGAAAGCATCACCACTGTATCGGGGGTGAATCCAGGGCATGATATGATCGCAGCAAATGCGGTGGATTTGGTACTGGGACAGCTTTCGCGCAATGAAACCGGGATTCCAGGCGAGCCCAAGGAACTGTTATTTGACGGCCATTGGGTGGAAGGAAACACGCTCCGCCCCCGGCAGCGCGCTCTGGCTGAGTTTGCCGTCTAAACAATGCCTGCGCATGAACGCCCGACACGCCCACATCGCCTCAGTTCCCCACTCACCGGGGTGGATTCCTTGGGCGGAGCTATTGGGCGGACTGCAGGAGTGAAAGGATGTTCTCTATCCGTGTTGGGACGTGCTATTCATATGTGTCCACGAGCGATTGCCACCGCAGCACCCGAAGAATCTCAGCCCGGGGAACGTCCCGCTCGAACTTGACTACGGCTTCCTTGGGATGGCCCGGATACAGGTCAAAAAAATTGTCTGAGGCAGAATGGGAGATGCCCGGCAACTCGAAGGCAAAGCGGTGTTGAAAAACTGGCGAGATGAATGTGAGCCGCACGGTGGTTGAGCCCATTACCTTGACCCGGACTTTGGTTTGTCCGCGAGGGAGCGCCAAAAAACGCGGCGACGCAAAGAACACGGTATCTTCGCAGACCGTTCGTCCGGCGTGTTGCAAGATAATGCGCAGGTAAACCTCCTCGCGCCGATGCTTTCGGAACAGGGCGCTGAGGACGATCCGTTGCTGTCGCGTGCTGCTGCCGGGGCGCAGGGCGACTAACTTTTCACCCCGCAGCACAATCGTCCCATCGAAGCGATATAGCGTCCATTGTAAACACCCCGGCGCCGGTTCAGGCGCGTCGTAGATGGTGTAGAGATGCACTTCCCCAATCGTGGAGTTCCGGTAATTGCCGATGGTTGTCTGTTCGTCGCCCGGCACATGGGCGCAGACCAGCGCCGGCGCGTAGAACCGTTTTGCGATGAAATGAAGCGCTTTCCACCGGCCGGTGAATTCTATCGAGCTCCACGAGGTGACCGGCCAGCAGTCATTAAGCTGCCAGTAAAGCGTGCCCATGCACCGCGGCATGTTGCGGCGGCAGTGTTCGACGGCAACTTGCATGCAGTGCGCTTGATTGAGTTGGGAAAGCCGGATGAGCGCCTCCTGGTTCCGGGGGAAACGGTAGCGCCGGGAAATGTAGTCGAGAATGATTTGGTTGCCAGCCCGGTTCTTCTGGTGGGCTTCCATGGTTGGCCCAAACACGTTGCGGTCGGCGGGCGTACAAAACGTGGCGTTGGTTTCCTCGGATGCATAGCTCTGCATGCCGAATTCAGAGGTAAAACGAAAATTCCAGCGCTCATAATCCTTTACCGGATGACGCGCATGCCACACATCCCAGAAATGCGTGTCTCCGCACACTTCGCCCGTTTCGTGGCTCTGGTTTTGGCTCCAGTTGCCCCGCCACGGCGAGGCGGGCCAGTAGGGGGTGGTACCGTCGTGCGCCTTCACGGCGGCGGGCAAAATGTCATGGAAAATGCGTTCATAGCCTGCCCGGGTCCGACGGTCTTTGAGCTGCTTCCAGTTGAGCCCGGCGATTCCGTTGTTGCCGCACCACAGGGCAAGGCAGGCTCGATGCTGCAGTCTCCGGACTTGGTAGGCAGCCTCGGCGCGGACGCTTGAGAGAAAACGCCGGTCAGCCGGATATAAGGTGCACGCAAACATGAAATCCTGCCACACGAGCAGCCCGAGTTCGTCGCATAAGTCATAGAAGGCCTCCTGCTCATAT
>WNFI01195294.1_pt1 | contig 26824 bp, 19 predicted proteins | sample 5400471 | NCBI WGS metagenome assembly WNFI01 (sample SAMN13153348, study PRJNA577476) | soil metagenome | isolation source: 100 cm saprolite on Douglas fir-dominated hillslope | place: USA:California | collected 2013-09-17 | reverse complement strand
AAGCTCGTCATTGGACGCATTAAGGGAAATCGCCAGCTTGGGCCGAGTCGCCTCCCGTCCCAGTTCGTAGATGCGCGGGACGATTCCGGCGGTCGAGACCGTCATACGGGACTCAGGGATTCGCACTTCCTCGACCAGCAGACGAACCGCTTTCATGAAGTTGTCGTAGTTGAGGAATGGTTCACCCATCCCCATAAAGACCAGGTTGATGCGGTCCTGCGGAGGTGAGACATTCTGATCGCGAAGGACGGCGCACACCTGACCCACAATCTCCCCCGCGCTCAAGTTGCGTTTCACTCCCAACAACGCGGTCAGGCAGAAATGGCAGTCGACCGCGCAGCCTACCTGGCTCGAAATACAAATCGTCGCGCGGTCCCATCCGCGGACTGCATTCCCTGCGGCAGAATCGCCCGCCTCGCTTCCGTCTCCAGCTTCGCCGCCGTCACCTTGCGGCATCCACACCGTTTCGACGCTTTGCCCATCCGGGAACCCAATCAGGTAGCGAATGGTCCCGTCTTGCGAGACAAACTTCTTCTGGATTTCTGGCAGTCCCGCTGTTACACCCGCGCTCTGAAGGCTCATCCGGAATTGCTGCGGCAGGGTCGAGATTTGCTCAACCGATTCGACCCGCTCGCGGTAAATGGCATCCATGAGCTGCCGGGCTCGATACGCAGGCTCGCCCGCCTTCTCGACGAGCGCAGCGAATTCGGCCCGGTCTAATCCGAGCAGAAAAGAGTCAGGCATATCTCCCATGGTTCACATCGCTCGCAGCTCAGATCCTAAGTTCACGCCGCAACCGGCACTCCATCCCTATCATCCATCTCACATCTCATGTGGGAATCCAGGGCTTTTCGGTCAGGTCAGCCGTTAGCCGTTGATGCCCTCCCGGAGTTTGGCAATGGCCGCTTGGCTCATCAGCCCACGACCTGGGATTCGCACAACCCATTGATTCTAAATGACTAACTATTTTCGCACACCGCGCCCCCCTATGTCAGAATAGTAACGAGCCTTTAATAGAACCCTTTTTCGGAGTATCAACAAGCATTCATGGTCAAAGAAGTCCGCAGTATTCGCCGTCAGGTTCTGCCCCATGGGCTGACCGTCATCACTGAGCAGATGCAGCATATCCGCTCGGCCTCCATCGGTATTTGGCTGGAGACCGGGTCCCGCGACGAAGATTCCCACTGGAATGGCATTTCGCATTTCATCGAGCACATGCTGTTCAAGGGTACCAAGCACCGTACCGCCGAAGAGATCGCGCGCCAGGTCGATTCCATTGGCGGCAACATGGACGCCTTCACCGCCAAGGAGTGCATCTGCTTCAACGTCAAAGTGCTCGACGAGCACGTTCCCATCGCGCTCGATATTCTGAGCGATCTGGTGCTCCATCCTGTTTTTGATGCGCAGGACATCACTCGCGAACGCGGCGTGATCCTCGAAGAAATCAAGATGGATGAAGACAACCCAGACTACCTGGTGAACGAAATCTTCACCCAGAATTTCTGGAAAGACCATCCCCTGGGCAAGCCGATCCTGGGCACCAAAGAGACGGTCAAGCGATTCGAGCGCCAGGCGGTTCTCGATGCCTACGCGCCCCGTTTTGCGCCTGGCAACATTATCGTTTCGGCGGCCGGCAATCTGGATCATGACCGCTTCGTGGAATTGGTGACCAAGCACTTCGAGCACATGAAACCGTTGAAGAACGGATTCCACTCATCCGCTCCAAAGGTGGTGTCGCGCATCATTCTTAGAAACAAGAAGGCTCTGGAGCAGGTGCAACTGTGCATCGGGGTCCCCTCTCATCCGATTGCTCACGAAAAGCGGCATGCCGGTTACATCCTCAACACGCTGCTGGGCGGAGGTATGAGTTCCCGCCTGTTTCAGAATATTCGCGAGCGTCAGGGATTGGCCTATTCGATCTACAGCGATCTGAATCCCTACCGCGATACAGGAAGCCTGACCGTCTATGCCGGTACTTCGCGGGAATCAGCAGTAAAGGTCGTGCAATCGGTGGTCAGCGAATTCCGCAAACTTAAGACAGAACCTGTGCCCGCCGAAGAGCTTCGCCGTTCGAAAGACCAGCTCAAGGGAAGCCTGATGCTTTCGCTCGAGTCGAGCACGGCGCGCATGTCGAACCTGGCGCGCCAGGAAATGTATTTCGACCGCTTTTACGATCTTGACGAACTCATTGAGAAGATTGAGGCAGTCACTGTTGAAGACCTGCAGAGTCTGGCGCAGGAGTTCTTCAAGACTGAATCAGTTGCAGTAACCGCTCTAGGGAACCTGAACGGCCTGAAGCTTTCCCGCGATCAACTCGCCTGCTGAGAAATTCCTGAACCACGAAGGAAACGAAGTTGCACGAAGGTTTCTTACTGTAGCTCCTTCGTGTACCTTGGTGTCCTTCGTGGTTAGCTGTGTTGTTTTCGCCTCGTAACTTTCTCTCGCCTGGCTCATCCCATCTCAGCCTGCAGGTCCAGACCTGCCGGACAACCTAAATCGAGATCTGCACCAAGGAGAACCCATGAAGAAGATTTTCGGCAGTGTGATACTGGCGTGTGTTCTGGCCACTACGATGGCCGCTTTCGGTCAGGACCAGATGAAGCAAGACAGCCCAAAGCAAGACGAAATGAAGCAAGACCAGATGAAGGACACCAAGTCCGATTCGATGAAGAAGGACAAGAAGAGCAAGAAGAAAGTCGCCAAGAAAGACGAGATGAAAAAAGACGACATGATGAAGGACAACATGAAGAAAGATGACATGAAGAAAGACGAGATGAAGCAGAACTGACCTGTCATCCGGAATCCTCTTTCACCACGGAGGCACCGAGTCACGGAGAAATGCGGGAATCTTGTTGGTTTCTCAGTGCCTCTTCGTGGTGATTTACGTTAGCCACCAGCAATAAATAAACTCGCCCGCACATTTTTGGGAATGCGGGCCGGCAGGTCCAGCCCAACTAGGTTCTGCTGGCCATGTGACGACCCCGCCAGGACCATTTCCAAAGCCGTGGAACGAGGTTTATCCCGTAACTGACGCCAGAGGGACTCCCAGCCGTTGGCCTCGCGCCACGGGCAAGGCAAATCGATTTGCCTTCGGCCTTAAAAGGTACCTGTGGACTCAACGACTTACGAGCAGTACGATTATAGCTTTAAGAAATAATCGGAGGACAAGCGACTCTGGTCGACGGAGAATCAACAACTTGCGAGAAACGGCCGCTCATTGTGCGCCTCTGAAACCCACCTCACCGGTATCGTCATTCGCCGGACGGAGGAACTTCCGGCTCATCTGAGTCTGACCCGGCGCGTGCACCTGCTTCGGAATCCCCTGGCTGACGCCCCGTTTTCGCCGCGCTCAGATATTTCCGCAGGCAGCGGAGACACGGAGTGTCGCCTTCCTCGATTGCCTCTTTCGCGGTTATAGTCCGCACCCTGGCCTTGTCATGAATGAACTCACACCCGGCCACGTGGAAGACCTTGGCATCGTCGGCCACCACCACCAACATGTTCGGGGGGATGTCGTGACCGGGCTGCGCGTGTTCGGATTTGAGCGGATGGTTGACCGTCTCAGACCTGGCCAATCCCAGACTCCCTACAATCAGCGCCAGTGCGGCCACAGGCACGAGCCAGGCTGACCAGGTTGACCATCCCCTGCCCACGCGCGCGCCTTGTGCGAGTCTTTTTTCCAGCCGCCGGCTGAAGCCCGAGGGCACGTCCAGCATGCGCTCATCCCCATACAGAACAATTACGTTGCGTGTACCTTCCATCACCGCCTTGCAGCGGGTGCAGGTGCGGATGTGCTCGTCCATCGCCGATCGCAAAGCGGGATCCACCTCGCCTTCCAGATAGTTCGAAACCTCGCGCCAAACGTGTTCGCAATTCACTACCATGGCTTGCTTCCCTTCTCGAAAGGCAACCGGCTGAACCAGCCTTGCTCCCATCCAGCTGCGAGCAGATCGCGCAGCATGAGTCTCGCCCGCAGCAATCGCGTCTTCACTGAAGCAACAGAAATGCCTAAGGCCTCCGCAGTCTCCTGAATGTTCAAGTGCTCCATGTCACGCAGCACGAAAACTTCGCGATATTTCCGGTCGAGCGTGCCCAAAGCCTGAGCCAGCCTCTGCCGGATTTCCTTCCGTTCCAGCGCTTCCGACGGAATCTCGCGCCAGTCGGCGAAATCCCTGGGAGCGTAGTCGGCTTCATCATCGCGGCGGTCGTCAATGCCTTCCATGACCACGGTTCGCTCCCTCCGTCGGCGCATCAGAGCCTCGTTGACGGTGATCTGGATCAGCCATGTGCTGAAACGAGCCTCAGCGCGGAACTGCCCGATGTTGGCGAACGCCTTCAACATCGCTTCCTGCGCAACGTCCTCGGCATCTGCCTCATTTCGCAAAATGGCCATCGCCGCGGCGTAGACCCGGCGCTCGTAGGGTCGCACCAGTTCGTAAAACAATTCATGCTGGCCGCGCTGCACCTGCGAAATCAGATGCTGCTCGCGCGTCCCGACCGCATCTCCCGGGTTGTTGACGGCCGGAATATTCGAAGTCATGTTGAGCTCGGACGTCTTGGTTTGCGGTCCTCACGCGTTGGACGCGCTGCTTGTCGTCAGTATTCCGGATCTTTTTTCCAACCCGTCAGCATGGACATGAAGTTGTTCCAGCCGTGCAAAATCACCATGATCAGGTGGCCGAATATAAACGCCAAAATTGCCCACATCACAACGAAGTGCCACAATCTGGCCCAGTGAAATCCTCCCATCAGCCAGGCCAGCCAGGAAAACTGCACGGGCTTCCAGATGGCGAGGCCGGTAAGCACCGAAAGAATTCCCAAGCCGATCACGGTCGTGTAGGCGTGCTTCTGCAGCGGGTTGTAGGCTTCCCGGACCGCCGGCTTGGGTCCGAAAAAGAAATAGTGCTTCACCATTGGCCAGGCGCCGGGAAGATCGCGGTGCGTGAATAATACTTGCCGGTAGTTGCCGCTGAAAAGTTCGTAGCCCAGATAGAGCACACCCGTAGCGATATAGATCCACATGAATGTGAGATGCCACTGCAACGCGCCACCGAGCCATTCGCCGAGAGCGAGAGACTTTGGCCAGTGCACCAGATCTTTTTGTGGGATCTTGGCGCCGAAGCTGGGGAAGGCACGGAAGATCTGCAACCCACTACCGATCAGGACAAACAATGAGACTGTGTTCAGCCAGTGGCACAGGCGCACCGGCAGCGGGTGCTCGTAGACGGCGCGTGCGATGGTTTCGGTGTCTTCGTCTTTGCCTCGGACGATTTCAACGACTGCACCGCTCATGTGTTGGCCTCCAAAGTCCCTCAGGGGCTAAAGCCCGCGTCTGTAATTTGCATTCTCGGCGCGGCTTTAAGCCGCGCCCTTTCAAAAAACATTTTTCAAACGGTTCCCTACTCAGGTTCGACTCAGGCACCTCGGGAGCGTTGAAACGCTGCGCCACCCAAAATCAATTGCCAACTTGACTTCACAAACCGTAGAACCACGAATAGCCCTGATCTTCCCAATAACCAACTTTGTCCAGCACGTGCGTGACTTTCAAGTCCGTCAGATATTTAGCCTGCTTGTACCCAACTTTGGTGGGTACGTTTAGACGCAGGGGCGCGCCGTGCTCGCGAGTCAGCGGGCGATCGTACATTTCGTAGCACAACAAAGTTTGCGGATGCAGTGCCGTCGCCATGTCCAACGACTCGTAGTAATCGTCCGCGCATGCGACCGTGATGAAACGGGCACTCGGATCGGCCCCCACTAACTGCAGGAAATCGGAGAGCCGGGCTCCGCCGAAGCGCCCGATCGCGTCCCACCCTTCGACGCAAACGTGGCGCGTGTTCTGGCGCGTGCGGGACAGGGTCTGGACCTGCGCTAAAGTGTATTCGCCCGGCTTCTGAACTGCGCCACTCACGGTCAGGGTCCAGTTTTCGAGGATTACGCCTGGATCATCGACGTCATAATCGTTGATGTAAAACTTCTCGAATGGGGTCAACTCGGTATCGGCAAAAGTTGGCGCCAGATGACCGGAGCGGAAGAGCCGCGCCGAAGCCCAGTCGCTGAACGCAATTCCCTTCTTGAGCAGCGGCTCACGCAAACTGGGGATGGCAAAAGCTCCCAGGGCCACCACGGGCGCGATCTTCAGCAACTCCCGGCGGCTTATCTGCCGGAACTTGCCTTCATTCATCTTTGAATCCAGCATCTTGGGATCGAGGATCTTTGGCTTCATAGCGCTCCCGGCGGCACGTCTGAGACATGCGATTCACCAGCCCGGGGAAAGTTTCGGAGGACGACCGGACTATACACCCGAACACAATACCGGTACGAACGCAGGGTGAGTACCTCTTAGCACCTCGGGGGCTAAAGCCCCTACTAAAAAAGCTCTTATCGCAGCGCTGGAAGCGCTGCGCCACCCAAAATCCCTTCACCCCAAGAATTAGCGATTCGCTTAATCAACGTTTTGCTGGCCTTCGCGCGCCTTTCGAGGCATACTAAGCGGACGTCCTCCCCTAGGGCCACCCAGGGCCTTCGCATGATCAAGCATGAAACGACGCGTGAAACGTTAGTTCCGCACAAACAGCGCGCTCTTGCAGCCGAAGCCCCGCGCCGCGCCGCCGAGGACCCGAGACAGCGGCGTCTGATGGTGGTGACGCTGGTTCTGCTTCTTTCGACTCTAGGCGCTGTCCTTTACTGGGATCGGACTTTCTGGTTTCCTGACACGCAGGAGGCTGACTCGGACCAGCCTGCCGAGCAGGCACCCGCGCCCACTGCAGCTGCGCAGCAGACTGTTGCCGTATCAAAGATTACGACGCCCCTGGTGAAGGCGAAGTCTCATGGCGCTGCGAGGGCCAAGGCGAAAACACCTGCCCCGACAACTTCAGCGCCAGCCGCCCCGGTGGCAGCAGCTACCACTCGAACCGTCCTGCCGCCGCTCGAGGTAGAGGTGATCGCCGGCGACACGCATCGCACGGTTCGGCCGGGCAGCAACTCGGTGCGAGTAAACCTGCAGCCGGGTGCGCCGACCCAACTCGATGGCACAAATAGTTCATCCGAGACGGCAGCCAATATGACAACGAATGCCGCGGAGCGGGTGCAGATGTCCGCCGATACAACGGACGCCGTCACTCATACGGTGAAGCCTGGGTATCCCCTGTTAGCGCGCCAAATGAAGATTCAGGGATCGGTGATTTTGCGAGCGCTGATCAGCAAGGACGGTGCGATTCAGGATTTACATGTCTTAAGCGGACCAACCATTCTGGCGTCGGCAGCGCAGGACGCGGTGCGACAGTGGCACTTCAAGCCACACTACCAGGGAGCTGAAGCGGTCGAGACGCAGGCGAAGATCACGGTGAACTTCACCATCTCCACTAATTAGCCCCAGCTCATAAATCCCCGCTCAATGAGTGCGAGGCGATTTAGCAACAGCTACGGCCCGGGCCCGTGGTAAGGTTCGGGGGATGAGGACTGGGCCACGCCTTGTGACTGTGATGGTATTCGTTCTGGGCGCGGGCGGATGCGTCCGGCGCGATGGGCGTAATTCCGACTGCAGATGGCCGGGAGAAACCTCCAATCACCCTGTTAGCGCTCGCCATCTCAGTGCGGACGCAGAGTTCGCGGAAGATCTTGCGATTCGCTATGCCGATGCTCACTTTGGTCCGCGAAGCCCGAACCCGAGCGAGAAGTACGGAGCCGAACGGGATCGATGCATGGAGAGTTTGTTTGAAGAGATCGGAAAGGAACATGGCGTTCCGGTCGGGCAAGTATCCGGTTCGCTGGGCCGGAACCGTGCGTACATTGATATGGCTGAGGTTCTGCCTTTCGCACTGCTATACGGCTTAGCCGCCATCGTGGGGGCCCGCATGATTTGGCGCCGCTACGCACCTGCCGAGGACGGGTGGGCGCCTGGTATCACAATGGCACTGTTCGTTTCCCTAGCGCTCGCGGCAGGAAGCACCATGCTCGGAGAGCAATGGAACTGGTTTGTGGAAGGCCATCGGATCGGCAATAACCATATGAGTTACCGCGCCGATCGATTGTTTTGGGCCAAGCACCAGTTTGAGCTATTTGCTGCCGCGTTGATGATCTTCTGGCTAGCAGCGATCCATGCAGCACGCCGCGTACGCTTGGAACATATCAATGGACGTTAACAGGCGCGATTACACCAACTAGATTTATGAGATAGCTTTTAGCACGTTGCGCCCCAGCGGCTGAAGCCGATGTTGATTTTGGCACACCTACGGCGCGGCTGAAAGCCGCGCCCCTTCAAAACAAAATCGAATCAAAATCAGAACGAACGCCCGTCCGAAAAATTGGGCGCAAAAATAACGAGCGTCCTGAACTCTTTCGAATCCAGGACGCCCGGGCAGCCCTCCCCCAGAACTGTCACTTACAAAAGTAAACGCGTGTCGTCTCTCTGCAAATAGCACTTCGGTGCCAACTCATTCCCAAAGGGGCCAGGCTGTTATGTGACTGAACCATCGGCGGTTCGGCCGCAAACAGCGGAACAACGCCGGTTTTAGAGCTGAAGTTGCTGTGGATTTTTGCCGATAAAGACTAATGTCGCCAGAGCCGCGACTGATGGCAAAGCTATGTCTGGATTTGAAGATCCCGAGACCTACCGGACGATCCTGGAGAGCTTGCAGACGGGCATTTGCGTCGTGGACCTGCGACGAAGAATTTTATTGTGGAGTGACGGAGCGGAGCAGATTACCGGCTACCTGCGGCATGAAGTGGTGGGCCATGAGTGCGTTGACAACCTGCTGCCGCATTGCAATCAGACCGGCTGCGAGCTGTGTGGCGACCATTGCCCGCTCAACGCAGCCACGCGCGAGTTTAAGCCGGTGGAATCGTTGGGCTTTCTACATCACAAATCCGGGCACCGGACCCCAGTGCACATGTGGAGCGCTCCCGCAAGGGATGCCCGCGGCTCCATCATCGGAGTCATTCAGAGTTTCCACAATCAGCGCTATGTCCCCAGCCCGGACCGCCGCGACGGGAACCGAGGCACGTGGGTCGACGCCGCGACCGGCGTGGCGAATCAGGCCATGATGCATTCTCACCTGCGCGAGACTCTCGGTACTTTCGCCGAACTCTCTGTTCCGTTCGCCGTGGTATGCGTTCGTTGGGATGAACTCGATCACTTCCGCGCCAACTACGGGCCGGAGGCGGCCGCCTCCGCGTTGCACGTGGTAGCTCAAACCCTGGAAAACACCCTGCGCCCGACGGACTTCGTAGGCCGTTGGGGTGAAGACCAATTTCTCGCGATTCTGACCGCTTGCAGCGAGGTGGGCCTGCCTGCCGTCTGTGAGCGCATCCGCCGGATGGTGGAGAGTGGCGGAATAACCTGGTGGGGAGGTGAATTACCGGTGGGCAGAATCTCGCTCAGCTCAACATTGGCCCGGACCGGGGACACCTTCGAATCGTTGATGGCGAGAGCCGAGCAGGGTTTGGCCGAACGCAGTTGCGCGAGGAAGGCCGCATCTGCTGGAACTGGTAGTCGAGGCTCATCGTCCCGGGATTAGCTCATGTTCGCAATCATCGGCATTGTCGTCGTTTTCGGCTGCGTCGTGGCTGGTTATCTCACGGAACATGGGAATATGCTCGTGCTCCTGCAGCCTTCCGAACTCGTCATGATTGGCGGCGCCGCCATCGGCACCGTTCTGATCGCCAACCCGCTCCATATCCTGAAGAGCATCGCTGCCGGAATCGGTGGTGTGTTTGGCGCTTCCAAATTCGGTAAACAGCGTTACCTTCAGACGCTGAAGATGATGTTCGATCTGCTGAACAAAGCGCGCAGGGAGGGATTGATGGCCCTGGAGAGCGACGTGGAAGAGCCCGACAAGAGTCCTATTTTGTCGACCAGGCCGGAGTTCCTGAAGCATCATCACATTCGGGACTTTGTTTGCGACTCCCTGCGCATGGCAATCACCGGCGTCGACGCTTTCGAGCTGGATCAAATGCTGGATCTGGACATGGAAGTGCATCATCATGACGCCAGCCAGCCCACGGCAGCGCTCAGCAGTATGGCCGACTCTCTGCCCGGACTCGGAATTGTCGCTGCCGTGTTGGGCGTGGTCATCACCATGGGCTCGCTGGGCGGCCCGCCCGAGGAAATCGGTCACAAGGTCGCCGCGGCGCTGGTGGGCACGTTCCTGGGCATTCTGCTTTGCTATGGGTTGGTGGGCCCGATTGCGGCAAGCATGACCAAGATCGCCGAAGATGAGCACCAGTTGCAACGCGCGATCCATGAGATGAATGTTTTCGACAAACTAAAGAGCCATATTGAAATGACAATCACCGCAGAGGGACTTCGCATTGAGTTGATGGAGGGAGTTAACGGAACATTTTTTGACAGCGGGAGCCCGCGGCTGAATGACGACGGTCGGGAGTTGCTGGTGAAGCTGGCCCAGGAACTCGGTCAACTCCCGAACACGCTCTCCATTGAAGGCCACACCGACTCCAAGCCTTACGCCCGTTCGGCAAACTTCGGCAACTGGGAACTGTCAAGCGATCGCGCCAACGCGGCTCGCCGTCTGATGCAAGCCAGTGGGATCGGGGCGAACCAGGTCACACAAGTGCGCGGATTTGCCGACCAACGCCTGCGCAAACCTGACGACCCGCTCGATCCGTCGAACCGGCGCGTGTCACTGATCGTGCAGTACACAGCGAAAAATAACGATGATGATGCGAAGCGATCGACGACCGGCGAGGGGAAAGCTGGCGAAAAGAGTTCGACGGCGCCACCAAGCAATCCTGCGAAAAAAGAATGATGTTTCTGTGGCCGCTTGTGACCGCTTGAAATAACTTTACAATCTGCCCATCCGCTCGGCATTTCCCAAGACTGTATAATCCCCGGTTTGATCTTTTCTTCAGGAGCTCTCCGCATGAGCAAGCTGGTTCGACTCGTCTGCTTTCTGTTTGTGATTTCGTCTGTCGTCACACCTGCGTGGTCCCAGGAAAAGATTGATCTGGAAACGATCTCCCGTATCCGCTATGAAGGCTTCCGTAACTCGAAGGTGATGGAATTCGCCACTGGACTGATGGACTCGATCGGGGAGCGACTGACTGGCTCCCCCAATATGAAGCGCGCGAACGAGTGGACCCGCGACCAGCTCACTGCGATGGGTCTAAGCAATGCGCATCTCGAATCCTGGGGACCGTTCGGGCGCGGCTGGGCTAACCAGTACGTCAATGCGCGCATGACCTCGCCCGACATTGTGCCGCTGCTGGTTTACGCGAAAGCCTGGACGCCGGGCACGAACGGAGTGATCCAGGGCAAGTGCATGCGCGTAAACATCGAAGACAAGAAGGATTTCGACAAGTACAAAGGTAAGCTGGCGGGGATGATTTTGATCTTTGGGCCCGAGGCCGAAGTGAAACCCATCACCGAGGCTCCCTTTAAGCGCCTGAGTGACGAGGACCTGGCCAAGATCGCCGAGTACCAGATTCCCAGCGAGCACCAACCTTTCCGTTTCGCCGAGTTCCTGAAGCACCAGCAATTCGTAAAAGAGTTGAACCAGTTCTTTGCCGACGAGAAAGTTTTGGCCGTGATGGACCATAGCCGCGGAACGGCAGGCGGAGGTACAGTGTTTGTCCAGTCTGGCGGATCGTACAAGGTGGGGGAGACGACGACGATCCCGCAATTGACCATGGCTTCAGAGCACTGGACTCGGATTGCACGGTTGTTGCAACAGAAAAAAGATGTGACGCTGGAATTGAATGTGGCCAACACTTTCTATGATGACGACCCCATGCAGTACGACACAATCGCCGAGATCCCCGGCACCGACAAGAAAGACGAAGTGGTGATGGTCGGCGCTCACCTCGATTCCTGGCACGCCGGCACCGGCGCGACGGACAACGGCGCGGGCACAGTCGTCATGATGGAGGCGGTTCGCATCCTGAAGGCACTCGATATCAAGCCCCTGCGCACCATCCGTATCGGGCTGTGGAGTGGCGAAGAGGAAGGCCTGCTGGGCTCCCAGGGCTACGTGCAGCACCACTTCGGATCGCGTCCGGCAATGGAAGATCCTCTGATGAAGGGAATGCCCACGTTGCTGCGGCGCGAGGCGGGCCCGGTTACGGTGAAGCCGGAACAGGCGAAGGTGTCTGCCTACTTTAACGTCGACAACGGAACGGGAAAAATTCGCGGTGTTTATCTGCAGGAAAACGCCGCTGTCTCGCCTGTCTTCGAAGCATGGATGCGACCTTTCAAAGATCTCGGGATGACGGCTCTCACCATGCGCAACACGGGAGGGACGGATCATCTTTCTTTCGACGCGGTTGGGATTCCGGGATTCCAGTTCATCCAGGATCCAATTGAGTACGAGACGCGTACCCACCACTCCAACATGGACGTCTATGACCGCCTTCAGCCCGACGATCTGAAGCAGGCAGCCGTTATCGTCGCCAGCTTTGTGTACGAGGCTGCGATGCGCGACAAGATGCTGCCGCGCAAGCCCCTCGAGGCGCCACTGCCCAGGGAGCCGGAGAAGAAAGAGGAGTAGGAGCTCGAGGCGGCGGGCAATGGCCATGTGGGGGCAGCTGCCCCTTCGGCTTCGCTCAGGGCAGGCTCTCACCTGTCCGCCGGGCTCAAGGCCCGGTTGACTGCGCGCGCCTGCACTGCGTTTTTTAGCGGTGCTTTTGGCTTGGCGAGAGCGCGCGCTGTGGCTTGCGGCAGAACGCGGCTCGCGCTTCAGGGCTTTGGCAGTTGCCCGCGAACGCGTAGAAGACGGCTTACGTTTCGAGCGTGATGCCACCACGTCCTGCTGCGCTTTTTTTCGCGTACGGGCCGAACTTTTGGTGGGAAGTTTCACTCCAGAGCGGCGCGCTTTGGAAAGACCGATGGCAATCGCCTGCTTGGTGGACGCCGCGCCGTGCTTCCCTTCCCGTATATGATGCATCTCTTCGCGAACAAATTCTCCGGCCTGGGTGGAAGGAGATTTGCCCTCCCGGGCATCTTCTTGAGCTCGTTCAATGGTCTCGCGATCAGGCATTGGAATTACTCCTCCTTTGAGTCGGCAACGTTCTCGCCTAAGTTTCTGTCGGCTGAAAGCCGGAGCCAATACCACAGTTACTGTAAGGATATGAGCCGGGCAGATGTATTCCAGCAAGAGCAAGTGTGTCGCCCGAGTCCCGCCGCGCTATTTCACTTCACTATTTCACTTCCACGACCGCCAATCCGTAGGAGGGCAAGGTCAGGGTCAGCTCGCCATTTTGCAGGTCGCGAGCCTCGGGTGCGGGCAACTCCGATGCCTTCTTCAATTGTTCAATCTGTGTCTGCGTAGGGTAACGCGGCGAACCCATTTTCTCGTAAGCCGCATGAATATCTCCATGCGCGGGATCGACTACGGATACCCGCGCATGTTTCGGTCGCGTACCCTGAAAGCGCAATGTGATAACTCTAGGCGGACCGGCATGCTCTGGCGGCGCATAGTTCCAAACCGCGATGACAAGAGAGCCATCGCCTTTTCGCGTGGCAAGAGCTGAGGCGGAATCGAGATCGATTCGCTGGTCGCCAAGATTGTGCAGAAGTTTGAATGCGTTGAACGCCGGTTTCGGGATGCCGTCCTCCGCAATCAATCCGAAGCCACCATAAAACGGCGTCTTCACCACGCCCTGCTCTTCAAACACGTCGGAGAACGTCCAGTAAGACATGATGTCGACCAGGCCATCGCACTGCCGGATGGTATTGGCCATCCACGGACCCATGTAGGAGGCGTCGGTGACAGCGGGCTCATTGAAGTAGCTGGCGTTAAATTCGCTCCATATCAAAGGCAGCGCGGGCATCGTGGAAGCTTTGATCTGGTCGTGTACCTTCTTCACGGCGCGACAGACCATTCCATCCCGCGAAATGTTCTCGGTGGTGCCGAAAACATCTTTGGCTTTGTCGTTGCCATAAACGTGGGTAGAGACAAAGTCGACCGGGACATGCTTTTCAGCACAGTGTTGAATGAAGGCATCCGCCCACGCAGCTTGTGCGGTCGCCGGGCCACCGACGCGCAGTCTCGGGTTCACTCCCTTCACGGCACGGGCGGTGTGATCGTAGAGTTCCCAGTACGTCGGTTGACTGGGAACGCCTCCCCAAAAATCCAGATTGGGTTCGTTCCAAACTTCGAAGTACCACTGGCTGACTTCGTCGATTCCATAACGATCGATGAGATGTTTGGTGAACTGGGAAATCAAGTCGTCCCACTTAGCCCAATCCTTCGGTGGCGCGACGTTCGGCTTGTACCAAAATGCCTGGATGATCTCTTTCGACGCAAGTTTCTTGGGCATGAAACTCAGTTCGACGAAGGGCCGGACACCATTGGCCAGGAGGCCATCGTAAATCTGGTCCATGTAGGAAAAGTTGTAGATCGGTTGGCCCGCATTGTTCTCGTCGTAGATTCCGACTTCGTCGTGGAAGATGGCATGAAAGCGAACATACTTGAAAGCCGTGATGAGCTTTACCTGGAGGAGGTCTTCCCGGTAACTCTCGCGAAGCGTAAGAATGGCGCGCCCGGAGCCGAACATCTGCTCCCAGAAGTGAGGAAATGGGTGAACCGGGGCGGATGCATTCACAACAATGACTTCTCCGGCATCGGGTTGGCCGGTCTGCGCCCAACTGGCAGACGCCAGCAACAGGACGAGTACTACTCTAGCTAACATTTTCCGCAATGCTGATCTTGTCATTTCAGCCGTTTCGCTCACAGTCAATTCTGGCAAACAGAGTGATTATAGCTAGCGGTGCATAATCATGTACGTTGAACTATCAATCGTGGGATAGGTGACCTCACCGGCCGCCCGATTGTTGACGCCCGATACAGTATCGGGGCCAGATTTCTACTGTTCTTCACCGATTCTGAAACATCCAAGCAACTGATATTCAATATATGTTGATTTGGAATGGCCCGTTTAAGCGTGGAGGAGCGGCCCGACGTGGCGGCTCACGTTCTTAAGCGGGTCATTTTTTTGACGGCCACAGCTGTTGCTCAAATCCCCCCACCTTTAGGCTCCTAGCGGATTTTTGCGAGAGTTCCCACGTGGGCCGCTGACGACTGTTTTGCGAGATCTGCCAATTCTGTAACACTCTGAAATGGAAGCTGCCGGCCGGTACTGCTGGCGGACAGAACCGGACTCACGACCTCAAATACTGTGTTCACAAAATCCTCGTCCAAAGGGGCATGCTTGAGCAGCAGGCGAAGGTAGAGGGGACCATAAAGCAGATCGAGGACGGTATCTGGATCGAGGTCGGCGCGAATCTCACCCTTCTTCATAGCCTGCCGTAACAATCTGCGCGCCTCGATCCGCCGTGGTTCGACCCAGTGGGCTCGGAAAGCTTCCAATATTTCTGGTTCGGACTGTCCCGCGCCTATTACGGTGACGACAATCTGGCCGAGGGGGCTTCGGAATATGGGAGCCCATCTCTTCATTTGTTCGTGGATAGAATTCAGCACCGGCCCGGCTGACGGAAAGCGCAATTCCTCACCGACGGCCGAAACAAAGCATGCGATCACCAGTTCCGCCTTGTTGGGCCACCAGCGATAGACCGTGGCTTTGCCTACACCGGCACGAGCGGCAACCGACTCAATGGTAAGTTCATTGAACCCTACCCGCTTGAGTAATGCCAAGGTGCTCCGGATAACCGCCTTGCGCGCCTTCTCACTCCGGGGACGCCCGGGGCCACGTGGGACGGCATTGGCGATCTCCCCAGGATGACCGAGGGAATAGTCGATGTGGATTGTCGCTTTAGCACTGCGCAGGCCATACACGTTCATCGTGATGGCACTGCTGATTCTGATCCTCACTCCAGTCGTAGTCCTGCGCACGCCGACAGACATTTTTCCCGACATTGATATTCCGGTCATCAGCATTGTCTGGAACTATCAAGGTCTCTCTCCGAAGGAGATGTCCGACCGCATCGTCTCGACCACGGAACGTGCCCTGACTACGCTGGTCAACGATATCGAGCACATCGAGTCTCAGTCCCTCAACGGCGTTGCCGTGGTGAAGATCTACTTTCGTCCCTCGGCGAATATCCAGACAGCTCTGGCGCAGGTGACAGCAATCTCGCAAACCGGCATCCGCTTCTTGCCGCCGGGGACAACGCCACCTTTGATCATCCAGTATTCGGCTTCCAGTGTGCCCATACTCCAAATCGGGCTCAGCAGCAAAACCCTTCCCGAGCAGCAACTCAACGATCTTGCCCTTAACTTCGTGCGCACCCAACTCATCACCGTCGAAGGAGCCGCGGTTCCCTACCCGTACGGCGGCAAATCGAGGCTGGTTTCGGTCGACTTGGACACTGCCGCGATGCAGGCCAAGCATTTGACCCCGGTGGATGTGGTCAACGCGATCAGCGCACAGAATCTGATATTGCCCTCGGGCACTGCGAAACTCGGGGCGCTGGAGCACCAGATTGAACTGAATGCCAGTCCACAAACGATTGCTGAACTGAACGATCTGCCGATCAGAACCGTCAACGGCACGACCATCTACGTGCACGACGTGGCCCATGTGCGTGATGGCTTCTCGCCGCAAACCAACATCGTCCGACAGGACGGAGTCCGTGGAACGCTGCTGAGCGTGATGAAGAATGGAGGCGCCTCCACCATCGATATTGTGAAGAATATCCGGGCAATGCTCCCGGATGTGGCGCAGACCTTGCCCCCGGATTTGCAGCTCACGCCGTTGTTCGACCAGTCCTTATTCGTGCGGGCGGCTATTCAAGGAGTGCTTAACGAAGCCTTAACGGCAGCCTGCCTTACCGCGGCGATGATCCTGCTCTTCCTGGGGAACTGGCGTAGCACGCTGATCATCGCAATTTCCATTCCACTTTCGATTCTCACTTCGGTGATCCTGCTGAGTGCTCTGGGTCAAACATTCAACATCATGACTTTGGGCGGACTAGCGCTGGCGGTGGGAGTCCTGGTCGACGATGCCACGGTCGAACTCGAGAACATCGAGCGCAACCTCGGTATGAAAAAGGAGCTGAAGCAGGCGATCCTGGATGGCGCGCAACAGATTGCCGTGCCTGCGTTCGTCTCCACTCTGGCGATCTGTATCGTTTTCGTTCCGATGTTCTTTCTGACGGGCGTTGCACGGTACCTATTCGTACCGATGGCGGAGGCGGTCGTCTTCGCCATGCTGGCCTCTTACCTGCTCTCACGGACGCTGGTGCCCACCCTGGTCATGTATTTGTTGCGGGGGCACGAAGAGGACTCGCACCGCCCTCCTTCCAATATCTTCGGGCGCCTCCAGGCGCGCTTTGAAGAGTTGTTCGGCCGGTTCCGCGAATCCTACCGCAACACTCTGGAAGCGGTCATGGGACACCGGCGTGCTTTTGTTACCGGCTTTTTGGCCTTCTGTTTGCTATCCAGCGGATTGGTATTTTTCCTGGGCCGCGACTTTTTCCCCAACGTAGACGCCGGACAATTCCGCCTTCATGTCCGCGGCCGCGCGGGTTTGAGAATCGAAGAAACGGCAAGGCTTATCGATCAAGTTGAGCAACAGATTCGGCGAGAGGTTCCCCGGAAAGAAATCAACACGATCCTGGACAATATCGGATTGCCGTATAGCGGCATCAACCTTTCCTACAGCAATGCTGGAACGATCGGCACGTCCGATGCCGAGATCCTGGTGTCGTTGAAAGCCGGCCATCGTCCCACCGAGGGATATGTTCATCGCTTGAGAGGCGAGTTGCCGAAAGCTTTCCCGGGCGTGGAATTCTTTTTCCAGCCCGCCGACATTGTCAGCCAGATTCTTAACTTTGGTCAGCCCTCGCCGATTGACATCCAGTTGACTGGTCAAAGCTACGCGCAGAACTATGTGATCGCCCAGCAGATCGCGAACCGAATGCGCCATGTGCCCGGGGCCGTCGATGTACACGTGCAGCAATTGATGGACAATCCCACGCTCCATCTGGATGTGGATAGAGTGCGCGCTCAGCAGGTCGGGTTAACCCAACGGGACGTGGCGCAGAACTTGCTGGTGTCGCTCAGTTCCAGTTTTCAGACTGCACCGACTTTCTGGGTCAATCCGAAGAATGGAGTCAGTTATAACCTGGCAGTGATGTCGCCGCAGTACCGCGTGGACTCTCTGCAGGCGTTGATGAACACGCCCATCAACGGTACTAACACAGCCGTCCCGCAGGTGCTGGCCAACCTGGCCACCGCCACACCGACGACCAGCCCGGCGGTCGTGAGCCACTACAATGTGGCGCCCGCGGTTGATGTCTTCGCCAGCGTGGACGGTCGCGATCTGGGCGGCGTCGCAAGCGATACGTCAGACTTCTTGAAACCGTTTCAGAAAGAATTGCCGCGAGGGACGCAGATGCACGTGCGCGGCCAAGTGGAGACCATGGCGTCATCGTACTCCGGTCTGTTAATAGGCCTCGTGATGTCGATCGTATTGGTCTACTTGCTCATCGTAGTCAACTTCCAGTCCTGGCTCGATCCGTTCATTATCATCACCGCCTTGCCCGGAGCGCTGGCCGGCATTCTCTGGATCCTGTTCCTGACGCATACCACGTTGAGTGTCCCTGCACTCACCGGCGCGGTGATGTGCATGGGAGTGGCAACCGCCAACAGCATTCTTATGATTTCGTTTGCGCGCGAACAGATGGCGGAAGGCGCGGACGCCGCTCGCGCGGCGATCGACGCAGGTTACACTCGCATGCGTCCCGTGATCATGACGGCTCTGGCCATGATCATCGGTATGTTGCCCATGGCGCTTGGCTTCGGTGAAGGTGGCGAGCAGAACGCTCCTTTGGGCCGGGCAGTGATCGGAGGACTTACGGTTGCCACTGCAGCCACATTGTTTTTTGTTCCCGTTGTATTCAGTATCTTTCACGGCCGGCATGCGAAACCTGCTTTATCGACATCGCCGGCAACACATTAATTCTGTTTTCTTGTGAGGCGCGATTATGGCTCATGAAACGGTGACAGCACCACAAACGGAAATCGAACCTTCGAGCCCGTCCCCAAGGACGCAGAAGAAGCCAAGCTACGTCGCAGTCGTGATCATCGCGATCCTCTTGGCTGCTGGCGCCGCGATTACATTTGTTACTCGCCTTGGGGAGCGCCGTGCTCTTGCGAAGGAAACGGAAGTCCTCGCGGTACCTAGCGTAATCGTGATCCAGCCCAAGCCAGAAGCGCCGCAGCAGGAACTGATACTTCCATCTACTCTGCAGGCCTATACCGAGTCTCCGATCTACGCGCGTACAAACGGCTATCTCGCGCGCTGGCGTAAAGATATGGGCAGCCGCGTGCAAAAAGGTGAGTTGCTGGCCGACATCGAGACTCCTGAGATTGATCAGGAACTCATGCAGGCCCGCGCGGCCCGCAACCAGGCGGAAGCGCAACTGAATCTCGCGAAGAGTTCCGCCGAACGCTGGGAGACGCTCCGAAAGATGGATGCCGTCGCTCAGCAGGAAACCGATGAGAGGTCGAGCAGCTACACCCAGGGGCAGGCAGCGCTCGATTCCGCCACCGCCAATGTGCGCCGGCTTGAGCAGTTCGAATCCTTTAAGCATGTTTACGCCCCATTTTCAGGAATCATTACCAAGCGAAATACGGACATCGGCGCGCTGATCAATGCCGGCAACAGCGGAACGAACCAGGAACTGTTTGTTGTCGCGCAAATTGATCCCATTCGGGTTTACGTCGATGTTCCGGAAAACTACGCGCCAGCTATCCGCGCCGGTCTGAAAGCGAGCATCGAATTGCCGGCGTTTCCGGGACAACATTTTTCCGGCAATATCGTTCGCACTTCCGACTCTATCGACCTGGTTACGCGCACCCTGCGCACTGAAATCGACGTGCCCAATCACGATGGACGGCTCTTCCCCGGCTCTTATGCACAAGTGCATTTTGGGGTGAACGTGGCCGCAGTTCGCATGCTGGTTCCAGTCAATGCATTGTTGTTCCGGGCTGAAGGTCCACGGGCAGCCATCGTAGGAGCAGATGGCAAGGTGCATCTGAAACCGGTAATCATCGGCCGCGACTACGGCACGGATGTGGAAATTCTGGGCGGGCTCGACCCGTCCGAGTCGATCGTTCTGAACCCCAGTGATTCGTTAGAGGAAGGACAAACGGTACATGTAACGAAGGAGGGTGCTCACTCATGAGATTTCACTCTCTTTGTCTTGTGCTCACCGTCGTGCTGTGCAGTGTTGCCGCGTACGGTGGCGGACCGAAGTATAAGAAACCGGATGTTGCGGTCCCGCAAAATTGGCAGTCGCCGTTTCCGTGGCAGCAAGCAAATCCGCTCGACTCCCTTACGAAAAACGCATGGTGGAAAATTTTTGGCGACAGCGAACTCGATCAATATGAAGATCGAGCGATGGACAATAACCAGACACTGAAAGCCGCAGCGGCCCGACTGGCGGAAGCACGGGCCTTTGCGAGAGTCACGGCTTCGGGCTTGTATCCCGAACTGGATGCAGGAGCATCGGCCCAAAGGCAACGCCTGTCTGCCAACCGCGCCACTAACGGTGGCTTTATCCCCCGAACAGCCATCACACAGAACACTTTCGCCATTCCCTTCACGCTGAACTATGAGATTGATTTATTTGGCCGAGTGCGTCACAGCGTTGAGGCCGCCAACGCATCCCTGCAGGCATCGGCCGCCGATCTGGAAAACATTCGCCTGCTGGTGAGCTCGGAACTGGCGGCCGATTATTTTCAATTGCGCGAGCTTGACGCTGAAATGGCTGTAGTACAGAAGTCAGTGGGATATCAGCAACAAGGACTTCAGCTGGTCGAGAAGAGACACGGAGGCGGTGCGGTGTCAGGGTTGGATGTTGCGCAACAACAGACTGTCCTGGATTCCTCTTACACGCAACTCTCGCTACTTCAACAGCAGCGTGCGCAATTCGAACATGCAGTGGCCGTACTGCAGGGGCTGCCGGCGTCCGACTTCAAAGCGACCATCCGCGCCTTGGATTTGCAACCGCCGGCGATTCCGGTGGCGTTGCCTTCGGAGTTGTTGCAGCGGCGTCCGGATATTGCGACCGCAGAACGGCAGGTAGCTGCGGCGAACGCGCAGATCGGCGTTGCGCGGTCCGCGTTTTATCCCATCATCTCTCTAGGTGGCGCAGGAGGGGTGCAAAGCAGCGACATCGCAAAACTGCTGGACGGTCCAAGCGCCATCTGGTCCCTGGGACTGTCAGCATTCGAGCCACTCATCGCCGGAGGCCGCAACCACGCGCGGCTTGAGAGCACGAAAGCTGTATACGACGAAGATGTGGCCAACTACCGCGAAACCGTGCTCGTCGCTTTTCAGCAGGTTGAAGACGCGCTGTCGGGACTCAACGCGCTGGCCTCCGCGTCGGACTCGCAGCAGCGTGCCGTTACCGACGCCGGACAGTCGTTGACCTTGGCGAATGCGCGCTACACCGGAGGATTAGTCACTTACCTGGATGTGATCACGGCGCAGGAATTGGTCCTGAGCAACGAACGTCTCGCCACGCAGATTCAGGGACAACGGCTGGTAACTTCGGTATTGCTGGTCAAAGCGCTCGGCGGGGGTTGGGACGCTTCCAGTATCGCCGCCGTCGGCATCAAGCCAAGCCTAAAGCAAGCGTTGCAGCAATAAATTGAGATGCGCCCAGAGACGGTCACCTGGAGGTAAACTCCAGCCGGGCGGTCTTGCTGTCGCTGGCAAACCGAGACGGCTGGGGACGGTACCCATTGCGTGTGCGGATGTTGTACTTCTTCATATGCTCCCCTACCAGCTTTACCTTGATCGCGCGCCAACCAGAGTTCGGATTGGCCTTGGGGTAGTAGCTTAGCGAATAGAGATGCGCCAAGTCGTCCCGGACGGAAGCGAAGGCTCGCTTTTCTTCTCTCCAGTTCTTGGCGAAGTAGGCCTTGCCGCCTGTGGCCGCAGTCATACGCTCAAATACCGCGGTGGACACGGGCTCCAACTTGGCTTCTTGAGTACTGATCATGTATATGGAAACTCCAGCAGACTGGGCGAATTCGGCAACATCCTCGGGTGGTACCACGCTGGAATTATCGGGGCCGTTGGAAAACACCACCACGACTTTCCTGCCTGTGTACTGTGCCGCATCCTTCAGTGTCAGCAACAGGGTGTTGTAGAGCGCCGCTTCGTCTCCTGCCACCCTCGAGCGCACAGCACGCAGAACTTCCGAGCGGTCGGACGTAAGAATGGCGGCTCGGGAGAGATCGCGGCTGTAGGAATAGAATGCGATCTTGTCTGCGCTTCCCAGCGAACGAACAAACTCCGCGATCGCATCCTGCGCGAAGACAAAGTCGCGATACATGTAGTTGCTGGTATCGAACAGCACGAACACATCCGCCCCGGCGATCAAAGAATCGAGAGAGTGAAGCGGGTCACCGGGAGAAAAGCCCCTGGTCGAGCGACCAGATGGGGCGGCGGCAGATCGTTCGGGCTCTTCAGACTCAGTTAGACTACGGGCCGGTTCGTTGCCTTCCGCAAACGTGGCAAGCTTCTCCGTAATCCCGTCCTCAACTATGACAAAATCCTTGGGGTGAAGCCCCGTAATGTAGTCTCCCTTCTTGTCGGTCACCGCGACATTGAGCTGTACCATATTGACGACCACGTGGAGATCGGGGCTCGACTGAGCTTCGACTCCAGTTGCATAACCGACGAACAAACCGAGAAACAACCAAAGAGACGGAAACAGATTCTTTGCCATAATTCCTACTCTGCGAGCCCCTCTACCTGGGATCGCTGCATTAATGGTGTGCAAATCAACCACAATTACCTCACGGCCTGGGCGCTTCGGCACTCGTGATCGAGGCGATCTTGCCCTTCCGAAAATCTTCGGCCGTTTCGTGCATAGCGCGAAGGAGCGCTGGCCAGTCTTCAAAGTCAGTGGCGAATATCTTCTCGATCATGTGCCGTGTCAGGTCCGGCACCAGGTAGTTCAGCGTCACGGCGGAATGCCCGGTTTCATCGGCCAGGCGAGCCCAGTACAGATTGGAAGAATCCCAAGACTCCGCCAGAAGACGGCTGGAGTATCCCGAGAACGCGGGCATGGGCCCGATGTTCAGCAGTTCGCGGTTGTAGGTTTGAGCCAGGCTGGGATGCGGTACGCCAAAATCGTGGGACAGGCGGCTCCAGTTAACTTGTTCGGGATGTTGGCGAGAAAGATCCTGCAATTCCTGGGTCGCCTTTCCCCAAGAGCCGATTTCTGTCGGATACCTGCGCTGAAACTCCGCCGTCAGATAGAAAGTATCGGCAGGCATCATGCGAGGAAGTATTTCCGATATGTGGCCCGCGCGCAGACCCTGCTCGACTTGCTCTGTCCGGCGTGGAATCATGCGATCCGCCAGAATGGCCATCACTTTGCTGCGCAGTTCCTCATCCTTTGCGGACGCGGTCAGAAGTTCTTCTCCGGTTCGCTGGTACAGTGCGACCGCGTGCAGTTCGCTCTGGCTGACATCCCACCAGCGCGGCAAGATCGCACTCGTCAACAGACCCGGCGTCAATTCCTTCCAGATGAGAGCCTGGACGTTTTCCGGCTGAATGAAGTCCTGCTCGAGCTCGGCCAGAACATACGGGAGATCGGCAAGAGAACCCACAAAACGAGCACCTCCGCCAGCAGGAGAGCCTTTGCCAAACAGCTGCGGCGACTGCCAGACTGTGTTCATGCCGCTGACCGTATCCGCGGCAAAGTCGTGGGAGCGGACGAAGAGCGGGTTGTTGTGCAGAGCCTGGGCCCCCGGCGGCTCATAATAAGCATAGTTCAAGCCCACAAGCGTGTCTCTCAAGAAAGAAGCGAGTTGCCCGCGAGCCTCTTCGAGCTGTGCGTGCGAAGGCGTGCCAGCCTTGAGCACCTTTGCCACATCGGTCTTCATCTCCACATCGGTGTGATGGGTGTTATAGATTCTTGCAGCCCATTCCGATCTCTCTCCGCTGGTAAAAATCGGCCGCGGCATCTCGAATTCCCGTAATTGCCCAGCCAGATGGATCACGAATTCGTTCGGCGATCTCCCTTGAGATTTTTCGTTCAAGGCATCGCCCAGAGCAAACAATGTGTCAAGGGAGACCAGTCGCTGGTCGTCCAACACAGAGCGGATTTTTCGGCCAAGCTCCTGATGCATCCCCTTTCCGTCCGTAGTGGTTTGCCGAGGTCCTGCGAGCAACCCGATGATTTCATCCTGAGAACCCTTGCTCTTGCCTGTGGCAAACTGAAACAGCTCACCGAGAGAGGTTCGCCCCGCGTCATACAACTGGGCCGCCGATCGAATTCTGGCGAATGGCCGGATTGTCTGCTGCCACGAATCATCCAGGTGCGGGTTCGAGATCTGTCCCTGACGGGCCAGGATTTGCCAGATTCCAACCGTCGCCTCAAAAGTACCGAGCGCGTTTCCACGCACGGGATGGGGAGCGTTGTTTAGCGCTTCAGCCGTCTCCAGGAACAGGACAATGGATGCGTCACTTAGGTCTGGAAACTCGGAAAAAATTCGATACTGATCACTAAACTCCTCGAACTTGCGCGCCAACAAGCGCACCGTATCCGGAGCCAGGCGATGTTCGGGAGATCGTCTGCTTTCAAGTTCGCTGATCGACGTATAAATCTGCAGCGGCCCGTAATCAGAGGTCGCCCGTGAGAAAGCAAACATTGTTTGCACGAGCTGATCCGGATTGGTCAGGCGAGTGCCGCGCTTGCCCCATTGGCGCATGATATGTGAGTCGCTCTTTTGGCGAAGAATGTCGCTCCACACCTCGAGATTTCCGGGAACCAGCGGCTGGCCGCCAGGGTCCCTGCGAAATCGAGTGACAAAAAGCAAAAGAGCAGGAACTGGTCTGAACAAACCCGTGGTGGCGTTCGCCGAAGGATATGGAGCCCGCATTGCCTCGTAAAAACTCCGCAGCCGATGAGGTTCGGTGAAGTACCCCTGCTGACTTCTACTCACTCTGGAAAGCACGTCAAAATAAGCGGCCAGCCAACCTCGGTCCCTGGCCAGCAATCTCTGGACGAAGGCAGCGGGTGATTCCGTGCCGGCCCCAACCAGATCGCTCCACGCAGATTCTGCGTCCGGCCCTCCCGGAACGACGATCCGGCCCGCGCGGATGGAGATCTGACTCCCGTAAAAATCAAGAACCGCGGCGTAAGGAAGCAGTTTCTTGATGCCAATGGATTGCTGCAAAACATTATTGGTTTCGGGATCGAGCTTGGAAAGGGCCCAATAGAGACGTGCGACAGAAGGGTCGCTCAAGATCGTATCAACCAAGTCCTTGCTGGCTTCCGTGTGGTTCTTCTTGCTTGCCAGGGTCCAGTCGCTCGGGGCGAACAGGACCGGTACGGGAGAGGGAGAGAAGGCGTACTCGAAAGGTTTGCCTCCTTGCAACGTCTGCTCCAGTTCCGGCAGAGGGAACCCGGAATCGATGGTCAGGAAAGCCCTTTCGGCATCCGCCGTCTGCAGGGATGTGTCAGGCTGTCCACAGTTCGGTCTGGTCCGATAACCGAGAATGCGCAGAAGTGGTCTTGCGTCATCGCAATTCGAAACGCGAATGATCATGCCATCGGTTGCGGCCAGGGCTGACAGCTCCCGGGCCTGAACCACGTACCGGCTCAGCAGGATGAGAAATTCAGTCTGCCGGCTGGTACCCTCATACCCTTGCATGAACACGTTCCGGCTCAGCAAAGGCAATACTTCTTCGGGCCCAATCTTTTGACTGATCCCGGCCATGCGCAGGAAGGAGCGCAGCGGACCCGGAATCAGGAATTCCGACGTGGCCACTGCCGGTGTGTCAGCGTCAGCAAAGTCACCAGCGTTGGCAGACAAACAGCAGCAAGAGAAGAGTCATTCATCCGCGAAATCGAGGGTACCGTATTCCCGGGCTTGTGATTCCTGGGCCTGACCCCAAATTCCAATGTCCGCCAAAATAACCTATCCGTGTCGATTATCCAAGCAATTTCGACAGGAAAGCGCAAAGGAAGAAATTGGACGCGGTTTGGGCTCCGTATGGCCCATGACGCTTTCGAGAAAGGAGGACCTAGAGTGGAAAATTGGCTCCTCAGGTAGGACTCGAACCTACAACCCTCCGGTTAACAGCCGTAAGGGTTAAAACTCTAAGTGCCGTATGGGTCCGTCGCATGCGGAGGAGCACATCCGAAAATCCCGCCCTTAGTTGGGCTATGACCCGCCGTCGGCTGGCGCGCCTTTGGTAGTCCGATCCTCCAGCGGTCACGATACTTCAGGGGCCGGGACAGGAAGTTACTCTCGGGTGTGAGAGAATGCGCGCATGGAAGAGCGGGATTTCAAGCGTCTGCCGTTGAAGCTCGCCTATGCTTTCTTGCAGGCGAACGGGCTTGCGAAGGAAGAAACAACTATTCGAGGGAGCAAGGCGAAATTCCTTTCATACGACACCACACTAAAACGTGTACTGATCCGGTAATCCAGTAGTGCCGATTATTTCGCCAAGGCGAACCCCTAGGCGCTTCGATCTCGCGGCTTCACTTCGAAGATTTTACTTCCTCAAAACTGAACTGCTTGTCGAGCTTATCGTACGGCTTACCGTCGACCTCGACATACGGGTAGACGAAGTAATTGAGTGCTGGACCATCCTGCTTAGGAGACAGTGCGATGTCGCGGCCGGTGGATAACTGCACGCGATTGGCGTCAACGTTGCCGAAGAAATAATCTTGTTTCTGCTTCGCTTTCCACGCCTCTGAGATGTCAACGGGGATCCAGCCAGTTTTGCGGGCATAGAACTCAGCCCAGCAGTGATAACCGGCGATATCTCCTTTGTCCTTGTTTTCGGGCAGTGGAAAGCCGATGTCGAAGCGGGCCGGAATCCCGTCAACCCGCAGCATGCCGATGAACGGAGAATGGAAGTCTGTACAGTTGCC